>Ga0335081_10000875_pt1 | contig 48370 bp, 33 predicted proteins | sample Lox_Sample_35_FD_206713 | JGI IMG/M metagenome (GOLD analysis project Ga0335081, IMG submission 206713) | Soil microbial communities from Loxahatchee National Wildlife Refuge, Florida, United States - Lox_Sample_3.5 | ecosystem: Environmental > Terrestrial > Soil > Wetlands | place: USA... | reverse complement strand
GCAGTACGTTCGCCATTACCTGGTCACGGCCGCCATCGCGCTGGCGGCATTCGGCGTGCTGGGGCTCATGCTGGCGGGCATGCAGACGTCGCTTGCGCTGTTCGAAACGCTTCGCTCTGATATGTCAATGATGCCGGCCGACAACGGGACCCTGCTCAACCAGTACGCCAGCCTCGACGCAGTGGGCAAGAGCATCGCGCGGCTCCAGGGCTATGAAGACCGCGGCGCGCCCCTGTTCACCGGCCTGTTCGGGTTTTACCGCGGCCGCGCGGCGCTCGAACAGCTCAAAAATGTTTACTTCAGCAAAATCAACCGGCTCCTTGTTGTCCCTGCCGTCAAGTATCTCGAATACCAGTTGTGGGAGAAGGTACAGGGGTACGGCGAACTTGCGGGACAGGACTACGACAACCTGTACGGCAATCTCAAGGCCTACCTTTCGATGTCCGAGGCGATGAGCGGCCGCCCCAAGGACATCGACACAACGTTTTTACGCGGCCTGTTGCTCGACGCGATCAAGCAGTCGCTCGTGTCGGCCCAGGGCGGGCAGGGCCGGCTGCCGCAGCAGATCGAGGCCATTCTGTCTGAAAACACGGGGGTGTACCTGCTGTATCTCAAGCGCCAGGCCATTCCTCCCATCCAGGGCAACCAGCGGCTCATCACGCTCGCGCGCACCAAGCTGCGCCGGCTGCCTTCCGCGCAGTCGCTGTACGAGTCCGCGATCAACCGGCTGAGCCAGGACGCGCCCTCCATCACGCTTGACCAGATGCTCAACCGCCAACAAGAGGGGATCCTCAAGTCCGACCGGCCGATCAGCGTTCTTTACACACAGGAAGGATGGGACAAGTTCGTGGCCGAGGCGATCGCCCAGGCGAGCAAGGACCCGTTCAAGCTCGACTGGGTGATCGGGCTGTCGCCCGACGACGTGCCCACCGAAGCACTTGACAAGAAGCAACTGTACAACGACATGCTCGCCGCCTACCTGGCCGATTTCTCGTCGCAATGGCTCGGCTTCCTCGCCTCGGTGAAGATGGAGCAGTTCGGCGATTTGTCGCGCTGCCAGCGCGTTTTGCTCAAGCTCGTGGCCGACAAATCGGAGCTTGCGGTGCTCCTGGAGACCGTCGCGAAGTATTCCGAGATCAGCAAGGAGGGCATGGCCGACAAGGCGGGCGGAGCGCTTGACGCCGCGGCAAAATTCAAGGCCACCAAGGACCTTGCCAAAAAAGTCGATAAGGCCGAGGCCGCGGCTGGCCAGGCGGGGGAGGCGATGGGATTTTCGCTCGGCCAGAAGAAATCGCCCTTCGACGACCTGAACGCCACGTTCGACCCGCTCCGCGTGTTCGCGCGGTCGACCGGCGGCGCCTTGAGCGGGTACGAGGGATACCGCGACAAGATCACGACCCTTGCGGGAAAACTGGCCGCGCTTGAGACCCAGGGACCGGATTTCGCGCTCGCCGTGTTCAGCGGCAAGGACGACGACGCGCTGCTTGCCGCATGGAAATACACGCAGGCCGCACTCGCCAACATGCCCGAAAACCTTGCTGCCGCCATGAAGGGCGTTCTCATGCTTCCCGTCGAATACACCGGAAGCGCCGCCACGAGCCTGCTCACCCAGACGCTCACCGCGAAATGGCATTCCGAAATTGTCAAGCCCTATACCAGCAGGTTCTCGGGCAAGTACCCGTTCTCGCCGCGCGGGGAGGACGCGTCGTTCGCCGATGTCATGGACTTTTTCAGGCCGCAGACCGGAACGTTCTGGGGATTTTACGACAGGGTCCTGTCGCCTTACATCGTGAAGACAACGTCGGGATGGATGGTAAGGCCGGTGGGAAGCCTCAAGCTCACGTTCAATCCGCAGCTGGCCAAGTCATTGAGCAGCGCCGAGCGCGTGCGCGACATGTTCTTCAAGCCCGACGGCACGGTGCGGCCCATGACCATCACCCTGACGCCGGCCGCGTCGAACAAAAACAGCGCGAAGCTCGAGGTGAACGGTCAGGCGTCCGACCTTTCGCCAGGCGGGAAATCCGTTCTTTTCAACTGGCCTTCAGAAACCGCGCCCCTGGGCGCGTCGCTCAAGATATCCGTGAGCTCCGATTTCACGCAGGACATTTCCTTTCCCGGCCCCTGGGGATTTCTCAAGCTGGTGCAGGCGGGCCGTGTGAGCAAGGTGAACCCGAGCACGGTGAACGCCCGGTGGCAGGTGAACGTGCAGAACATGTACGTGGTGTATCTGGAGTACAAGCTGCAGGTGTCCGGCGCCGACCATCCGTTCGGGGACATGGTTTTTTCTGATTTTGATTGCCCGACTGATTTGTTGACAAGTGAGGAAAAGAAAAATACTAATTAGAAAAATGTTTTATATGGGGGCTCCACCCCCACGCCCCGGCCAGGGGTGCTCATCAGCGAGCACCCTTGGAACCCGCGCCGTGCCTGCAGCGCCGCCTCATCCCTCGGCACTCGGGTCGCTCGTGAACTCACCCGGCAGGAAGGGATAAAGATTAGCGGGCTCGAACAGCACGAGCGACGTGTCCTCCTGCCTCAGGGGCGGCCCGAGCCGAAGGCGAGACCGGAAGGAGAACCGACCCGGCCGCAGGCCGGGGAACGCCCAATTTATTTACGAATTTAAGGCTGAAAAGTTCCGCTTACGCAATCTGCCCCCTCACCTTCGTATACTCCCTTATAATCCTCACGAACCGGTAAATGGAACTTATCGTCCGGGCGGAGATGCGGTGCCAGTTGGGATTGTTGATGGCGCTTCCGAGGCGGGAGGTCTTGCGGATCTTTTTGGAAAGATCCATGAGCACCTCGATCTGGCCGAGGTTGAGGCGCATCATGATGCGGCCCGGCTCCCGTTCCACCGTGCCGCCGTAAATTTCGACGAGGTCAACGATGTCCTGCGTCAATGGAATGCGGCCCAGGAGTTCAAACACGAAACTTCCGCCCTTTCCAACGGTGACGAACATGTTGCAGAACTGCATGAGGTCGTCGTTGTCGTCCTGGTCGTCGATCTGGAAGGCGTAGTCCTTGTTGACGTTGCCGGTGATGACATCCTTTTCACCCAGGTACAAGTCGGCGAGATACCGCCGGAGTTTTGAAGACATCGGACGTGATTCCTTTTCGGATGGTGTGGGCCGCCGGTTCACAAAAAAGATAATTCCTTTGCCGCGCGTCGGCCAATAAAAGTTTCTGCGGGACAGGTAAAAGACCCGCATTTTCAGCCAAAACCGTTTTTAACTTGACACAAAGGTTAGGAGGAAATAATATTTACTGCCAACGGACGCCGCGTTGGCGTCTGGAGTTATTCATCATCAATTAATTTTTTAGAAAGGTTGTTGTTTATGGCAACAGGAGTAGTCAAGTGGTTCAACAGGTCAAAGGGTTACGGTTTCATCAAGCCCGATGACGGTTCAAAAGACGTGTTTGTCCATTTTTCCGCGATCGTCGGCGAGGGCGTAAAGGATCTCAAGGAAGGCGAGAAAGTGGAGTTCGAAATTGTCGTGAATCAGAAGGGACCCAATGCGAAGGACGTGAAGCCTATTGCATAACCGTGTGAATTCTTTTTTTTGATTCATAGAAGTAAGATCCCTGAATGCCGCGCTGAAAAGAAAGGCGCGGCATTTTTTATTTGTGCTAAAGAAATCTTTCTTACTACATTGGTAAAAAAGTGGTGAGGGAAGTTTCCCCTTCCTGGGTGCAGCCGGGTACCGACTGTTGCACGATTCATATGTCCGCAGGGCTCACCCGCGAAAGGTAGTTGAAAAGGCCTATGAATAGGACGGGCAATTATAATTGCTTTTCTGGATTTATTACTAATCGGATGTATAAAGGGATTTTCCCGAATTTATTTTCCTATCATGGAAACCCAGATAAGAAAAATCTTCATTTGTATTGTATTATTGGCGGTACCGGCATGCACCATTTTTGCACAAAACCAATCGAGTACGGACTATCTTCAAGCTAAATTTAACTCGCTCGACTCAGTCTTTTCCTCCTTGCCGCAGGTTCCCGAGATCCGAATGAAAGACGCCGCCCCCGTCAACGGCCTGTTCGGAAAATTGCTCAGGCAATATCCCGAAATCGTTCTTCTGGCGCGGACCGGCGCAAAAGGCGTGGTGGTCAATTACGTTGACCGGGAAGGAGACGACAAGGGATTCGGCGTCGACGTATCGGACAGCGCGTGGTTTTCCTCGCCGAAATCCGGCATGGCGGCATGGCACGGACCATTGACCAAGGAAACCAGGCGCTCGGTGGTGCTGTGGAGCAGGCCGTTTTCCGGCCGTGCCGCGGTGGGCGGCGATCGGTTCGGCGGCGTCGTTGCGATGAAAGTCGACGTCACCACCTGCTTCAAGGAATTCGCCGCGCTGGAAAAAGGGCCGTTTGAGATCTTGTTTAACGGTCAAACTTTTTATTACCTTTCATGGAACGACAGCATACCGTTTGCCGACCGTACGGTCTCGATGCCGGGCAACATTAAATTCACGGTCCGCAGGCCGAAAAACGCCGATGAAAAGAGCAGATCCGCGCCGGCGGCCGTCGCACTTTCCAAACAGGAAGAGGCAAAGAGCGCGGTTGCGGCGTCTGCCGGTAAAACGAGCAATGTGGGTGAACATAAGGCCGCACATAAGGAAGAAGCCGTGCCGCCGGAAGATACCGCCGCGTCCGGCGAAACCGGGAGCCCGAACAAAAAGCTTTCGCATAGCGACCTTTGGATAAAGCTCCTCGCGCTCGCCGTGCTGCTTGCCGGCGCCCTTTTTGGCGTGTTGACCGTCGGTCGACTGCGGCGCCGCAAAGCCTCCGATGATATCATGCTTGAAGACACCCATCAGCCCGAGAAGCATGAGGAGCCGCCCGCTGTTTCCGCGCAGGAAGCGGAATCGGAGAATCTGGTTCACATCAGCGAAGACATGCATGAAAAGCCTGATGAAGACAGGAAGCCTGCATCAGAAAATAAAAAAGAGTTGATTGAGGAAATTGGAGAAGCGGGCGCCCATGTCATCACGGTACGGGCGGAAGCCGTTACCGATGTCAACACGGAAGCAAAAGCCGTATTGACCGCAAAGGACAAAGCGCGGATTAAAGAGGAGGAGAAAAAAAAGGCTGAGGAACGGTTCGCGGCAAAAATCAGCGAGGAAGCGCTGAAGGAGCTTACGGCAACCATCACGAAAAAAGTGCGGGACGAACAGGCCGGCCGCCTCCGGGTAACGGCCGAGGAGGAGCTCAAGAACGAGTTCAAACGGACCGTTCTGGACAGCGAAAAGGAGTCGATTTCTCGAAAAGCAAGGCAGGAGGTCGAACGGGAGCTGCACGCCTCGGTCGAAAGGGAATCCCGCGAGGCGCTGCTGGCGCAGGCGCGAAACGAGCTCGCCGCCGAGGTCCGGAAACAGCTTGAGGAGAAGGAAAAGGGCAAAATTTACGAAAAAGAACTCGAAAGCCTTACCGCCGCCGTGCGCCAGCAGCTCGTCGAAAAAGAGATGCCCGGCCTTGTCGAGGAGCGCCGCCGTCTCATGGCGAACGAAATAAAGGAGGAAGTCGCCGCGTCGCACACCGATGAATTCCGGGAGCAGGCGCGCGCCGCCCTTAAAAATGAAATCGCCGAGGCCGTGAAAAAGGAAGACGGCGACCGCGTCAGGGAAGAGGAGACGCTGGCGCTCCGGCAATCCCTCCGCCGAAAGCTTGCGGAAGAGGAAACATCCAGGCTCACGGCAAAAGCGCTCGAATCGCTTGAGGCGGAGATACGCGGCAAGGTGGAAAAGAACGAGGGCGCGGTGCTCAGGGAGCGCATCCTTGCCGAAGTGAAGGACGAAATCCGCGCCGGCCTCATTGACAAAGAGCAGGAGGCGATACGTGAAGAGCAGCGCGGAAAACTGGAGAAAGAACTCTATGCCGAAATCGCGGCCGCGGAAACCGAGAAAATCCGCGCCGCGCTGGTCGACCGCGTCACCCGTGAGGAGCGCGCGCGCGTCGAGTCTGAGGAGCGGAAGAACATCATCGAGGCGGAGAAGAACCGCATCATCTCCCACGAGTCGCCCGCGCTCCGGGAGCAGCTCCGCGCGCAGATACGCGAGGAGGAAATGAAGACCATCAAGGAGACCGTGAAGGCGGAGATATATTCCGAGACGGCGCAGGTGATCCGGAACAACATCGAACAGAAATACAAAAACGCCGTTCAAGACAAAATCGCCGAACTCAAGGAATCCCTCGCGGTGAGGGCGCGCGCCGACGTCAGGACGGACCTGCAGAAGGAATACCAGTCGCTTCTTGACAAAGTGGAGCAGTTGTCCGGCACTCTGGCCGGCAGCGACGCGCTGCAGTCGTTCGGCAAGACCATCGCGCTGCTTGCCGAAGAAAAAAAGAAGTTCAAAAACCTCAATCTCAACACGGCCCAGACCGAGAGCCTGCTCGATTACCTCAAGCGTATGCACAGCCGCCTGACCATCCATCTCGACAAAATCGACCAGAGCGTGCGCGAGCTGATTCTCTCGGCGGGAAGCGTCAAGGCAAAAATTAACAAAGAGGAATAATGCGATGGCCGCGCGCCGGTATCGGGGAATCAAGATGACTGGCGCCGCGCCCGGATTCAAGGCGGCGCTGGGGCAGGACTCGCACCGGTTCGAGGGCGCGCGCTCGTTAAAGCCGCTCATGCTCGGCGGCATCGCCGTCCCCGGATGCCCCGGGCTTGCGGGCAACAGCGACGCCGATGTCGTGCTGCACGCCGTCACCAACGCCGTGTCCGGCATTTCGGGAAAGAACATTCTCGGCCGCGTCGCCGACAGAATGTGTCTTGACAAAGGAATAACCGACAGCGCCGCCTACCTCAAAAAGGCGCTCGCGACGCTCGGCCCCTGGCGCCTTGTCCACGTGTCGGTGTGCATTGAGGGAAAACGCCCGGTGCTCGCAAAACATATTCCCGCCATGAAAAAATCCATTGCGCGGATATGTTCGTTGACAGAACGCGATATCGGCATCACCGCAACGACCGGAGAGGGGCTTACCGCATTTGGCAGGGGAAAAGGTATGCAGGCGTTTGCCGTGGTGACGGCGGAGAGACGGCATTAGATTTGTAGGACTTTTTTCTGCTAAAAGTTTCCAGGGTAAGGTAATCGCCGCTTTGCGGCCGCGGGAAAAAAACAGGAATGTAGTTGACTTATGCAAAGCGTCAGGCCGGACTGGAGGCCGCGCTGGAGCGCGGTGCTGCCCGGGCCCGGCGGTCTTCCGCCATCGGGCCGTGGCAGCCCGAGCCGAAGGCCGACGACCCTTGTGACCCTTGGAAATCCCTGACGAGGGAGAAGCACCCGAAGGGGTGGACCGGAAGGAGGGCCGCCGCGGCGAAGCTGCGGAACGCCATGATTATTAGGATTTATTTTTTTTAGATGCTAGGGCAGGACAAATATCTTCTGTAATTTTTTATTCATCCCTCTTGTGGCTTCATTTTTATAGCCAACCTGCGCAAAGTACACCCCCGGCGGAACCGATGTTCCTGAATTGTTGCATAATTTCCATTCGAACCCGTAGGCGTACTCAGGCAGCGAGCGCGGCTGGCTGTTCTGGCCCTTTACGGCATGCGAAACAAGGCGGCCGTCGATTGAGTAGATCCAAATTTCGAGGATATTTCTTCCCTTGAACCTGATGCTGCCGTCCCTTTTGAGACGTGCCGGGTTCGGAAGCGCCGTAAACACGCTGTCGATATGGTCTCGATTGGGATTGGGAAGGAGCCCAAACAGGCCGTAGATGCCGGGAACGGAATCGAGACAGCGCCGAATGTAGGTCAGGGAATCCGGCGCTTTCCGGGGCAGCAGCTGGCTCATGATTGGCTTCCAGGAGCTTGACGAATCGTCCCAGCGGCAGATATCGAAAAGCGTGTCGGGAATGGCATGCGCCGATGCAATGGCGTCCACCTGTTGTTTTAATTCAACGATCGAAAGTACCAACCCAGCGTTATGCAGCCAGGTGAGCGGAAAGGAAATGTCGTAAAACGTTCCCAGCGCGGCGAGGCTGTCGTTCCGCGCGCTGTCGAGAAGGGAAGACCCGGCAAGGTTCGTTTCCTTGACGGAAAGCGAGCAGGACAAATCGGTGAGGGCCTTTACCGATACGGCCGCATACGGCGCGGTCAAAGGAGCGCCCGACGGAATTGAAGTGACGGTTGCGCTGTCGCCGCTGCGGTAGGTGATCCCGCACGGCATGAAGGTCACTTTGCCGTTGCGTGTGCTGTCGTACCTGGCGTTGGTGGCGATCACGAGCGCCTCGATAAAATCCTGCCAGTTTGCTATGGCCGCGCCCGCCTTTGTCGCCGACGTGTTCGGTATAACGATGATTGAATCGTGCGCAGGCGACGCGTCTTTTTTAAGGATGCAGCGAAGGTTCCAGACCGCGTTCGTATCGGCGTCGCCCGCGAGCGGCCCATCGCCGGAAAACACGATGTTGAGCGGCGCGCCGCCGTTGTGCATGGTAAAGGAGAATGTGTTCATGCCGAACGGCTGCACGGTCTTGCTAACTGAAAAAGACTGGTCGGGCTGGTCCTGCGGATAGACCCACTCGTCCTTGAGCAGCGGCGCGTCCGCGATGAACCGGCCCGGCGCGGCGCGCGGCCCGGTGTAATAGCTTCCCGTGAAAAATCCGCCCAGAATATCCGGCCAGGTGCGGCCGGCCTGGCCAGAGGCCATGACAAGGTTGTTGTAGAACCTGGTAAACTGATGGTAATTGTTGAAAAGAAGGTTTTTGATGAAATCGATGCGCGGGGACGGGTATGCTAATTGGTAAAGATACATCGTCGGGAGAGCGTTCTTGTAAACGGGGTCGCCGTCCTCGTAAATGTATTTGAAGATGGCACCATAAGGGTCGCCGAAAAAATCTCCGACGTATTGGAAATAATCATTGACATAATCGAAGCCGAGGTCTTCCATTAATACCGCGCTGCCTTCGAGAAAGGTGACCGGAAAATCGTCGACATAAAAGATGTCGGTATATGATCGCGCCATGGCATACTGCACGCCGTGAAAGAACTCATGACAGCAGGTGACGCGCACCGCGTTTTCGGGATGCATGTTATACCCATAGTCTGACCAGACGGGCCCATTCCATTCACTGCGGGTTTCTATGTAGCTTGTAAACCCTATATTGCCCGCCGGCGCGTTGTCCTCCGGGAACGTATAGGCATAGGTGGTTGCATCGTCGCCGGTCATCAGACGCAGGGCGATTTTGTAGAGAGAAGAGTTGTGGGTTTGGTCCATATAGGGCCATGGCTTGACAAAGCCGAACCTGTCGATTTCCATCGACCATGCGCTGTCGGCCGCGTACGCCACCTGATCAACGTAATCCGGCACGCCGTTCGGTTCGTGCGTCTGCGTCCTCCAGTCGGTACTGGAAAAGCCGATGGTGTCGGTAAGATCGACGGCTTCAATGCCTGAGGTGTAATAGTAAATTTCGAAATGGCCGCTGGGAGAAACGTATTTCGTCATGTCCGACGGGATCTGTGTGGCTTTTAGATACAGAGCTTTGAAAGAGGGCGACAGTAATTCCCAGCATTTTGCAAGGGCAATGAAGTCGGCATCCGTTGGCGCCGCAACACCTTTTCCGGGCTTTGCGTGCACCGCTCTCGCCTGGAAATAGGGCGTCAGTGCCGATTCAAATGCGGAAACGGATTGCTTCACGGCCGCAATCGTGGTTTTCCCCTCGAAGACGCGTGAAGCGGTTGCGCGCACGCCTGCTGTTTTTGCCGATAGCGATGAAGCTGCAATCAGAAGAAGAAAAACAATGAAAAGACGTTGAGGCTTGATCAAGAATGATTCCTGTTGCTTTACAGCAGTAAGGTGAAATCATCGTCATGAAAATTTGATAGGATTACGTATTAAATATAAATACTGATCTGATTTTTATTAAAAAATAACGGGATTTCAAGAAACGGGGCGCGGGACTATATGAGGACGGCCCTTTAATTGCTCCCTATCAATTATATTTTGTAAGGCATGATGCGTGAAGTTTTTTAATTCGCACCGCAAAACATTTTAACCTGGTACGGGAACCGGATGCCTTTTTTAAAAATAAACCCGCGGGAAGTGTCCCGGCAAACGATCCGGTTCTTGATTGCCGTTTTTTTTGTTCTTCTTTGTTCAGCTCGCGCGCATTCCCAGGATCTTTTTTCCGAAGTCTTTTTGAATAAGCCGGCATACGCCCGCGGCGACACGCTTGTCGCCGCCATGCACGTGGCGATCCCCGATCATTTCCATTTGTACAGTAATCCGCTCGGTCCGGGCATAGGAAAGCCGTTGCGGCTGCGCGCGTTCAGCGGACCGGGCGTCCGTTGGATCGCGGCGTACAAGTCACCCCCAAAACGATTCTACCCCGAGTTCGGGGGGTGGGTGTGGGCATATGAAAAAGAGGCCACCTTTTTCATCAAGGGTGTGATCACCGATTCGGCCGCTTCGGTGACCGGCGCGACGGCCTATGCAAGCGGGCTTGTTTGCTACACCTCCTGCGTGCCGGTCACCACGGGAAACGATTTTGAGATTCGGATTACAGACTCGTCGGCCGGCGGCTCGTTTGACGACCGCCCGTCTTTACGGTACCTTCTGAACAGCGCCGAGCCCCTGGATTTTGAAGTCGGGCCGGTTGAGGCAAAACAGAAAACCGAACCCGGAGCCCTGGGCCAGATTACGATGCCGGGCCAGACCGCGCTCGCCGCCGAAACGCCGCACCGCTGGGAATACGAACCCGTCGAGAAAAAAATATCCATGAATTTTCTCCTCGCGGTGCTCTTCGGATTCATCGCGGGGATCATCCTCAACGTGATGCCGTGCGTGCTGCCGGTGCTCGGGATAAAAATACTGTCGCTCGCTAAGGCGGGCGGCGCCTCGCGCAAAACCGTGCTGGCGCACAGCCTTGTTTTTACCGGCGGCATCCTCACCGTCTTCATGGCCCTGGCGGCGCTTGCCTCGTTTGCGCAGCTTTCGTGGGGACAGCAGTTCCAGAGTCCCTGGTTCCTTGTCTCGCTCATCGTTCTCACCGTGGTGTTCGCGCTCGGGCTTTTCGACGTGTACGTTCTCGTGGTGCCTTCCAATATTTCCAACCTTGAGCGGAAAAGCGGAAAGGGTTTCCTGGGCGAATATCTCCGGGGCATGTTCGCCACGCTGCTCGCGACGCCGTGCAGCGGCCCTTTTCTCGGCGCGACGCTCGCCTGGACGCTCACCCAGTCCACCGTCATCATCTTCCTGGTGTTTTTCTCCATCGGCGCGGGCATGGCGTTTCCCTACATACTTTTCTCCTTGAGCAAGACGCTGGTCAGGCTCATCCCGAAACCGGGCAAATGGATGGAGGACTTCAAGCACCTCATGGGCATTCTCCTGCTCGGCGCCGCGGTCTACTTCCTGCTCGGCCTCCCTAAGGACATGGTGGTAAGCGCGGTGGGGTTCAGCGTGGCGATCGCCTTTGCCGTGGTGTTCTTTTTCCGCTACGCGCCGTGGGGTTCTTCTTTGAAAAGGAATATCGTTGCGGGCATTCTGGCGCTCGCCATCGCGGCCTTCGGGTACTATCTCACCTTTGTCGTGATCTACCGCAACACCTCCACCCAGGCGGCGCTTGCCGCCGAGCGCAACGAGGTGCAATGGGAGGAATTCACGCCCAAGCTGCTCCTTGATGCGCACGCCAACGGCCGGCACGTGATCGTGGACTTCACCGCCAACTGGTGCCTCAACTGCCAGTACAACATGCTGACCGTGCTGTCGTCGAAGGAAGTGGCAGAATTGATAAAGAGGAAAAACGTCCTGGCGCTCAAGGCCGACCTGACCTGGACCAACGTGCAGGCCGAGTCGCTGCTGCACCATCTCGGCTCGCGCAGCGTGCCGTTTTTCGCCGTGTTTCCCGGCGACGATCCGTATCATCCGATCATCATGAGGGACATTCTGAGCAAACGGGCGGTGGTGAAGGTGCTGAAGGGGTTGGAGGAGAAGTAACTATTTTTGCAGATTGATACAAAGGAATTTCCAAAATGCCCAAAAACCTAGTTCAAAAAATCCTCGACGAGCACATCGTCGCGGGAAACCCGGTCCTCGGCGCCGAGATCGGCATCAGGATAGACCAGACGCTCACGCAGGACGCCACCGGCACCATGGCCTATCTCCAATTCGAGGCGCTCGGGTTCGAGCGCGTGAAGACCGAACTTTCGGTTTCGTACGTTGACCACAACACCATCCAGGACGGTTTCGAAAACGCGGACGACCACAAGTACCTCGAGACCGTTGCGCAGAAATACGGCATTTATTTTTCCCGGCCCGGCAACGGCATCTGCCACCAGGTGCACCTCGAGCGGTTCGGGTGCCCCGGAAAGACCCTGCTCGGCAGCGATTCACACACGCCGACCGGCGGCGGCATGGGAATGATCGCCATCGGCGCCGGCGGGCTCGATGTGGCCGTGGCAATGGGCGGCGGGCTTTTTTACCTCACGTACCCGAAGGTCATCAAGATCGATTTGCAGGGAAAGCTCGGTTCGTGGGTGTCGGCGAAGGATGCGATTTTAAAAGTGCTCGAAACGCTCTCGACAAAAGGGAATGTCGGCTCGGTACTGGAATACGGCGGCAAGGGCGTGGAAACCCTTTCGGTGCCGGAGCGCGCGACCATCACCAACATGGGCGCGGAGCTCGGCGTGACGTTCTCGGTTTTCCCGTCCGACGCTGCGACAAGGGCGTTTTTACGGTCGCAGGGCCGCGAGGACTGCTTCAAGCCCATTGCCGCCGACGACGACGCGAGCTACGACCGCGTCATCCACCTCGATCTTGCGAAACTGGAACCGCTCGCCGCGACCCCGCATTCGCCGGGAAACATCAAGCGGCTCGCCGAGATCGCCGGGCTCAAGGTGAACCAGGTGTGCATCGGCTCGTGCACGAACTCCTCGTATCAGGACCTCATGCTGGTGGCCTCCGCGCTCAGGGGAAAGAAGATCGCTTCGCATGTTTCGCTCGCGCTCGCGTGCGGGTCGCGCCAAGTGCTTGAAATGATAAGCCGCAACGGCGCGCTCGCCGACATCATTTCGGCGGGCGGCCGCGTCATGGAGAACGCCTGCGGGTTCTGCATCGGCAATTCGCTGGCGCCCGCGTCCGGCGCCGTGAGCGTGCGTACCTCCAACAGGAATTTTTTCGGCCGCAGCGGCACCGAGAGCGCGCAGGTGTTTCTCGTTTCGCCGGAGGCGGCCGTCGCGGCCGCGCTCGCGGGCGAGCTTACGGATCCGGTTAAATTTTTTAGCGGCCAGAAATATCCCGACATCGCGATGCCGGACAAATTCATCATCGACGACAGCATGATCATGCCGCCGCAGGAGAAAAACGCAAAGGTTGAGATCGTGCGCGGGCCCAACATCGGCGCGCCGCCCGCAAACGCCGAGCTGCCCATGGTGCTGAACGGTGTCGTGGCGATTCTCCTGAAAGACAAGGTCACCACCGACGACATCATGCCGGCCGGCAGCCGCATGAAATACCGCTCCAACATTCCCAAGTACGCCGAGTTCGTTTTCGAGCGCCAGGACGCGACCTTTCCCTCGCGCGCCATGGAGAACAAGAGGAAGGGCCTGCACAACGTGATCGTGGCGGGCGAGAGCTACGGCCAGGGCAGCTCGCGCGAACACGCGGCGATATGCCCCATGTTCCTGGGCGTCAAGATGGTGGTCGCAAAGTCCATCGAGCGCATCCACAAGGCGAACCTGGTGAATTTCGGGATCGTGCCCGCGCAATTTGTCAATCCGCAGGATTTTAACAAGATCAAGCAAGGCGATTTGCTGGAGATAACGGACGTGTATTCCGGGATTGAAACAGGGGATCTAGCTCTTGTCAATAAGACCAACGGCGAAAATATCCAGCTCAAGGTCGAATTGTCGGCACGGCAGAAGGAGATTGTGCTGGCGGGAGGGTTGATTAATTTGACAAAGAGCAAATCAAAGACGGGGTAGGCGGCCGGTAGAAAGCGAACAGCAACCAGAAGTCATTAGTTGAACAGAGCTGATTGGATTTTTAATCGCACAGGGCATCCGCGCAATTCCGGGAATGCGGCTTCCACCGCTCAGCTTCACGAAAACCGAAATGACGCGGGGCGATTAAGAAACAGGATGATGTTTCGCGCCAGTGCGGGCTGGAGGGTGAGCAAGGGCGAATTGCCGGCCGACCCATCGCCGAAGGCGATTTCGGGCGGTCCGGCAACGAGGCGAATAGCCGAGCCCGGAAGGAGGCACGGTGCCGTGACCGGCAGGCACCAAAGTTAGAATATTTTTGTATTTGATTTTTGAGAAATAAGGAAAATGACAATTTGGAAGGCGGGAAACAAACAAGAACCCGCTCATTCCACAAAATGCCCCTTCCTCGCCTGCGAAATCCTGTAAATCAACACAAGCGAATTCCGCTTCTTGTCGTAGGTGGCCTGCCGCTCGGGCGGCAGCGCCTTGACATCCGCCTTTTTGAAACCGTGCAGGGAGAACCAGTCCGACGTCTGCGTGGTGAGCACGAAGACCTGCTTCAGTTTCAGGCCATGCGCTTTTTCAACGAGGTAGGAGACCATTTTCATGCCGATGCCGAGGCTTTCGTACAGTTCGTCAACGGCGATGCCGGCGATCTCGGCCTGGTGGCCGGGATATACATGCAGCGCGCCGCACGCGTGCACGGTGCCATCCACTTCGTATACCGCATAGTCGGCGAGCCGTTCCTCGAGGTCGGACGCGGTCCGCTGGATGAGCGTTCCCTTGGCAATGTACGGCGCCATGAGCTGGAGCACTTCGGGCACGTCGGCGTGGTTCATGGCCCTGATGTTTTCGTGCTGGTTGGCGTAGATCATGGTGCCGAGGCCCCGGTTGCTGAAAATTTCCTTGAGCAGCATGCCCTCGAGGTGCCCGTCGATGATGTGCACCCGCGCCACGCCGCTCTTGCAGGCCCGGCAGGCGAGGGACACGAGTTCGTATTCGGGTTTTGCCGACGGTTCGTTTGTGGAAACGAACTGCTCCGCCTCGGCAAGCGTGAATTGTGAAATCACGCCGTCGCTTGACACATACACACTCTTGGGGACCGTGAACCCCTTTGTATGAATGCCGCCTGTTTCGGTGACAAAAAAGAGCTTGGCAGCCTTAAGCTCGGTGCTGATGGTGAAGGCGAGCTCGTTTGATGAAATGTTGTATGGTTTTCCCTGCGCGTTCCATCCGATGTTGGGGAATATGGGCACCAGGCCGTCGGTAAGCACGTTCTGTATGATGCCGGTCTGCAGCGTCTCAACGATGCCGGTGCTCTGAAAGTCAACACCGCCCCGCACGCCGATGCTCCGCGCCTTTACCCAGTTGCCGATCACCGCGTTGGTGTTGTTCTCGGCGAGCATGGTCATGACCTTGTTGGAGACGTCGAACGCCGCCATCTTGATGAACGGTATCGATTCGGGCGTGGAGATCCGGATACCCTTGACCGTTTCGAACCCGATGTTGTATTTGTTAAGGATCTCATCGATCCGTTCCTTTGCACCGGGAACGAGCGCCACCCGTATGCCCATGTGGTGGAGCAGCGCGATGTCCTTGATCAGGCCCGGGAAAAACGGGTGCGACAGGAGTGAGCCCTCGATTTTGATGACGAACGTCTCGCCCCGGAACCGCTTGATGTAGCTGAACGCCTGCCGGATGGTTTCGACCTGCTGTTTGAGTTGCTTTTTGTCCATGGTGATGCCCTTCATGATTCCCCGGAAATTTTTCTTCTTTACAATATACCATTTCGACGTTGCGATTGTCAGCTTCTTTTATGATTGCGTCCATCAGAGCCGGAGTTTTTTCATGCCCGAATCGACCCGGACAACGGAAAACCGGCGAATCCCCGAACCATGGCAGGCCCCAATAGGTGGGGCTAGTTGACAAATCCGATACCGTATTTAGATAACTCGTTGGGAATTATCCCGGTTGCGGCTTTTCCATCTTGACTTATATTATACGTTCTGGTTATAATCGAAACGGAACAATAGACCGAATGCAGTTCTCTGAAAGGGGAAAGTCATGGACAGTATGGAGAAGCTTTCGCAGAAAATCGTCGATCTTTCAAAGAGCACCAAGGACTCGAACAAATTCTATTCCATCGTGCTTGATGCGACGGCGTCGACGGTCTCCGAAAACGCCTGCGACATCGCGGAACGCCTGCTGCGCGGGGAGACCGACAACGCCAGGGCCGCGCTCGAGCACCTGTGGTCGCTCAAGAAAATTATGATAAGTAAAGACGAGGCGGCCACCATCGAGCAGCTCATCCACTATTATCAGAAAAAAATGGACGTGGTGCGCAACAAGGAGGAGCACATCAGGCAGGTGAGCAGGGATTCGCGCAATCTCCTTGAAGAAAAGGGGAAGCGGGACGTGGAGCTCGCCACGGTACGGCAGGAGATAACCAATTCCTCAAAGGAGATCAAGGAGCTGGAGGAAAAGGTTGAAAAATATAAAAAAAAGGAGCAGGAGCTTGCCACCATCGACACGGAGGTGCGGAAGGAACTGCTGGTGAATGAAAATGAAATCATCAACGGCCTGTATGAAATCATCATGTCGCAGCGGGAAGGGCGCAATCCCGTGCAGGATTTCACGGAAAAACTCAAGAGCCATACCGCGGCCAAGGAAAAGAACCCTGAGGGAGTTTCTGCAGATGAACTGGGAAAAGCCCCTCAGAAAATGCCCTCGGCAGGGCCGTCCCAAAAGCAGGACGATAAAACGGTCCGTTCGGCCGGTGCCGCGGCAAAGGGGGCTGCCGACATACCCGTCAACGAGGAAATATTCGAGGTTGACAAGGACAAGACAACGTCATTTTCACTTGAAACGTTTGCCAAGGCAAGAAGCGGCGCTGGCGAGCCAAAGGTTTCGAAAGAGACCGGCGAGCCGCGGTTCCCTAAATCGCTGGTAAAGACCGCGAACGGCAGCGTCATAGGGGAATACTATTACACCCCACAATTACCGAAAGATAAGCGGCATTATGTTTTGAACAGCAGGTTTTTCCTCGACCGCCTGTACTCGGCGCTCGGCGTGCTTTCCGTGAGGTCGGACCAAACCATCGCAAACGACATCCTCCACATGATCCGCGATGCGGTAAAACGGATATCGGGCAGCACCACCATGCATTTCGAGGTTTCCACGGCCGAGATTCTCAACGAGCAGGCGCTCAAGGATCTTTGGCATAATGTCAAGGCTGGCAATTTTGCCGAGGCAACGCGGTATTGCTCAAAGTTCGCGGTGAAAATGACGGCCCTCAAGCCGAAATACGCGGCGATGCTCGAAGAACAAATGGGCCGGTATGCCGCGGAAGAATAAATCCTGGCCTGACCGTTTTATCACCGCCGTCAAAATCGCGGCGATCCTTTTCCTTTTTAGTTTCCTGTGTTTCGCGGCGCCAAGCCGCGACACCGCCGCACGACAGGCGGCCGGTGCCAAGGTCAAGGCTGCAAAAACCGCACCAGACACGATTCCGGCAAAGGCCGCTGTAAAAAAAAAACCTGACACGGTGTCGGCGAAAATCGCAACGGGTGCCGCGGACACCGTGATGCGGCCGCGCGCAGCGTCCATATCCGACACGGCAAAACTGGCGGCGTCTGCCAAAAAGGACACGGTGCCAATTGTCAAGGCGCAGGCCGAGACTTTGCAGGATTCCACTGCAAAAATTACGGCGTCTGGAATTAAAACCGGAGAAAAAAAAATACCCGCGTCCATTCCCGATAAAAAATGGACCTCTATCACGAAACCCGCGGCGCTCATCATCTTCCTTGCAGTGGTTGTCTTTGCCGCAATTGTCATCGGCATTGCAAATATTGTCGCGCAGAAACGCCAGAAGCGGAGATTCCTCACCACCACGCGCCTGTCGGTGATGGACAAGGAAGTACAGAAAGCATGCCGCTACATAGAAAAAAATTATTCAAACCCTGAACTCACTGTGCAGAGCATCTGCGCCGCACTGGTAACGGGGGAGGCCTTTCTCGAAGCGCTCATGCAGCGCGACCTCGGTATAAGCATTGGTGATTTCATCACCCATGTCCGGATCAACAGGGCAAAGGGGCTGGCCCAAAACAACCCTTCTTGTCTGCGGGAATCGGCTGCGCAGCAGACCGGGTTCATCGATACGGATGCGTTTGACGCCGAATTTAAAAAGATCACCGGGGTGCCGTTTGAGGAATATTGCCGTGTGCTAAGGGAAAAGACATAAATAATGATCGAAGATAAAAAATGAAACGAGATGATCGGTCTGATCGTTATTATAGTGGAAAGGATTAAATTCGTATCTGAAATCAGCCAATATTATATTTTTAATCCTAATTTTTAGGGGAAATAAAAATCTATTGGATTCTCATTGTTACCAATAGGATAATAAAGGTATTCAGTTCTTTATGCATCGCCACTACGAAGGAACGGAGGATCATACATGGAATTCATTGTGAAACTGTTGAACGCTTTCAACCCGCGGTCGGACGCATTCCTCTTCATGTGGGCAATTTTAGTGACGGGCGTGTTCAGCATTTCCGTCATCATTGAACGTTTCATCTATTTGCAGTCCAAATCTTCATTCCGGCCCGTGATGTTCATTAAGGACATCCTGAGCAACATCCAGAAAGACGACATTCCCACGGCGCTCAAGGCCTGCGACAAAAACAAGAGCATGGCGCTTTCCGGAGTCATCAAGGCCGGATTAGAGGAGGCCAACACCGGGGCGGAGCGTATACGCAACGCCATTGACGAGGCAATGCTTAAGATCATTCCGCTGCTGGAAAAACGGACCGGATACCTTGCCGTGATCGGCAACGTTGCCACCCTCATGGGGCTCCTCGGAACGGTGTATGGCCTCATCATGTCGTTTGCCGCGGTGGGACGTCCCGGCATCGACGCCGCCCAGAAGTCCGAACTGCTTGCGTCCGGCATCGCCACCGCCATGAACTCGACCTTTACCGGACTGTCGGTCGCCATCGCCTCCATCATGGTATACGCGTTCCTCAAGTCCAAGACGCAGAAGATCATCGACGAGCTTGACGAATATTCGGTGCGCGTGCTCAATTCGCTCATCGAGAAATCGTTCAAGACGCACAAATATCATATCAGCGCGACACAGCTCAAGGAAGGGGTGGGGCTTCACGTGACGCACAACAACATCAAGATTTTCACGGACAATAAGCTGATAAAGGAAATAAATATCTGATTGTCACGGGCATTTTGCCGTCAGTCAACATATTCCTCTTTTGAAATGCCATGGGAATTTTTTCCGAACTGTTGAAATGCTTTCTCCCTGCACATGAAGCTTTTTTCTTCATGTGGATGCTTTTAGCGCTGGGAGTGACGGCCGTCGTCATCACCATTGAGCGGTGGCTCGACATCAACCGCCGCACCGATTACGATGCCGCCTCGCTGTTCGGGCGAATCAAGAGGCTCATTGAGGAAAAAAACCTCACCGAGGCATACCGCATTTGCACCTCGGGCGGGCACCGAGCGCTGCCGCGCATCCTCGGCGCGGGCATCAAGAAGGTCGAGGTGGAGCCGCATCTTGTGGAGGGCGCCATGGGCGAGGAGTCAACCCATATGGCGGCCGCCATGGAAAAACGCCTCCCGCTGCTCGTCATGTTCAGCAACGTGTCGACGCTGCTCGGGCTATTGGGCACCGTGTTCGGCCTCATCATGTCGTTTGCCGCCGTGGGAAAACCAGGCGTGGCCGCCGTTGAGAAATCATCGCTGCTCGCGGCGGGAATTTCGGCCGCCATGAACTCGACGCTGGTGGGACTTTCGATCAGCGTGCCCTGTATTCTTGCTTTTGCGTTTCTGCGCGCCCGCGTTGACATCGCGCTCGTGGAAATAGACCGTTACGCGGTCGCCATCCTCAACCAGCTCAACCCGCCCACGGACTCACAGAAGAAACTCAATTCGCTCATCCGGCGTTCCGGCGACGAGGAAGTGGCCGACACCGACGTGACGCCCATGCTCAACCTCATGGTGATGCTCATTCCGTTCCTGCTCACCTCCTCCGAATTTGTCAAGATGGGGACCATAGAGCTCAAGCTGCCCGAGTCTTCACAGGGCGGAGCGGGCGGCGGCGGGGGCGAAGAAAACCTGCAGAACGTCAAGCTCGAGCTCGGCGTGGTGATAACCGCGAAAGGGTTTAACCTGTTCCACTATTACAACCAGGCCGAGAAGGCGTCCGCGGCAAACCAGACCCTCGGCGAGAAGGCGGCCGATATCCCGCTTGTCAACGGTGAATACAACTATACGGAGCTCAACAACAAGCTGGCGGAGGTGAAGCGCAAAGTGCTGTACGAAATCGTGCGGCAGTATGATCCTACCCTGCCGCCCGACGCATCGCTCTTTAAGCTGTACGAGGCATTCGTGTCGAAAAACCTTTCGGGAACCACGGTGTTCGCCGACAACGAGGACATCAAGCTTGTGGGCGAGGACAAGGTGCAGTATAAGACCGTGGTGGCGGTGATGGATGCCGCGCGGGGTACGCACACGCCCGAAGGCAACGTCACCATGTTTCCGAATGTGTCAATCGCGGGAGGAATCATACAATAATGTCACAGCAATCCGTACGGAGAAAACACAGAAAACGCAGCGAGGGCACGGTGAAGCTCAACATCACCTCGATGATCGACATGTTCACCCTCATGGTGGTGTTCCTGCTCAAGAATTATTCGGCGCAGGGACAGCTCGTTACGCCGGCGAACAATCTCATGCTCCCCTCGTCGTCCATCGAAAAAAACGCGGCCGAGGCGCTTTCGGTCAAGGTGTCCCAGACCAACATCATGGTCGAGAACACCATCGTCATCGACGAAAAAGGGTACCAGGCTGTGCTGGCGCAAAAGGATTTCCTCATTGAACCCCTGTACAATGTGCTGAAAAAGTACTGCGACGAGGCGAAAAAGTCGTCGGAGATGTTCAAAACGGAATTTTCGGGCAAGATATCCATCCAGGGGGACGTCGCGATTCCGTATAACATGCTGACCAGGATCATGTACACCTGCGGGCAGGCGGGCTATCCGGTCATGAACCTTGTGGTTTACAGGAAGGCATAATGGCGAACATCGGCAAGTCGGGCCTTTTTTACATACAAAATTCGGGCGAGATCTCTCTCGCGGGGTTTCCGAAGGATCTCCGCAGGGGCCTGTTGTCCCGGATCGAGCCCCGATTCATGATCATCTTCAGCTCGCTTCTGTTTTTTGCCTTCAGCACGGTGTTGATTCTCTCTTTTGTCAAGGTATCCGAAACGGTGAGCGAAAAGGAGATTGTAAAAATACAGGAACGGTATGCGCAACTCGTGCTGAACCAGCCCAAGGCCAAGCCGCCCGAAACAAAGGCGGCGACAAAAGCAAAAACGGCCGAAAAAGGAAAATCCGCGGCGGAGGCGGCGAAAGAGGAGGCGAAGGTCGACCGTGAAAAGGAGACCTTCGTGGCTCGCAAGGAGCGGCAGGTGGCGACCGCGGCGCAGCGCCAGGCCGTGCGCGAGAAAGTGGCGGCCGCGGTCCAGACCGCGGGAATTTTTGCCGCCATCACCGCTTCGGCGGGAGGCGGAAAAGGCGGCCATTCATCCGGTGGGAGCGTCACCGACCTGCTCGGCGCGGCGGGCGACGGCATCGGCGACCTGGGGAGCATAAAGGTCTCAAAAGGGACGTTCGCCACGCGGGGTAACATTGATGTGGCCGAACTCAAGGCGCGCCGCGGCACCGTGACGTCGGGCGTTGACATCGCGCGCGAAAGCGTGGGCCGGGCCAACGCGCAGCGTCTCTCCTCAGCGGGGAGCGTCAACATCACATCGACGCCGCCCGAGATCACGGGAGAAACGGGCGGTGCGGAGGCGAGAAGTCAGGCATCAATCCAGAAGGTCATCACCCTTGAACAGCAGCGTATCAAGCGCGTCTATGAAAACTGGCTCAAGAGGGATCCGACGCTTTCGGGCTCGCTCAAGGTTAAGTTCACCATCATGCCCGACGGCAGCGTGTCGAACGTAAGCGTTATCGCTTCTACTACCAAGAACTCCGAATTTGACGACGCGATCGTGCGGTATATTAAGCGCTGGGCGTTCCTGCCGGTCCAAGGCGGCGGTCCGGTGGAAGTCGTGGTTCCGTTTGCCTTGGAGGCGCAGACCTGAAATAAAATCGCTGAGGCAAGTTTTATTTTTCCAAAATAGGAGAGAGTTATGAAGGACAGGGCCAGTGAACGTATCGAATTTGTCAATGTGAACGGGTCACAGGTGCCGGCGCTTTTTGACCTCAGCAAGACCGGTGTATGTTGCTTCAGCGCGAAGAAACTGGACAAGGGGGCCGTCGCTTCCCTCACCATCAACAAACTTTCAATCAAGGCGAGGGTCATTTACAGCCAGGACCGTCTCGACGGCTTTAGGGTCGGCATGCAATTCATTGAAGTGACCCCGCAGCAGCAGGAAACCCTTAACGATTTGGTGGATAAATTTTCCCGCGGAGTTCCGCTTTCCTGTACCATTGAAGGGTGACATCGCCAAGGAAAAACCGTATGAGTTCGGAGCTGTCATAGAAAAACCTCTTAATAAAAGCTCCCGTCTGCAAAAACTTTCGGTAAATAACTTGCCGACATGATCGTAAAACTGTCCTGGCGGCTCTTGATAAGATTCTTGAAGTGACTAAATTAACTTATTATATATCATAAAGTTGCGTATAGATAGGTAAAAAAATGCTGATATTAAGAGTTCTTGAGACTGTTTTTGGCTCAAAACAAAACCGCGACATGAAAAAGCTGCGGCCCGTGGTCGCCAAGGTCAATAGCTTCCGGGAAGCCATGGTTTCCTTGACCGATGACCAGCTCAAGGCAAAGACCGTTGAATTCAAAGAACGGCTTTCCAAAGGAGAAACGCTCGACGACATCCTGCCCGAGGCCTATGCCGTGTGCCGTGAGGCCACCCACCGGGTGCTCGGTGAGGGGCGCACCGTGTTCGATCCGGTTTTCAAAAAAGAAATCCCTTTCATGGCGCATTTCGACGTGCAGGTGATGGGCGCCATCGTGCTGCATCAGGGAAAGATCTCGGAAATGAAAACGGGAGAGGGAAAAACGCAGGTGGCCGCCATGGCTGCGTATCTCAATGCACTGTCCGGAAAGGGCGTCCATGTCGTCACGGTCAACGACTACCTTGCAAAGCGCGACAGCGAATGGATGGGAAAAATCCACACGTTTCTCGGCCTTACCGTGGGTTGCCTTGACAAGACCGAGCCGGGAACGCCTGAGCGGCGGCTGGCCTACGAATGCGACATCACCTACGGCACCAACAACGAGTACGGCTTCGATTACCTGCGTGACAACATGGCAAGCTCCCCCTCGCAGCTCGTGCAGCGCGAGCTCAACTTCGCCATCATCGACGAGGTGGACAACATCCTCATCGACGAGGCGCGCACACCGCTTATCATCTCGGGGCCCGTGACGAAATCCAACCGCGAATACGAGGAGCTCAAGCCGCGCGTGGAGCGGCTCGTGAACGCCCAGGCCCAGCTCATCCAGAAGACCATCAACGAAATAGAGCAGCTGGTGGGCAAGGAGGGCAAGGAATACGAGCTCGGGTACAAGCTGTTCGTGGTGAAACGGGGTGCGCCGAAAAACAAGAAGCTGATCAAGCTGCTCAAAGAGGAGGGCGTCTCTGCGTACATGAAGCAGGTCGAGACCGACTATCTGCGTGAAAAGAAACTTTACGAAATAGACGAGGAGCTGTTCTACACCATCGATGAGTCAGGCCACAGCGCCGAGATGACCGAAAAGGGACGGGCGCTCGTGTCGCAATCCAACCCTGATTTCTTTATAGTTCCTGATCTCTCTGATCTCATTCACAAGATCGATACCGACGCCGCGCTCACGCCGCTTGAAAAATCGGAAAAGCGCGACGAGGTGCACCGGATGCACGCGGAGCGCTCGGAGCGCATCCATTGCGTGAGCCAGCTCCTGCGCGCGTACTCGCTGTTCGAGCTCGACGTCGACTACGTGGTGCAGGACGACCAGATCCTCATCGTCGACGAGTTCACGGGCCGCATCCTGCACGGCAGGCGTTGGAGCGAAGGGCTCCACCAGGCCGTGGAGGCAAAGGAAGGCGTGAAGGTGGCGGGCGAGAACCAGACGCTCGCCACCATCACCTTCCAGAATTTTTTCAAAATGTACACGAAAATCTCCGGCATGACCGGCACGGCCATCACCGAAGCGGGCGAGTTCAACGAGATTTACAAGCTCGACGTGGTCACGGTGCCCACGTACCGTCCCATGCGACGTGACGATTTCGAGGATGAGATCTACCGCACGCACCGCGAGAAATACGCGGCGGTGGTCAAGGACATCACCGAGTTGCACGAAAAAGGGCGGCCGGTGCTGGTGGGGACGACCTCGATAGAAAAGTCTGAATTGTTAAGCAAGCTCCTGCTGCGCGCCGGCATCCAACATGAGGTGCTCAACGCCAAACAGCACGCCAAGGAGGCGCAGATCGTGGCCCAGGCCGGAAGAAAAGGGGCGGTCACCATCGCCACGAACATGGCGGGCCGCGGCACCGACATCGTGCTCGGCGGCAACTTCGAGGCCCTCGCGAACAACGAACTGTTCAAGGAAGGCATCGCGATCGACGACCTGACGCTCGAGGAAAAGCGCCGGCGTTTTGCCAAGCTCCACAAGGAACTCGAGGAGGAGCACAGCAAAGTGGTGGAGGCCGGAGGGCTCCATATCGTGGGAACCGAACGACACGAGGCGCGGCGCATCGACAACCAGCTGCGCGGCCGCTCGGGCAGGCAGGGCGACCCGGGCTCATCGAAATTCTATCTTTCCCTCGATGACGACCTGATGCGCATTTTCGGCTCTGAGCGCATCGCGAGGATCATGGACCGGCTCGGCGCACAGGAAGGCGAAGTGATCTCGCATCCGTTTGTGACGCGTGCCATCGGCAACGCGCAGAAGCGCGTGGAGGCGCGCAACTTCGAGATCCGCAAGCACCTCAAGGAATACGACGACGTCATGAACCTCCAGCGCAAGGAGATTTACGGCCTGCGCCAGCGGATCCTCAAAGGCGAGGACATTAAGGAGGAAATCCTTGACCAGCTCGCCGGAACGCTTGAGGACATCATCTACAAGCACACGGGCGACGGCAAGCACCCCGAGTCCTGGAACCTGCACGACCTCGATAAGGAACTGCAAACCTCCATGGGTGTCACGTTTCTGCCAGCCGAAAGTGCGCCGCCGCCGTCGAGCCAGGACACCCTGTTCGACGAGATCTGGAAACTGGTCAAGGCGCGCTACGAGGACAAGGAGCAGCGCCTCACCCCGCAGATCATGCGCCAGTTCGAGCGCGGCGTGTGCCTCATGGTGATCGACAACCTGTGGAAAGATCACCTTTACGAAATGGACCACCTCAAGGGCGGGGTGCAGTACCGCGCCTACGGTCAGAAAAACCCGCTTTACGAATACCAGAAGGAAGGAATGAAGATGTTCGAGGAACTGCGCGCCAGCATCGCGCGCGACGTCACCTCGTTCATTTTCCGCCTTGAGGCGGTGAGTGCCGAGGAAGACCGCATGGGCCTCAACCGCAGCCAGACTTCCCACGGTGCATTCGATATTTTTTCCTCGTCGAGCGAGGTGCCGCCCGCCGAGGAAGCGCCGCGACAGCCGCAACCATGGCAGCCGCAGCCGCAGATGGTCACCAACCGCGGCCCGGCCGAAGGTCCTGCACGACGTGCGCCCGTGGTACATTCCGGCCCCGTGGTGGGCCGCAACGACCCGTGCCCTTGCGGCAGCGGGAAGAAATACAAGAAATGCCATGGTGCCGCGGCATAAAACTAATATTCACCGCAAAGGCGCAAAGAGCGCAAAGAAAATTGAAATGTTAGTCAAGAACACGCTAACCTTTCGCATGAACCTCACGTTTTATTATCACCTGTCTACTTTGCGTCCTTTGCGCCTTTGCGGTGATTTTTCTTTGATGAGAGCAACGGTATGAAGGGCCTGTTTGTAACCTTTGAGGGCATTGACGGGTGCGGCAAGAGCACCCAGGTTGACGCGGCGCGACGCGGCCTTGAACAGAAAGGAATCGCGTGTACCGTGACGCGCGAGCCGGGTGGCGCTGCGATAAGCGAACAGGTGCGCGAGATTCTTCTTTCACCCGGCCACCATGAAATGTGCAATGCCTGCGAAGTGCTTTTGTACCTTGCCGCACGCGCCCAACACGTGCATGAGAAGATCGCGCCTGCGCTTGACAAGGGTGCAGTGGTGCTGTGCGACCGGTTCATGGACGCCACGTTCGCGTACCAGAGCTTCGGCCGCGGAATTCCCCTCGACCTGCTTTTCACCATGAACGATTTTGCCACCGGCGGCATTGCGCCCGCCCTGACCTTCGTGTTCGATGTCGATGTCGAAACCGCCTTCGGCCGGCTCGCAAAAGCGAAAAAAACGCCGGACCGGCTCGAACAGAGCGGAAGGGAATTCTACGAAAAAGTCCGCAGGGGCTATCGGGCGCTTGCCTCCCGTTTTTCCCGGAGAATCGTGGTGCTCGACGGCGCCGCGCCCGCAGAGGAACTCTCGGCCCGCGTGCTCGCGAACATCATGCAGCGGCTGCCCGGAAAGCAATGACCCGTTTCGGGAAATAATTAGTGGGGAAATCAAGGATAATGATGTATTTTATCCACCTTGCGCCGTAATTGAATCGTGGAAAAAAGCGTGTAGGCGCTTACGATGAAGTTTAAGGAGCCGTGATGAAGAATAATTCCGAAAAAGACAGGAAAACGCTTGCGGGCAGGATCCCCGTGTTCGGCGTGATCGTACTCATCGTCGTTATCGCGGGCCTTGCCTTTGATGTGACCAGGGCCGATAATGACAATTTTTACAAGGACACCCAGCGGTTTGACCAGGTGTTCCTCACCATTCACCAGAAATATGTCGAGGCCATCGACTCGAAAAAACTCATCGACAGCGCCATTGACGGCATGCTCAGGATCCTCGATCCGCACAGCAATTATTTCGAGAAGAAGCAGTACGACGAGCTGATGATCGCGACCGAGGGAAAATTCGGCGGCCTGGGCATCCAGATCTCAATCCGCGACAAGGTGCTCACCGTGATGACGCCCATTCCCGGGACGCCCGCCGAGCGCGCCGGCATCCAGACGGGTGACCAGATCCTCAAGATAAACGGGAAATCAACCGAAGGCATCACGATCGACGAGGCGGTGAGCAAGCTGCGCGGCGCCCCCGATACTGACGTCATGATCACGATCCGCAGGAGAGGCGAGGCCAAGGATCTCGAGTATAAAATCACCCGCGCCATCATACAGATAAAGCCCGTGCCTTTTTACGGCGTATTCGGCGATGGCATCGGTTACCTGGTTCTCAAGACGTTTTCGCAGGACGCAGGCCCTGAGGTGGAGAAGGCGCTCAGAGAGCTGCTCAAACACAACATCAAGGGAATCGTGTTCGACCTACGGTATAACCCCGGCGGGCTGCTCCAGCAGGCGGTTGAGGTGGCGGAGAAATTCCTCGCCCGCAATTCGCTCGTGGTCTATACAAGGGGCCGCATGGCCTCGCAGAACGCCGAATATCCGGCTCAGTCCGGCCCGGTGGTGCCGGCCGATATCCCGCTCGTGGTGCTGGTCAACGGCGCGAGTGCGAGCGCGTCCGAAATCGTCGCGGGCGCTATCCAGGACTGGGACCGGGGGCTCATCGTGGGAGACACCACCTTCGGCAAGGGCTCGGTGCAGACCGTTTTGCCGATTGACGACGTTAACCACCTTAAGCTCACCACCGCATACTATTACACCCCATCGGGACGCTGCATCAACAGGCCGGAAAACGGATTGCGGGGCGGAAAAAAGGCCCTTGAGGACGAGGGCGAGGAGGGCGAAAAAGACACGGCCGCCGAAAGCAATGCCAAGAAAGCGGTCAGGGACACCGCGACCTACCGGACGAAAAACCAGCGCATCGTGTACGGCGGCGGCGGCATCATTCCCGACACCGTCATCCAATTCAAATTTCCAGCGTATGTGATCCGCTCGCTCCTCATCAAGGACGCGTTCTTCTCATTTGCCAACACCGAGTATCCCAAGCTTCAGGCCAGGCACGTCAAGATTGACGAGAAATTCACCGTGAACGAGGCGCTGCTCAAGGACTTTTACCATTACCTCGACTCGGTCAATTTCAAATATCAGAGCTATGCCCAGATGGCATTCGACGATTTTAAGTCCCGCACCGGCATCAGCGATTCGGCGAAGGACACCACGCGCAAGTCCTCGGCCGATTCCGCCGCGCCCTTGTTCCAGAAAAAGCCGGAATGGACAAAAGATGAAATCGAACTGCTTCGAAAGATCTCGCAGCAGATGGGGAAGGTGCTTACCGAAGAGAACAAGCGCGAATTCACCAAAAGCGAGGGCGATGTCCGTACGTTTATTAGGGAGGCGCTGATGGAGCGCGCCTTGGGTCAGGACAACGAAGTCATCTATCGCCAAAAGCTCATGGAAGACGACCAGTTCAAGGGTGCGTTATCGATCATTGCGAACAGGGATGTTTATTCCCGGTTGCTCAAGCCAAAGGGAAAATGATCTTTGCCAACAATGACGCCTTTTAAATGTAATTTGGCGTGCAATGGAAAAATTGAAGCATGAGCGGACGCCCTTCGCTCAGGGCGAACGACGGTTTAATAAACTTTTTTTTTCATCAATAACTTCTGGATAAAACATCATCCAATACAAGCCGGGCAGGAGAATTGTACAATGATTCAGTCGTTACGGAACAATGCAGCCATCATCATGTGGATCGTGATCGTCGCGTTCATCGCCACCATCGTTTTTGCCTGGGGAATGGACCTTTCCAGCCGCAACCGGGTGCGTGACACGGTGGGAAAGGTGAACGGCAAGGAGATCACCTACCGGACGTTCGAGCGTATGGTGGCCGCCGAACGCGAGAAGGAACGCGAGAGGAACAACGGCGTTGAGGCCTCCCCGGAGCAGAGCAGAATGCTGCCGCGCCAGGTGTGGCAGATGGAGGTGAGCAGGATCCTGATGGACCAGGCGTTCGCGGACATGGACATCGGCGCCTCGACCGACGAGGTGTACGAGTACATCAAAAAGAACCCGCCGCCCGAGGTGTATTCGGTGAAGCAGTTTCAGACCGACAGCGTGTTTGACACGAGCAAGTTTGTCTCGTTCCTCAACAACCCGGCGGTGTATGAAAACGAGGGGATGCAGGCGCTCGAAAAGCACACGCGGGAATTTCTTGTTCCCATGCAGACGCTCCGTCTCCTGCTTTCGATGCAGGAATTTCCCTTCAAGTCCGAAATCGCCTACCAGTACAACGAGGAAACCGAAAAGGCCGTTTTCGAATACGCAAAAGTCAATGTGGCCGCGTTTGCTCCACCCCGGCCGACCGACGCCGAAGTGGCCGCGTATTACCAGGCCCATCAGGATTCTTTCGCCACGCCGGAGCAGGTCGATCTGTACTATGTGAAGATCCCCAAGATCGCGACGCCGGCCGACGAAAAAGCAACGTACGACGAGATGCTTAACCTTCGCGCAAAGCTGAAGGTCGGGGATTCCTCTTTCGCCGAAGAGGCGAAGCTGGAATCCGACGACGAGGCCACGGCGTCCCGCGGCGGGTACCTGGGATGGGTGACCAAGGGAAGCACGGCGCCCCAGTTCGATTCCGCGGTGTTTGCCTTGAAGGTCAACGAAATATCCATGCCCGTGAGGACGCAATTCGGTTACCATCTTGTTCTTGTTGAGAAACGCGAGACCAGCAACGGAAAAGAACGGGCAACGGTGAGGCACATCCTCAGGAAAATCGTGCCCTCGGGCGAGACCCTTGACAAACTCAACGCGCTGGCCGACAGCGTGCGCGGCATCATCGTGTCGGACGGCATATTGAACGTCGCCAAGAAAGTGCCTTCGGTCAGGGTGGATTCCACCGGACTTTTCAAACGCGGCGACCAGATGCCGAAGGTGGGGTATGTTTCGGGCGCCGCCGGCTTTGCCTTTGCCCATGTGGAAAACGAGCTCTCCGACCTCCTGGAAAACGAGGACGGCTATTTCTTCTTCCAGGTCAAGACAAAGGTAAAGAAAGGCATCCTCCCGCTCGAGGTGGCCAAAGAGCGGATCGTCGCAACGTTGTCCGATTCCATCCGGCTCGCAAAGGCCCACGGCTATTTTGTGGAATTCTTGAAAAAGGTCCCTGATAAAAACGCGGTCGCGCAATATTCCAAGAGCGATTCGCTCATCATTTCGGGCGTCACCGACACTGTAGGCCGCGCGCAGTACATCCCGCAGGTGGGATTCAACAACCAATTGGTCGCCGCCGCTTTTGCGCTGCCGATCGGCAAGGTCTCCTCCGTCATCGAGGGCGGAGGGTCTTATTTCGTGGTGAAACCCCTGTGGCAGAAAAAACCGGGAAATAATGTTCCATGGGGCTCGACTGACGTGCTCAACATCAATAGAAAAATGATACAGGACAACATGGAAAAAAATTACTACGATTGGTACCTGTATTACATGAGCAAGGCGAAGATCGTGGATAATGTAAACCAGTTTTATCTTGACTAATAGATATAAATAAAATAATGATGGGCGTTCCGCCGCTCGCGCGGCGGCGGCCCTCCTTCCAGGCTCGGCCCTCGGCCTCGTTGCCGGACCGCCCTAGTCGTTTTCGGCGAAGGGTCGGCCGGCAACGTGCTTCAGCGCTCCTTCCGGTCCTGCCTAACGCCGGATAAAAGAAATTTTGCCGTTTCTGTTTTTTCTCGTCTTGCAATCTGGAATTGACTTTTCACACAAGTTAGTATTTATTATATAAGCACTGGCAAAGAGCACAATAAATCCAGCTGCTGTTCTAGAATCATCCGTTATGAATTTCAATAATGATCCGACAGGTGGCATGTGTGTCTTCCAAACAATTAAAGAAATTCCCTCCGTGTGCCACGGCCGTCCGGCCGTGTTTTTCCAAAAGCTCAATGTGCATCTCGCTTTCAATACCTTTACAAATTCAATTAATCATGAACTCATTCATCATCTCATTCCCCTCGATTCTTTCCTTGATTACCCCCTAAATTTCATTTATATTATTTGACTTTTTCGAAGCTAAATCTAAAATTGATTAATCGTTATAATATCATTTTAAAACAAAGACTTGTAGACAGAACTTTACATATAACTTTAATCAAAACCAATGCACTGAAGGGAGTGGCCAATGGCTGATCAACCAAAAGCGATGTCGTCTCTGATGGTCGAGAAGAGAAAATTCCCCCCGCCAAAGGAAGTTCAAAAGAGGGCGCATATAAAAAGCTTTGAACAGTACAAGAAAATGTGGGATCAATCCCTCAAGGATCCCAAAGCATTCTGGCTCGAGCAGGCCAAATCGCTTACGTGGATCAAGCCGCCGACCAAGGCGCTGGAATACACCTGGGACACGAAGGGCCGCAAGATACAGCACACCTGGTTTGCCGATGGCCAGCTCAATATTTCAGCCAACTGCCTCGACCGGCATCTCAATACGCCTGTCGCGAACAAAGTCGCCCTCCTTTTCCAGGGTGAGGAAGAGAACAATGTCCGCAAGATTACATATAAAGAATTGCATGAATTAGTATGCAAGTTTGCAAACGTACTCAAATCAAAGGGAATCAAAAAGGGCGACCGCGTTGCCATTTATATGCCCATGGTGCCTGAACTGCCGGTGGCCATGCTCGCGTGCGCCCGCATCGGCGCGATCCATTCCATCGTGTTCGGCGGGTTCTCGGCCGATTCGCTCAAGGGCAGGATCGCCGACTCGCAGTGCAAACTGCTGGTGACTTCGAACGTGTCGCTGCGTTCCGGAAAGCACATCAAGCTCAAGGATATCGCCGACGAGGCGCTCAAGGGCACGCCGAGCATCGAGAAGGTTATAGTGGTGAAGGTGACGGACGAGCCCTGCAACATGGTTGCGGGACGCGACACCTGGTACCACGAAGAGATCGCCAAGGCGTCGGGCGACTGCAAGCCCGAGACCATGAACGCCGAAGACACGCTGTTTATTCTTTACACATCGGGATCGACCGGGAAACCCAAGGGCGTGGTGCACACCACGGCCGGCTATCTGCTCCACACTGCGCTTTCGCACAAGTTCATTTTCGACGTGCACGACGATGACGTCTACTGGTGCACGGCGGACATCGGCTGGGTCACCGGCCATTCGTACATTGTGTACGGGCCGCTCGCCAACGGCGCCACCTCGCTCATGTTCGAGGGCGTGCCCACCTATCCCGACGCGGGAAGGTTCTGGCACGTGATTGACAAATTCAAAGTGACCGTGTTCTACACCGCGCCCACCGCGATCCGCGCGCTCATGCGCGAAGGCGACGCCTGGCCCAACAAATATAAGATGGACACGCTGCGAGTGCTCGGCAGCGTGGGTGAGCCCATCAACCCCGAGGCGTGGATATGGTATTATGAGCAGATCGGCCACAAGAAATGCCCGATCGTTGACACCTGGTGGCAGACCGAGACCGGCGGCATCCTCATAACGCCGCTGCCCGGCGCGCACACGCTCAAGCCCGGAAGCGCCTCACGACCGTTCTTCGGCGTTGAGCCGGTGGTGCTCCGCGACGACGGCACCGAATGCTCGGTGAATGAAGGCGGCAAATTGTGCATGAAGAGGCCGTGGCCCGGCATGATGCGCACCACCTGGGGCGACCACAACCGTTTCATCGACACCTATTTCTCCATGTACAACAACCTTTATTTCACCGGTGACGGCTGCCGCATCGACGAGGACGGCGATTACTGGCTCATGGGAAGGATCGATGACGTGGTGAACGTGTCGGGCCACCGCATCGGCACGGCCGAGGTCGAGAGCGCGCTGGTGAGCCACGCCAAGGTGGCAGAGGCCGCCGTGACGCCGATGCCGCATGAGATCAAAGGACAGGGGCTTTACGCCTTTGTCACCCTGAACCAGGGCGTTACCGCCACCGACGAGCTCAAGAAGGAGCTGATGGGCCACGTGCGCAAGGAGATCGGGCCCATTGCCGTGCCCGACAAGATCCAGTTCGCGCCCGGCCTGCCCAAGACCCGTTCGGGCAAGATCATGCGCCGCATTCTGCGCAAGATCGCCGAAAACGACGTTAACAATCTCGGTGACATCACCACGCTGGCTGATCCGAGCGTAGTGGAATCTTTGGTGAAGAACCGGCAGTAATAAATTTTTTTATTACCTTAAAAGGAGAAGAAGTTATGAACGAGACTACTATGGAAATTCGGGACACCACCGCCAATCCCGCGCCGCTCGGATTGTTCGGGTTCGGCATGACAACAATCCTGCTCAACATTCACAACGCGGGCATCTACGAGCTGGGGTCAATGATTCTGGCCATGGGGATTTTCTATGGCGGGATGGCGCAGATTATTGCCGGCATCATGGAGTGGAAGAAAAAGAACACCTTCGGCACCGTCGCCTTCACTTCTTACGGCCTGTTTTGGCTCACGCTGGTCGCGCTGCTCATCATGCCGAAACTGGGATGGGGCGAACCGACGTCGTCCAAAGGGATGGTGAGTTACCTGACATTATGGGGGTTCTTTACGCTCCTTCTGTTCCTGGGTACACTCCGGCTTAACAAGGCGCTGCAGGTCGTGTTCGGAACCCTCGCTCTTTTGTTCTTTCTGCTTGCCATTGGAGACGCAACCGGAAACGCTCTTGTCAAGGTGTTTGCCGGCTGGGAAGGAATGTTCTGCGGGCTTTCGGCCATGTATGCGGCGATTGCGCAGGTGCTCAACGAGGTGTACGGAAAAACAGTTCTGCCGCTGGGGTTGGTGAAGAAGTAAGCTTTGTAGGCTCTGATCTTTTTTGTAAAGGCTGCGTTTTTAAGACGCGGCCTTTTTTTTGGTACGAGGATTAACTGGTCGTTAGGGAGTCGTCTCGATACATCTGCTCTGCGGATTACTCGGCGACCGTAGATATTTCTGGTTTCTCGATGATAACGAAATTGACCCGCACATCGAGTAGCCAACAACGACGGCGTATCGAGATGAATACGTTAAATTCAAATCCTATGTATCGGAAACACCGTCTTCTTTATATACTCCACCACCGCCATGGCTTCCTTCTCGTTTTTCTCCTTGTCCTCGCCGGTCACGTAAATCTTCATGTCGCGCAGGCCCGCGTTCCATTCGGCGTTGCCCAGAAAGTCGCCGCCCATGCCTATTGACATATCGGATTCCGGCTCGATGCCGCACAGCACGGTCCACGCAAGCGCCCAGCCGCGCGCCGCGTTCTGGGGGTTGTAGCCGCCGCCGCCCACGCCAAGGATCGGCGCGCCTTGCCGCATGACAAGCGGGAGAAGGTCGGCAACGGCGTTGTTGGTCATCCTGAAGTGCGCAAGCGGGTCGGTGGACAGCACATCCATGCCCAGCTCGAGCACGATGACGTCCGGGCGGTACGCCGAAAGCAGCGGCGGGACGATCTCGTTGAACACCCTGCAATACAGGGCGTCATCGGTGCCTGCGGGCAGAGGAACGTTCACGTTGAAGCCGCGTCCGTCGCCTTCGCCGATCTCGTCCTCCCAGCCGCCCCAGGGAAACAGGGTCTTGCCGCTTTCGTGAAGCGACACCGTGAACACGCAGCGGTCGCCGTAAAAGGCGGCCTGGGTGCCGTTGCCGTGGTGCACGTCGAGGTCGAGGCAGAGCACCTTCTTGCCCGCCTTGACGAGCGCCATGCACCCGAGCACGACGTCGTTGACATAACAGAATCCGCCGGCCTTGTCCGCAAAGGCGTGGTGATACCCGCCCGACGGGTTAAAGGCCATGTGGACGCCCTTGTCGAGGATGAGACGCGCGCCGGTGACCGTTCCTCCGGCGGCAAGCGCGGCATACGAATACAGGCCGCCGAAGACCGGGGTGTCGGGCGTGCCCAGGCCGGCAAAAAGGTCCGATGCGTCAATGTCGCCCGCCGAGACGCGCTTGAGCCGCTCGATGTAATCGGGCGTATGGAACCAGGCTATTTGCTCGTCGGAAAGCCGCTGCGGCGCGACCTCGGCGCGGTTGCCGCCGGCATAGCAGCCGTCTTTAACCAGGATTTCCTTGGTAAGGCCGGCGCGCTCGGTTTTGAACGGACACGATTCCGGGTAATGGTATTTCTCTATTTCCGAAGAATGGATAAATGCGAAGCGTGTGGATGCCATGGCGAACCGCTACGAAATGGTGTGCGAAAAATCTACTATCTGCAACAAACGCCCCGGCCCGGGGAAAGGTGAAAAATACGGACGCAGAATGTATTTTTAAAAGTCTGTTCAAAATGAATTTTGAAAATGATATATCGGAAATTCGTCTTGATAGAAAATAACCAAATCGCCGGATAAAAGGACGATAAAAATGAGCTTTGAAAAACTGCTTACTCCCAATTCGGTTGCCGTGGTAGGGGCGTCGGCCAACCCGGACAAGGTGGGGTATGCCGTGCTCAACAACATTATTACCGGAGGATACAAGGGCGCTCTTTATCCGGTCAATCCCAAGGCCGACGAGATACTCGGAAAAAAATGTTATAAAACGCTCTCCGAAATTCCGGGCGAAATCGACAGCGTAGTGGTGGTTGTCAAGCGCGACCAGGTGGTGCCGATCATGGCCGAGTGCGCCGACAAGGCAATCAAGGCGGTCATCATCATCACGGCCGGATTTGCCGAAACGGGCGAGGAGGGAAAGAAGCTCCAGCGGGAAATCACCGAAATCGCGCGCCGCGCCGACATGACCGTGCTCGGGCCGAACTGCCTCGGCGTCATCAACCCGTTTTTCAGGCTCAATGCGTCGTTTGGCCAGCCCATGGGCGAGCCGGGCCCGATCGCCTTTATGTCGCAGTCGGGCGCACTCATCACCGCGGTGCAGGACATTGCGGCAAGCTCCCGCATCGGTTTTTCGCTCCTCGTTTCGATGGGCAACAAGGCGGCGTTTGACGAAGTGCAACTTTTGGAAAACCTCCGCTACGACGGAAACACCAAGGTCATCGCGGCCTACCTCGAAGACATTTCGCGCGGCCAGGACTTCATGCGCGTGGCAGAGCGCGTGGGCAAGCAGAAGCCCATCGTGATCCTCAAGGCGGGCCGCACCCAGGCGGGCGCCCGCGCCGCTTCCTCGCACACGGGAAGCCTCGCCGGCGCCGACGCCGCCTACGACAGCGCGTTCGAGCGCACCGGGGTCATCCGAGTGGATTCGGTGGAACACCTGTTCGATGTGTCAACGGCGCTGGCGTCGCAGCCGCTGCCCGCGGGCGACCGCATTGCCATCGTGACCAACGCGGGCGGCCCCGGCATCATGATGACCGACGCGCTTGAAATGGCTGGCTTGACAGTTGCGAAACTCGACGACGAAACAATCGCCAAGCTCCGCGGCCTGCTGCCGGAGGCGGCGGCGGTACGCAATCCGGTGGACGTGCTCGGCGACGCAAAGGGCGAGCGGTACGGCAGCGCCATGGAAATCCTGCTTGCGAGTCCTGCCATCGACGGGCTCGTGGTGATCCTCACCCCGCAGAAAATGACCGACGACGTGGGCACGGCCAGAGAGATCGTGCGGGTGTCAAAGCAATTCAACAAGCCGGTACTCACCTGTTTCATGGGTGCAAACATCGTGGCTGGGGGCGTTGCGATTCTTCGGGAAAACAAGATCCCCCAGTACGGGATACCGGAGCGCACCGCCAAAACAATGAAGGAAATGGTGGACTATGCCCGGTACAAGGCGCGCAGGCTCCGCATGGTGGAGCGGTTCGCGGTCAACAGAAACCCGGTGATCAAACTGCTGCGCTCGTACCGCAACCGCAATACCCACGAGATCGGCGAGTTCGACTCGAAGGCCATTCTGAAGGCGTACAATTTCGACGTGCCCCGCGGCATCCTCGCCACATCGGTGCCCGAGGCGGTGCGCTTCGCGGCCGAGGCCGGCTTTCCGCTCGCCATGAAGATCTCCAGCCCGGACATACTTCACAAATCGGACGTTGGCGGCGTGCGCATCGGCCTTACGAACACGGCGGCGGTCGAGGACGCGTTCGAGCTCATGATGCTGCGCATCAGGCGCAAGCTGCCCGACGCCGAGATCCGCGGCGTGCTGCTGGAAAAAATGGCCATGGCCGGACGCGAGGTGATCCTCGGCATGAAGCGCGACCCGCAGTTCGGCCCCATGCTGATGTTCGGCCTCGGCGGCATTTTCGTGGAGGTGCTCAAGGACGTCACCTTCGGCCTCGCGCCGGTGACCGCCGCCGAATGCCTCAAGATGATGGAATCCGTCAAGACCTACCGCCTCCTCAAGGGCGCGCGGGGCGAGAAGCCGGTTGATATGGACGCGATCGTGCTCAACCTGCAGCGGCTGTCGCAGCTGGTCATGGACTTTCCCGAAATCGAGGAGGTCGACATCAACCCGCTCAAGGTGGGACAGGAGGGCGACGGCGCCCTGGTGGTGGACGCGCGGATCATCCTTGCAAAGGAGCCGGAATAACATGAACGATTGGAAGGAACGCTACCGGGATAAGTTGACTTATGCGAACGCCGCCATAGGAAAAATCAGGCCCGGCGCCCGCATCTTCATCGGCACGGGCTGCGGACAGCCGCAGCTGCTCGTGGCCGAGCTGGTGTCGGGCAACAACGAGATCATCGACGCGGAGATTTATCATCTGCTCACGCAGGGAGAGGCGCCCTACATCAGCGAGGAATATGTAAAAAAATTCCGCACCTGCAGCTTCTTTCTCGCGCCCAACGTGCGCGAGGGCATCGCCAGCGGCCGCGGCGACTACGTCCCGATATTCCTCTCCGAAATCCCGTCGCTGTTCAAGCAGGGCAGGATCCCGCTTGACGTGGCGCTCATTCAGACCAGCCCGCCCGACAAAAACGGCAACATGAGCCTCGGCATCTCGGTGGACATCGTGAAGGCCGCGGCCGAGAACAGCCTCATGGTGATCGCGGAAGTAAACGAGCGGATGCCGCGCACCTATGGCGATTCGTTCATCCCGGCCGACCTCGTGGACTATATGGTGGAAAGCGACCGTCCCATTATCGAATACAGCCTGCCCCAGCCCGATCCCGCCACCGACGCTATCGCGCGCAACGTGGCCTCGCTCGTGGAAGATGGCGCCACCGTCGAGGTGGGCATCGGCCATATCCCGCAGGCGGTGCTGCGCTACCTTGGCGAGAAGAACGACATCGGCATCCACACCGAAATGTTCAACGACGCAATTATCCCCCTGGTCGAGAAGGGGGTGATCAACGGCAGCCACAAGAGCATCAACCGGGGCAGGATCACGGCGAGCTTCTGCCTGGGCACCCGCAAGCTCTACGACTACATCCATGAAAACCCGATGTTTGAGTTCCGTCCTTCCGAATATGTCAACGACCCGTTCGTTATCGCGCAGCACAACAAGATGGTGGCGATCAACGTCGCCCTCGAGGTCGACATGACCGGCCAGGTGTGCTCCGATTCCATCGGGTTCAACTTCTACAGCGGCGTGGGCGGCCAGGTGGACTTCAACCGCGGCGCGGTGCGCGCCAAGGAGGGAAAGGCCATCATCGCGCTGCCGTCGACCGCCAAGCAGTGGACCAAGTCGCGCATCGTGCCGCGGCTCACCGAGGGCGCGGGCGTCGTGCTCACGCGCGCCGACGTGCATTACGTGGTCACCGAATACGGCATCGCCGAGCTGTTCGGCAAGAACATCCGCGAGCGCGTGCTCGCGCTGGCGCAGGTGGCGCACCCGGATTACCGCAACGAAATCCTCAAAGAGGCCAAGACGCGCAATTACATTTACATGGACCAGAAGGACCTGCCCCTGGCCGGTGTGCCCAAGCCGGGCGAATTCGAGGTTGTCAAGCCGCTCGCCGACGGCACGCAGCTCTTTTTCAGGCCCATACGCGCCACCGACGACAAGCTGTTCCGCGACATGTGCTATGCGCTGTCGGAGCGCTCCATCGCCTTCAGGTTCTTCAAGCCCATCAAGGCGTTCCCGCACCGCTTCATCCAGGACTTCACGGGCGTCGATTTCTCGAAGGACATGGTGATCGTGGGGCTCGTGCAGGACATGGGCGGCGAGCAGATGGTGGGATTGGGCAGCTATCACCTCAACAAGGCGACTAACAAGGCCGAGGTCTCGTTCCTCGTGCGCGACGAATGGCAGGCAAAAGGCATCGGCACCGACCTGCTCGACATGCTCACCGACATCGCGAAGAAGCGCGGCGTGCTCGGGTTCGACGCCGAGGTGCTTGCGCAGAACCAGCCCATGCTCGCGGTGTTTTTCAACTCGGGGTACCAGGTCTCCACCAAGAAACTGGAAGACCTGTATCACATCACCTATAGTTTCAAGGACCAGTGATTCATGAAGGAATTCTGGCTCTGCTTCGTGCCCCTTTTCGTCGCCGTTGACGCCATCGGCGTGCTGCCCCTTTTCATGAACCTGACCGACGGCGTGGAAAAGAAACGGGTGAGAAAAATCGTGCTCCAGGGCCTGGTCACCGCGCTCGTGGTGGCGATCGTGTTTCTTGCGATCGGCGAGCTCATCCTCAAATTTCTCGGGATCACCGTCGCCGATTTCATGGTGGCAGGCGGCAGCCTCCTGTTCGCGTTGTCGCTCTCCGACCTTCTCGCGGTTGAAAAACACCATAGGAAAATCGACGTCCAGGGACTCGGCGCGGTGCCGATCGGCGTGCCGCTCATCGTGGGCCCGGCGGTGCTCACCACGTCGCTGCTTCTCCTGCGTCAATACGGCATGGTCCCCACTATCACCGCCGTCGTGCTCAACGTGGTGATGGCCGGGGTCGTGCTGTGGTTTTCCCAGGCGCTTATCCGCGTCGTGGGCAAGACGGGCGCCAAGACCGTTTCCAAGCTCGCGAGCCTTTTACTTGCGGCCATCGGTGTGATGATGGTGAGAAAAGGAATCATGTTGTTTTTAATACGGTAAAATGTTTTTTTTGTGGGGAGGTCGCCATGCGCCCTTCCAGTTGGGCGCGCAAAATCCCTCGCTCCGGCCCTGTCGCGCTCCACATTATTACCAATAATTTCGCATTTAAAAACTTGCGCGGCCGGTCCTTCTGCCCCCCTCCTGGGTGCAGCCGGGTACCGACAGCTGCAAGTCCGAAATTTCCGCTAGGCGCACCCGTGCAGTTGAAACGGAACCTAATAAATGGATCTTAATTTTTCTTGCATATTTGATTGGGACGGAGTGATCATTGACTCGTCGGGACATCATATTGAAGGCTGGAGAAGGCTTGCCAAAGAAGAACACCTTGTTTTTCCGGAGCATCTATTCAAGCAAAGCTTCGGGATGAAAAACGAGGAAATCATACCGAATTTATGGAAATGGACAAATGACATTTCGGAAATAAGGCGTATTGACAAGAAAAAAGAGGCTATGTACCGGGAGATCATGAAGGAAAAAGGGCTTGTCGCGCTTCCCGGAGTGGAAAAGCTTCTGCGGATTTTAAAAGAGAATAAAATATCCTGCGCCATTGGATCATCAGCTCCCAGGGCGAATATAACGACGGGGCTTGACATTCTAGGATACAATGGTTTTTTCAAGGCGATAGTTTCCGGAGAGGACGTGAAGCTCGGCAAGCCCTCGCCTCAAATATTTCTTGAAGCAGCAAAAAGGCTTAAAGCAAATCCGGAGGAATGTATTGTATTTGAGGATGCGAAAGTCGGGGTGGCTGCGGGAAAGGCCGCGTGCATGAAACTTGTTGCAATAACAAACACCTATCCTGAAAGCGAATTACGCGATGCGGATATTGTCGTTGACAGTCTGGAAAAGATATCATTGATGGATTTAGAACTGCTTTGGAAAAAACGGCTGCTGTCACTCCCGCGTACGCGGGAGTCCAGTCAACAATTAAAACATAGAGTCCCGCTTTCGCGGGAATGACACCTGCAAGGATAAACGACTTACTGATTGAACCGTTGCATGGGTTTTAACTTTGTAACTTTGTCACTCAGTCACTTTGTTTCTTTTTATGGAATCCTCCTCCCAAATCGCCCAGCGCCTCTTCTCCCGCACCACGCACGGCATCAAGCTCGGGCTCCAGCGCATGCAGGCCGCCGCGGAGCGGCTCGGAAATCCCCAGAACGAATACAAGTCCATCCATGTGGCGGGCACCAATGGAAAAGGCTCGGTGTGCGCCTACCTAGAGTCCTGCCTCCGGCACCGCGGATGCGCAACAGGCCTTTTCACCTCGCCGCATATTGTTGATTTCGAGGAACGTTTCATCATCGGCGGCAGGCCTGTGCCGCCGGAAAAATGGGTTGAGGTCTTCCACGATGCAGAGCCCCTTATCAACGAACTCGGCCTCACGTTTTTCGAAGCGGCCACGCTCATCGCCTTTGAGCTTTTCAAACGGGAAAACGTGGAGTGGGCCGTTTTCGAGACAGGGCTCGGCGGCAGGCTCGACGCGACGAACATCCTCATGCCAGAGGTGAGCGTCATCACCAAGGTGGCCCTGGACCATACGGACCTTCTCGGCGGCGACCTCGCGTCCATTGCCAGGGAGAAACTCGGCATTGTCAAGAACGGCGTTCCGCTTGTCATGGCGGAACCAGCCGAGCCGGACATTAAAAAAATTGCCTTGGACTGTTGCTCGCATGACGGGAGTAAATGCCGGTTCGTTTCACGATCAATGGCGCAGGAAACAGGGGACACGGAAGGACTATCGTGGCTTTTGCATCACAACCAAAAATTCCAAGTGCCGCTGGCCGGAAGGTATCAGGTAGAAAATGCATTGCTCGCCATCAAGGCGCTTGCTGCCGCGGGCATCACTGATGATGCTTCCGTCGCAGAGGGCATTCGCAAAACTAAACTGCCTGGGCGATTTCAAAAAATGACTATCAAAGATAAGACCGTAGTGTTTGACGTTGGGCATAATCCCGATGCCGCGAAATCGTTCGCCGAAACGCTCACGGCACAGTTTCTTGATACGGCGGTATGTCTGGTGACGGGCATCATGAAGGACAAAAACGCGGCCGGCATGTTCGAACAGTATTGTAAAAAGGTTTCCAGGATCATTCTGACAAGACCTGATGTTGACAGAAGCGCGGATACGGCGCAATTGCGGCGGGCGATACCTTCGTGGTTCACGGGCGAAGTGGCGGAAGTTCGGAATGTCAATGATGCGGTTAACCGCGCGCTTGATTGTCGGGAAAAGGTGGTTTGCATTGCCGGATCGTTTTATACGGTCGGGGAGGCGATGAAGGCATTGGGGTTGAAGCCGTATTGACATGAATTGGATGGAAAAATACGGAAGTAGATGAGATTGACAAAGGGAAATAAGGTTTATCGGCGTTGTCAATTTGGGACGAGGGTTTTCATGCTTATCCGCTTTTATTCATGGATGACAAGTGCTAAATAGGTTGAAAAGAAATAAGCGCATAATGTAGAATATTGAGTAAGTATTTTGGCGCTATCAATTGGCTTATTTTCTCACCAAAGGACATCTCATGAAGAAAAAAGGTTTATTTGCATGCGGCATTGCCTGCGCCGCAGTTCTTTTCACCAATTGCACCACCGGGACCATAGAGCCCCATCCCGGTGCCACACTCCGGATCGACAATAATTCCACCGGCGACATCGGATGGGTATATATGTCGACCAGTTCAACCTCGATAGGAACAAATAGAATAGAAGGCGTTACGATTCCCGCGGGGACGGTCTATGACATCACCAAACTCGCTCCGGGATACTATGATGTGCGGGCCGTGCATACATTAACGTTCGACACCGCCTGGACCGGAGCGACCCTCACGGCGGGAACCACCTACACATGGTCAATATCGAATAGTGATTTTTACGGCGGTCTCCAGATCACCAATTCATCCTCGTATACCTTCGTCAATGTCTATTTATCCCAGGACAACACCACGTGGGGAAGCGATTGGCTGGGTAATAATTCCATCGCCCCGAACAGTTCGTACACGATTCCCAGCGTTCCCAGGGGATATGTCAACATGAAGGTGGTGACGTCCGCCTCCGATATTTATTGTTTGCAGCTGCTTGACATTCCAGACGACGGCTCATTGCAAATCGAGCTTTACAACAGCGATTTCTTGACCACCCCGAACGGAAGCCTGAAGGTCGTGAACAATTCGTCGTCCCTGGTTGAATACCTGTACATGCGCGCCACCGGCACCACAACGTGGAGCGGTGATCAGCTGGGAACCGCATCAATCTATCCAGGCGACCAATACCAGATCAACGGGATTGCCCCTGGCATGTATGATTTTCGCGTCGAGGATTCGTATCAGACCTATTCAGCTGAAATTGACAGCCAGAGCGTCAGCGCGGGGCAGCTGCTGTCATGGAAGGTGAGTGCGCTGAATTGAGGAGCGTTAGTTGACCGGCGACAATGAAGTCGGAAGATTACTCGATCATTTGAATAAAAGCCCCCGCATGTGCAGGGGCTTTTATTTTGCGGAGAACTCGTGAGGACATGTTATCTACCTCCCGAAGTGCCAGCCAGGCCGCAACGCTTTTTTGCTTGATAATTGAACGATTCAGTTTTGCCGTTGAATACCCAGATCTTTTTTTATTTTTCAAGAGACTAATTTGATGTCTTACTTTTTGGCATTTTGCCCGATTTCTCCATCTTTTTCCCCTAAACAAGTTTTAACTATTGTATTTTTTTAAAGTTGGATCTAAATTCTCGTTTTCAAATTTAAAAAGTATCGCGGGAGTTTTAGCTCTTTGATTTATTGCACATTGCTCAACCCTGCTCTCGACGTCATGTATGACATTGCAGAGCTCAAGCCCGGCGTCACCATGACCGATGTGCCGAGCCAGATATTCCCCGCTGGAAAGGGGATCAATGTTGCATCCGTGGTTAAAACGCTCGGCGAGGACGTGACGGTCGTCGGCATTGTTCCCGAATACAGCAACAAGCAGTTCACGGAATATCTCAACCGTCTCGGGGTATCGTCTCGGTTTTTCAGCGTAAAGGGAAGTGCGCGGATCAACGCCACGATCCTGGAAAACGCGAATGGCGGCACGACGCATATCAGCAGCGCAGGCGCACAGCTTACCACCCGCGTGCAGGACGAGGCGCTGCATTTCATCCGCTCGTACATGTCCGAAGGCGACCTGTGGGCGTTTTCGGGGAGCCTGCCGCGCGGTTTTGAAAGCGACTCGTACCGGAAGCTGGTGCGCTTCTGCCGGGAAAAGGGCTGCGCCACCATGCTTGACAGCAGGGGAGACGCGCTCAGGGTGGGGATGCGCGCCAAACCCGCGATGGTAAAGCCCAATCTCGCCGAGCTCGAGCAGTTTTTCGGCGAGCAGATTCAGGGCGTGCACCATATCGCGCTCAAGGGAAAGCGGCTGGCCGACATGGGCGTCGAATACGTTTTCATCTCGCTCGGCTCCGACGGCATGATCGCGATTCACGACAACGACTGCCTGCTGTGCAGCGCGCCGGCGGTGAAGGTGATAGACCAGGTCGGGGCAGGCGACGCGCTCGTGGGCGGCCTGCTCGTGGGGCATTCGAGAAAATTTTCCTTTCCGGAAATGTGCCGCATGGCGGTCGCCTGCGGCGTTTCAAAGGCAATGCACCGCGGGCCGGGAAACATCACCCGCGACGAGGTGTGGCAATTCATGGAGGAAGTGAAAGTGAGAGCGATATGAGAAATTATTTCGAGACAAAACGGATCCTGGTGACCGGCGGCGCGGGGTTTCTCGGTTCGCACCTGTGCGACCGGCTCGTGAAAGAGGGCAACGACGTGGTGTGCCTCGACAATTTCTTCACCGGAAGCAAGAAAAACATCGAGCACCTCATCGGGCTCAAGAACTTCGAGCTGGTGCGGCACGACGTCACCATTCCGATTTTAATGGAGGTGGACCAGATTTACAACCTGGCATGCCCCGCCTCGCCGGTGCATTACCAATACAACCCGGTAAAAACCATCAAGACGAGCATGCTGGGCGCCATCAACATGCTGGGCCTGGCAAAACGGGTGAAGGCGCGGGTGCTGCAGGCCTCCACGTCGGAGGTGTACGGCGACCCGGACGTACACCCGCAGCGGGAAAACTACTGGGGCCACGTGAACCCCATCGGCCTGCGCTCGTGCTATGACGAGGGCAAGCGCGTGGCCGAGACGCTGTTCTTCGACTACCACCGTCAGAACAAGGTTGACATACGCGTCATGCGCATCTTCAACACCTACGGTCCGCGCATGCATCCCAACGACGGCAGGGTCGTATCGAACTTCATCATGCAGGCGCTGCGCAACGAAAAACTGACATTGTACGGCGACGGGAGCCAGACCCGCTCCTTCTGCTACGTTGCCGACCTTATCGACGGCATGGTGCGGCTCATGGAGCAGGACGATATTGTCGGGCCCGTGAACATCGGCAACCCGGGCGAGTTCGCCATAAAGGAACTCGCCGAGCAGGTGATACAACTCACAGGAAGTAAATCGGGCATCGTGTACAAGCCGCTGCCCTCGGACGATCCAAAGCAGCGCTGCCCGGACATTACCTTGGCAAAGAAGAAACTCCGCTGGCAGCCGAAGGTCAAACTGGCCGAGGGATTAAAAAAGACAATTGATTATTTCAGGTCAACTGTTCAGGAAAAGAGAAAATAGCCACAAGGCTCCAGATCAGTTTGAAGTTGAGAGTTGGAAGTTGAAAGTGACTTGACTTATTGCATTGCTTCCAACTTTTAACATTCAACCTCCAACTTGTTTTGCCTTTCTCTGTGTCCTCCGCGTCTCTGGGGCGATCTTTTTTGAGAATTAAAGGAGCAACGAGTGTCCGACTATAAGCCCGGTGAAATCGAACCTAAATGGCAGACGCGATGGCGCGAAGCAAACCTGCATAAAACCGTTTTCGACCCGAAAAAACCAAAATACTACGCACTCGATATGTTTCCCTATCCGTCGGGCTCTGGCCTGCACGTCGGGCATTGCGAAGGCTACACGGCCACCGACATCATCACGCGCTTCAAGCGCATGCAGGGTTACAACGTGCTGCATCCCATGGGATGGGACGCGTTCGGCCTGCCTGCCGAAAATTACGCGATAAAGACCGGGATCCATCCCCGCGTCACCACGGAAAATTCCATTGCCAATTTCAGGCGCCAGATCGATTCGGTGGGGTTCTGCTACGACTGGGACCGCGAGGTGAACACGACCGACCCCGCTTATTACAAATGGACACAGTGGATTTTTCTGCAGCTTTTCAAAAAGGGACTGGCGTATGAAGGCGTCGCGCCCATCAACTGGTGCCCGTCGTGCAAGACCGGGCTTGCGAATGAGGAAGTGAAGGCGGGCCTGTGCGAGCGGTGCGGGACCCAGGTGGAGCGCAGGGCGCTGCGCCAGTGGCTGCTCGCCATCACCAAATACGCCGACCGGCTGCTCGAAGACCTCAAGGAGGTTGACTGGCCGGAATCGACCCTGCTGATGCAGAAAAACTGGATCGGCCGTTCCGAGGGCGGCGAGGTGGTTTTCACCCTGGCCGGCGGCGCCGCGGACGGGCGGGAACTCCGGGTTTTCACCACGCGCACCGACACGCTCTACGGCGCGACCTACATGGTGCTGTCACCGGAGCACGCGCTCGTTGAAAAGATCACGACGCCTGGGAAAAAGGCGGAAGTGCTTGCGTATCAGGCCGCGGCGCGCAAGAAAAGCGACCTTGAGCGCACCGAGCTTTCAAAGGAGAAAACCGGCGTGTTTACAGGCGGGTATGCGATCAATCCCGTGAACGGAAAAAAGATTCCGGTATGGATCGCCGATTACGTGCTCGCAACGTATGGCACCGGCGCCATTATGGCAGTGCCCGCGCATGACGAGCGCGACTTCGAATTCGCGACGGTTTACGGCATTCCCATCATCGAGGTGGTGCGGCCCGTTGACGGCGCGACAACGCTGCCCGGCGCCGCATACGTGGGCGAGGGTGTAAACGTAAATTCGGGCGATCTTGACGGATTGCCGACCGCGCAGGCAAAGGAAAAGATAACCGCGCAACTCGCCGCGAAAGGCCTGGGGAAAAAGGCGGTCTCGTACCGTCTGCGCGACTGGCTGTTCTCGCGCCAGCGCTACTGGGGCGAGCCCATCCCGCTCGTGCATTGCCCGAAATGCGGCATTGTCGCGGTGCCTGATGAAGAACTGCCGGTCAAATTGCCGGAGGTCGAAAAGTTCGAGCCGTCAGGCACGGGCGAGTCGCCGCTTGCCACGATCCAGGCATGGGTGAACACGAGTTGTCCTACATGTAAAGGGCCTGCAAAACGCGAAACCAACACCATGCCCCAATGGGCCGGTTCGTGCTGGTATTACCTCAGGTATCTTGACGCGCACAACAACAAGGAGCCGTGGAACAAAACGGCCGAGAAGAACTGGATGAACGTGGACCTGTACGTGGGCGGCGCGGAGCACGCGGTGCTGCACCTGCTCTATGCGCGTTTCTGGCACAAGGTGCTTTACGATATTGGATGGGTTTCCACAAAGGAACCGTTCAAAAAGCTGCGTCACCAGGGGACCGTGCTTGCCAGAACATTTAGAGACAGTTCCGGCAAGTATCATGAATTTTCCGAGGTCGAATTCAAAGGGGAAGAGGCTTATCACAAGTCAAGCGGAGAAAAGTTGAAGGGCGAAATAGAAAAAATGGCGAAGTCGAAGCTTAACGGCATCAACCCCGACGACGTGATACGGCAGCACGGCGCGGACACCTTACGGCTGTACGAGATGTTCATGGGCGATTTCGAGCTGCCCAAGCCGTGGGACCCGCGCGCCATCGAGGGGTGCAACCGCTTTCTGCGCAGGATTTTCAGGATGGTCGACGAATTCGACCCTGCCGGGGCTCCGAAGGAAGACCTGCATCTCCGGCTGCGCCATCGCACCATCAAGCAGGTGCACGCCGACCTTGACAGGATGCAGTTCAACACCGCGATCGCACGCATGATGGAATACCTCAACGAGCTGACGTCCCAAGGCGCCGCCCGCGAAGATTTGGTCGTGCTCGTCAAGCTCATCGCGCCGTTTGCCCCGCACCTTGCCGACGAGGCATGGGAGAAACTGGGGAACAAGGGATTTGTGCTGAACCAGGAATGGCCCAAATTCGACGAGGCGCTCACCGTGGAGGACACGATCACTATTGTGGTGCAAGTGAATGGAAAATTGCGGGGAGACTTCTCGACATCGAAAAACGCGACCCAGGAACAGTTGAGGGAAGCTGCGCAGCAGGTTGACAAGGTAAAGCCGCATCTGGAAGGAAAAGCAATCAAAAAGATAATTGTTGTGCCAGGGAAGCTCGTGAATATTGTAGTCGGATGATTAATAATCTTTTTATTGCAGGATGCCGGACAGGCGCCATAGAAGTGTTGCTTGAATTGATAGTTTGCCGCCGCGTTAGGCCGGACTGGAGTGGTGAGCTAGAGCGAATTGCCGGCCGGCCCGGCCGATAGGCATCGGGCGGTCCGGCAACGAGGCCGGTAGGCCGAGCCCGGAAGGAGGGCCGACC
>Ga0335081_10000874_pt1 | contig 48384 bp, 40 predicted proteins | sample Lox_Sample_35_FD_206713 | JGI IMG/M metagenome (GOLD analysis project Ga0335081, IMG submission 206713) | Soil microbial communities from Loxahatchee National Wildlife Refuge, Florida, United States - Lox_Sample_3.5 | ecosystem: Environmental > Terrestrial > Soil > Wetlands | place: USA... | reverse complement strand
CACGGCGCTGGTCCAGTGCGGACTCATCGCCAAACGCTACAGTCCGTATCTGGCCAACTACTACGAGCGCATCCGCAGCCGCCGCGGAACCGGCCGCGCCATTATCGCGCTGGCCACTCCCGGAACGGAGGTCGGCGACGCTGTAGGCGGCGCGCTTAGGCAGCAGTGGAGGGAGTGGCCAGTGCTGGAGTTTTAGGCGAGTCTCGCCCCGACAGCATCCTCACGAATGCCGTCGCCTCCGCCATTCGCATTGTCTCCGGTTTTCCCTTTAAATGAGGCATATTTGACTATGCACAGTGATTCCAACCCTCCGTTTTGAAGCTTCTTGTGAGGCGGATATTTCCTATGTAGGCTTGCATAGAATGCGACCAAAGAAAATTCTCTTTGTTGTAGCTACAGTACTCTTAGTTCTTCTATTCTTCCTCTGCCTAAGACGAGTCTACGCCGACTGGTTAATTTCGGACGCTGGGAAGAAACTTGGCGAAAGCAACTACAAGGAAAACGTGCGCCTCCTAAACAAGGCAGCAAGAATTGACGCAACTGTAGTGCTCCCCGCTAAAACTGGACAGCCTGCATAGGTAGAATCAGGGCCTCCAAACTGGAGGCAACATGGGCAGGAAACCACGCGTAGATCGGACCCCCGAAGAGAAGTGGCAGATCGTGCAGGAAAGGATGAAGAGCGGGAACATCTCGGAGACGTGTCGGCGTTACCAGATCGCTCCGAACTTGTACTATCGCTGGAAGGACGAAGCGGAGCAGGGAGCGAAGGCCGCGCTTGGGGGGAGAAGCGCGGTCGCCGCGGAGACAGAAAAAGATCGCCGCATCCGGCAACTGGAGCGCACCCTTGGGCGGAAATCCCTGGAGATCGAAATTCTAAAAAACGTCGTGGGGGAGTGAGCTGCGGTGAAGTTCACTCCCAAGCACGAGAACTGGTGGCGCAGGGATACGCGGCCACTTTGGTGGCCGCGAGCCTGCTCATCAGCCGTTCGAGCTTGTACTACCGGAGAAAGCCGCGTGGCAGTCGCGCCGACCGAGGCTACGACGAGCAGATCGTGTTGGCCTGTGGGGAGAAGGTGGCCTACGGCTATCGGCGCATCGCGTGGTGGCTGCGGCGCAAGGAAGGACTGCCGGTGAATCGCAAACGCGTGTTGCGGGTGATGCGCGAACGCGGCTTGCTGGTGCGCTCGCACCGTTTGCGTGCGCATCGCAGGAAGGAATGGGGCCGCGTGGAAACCAGCCGTCCGAACGAAATTTGGCAGGCGGACATGACCAAAGTGTGGGCTGGTCCGTCGCTGGGCTGGGCCTACCTGGTCAGTGTGATCGACTGCTGCACGCGTGAGATCGTGGGCTGGCATCTCTCGCAACGTTGCCGGACCGAAGATGCGCTGGCGGCCGTGGAGCAGGCGGTGCTGGAACGGCTGCCCGAGGGCAGCCGCGAAGCCAACCTGACGCTGACCACCGACAACGGCACGCAATTCACTTCGTCGCGCTTCCTGGAAACCCTGGCCCGGCTCGGCATCACACACCGCCGCACCGCTTATCATCACCCGGAAGGCAACAGCTACATCGAACGATTTCATCGCAGCTTGAAGGAGGAGGAAGTCTGGGCGGCGGAATATCGCAGCCTGGAAGAGGCTCGTGACTCTATCGCTCGCTGGATCGAGGAGTACAATCACGACCGGCCTCATCGCGGAGTGCAAAATCGTACTCCCCACGAGGCCTTCTTGGCTTTTGCAACTGACCTAAACTCGGAGTCCCTGATCGTCTAAATTAGCGGGGAGCACTACAGCAGCAGCAATCACAGAGGCCCTAGGAGGATGGGACCTTTTCAGATGAATCCGGGGTACCACCCCCTAGCAGCTCCTTGTGTAACCAATCACCAATCTTGTAGGAAAAAAGGCCAACAACCACACCGCCATAGAAATCCGTGACAGTCAAATTGATCGGCAATTCAAGTCCCTTCAGGCGCTGCAACAGAATAATCGCAATGGCCGCTGAAACGGATCCAGCTGCGGAAATTGTAACGGCTTTCCCCAGTGCATTCCAAAACTTGCGTGAAGGCCCTTGTCGCGAGAAATCGTAAACGCCTACAAATAACGCCAGCAGCGTAGCACCCGCCACCCCGCCCCACAGCACACTGCTCAAGGGTGGCTCAAGGATGATCTTTGCCGTTGCTATCGCCTGAGAATCCGGTCGCTCCGGCGGAACATTGTAGGTGACTCTAACGCTCACGTCATACTCGGCAGGGACAAAAGTCAGTAGTCGGCGGTTCCAAACCGGCGTCAGCCAATTCATTCGCTGGCTAGAAATCGTGAATGGTACCAAACGTTGATAGCCAGGTTTCAATTGCTGGTCACTTAGGTCGCTCGTCGTATCTTCCAAGCCTTGGTTCGCGCGCGCAGCCGCGAACTCTCCTGGCATAAGAACACGAACGTTTTTCACAAAGATGTCGCTCTGGGTCAGATTGGTAACTTGAACGTAAATGTCCAGCGGTGCTGTGACAGCGTGACTTCGCTGGCTAATCGAGATTGCGACCTGAGGTCGCGCCTGAAGTCCAGCGAGGGCTTGTCTGTCGACCTGTCCTTGCAGCAAGCCGCCCCAAAGACTGACTATGGCTACAGCACTCGCTACGGCACATGTGATACGCGTCCGACGCATGGTGTTTACTCCTTAGAGCCACAGCGTTCGGCGGCTTCCTGGATCTGCTTCGCTTCGAGAAAATAACTGTCTCTTGCGGCCTTGCGCAGCTTATATTTAGTCGCCCATTCGCTCAGGGTCGCAGCATAGGCAACCCACTCAGCTTGGCAGTCTTCCGCACAGACCTTTTCGCGCCTGAGACGGGCGGTTCGGTCCGTTACGGGAAGCCAATCTGGACACTGATAGAGAGTGTCCTTCCAAAGCTCGATGGCTTCCAGACCTAAGTACTCAACACGAGGAATGTTCTTGTAATCATCCAACAGGCGCCGTCGGTCTCCCATTCGAACGCTAGCGTTACCCAAGAAACGTGTTGCCATATTGATCCGGATGTGACTGGGCGGGAGCTTGGCTCTATCCTTGTCGGAGAGCCCGTCAAACCAGTTGATATAATCCAGCCATCTATCACGCGCATCGCTAGCATAGCGCTTAAATTGCTCAGGGTTGGTTAATAGTTGAGAGAAATCAAGATTAGCTGTGGCCGTTTGCCAAAGGACCTCTTCCTTTAGAGTTAGGTTTTCGGTCTCGACAACCAAGGCCTTCTCCCGGGTTTCATCCAACAGTGCCAAGGCGTCTGGCACCTTACCCGTTTTTATGAGTTCCTGTGCCCGGTTTAGACTGTCAACCAAACTCTGGATCCGAGATTGCTGGTTCAGGGTCTGCGACGGGGCGCCAGATGTCTGCGTCACCTGGCCATATGCTGCGACTTGCCAGAGTAGGACGAGCAGAAGAGAATCACGTATAGTAACAGGCATAACCCTCCTTCCAGCGAAGCATGCATGGGTTTATCTTGGCCACCATGCCCCTAAGCCCGCCGGGTTGTCAGTAAAGTGAAAGTCATGGTCGACTTTCCTTTCGCGTGTAAAATGCCTTCGGCGAGTGCCGTTTCTTTCTCCCTTCCCTGCCCAGTGTTGTCCACACTGGGCTCTCGAAGCGCTTTTAATGGAGGAAGCGCTAGCCTTATTTCCTGTCCCACAACTGCCCGGACATGGATTGTTTCGGAATGGGGTGTCATCCGGCCACGCTGCTCAGACGTACTCTTCCCCCCTCGCTTCGTTCTGAAATTCTCTTGGTGGCTGTGAGATATCGCCCTTCCTCACAGAGCACTCTTGAAAGTGCTGGCCCGCGATCCGTCGGAGTTGCCGGCCAGGAGAAGTGGGTTTGCGCCCCACTACTTGCCGATCGCGCCGGTTCTGCCGTCCACGGACTTGAGTCCGGACGGGAAGGTCGGCTTGGTCGCCAGCACCTTGTAAGGCGCGGCCGTCGGAACGATCAAGGTTACGTGTTCAGTGGCCTCGGTATAACCGAGGAAGGAGTAGCCGTTGACCACATTGGAATAGGCCCAGAGGCGAAACTCGTAAGCGCAGGTCTCGGGCGGGAATTTCGGGGCTGCTGCCACCGACGCATCCGCCACTCCGTGTGGATCGGCTGGAACGGTTTCAGCAAGGATCTCGTCGTACTTGCCTTCTCCGTGGTAGGCGCCCAATCCGAAGACGCGCATGTCACTTTCCGCGTCATAGGCCCGGTAGTGAATATTGACCGTGCCTCCGCCTGGGACGATGTTCACGATGTCGCAGGGCTGGACAGTCTTGTTGTTGTACTTGATTTCATAGATCTCGACTTCAGGCTGATTGTTGTCGACCATCAAGCGTAAGGTCTGAGTGTCGACCACGGTGCCTGATTGATTGACAAAATCAATTTCCAGGTCGTGGGTTCCGGTGGATACGCCGACGGTGTTCCACTGAAACAGCAGATGATCGATGGAATAAGTTTCTCGGGGATCGATCAGGGCGTAGAACCCGTCGCTATCGGGAACGATGTTTTCATAGACCCATTGATTGTTCATAAAGTGGTAGTTAGTCCATATAGGGACCAGAGGCGTCTGCGCGCCCTTGAACTTCACGCAGTATTTCCTCACGTTCTGGTTCCAGAGACTTTGGAGCACGGTTTGGTCGCCGATCAGGTTGAGCACTCCTCCAAAAGCAGTGTTCTTCGTGGGGAGATAGTAAGTGGAAGAGGTGGTGGCGCGGCCAGTGGCAGGATCGATGCCATCGGTGCTCGGCGCGCCGGTTCCCACAGGAATTAATCCGATGCCGACCACCGGCTTGCCAATGGAGGGCAGCGGAGCGTTCACGGCCATGAGAATTACTGGCAGATCCGAGAAATTCATGTAGAAGTCGGGCGGGAAGTCGCAAGTGAAAGCCGGTGTAGCGGAAGAGACACGTAGGCCGAAGTGAAGCACGGGGGGCAGAGTGACATGCGTGAGGTTCACACCGATTTCTTTCAGATCGATCCTTAGCTCCCAGACCCGGTGCGGCGTCATGGAGTGCGGAGTGCGGCCGAACTCTTGGCGCGCCAGGGACTTTGTGGGTTGTTGGGAAATGCCGGTCCATGTACCAGGGCCAAGATAGAACTGCTTGCCAATGCGGATGGGCAGGCTGGGATAGATGCCGTAGTTCACGTCGCGATTCGGAGTGATGCAGGCATTGCGGTCAACGTCGAATGTCAGCCAGAAGTAGTCACCCACTCCCGGGCTCTTGCCGGTATCTTTGGTTAGATCCAGCAGCAGATACAGGAAATTGTGGTCGTTTTTTACCATGAGGAAACCCTCGGGGATTGGCATGACGCTGGCGCCGGCCCATGCCGTTTCGGAGAAGGCTGCCTGAGTGATTGGCGGAGTCGTAGCCCAGACACTCTTTACGGTTTGCGCTCTGAGGATCTGGTGCACGGGAATAGACTCTATGGTTTCAGTAGGCATTATGATTCCTCCTTATTGTCGTTTAGCTGTTGGCCCGCGTGAGTTCCCTGCGTCGCGTTACCGTGGCACGAGCGTCTTCGGGACAGTGGTCTCAGCCCACTTGTAGCGCTCTCAACGCGCCTGACGCCGCACACTGCCAGCAGCCGCACCGTGTGTTCTGTCGTGCGTCGAGGAGCGGGAGGGGTAAGATGCTGTCCTCAATGCGGCGACAAAATCGGGGAACGTCCGCAACTCAGAGGTATAGGGGGGATGACGCACCGGGCGACACTTCCCCGGAATGTCTCCGTACGCTCCAGAGTCTGCCCGTTCATCGTAGCCTCCATCCACTGCTGCTAATGTACTCTTGCGTCGACAAATGGAATTAACAACAAGATTGCGGCCGCAGTAGATCTCCGACCACTTCCTCTGAAAGGACTTACTGTCAAATTACTACCGTTAGGTGATTCCCTCGTCAAGATGTCCAATCACGTACTAATGTGACGGTCGGGCCAATTGTGTGCAAAAACTTCCAGCAGACAAGTTGGACTGACATGGCTCACTTTAGAAGTTTTCGCTCAAGCGACCATCGGCCAATTCCGGCACTGCGGTTCCGTCAGAAACCTCTTGAAGTAGGCCCACGGCCAGCGAATGTCGAAATACATGCGGCGAAACGCCATTAGATTGCCTGCCTAGCGCGCCGGTATCCACCAATCTGGTGTGACGCTTAACGAGCTTGTAGATTCCGAGGAGAACTTGCTGCCGCAGTTCAATTGACATAGCGGCCATTTATCCAACACCGCGTGAGAGGCGAGGTAGAGCATCCGTGTGTGTTCTGTTTTGCGGAACAGGGATTTCCGCACCGAGTTTCCGTAGGCGCTTGATTTTACATGGATAAGTTGGACGCTGGAGTCGGAATGCATGCAGCGTTTTCAAGCAAAACGACTCCTATAACGCTGGGTTTGTCGCTGCCCGAACCCGGCGCAGGCCGCCGATGGGACGCCTCGCGTATCACAGCTGGTCGCGAATACGACCGTTCCCAAAAGCAGAGTTCAAATTCGGACTGGCGTGGCATAATACTCGGCCATGGATTGGAAAGAGAAGCTTCAATCAGCTCGCGATTCGGGACAGAAGGTCTTCAACCGCCAGTCTCAACTGCTCATCGAAGAGCACTGGCCGCAAATTCAGACGCTCTTCCAGGAAAAGGTCGGGCCAGCCGCTCTGGCTGCCGCGCAAGACGATTCGAAGATGGAGGCGCTTTTCAAGATCGTCTACGCGGTCCTGCCTGGCCCAGTAAAACTTGTCGTCAACGAAGGTGCTTTCGTTCAGTTCTGCTTCTCCCATCGAGCCGATCTCTTGCCGGCCACTCCACCCGGGGGAAGCCCGGCGGGCACATGACCACAGAAGACATCACACGAGCAGACCAATCGATTCAGCAAAGAGCGGGCGAACTCGGCATGCAGCAAACCGACCTCGACACAGGGGAGCGCCTGCTTCACGAGTACGGCCAAAGGCGCGACGCCGCCTTCGACGCCATGGTGAGCATCCTTGGCCGTTCTGACGAATCCAGCATCGACGAGGACTGGAAAGACTGCTGCAGCAACGGCAAAGAGGCCTTGAGCAATTTGAACGACGCGATACCGCCCAAGGATGGCGAAGGACTGGCGGGAGTGGGTGCCGACGCTTTCTATCGCGGCGAGCTCAAGATGTGGGATCAAAACGCCAAGGCTGAAATTGCTCTAGCGGCGCAGGAAATTGAAACGATGCGCCTGATCCACGAGAAAATCATCGAGGACTGCAAAAACACTCTCGAAACGATCAAAGACGGGGACGCCGTAATTCAGGAAGCCGTACGCGACATCTTCCCGAGCATCACCTCGGAACTGCTCGACTTTGCAAACAACGCCCGCAAACTCGTTATGCAAGCGTTGAGCTCGCACAAATTTGACTGGCTAAGCCCGTATATCGATCAAGCTTCCAAGATTCTCACTGACGCGTACAGGTCCGCCCGTGACCAGTCTCGTCAGCGAGCTGCGCTGAAGAGAAATCTGCTCGACCACTACAAGACCATCCTGGAGACGCAAAAGGAGCTCGGTAAGTGGAAGCTCGATGAAACCCTGAAGGACGGTGCGGCCGCCGGCGACGCATTGCTCGAAAATCGGGACGGCGATTACGAGGCACGCGACTGGCAGGACTTCGTCGTACGCTGCAAGGAAGCTTTGAACAAAAGGTACGATGCGGCTCAAGCGAACTATGAAGAGCTTTACGACACCATTTTCAACACCCTGAAGCAGCGAATCGTCGTCGACTTCGAAACCCTCTGCGATGACGGATCAAAGTTGAACATTTGGCTCGAGGAAATTGACAGGGAATTCAGCGATCTCCAGGGCATCATTGACCTGCAAGGGGAGCAGGCCTCCGGTCTTGTCGTGGGCCCGATGCGCGACGGAATTGTCAGTGTCATTGAACTGCTCAAATCGATGGTCCAAGCCTCTTTCGCCGACTACTCGCAAATGAAGGAGGACATCAAAAAGGATATGGATCAGGAGTGAGCGCCATGGCCGCCGGTAGAAATTGGTTCGTCGCAACTGGCGTCGGCTACACAGGTGACGGCTCGCTCGAAAAGCCCTTTCACGATCTCTGGCCGGCGATTCACAGCACCTCTCCGGGCGACGTGATTCACGTCGCCGCGGGCACCTATTACGGCCGCTACGATCGCTCGTCTTGGATCATCGATTGTCCGAATCTGACGATCCGCGGTGGCTACAGTCCTGACTTCGCTTCGCGTAACCCGTGGAAGACACCGTCGATTCTCGCCTTTTTCCCGGACTACCAGGGCGTCCGCGAAAACAACATGGTCAGCTGGACCGGCGATCACTCCGGTCTCACGCTCGACGGCCTCATGTTCGACGCAGCGGACGCGAACAAGTATGGTAACGGTCCGCTTGCAGCCATCACCTGGTGGTCGAATATGAGCGGCGCCATCGCCCAGTTCAACGCGGAGCGCGTCACAATCTGCAACTGCGTCTTCATCAACGGCGCGAACGGCGGCGTGCAGCTTTCCGGCAGCGGCTCGCGCTTTGAAAACAATCTGCTGCTAAATCTCATCGGCCTCAGCATGCTCGACCTGCGCAGCTCGTCCCAGATGATTGCCGAACCAATCGTGGTGAAGAACAACAGCTTCGGTTTTATTCATGACGTCAGCGAACCACCCGGCAGTGGCGCCGACCAGGCGATCGGCGTCCGCATCAATTGCCCCGCCGTCGTGCAGGACAATGTTTTCGTTTCGTGCGGCAACGCCGGAATCTCGGTCTTCATCGACCCCGCCCGGGTTTCCATCGACCGCAACCTTTTCTTCCTCTCGCCGCACGACGCCATTCGCAGCAGCGCCCAGGGCGACTCCGGCGAAATCACTGAAAAGAATCTCGACGAACTCGAGGATCTCGGCTTCAAATCCGCCGCCGATAACGCCGTCCACGATCCCGGCCTCTCCGGACTCAAGCCCGAATGGGTCGACGCCTATTCACGCCATCTCATCGCGAATTACGCGAAGCCGCCGCGCGAAGCAGCCAATGCTTTGCGCGTCGCTGTGGGCCTGCCCGCTCTACAACAGGGCGACCTGGATAAGCCCGAGAACAAAGGCGCGCTCGCTCCGCGTTTTTCGCCGTCCGATGCGCTCGCCGTGGCCTTCTCAGCAAAGCAAGGCGCGCACGCCGCCGACCAACCCTTCGAAAGGCGGGCATCGACGCCGCAGGAGCCGCTAAGCTATCGGCGCATTGAATGGACATTCTTCGAAACACCCGATTCTTCGCTCGCCAACACGCGCGTCGAGCTGCTCGCTGGCCTCGGCAACGAGCAGAACAACCAACTCCTGCCGGATGTTACTTCCGAAACGCACATGGGCGTTCGCATTTACAAGCCCGGCTCGGACGACGCCGAACCGTTTGTCTTCATCCCGCGCTGGACACTGCCCGCACGCCAATATCAGGAGTCGACCCGCTACGAGCGCGGCCTCGACGTCGAGACGCTTTACCTCGTGCGCGGCGTCTACCGTTCGGACGTTTCCTCCTCGCGGCAAAAAGCCACGGTTGTCGTGGAGTCGATCATCCCTGCGCCCATCGCTGCTCCCAACCTTCCCGCGCGTGCACAGGGACGCGACTGGTTTGTGCGCGCCGGGTCGAGCGGCGGCGACGGCTCGCGGGAAAAGCCGTTTCGCGATCCGTTCCAGGCCATCGAAAAAGCCGAAGGCGGCGACTCGATCCATGTCGCCACGGGCGACTACTTCGGAAAAGTTCACACAGGGAAGTGGCGCATCGCGATTCGCAACCTCACGCTGCTTGGTGGCTACAACGCCGACTTCACCGCGCGCGACCCCTGGGCCAATCCGTGCCGCTTCCTGCTCCACGAGAACGAAAAAGCCAAGCCCGGCCGCCCCGACGGCACCATCCTCGGCTCGGACGACAACTCCGAAGGCCTCGTGCTCGATGGCTTCATATTCGACGGGGCCACCTGGAACACCTACAAGGACGGCATGATCTACCTCGACACTTCGCCTCTCGCCCCTCTCATCGACCTGAGTGGCGGCCGCGCGCCCATCACCGTTCGCAATTGTGTTTTCGTCAACGGTTCCTGCGGCGCGGTAAAACTCTCCTGCCCCTACGGCGAGTTCTCGAACAATCTCATTCTCAATACCAGCGGGCCCGCGCTCGCGATCCGCGCCGACGGCCCCGGTCCGTGGACTATCGCCAATAACACGATCCTCTTTTGCTGCGATCCCACGCCGCGCGCCGGCACCGGAGAATCAACTGCCGACGGCACGATTCTCCTGCTCAGCGGCCGCGCTGCCATGAACATCAACTCGAACGTTCTCGCCTTCGCGGACAATTTCGGCGTGCGCTGCACGGTTCCGCAGCCCGGCGTGTGGTTAACGAACAACGTCCTCGTCGCGAATCTCTACAATCAGCTCACAGACGCCAATTATCTGTGGGCAGACAGCTCCACTTGGGAGCGCCGCGCCGTCGGCGATTCCGCTTTTGCGTCGGTCCAGGGCAACTCGCTCGATCTGCCGCAGCTGCCCGTCGATCCCGCCTTCGCGGATGCTGCACTCACCCGGCTCTTCAAGCTCCCTTCACACATTTCTGCCGACGAGTGGAAGAAGATTGCGAAGAGCATTGGCGCGTCGGTGTCGCCCGAGCTCCCACCGGCTTCCACAGCGCCTTCGCCCGTAGCCGCGCCCAAGTCGGCCGAAACTCCCGCGGCAAAGCCGTCTCTGAGCGACCTGATGGCGCGGCTCGGCCACCTCGACGCACAGAAAAAGCAAGTCGAGGAAGCCCCCAAGCCGACTGGGGACGCGCCCAAATACTGTCCGCAATTCGACTGGAAGAAGGCGATGGACCTCGCCCTGCAATCGGCTACGCCCGCTGCAGGAGCGCACCGCCACCAAATCGCCGTCGCGTTCAGCGCCGGGCAGGAAGCGAAACCCACCGTCGATTACGTCCGCATCCCGGCTGAGCACCTGGATGCCGTGCGCGCCGAGCTAAACGGCAAGCCCATCGAGATGGACGTAACCGATCTTCGCCACTCGAGCACGAACCCGTCGCTGTTTCCGCCGGGCACCAGCAAGGACGACTACACGGCCTGCTCGGTCACGGTCGTCAATGGCGATTCCGTCCGCACTCGCGTCGCCGTTGTATTTCGCGACGATACGACGGTCGCGAAATTTGTGAACAAAGCTGTGCCCACCGACAAAATCCGCGTGCGCGGCACGGCGTTCACCACGCCCGAATCGTATCAGCTCTCGATCCTCGTCGATTCCGCCGGCCCCGCGGGAGGTTGACCCGCCGCCTAAACGATCAGCTTCTCGAGTTCCGATCGGTCAAAAGTCTGCCGGATCGAATCGGGAGTAAACCAGTCCAGCGTCTTTCCAATCCCTTGGTGCAGAGCAGCGATGCGGTCTTTGATCTCCGACTGGATCTTTTCCTCGATCTTTTGGATCGCCTCTTTCACCTGCGCTTTTGGCTCATCGGGCAAATTGTCTGCCGCGGATTTCAATTGCGCGATCGGGTCGCTCAGACTCGCTCCATAGATTTCATCGCAGTTGTTCAGGAACGCTCTCCCGATTTCGCTGATTTCCATGCTTACCAGAGCGTCGCAGCTCTCTTTCCAGTGCGGAGCATCGGTCAGCTGATCTTGCGTCGTCGGCGCCAGCGCCCCGTAGAAGACTCCAGTCCATTTCTTCTCAAAGTCGTCGGCCACGTCCTTCACGCACCGCCAGCGATCCTTGATTTTCGAATAGACATCAGCGCTGAAGCGGTCGGCATCGTCCCTTTGCGCGGAGGTTGCACACCGCGACTTCCAGTCGTCGAGCGAGGCCCGCGCCAGGTCCGGCCAGACGCTCGAGACCCGAGTTCCTCTCTCGTTCCAGTAGCTGTGCACCTGTTCGCGACATTGTCTGAAAACCGGCAGCACGCCCCCTTCTTCTCTTGAGAGCGCGCTTCGGTAGTTCGCAAGACGTGTCAAGAGCTGTGGATGGATTTCCGTCCAAAGATCGAGGTAGGCGCTGCCCCATTCGGTCAGGATGTCGAAAGTCGACTGGGCAAGATCCGGGATCGGAATATTGAGTGCCGTTGCGACGGGCCCTGCAAGCTTCGAGGCGTACCATAGAATTTTTGAGCCGGTTTTTTCTGCCTTCTCTTTCTGGGTACGATCGGCCTCTGCCAACTGATTCACCGCCTTCTTGGCAAGCGCGACGATCTCGTCATAGCTGGCGCGTTGTTCCTTGTTGGAGTCTTCAACGTCACTCATGATGCGTTCCCAGATGTCGCCTAATTGCTCAGTATATTGCTTGAGCTCCTCGGCATTGCACACGAGACGGTCCCTCATTGCAGCGGCATTCACGTCCGCCAGCCGGGTAAAGAACTGCTTTTCCTCATCGACCGCTCTCACTGCAACGCCGCCAAGGGCGGGGAGGTCATTTGGCCCATCGATTTTGGATACGAGCTCCAGCTGATCGCGAAAACATCCCTCGATCCCGGATAGCGCGTCGCTGCACAGGGTTCTCCATCGGCTCGCGTTGTCCGTGTTGCCGGTGCTCTCGTCGGCCACGAGCTCGAGCAGCGCGTTCAAGCACCCGTTCCGCATACTCATGTAGTTGCCGACCGCGTCGCGATAAGCGCTGTAGTATTCGTCCGGCAGCGGCGGATTGATGCTTTTCGGCGCCTCGAGCATTTCTTCCGCTCTGCTCGTGTAGTCAGACATTCGCCGGCGTCCCCCTGCTCAGGTTTTCGACCGCTCGCTTCCCGCAATCCGGCAGTATATCGGAACCTTGGTCATCTATGGACATGCCTATGGACATGGCGGCCATTTGCTTGCTTGAACTGCAACTCGATGAGAACTACAGAGCTGCAAAATCGGCAGCATACAAATGGCCCGAAGCAATCCGCGTGGTCGAACGGGCGAAATGAATGCGCAATCCAATTCGTCTGGCTTCTCGCGCACGAGAAAGAGCCTCCACTGCTCGTGGATGTTTGTTTCGCGTGGATTAATCGCATCGGCCAGCGGGGAACGGAAAGCCTTTGAATCCGAAGCGAGTGGACTTGCAAGTGGGCTCCGAACTGCCCGTCTGTCCCGACGATGACGGGGTGGCCGTGTTCTTACAGAATTGGTCTGAGCGCAAGTTCACAGATGAAATCAAAAATAGTCTCGTGGAAAAAGTCTTCGGTCTTTCCCGCGCAGGGGATGGTAGTCGCCAGAGAGTTCTGTCCTCCAGCCTCGACGGGTCCTTAGCGGTCTGGCCGCGAGAACTTGGACCTCGCACTTAGGAACGCGATAGAAGTCCGAAGCCGTTGCAACGAATTCTGCGGAGTGCTGCCGCACGTCTCCCCTTTGAGCCTGACTCCATCGCCGACTCGATAGCATGGGAGATTCTGAGTAGGCGTCCGTCGGCCGGCAGGTCGATGGACCTAAGCCGGCCGCTTTCGAGAAAGAATTGGCGGTTCTTTTTGCGCGGAGGAGCGTCGGTCAGCATTCCAAAACTCCTTTGTGCCCCAACCAAAAAGACGTAACCTGTCGTCTCCCGTTCCCGCTGTTCTCAAATCCATGAACATAATGGCCATTTATCCGACACTCTTTGACACGACCGAAGAACACTTAAAGCGTCTCCATGAATTCACAATCGAATGGATGCCACTCCTGGCTTTGCCTTCGTCTGCAGCTAGGCAGAAACAGCCGGTCTCTGGCCCTTCTTAATTCGGAACCCATATGGGTTCTTGGTTCCAGCAGGCCGAGCTGGGACGTATGTCTTGGAACATCACAACCCCTTAGGAGGAATCGACAGCTGCTATCGGAGATGTTCTAACTGATGATAAATCGATTCGGCGTTGTCGGCGAAAGTTGCCTGGAATTGAGGATACTGCCGGAAGTTTGCGTACTTCTTCATGTCAATCTGTTGCCTTACCTGGGTGACGGTTGCGCCTGAACGGAACAGCCGGTCCACCTGCCCATAAAGATCCGAGAGGTAATCGCGAAAGCGCTTGAAGTCTTCGTGAGAGCCGACTTCAAAGTGCCCCGGCACGAAATGATCGGCGGGCAGCCCCAGGATTGCGTCAAGCGTACGGATCCAGTTTGCGACACTGCCCTGATCCATGGCGGGCGACGAGCGACCCATGTAGAGATCACCGGCGGCCACGGAGCGCTGGTTTGGAAAGAATACGTAGACATCGCCCATGGTGTGGCCCGGCCCCGGGGCTATGATTTCGACTGGATCGTCGTCGAGATAGACAGTCAACCGTTGAGAGAGAGTTTGAGAGGCGGCGCGGAAGGCAAACTGAGGAGGTGGGGTGCCGCTATCGGAAGGCTTGTGCTCGCCAAAGTGCGCGATCAGCTCAAGAGTGCGCTCTCGCGTGTAGGGCGAACTAATTACGATAGCGTCCGGACCCACCATGGCATTGCCGCCCTGATGGTCGGGATGGTAGTGCGTGTTGATGATGTAACGTACGGGGAGTGGGGAAAGTTTGCGGATTTCGGCAAGCAGCTTGCGGCCTTCGATGGCATCGAGGCCAGTATCGACAACAAGAATACCCTGCTGCCCGATCAAAAACGTGCAATTCGCACTGTGATCGTTTTCGCTGACGTAGGCGTAAAGGTTCCGGCCCAGCGGCTGGACTTGCGGCGCGGCGGCAGCGCCCCAGGCACCAGTCGCCACAAGAACTGCCACAGCCAGGATGAGTCGCGATTGCAACAAGAGGTTGCGCGCCTCAGAAGCTGAATTTTAGCCCAAATTGAATCAGCCGCGGCCCGCCGGAACCGAGGCCCACGTTGTTCTGAGCGACATCGGGGGTCTGCGAAATCACGCCGAAGTTGGGCGCAGACTCGATATTCCCTGGCAGCGCGAAATTGGGATGATTGAAGAGGTTGAAGAACTCGGCGCGAAACTCGAGATTTGCGGTTTCGGCGATGCGCGTATTTTTCATGAGCGCGAAGTCAGCGTTCTTGAAAGGAGGACCTTTGACAATGTTGCGGCCGGCGTTGCCGAAAGTGAGCGGCTGATTGGGCGTAAACGCTGCGATGTTGAACCATTGATTGACCGTATGCGGCCCGGAATTGGGGTTGCCGATGAGGTCGGGGCGATCATTCCCGAGTCCGGTACTGCTCTGATCCTCGCCGGTCAAGACAGAGAGCGGCTGACCTGTTTGCAAGGTGAGGATGCTGGTAGTTTGCCATCCGTCTGCGAGTGCATGAGGCATTCCAGAAACAAGGTGGCGGAGAGTGGGGATTTGGTAGACGTAGTTAGCGACGAAGCGGTGCCGAATGTCAAAGTCGGAAAGGCTACGTTCGGCGCGCGTGTCGTAATTGTCCTGAGGAAAAATCGTGGTGCCGTTGGCGCCGGAGCCGTAAAAGACGGAGGCGCCGTCGATGGATTTGGCGAAAGTATAGGCGACGCCGAAGGTCAAGCCGTGACCAGCGCGCTTGTTCAGCTTGGTCTGTAGCGCGCTGTAGCCGGAACTCACGGAGTTTTCCGCCTGGAAGATTTGCGGGTAGCCAAAATAAGGAACACGCGCGATGTTGGGAATCGCTGCAGGACCTAGCGAATCGAGGAATTGGGCAACGGGTGCCGGAATGCCCATCAGTTCCATGCGCGTGACCACATCCGGCGTCAGCGCGTTGACCTGCGCCTGGGTGATATAGGCCTGATTGATTTGGCGGAAGCGCGGCAAGTGCGTTCCCGTTGAGCCGACGTAGCCGATTTCAAAAAGCATCTGGCTGGGAAGCTGGCGCTGCACATCAAGATTCCACGCTTGCGAATATGGAGTCGGGAAATGAGCCGGCGTGATGGTAATGACCGGGAAGCCTGATGGCGCAAAGGAGTTGGGCCAGCCAATCGTCGGAGGGATGTCGAAGTAGTCGGGCATCGCGGGAGGATTCAAGAGCACGTTGCCGGGAATTTGGCCCAGGACTGTGTCATAGAAGATGCCGTAGCCCGTGCGAACCACGGTGATCTGCTTGGGTCCAAAGCTCCAGGCAATGCCCACGCGAGGCGCAAAGTTCTTGTAGTCCGGATTGTAAAGGCCACCCTGGCTCTGCGTAACCATGCCGGAAGCCTCGAGCACGGAGAGGTTGGTTTGATCGGCGGTCGGAGACAGATATTGCGTGAAGTGGTCCGGGCGGAAGGTGGTGGCTTGATTCGTTGCGTCGTGAATGACGGTGTTGTACTCGTAGCGCAAGCCGTAGTTAAGAGTTAGGTTCGGGCGCAACTTGAAGGTATCTTGAGCGAAGAAATCGTAGCTGGTGACGCGGTAACTGCGCGCCGGATTTCCGACGAAGTGTAGCGAACTGCTGGGCAGGCCCTCGGCGAGGTCAGCAAACGGGTTGACAATGCCTTGGGGATTCTGCTGGCCGGTAAAGGTGATCTGGCCCATGAAATCGAGATCGTAGAGGATGTTGTCGCGGGTGTTGCGGATGTCGGTGCCGAACTTCCATTCGTGGCGCGCAGTTGTGTGAGAGAAGTGGTCGATGACCTGAATGACGTTCTGGTCGGAAGCGGTGGGAATATTGTTGTTGGAGCCGAGGTTTGAGTAAGCGCCGCCGCCGGAAACCAGCCCGCCGGCCATAGTGAGATTCGGAATGTTGCCGAGGCTCAAGGGAGAGTTCGCAGGCCAACCGGTGTTAAAGCCATATGTGGCCGCCTCGGGGCCCTTCTGATTGAATTGGTTGTCCGTATTGCGCGCGAAGCCGAGGCGGACTTCGTTGAGAGAGGCCGGACTGAAAATTTTCGTGTAGCCAATCGAGAAAAGATGTGTGCTGCCGTCGTCAAATGCGCCATAACCGGGGATCGCCGTCGTTTCCTGACCGGGGGCAAAAGGATTGAAGATATTGTAGCGGGAATAGCTGTACCGCCCGGTGATGGTGTCGTTGCTCGAAGTGCGATGGTCAATTTTTATGAGGTACTGATCGGTGGAGTCGGTCAGATTGGGCGAGGAAACGAAGTTGTTGCCGCCCTGGGAAGTGTTTGGTTCGGGATACAGCTTGAAAAGCTCAGCAGCCGTCGGATCGAGCGGTAATTGAACGGAATTCCCCTTTGAATCCGTGAAGATTCCCTTGCGCTGATCGTCGGTGGGGACAATCGTCAGCCGTGTAATGCCCGCAACCTGGCGAAAGCCTTCGTAGTTGCCAAAGAAAAAGGTGCGGTCCTTGACGATAGGACCGCCCAGAGTGCCACCGAACTGATTGAGGCGAAGCTCAGGGGTGTTGTTGGCGAAGAAATTGCGCGCGTCCAGAACGTCGTTGCGAAGAAATTCATAGAGCGAGCCGTGGAGGTTGTTGGTCCCGGACTTCGTGACTAAATTTACGACGGAACCGCTGTTGCGGCCGTATTCCGCGGAGTAGTTGTTCGTCTGCACCTGAAATTCCTGAATAGAATCGACGGAGGGAAGCTGGCCCACTGAGCCGGCCTGATAGTTGTTGTTGTCGATGCCGTCGACCATGAAATTGTTGGAGCTGGAGCGCTGGCCATTGGACGAATAGCCGGACACGCCGCCTTCACCGCCTTGCTGTCCGCCGCCTCCGCCGAACGCGGCCACACCGGCATTCAGGAGCGCGAGTTGCGCGAAATTGCGCCCGTTCAGGGGCAGCTCTGTGACTTCTGTTTCGTTGATTACGTCACCCAAGTGCTGGCTTTCCGTGTTGACAAGGAGCGCGTTGCTTTCCACGTTGACGGTGGTCGATTGGGAGGCGATGGCAATGGATGCCTCGATGGTGCGCGTCTCGTCAACGGAAACTTTAATGCCTTTCAGAACGAGCTTCGAGAAGCCCTGCTTCTCCGCTGTAAAATCGTAGATTCCTGCGGGGAGCGCTGGGAAACGGAAAGAGCCGGTATCGGCTGTGATTCCTGTGCGGGTCAGGCCTGTGCCGGCGTTGGTGACCGTGACGGTGACACCGGGCACAGCGGCGCCCTGAGGGTCACGCACTGTGCCGACGATTTCGCCTTGCGTGGTTTGCGCGTGTGTCGCAGCGAGCGGCACGACGAGCAGAGCTACCCCCAGCACTGTTGCTGCAAGTCTGTTCACGTTCCCCTCCTAGTGGCGAGGATCTTCTACCCCAGTCGATCCCCAATATCAGCAAGTTCATCTTGGCGGCGCAGCTGCTTGCGTAATTTCGTCCTTATAAACGGTGCCGTCTTTCATGACAAAGCCGACGTGCTGAAGAATCGTGACATCTTCGAGAGGATTTCCGCGCACTGCGACGATATCGGCAAAATTGCCGGGCGCGATGGCGCCGATGCGATCGCTCCAACCCATCAGATCGGCGGCATTAACTGTGCCGGCTTGCAAGGCTTGTACCGGCGTCATTCCGAGTTGCACCATGGACCAGAATTCGCCGCCATTCAGTCCGTGCGGATAGACCCCGGCGTCTGTGCCGAGCGCGACTTTCACTCCGGCGTGGAAGGCGCGGGCCATGTTCTTCTTGGCAGCGGGAATGATAATCGCTGCTTTCTCGACGACCCATGGCGGCATATTGAGTTTCGGCAAGTTTTGCTCGAACCAGAAAAGCGGGAACGACGTGGGCACGAGATACGTGCCATGTTGTTTCATCAGCTCGATGCCTTCATCGTCCAGGAAGATACCGTGTTCAATGGAATCAACGCCTGCTCGAACGGCATCCTTGATGGCGATCGTGGCGTGGGCATGGGTGGCGACTTTGCGGCCAAGGCGATGTGCTTCGGCAATCAAAGCCTGCATCTCTTCCGGACTGTACTGTTCGAGCAGTGGGTTATCGCCCTTTGAAAAAACGCCGCCGCTGGCGCAGAACTTGATCACGTCCGCGCCGTACTTGATGGTTTCCCGCACCTTGGCCATTACTGCGGGAACGCCATTGGCGACACCTTCCGCGGAATAGTGGAAGTCGAAAGGCAGCAAATTGTTGTCACAATGGCCGCCGCTGATGCCGAGCGGAGGGCCGGAAACCTGCATGCGCGAGCCGATGACTTCCCCATCGTTGATGGCGTCCCGAAGGGCGACGTCGCCATAGCCCTGCGCGCCAACGTTGCGCACTGTCGTAAAGCCGGCCATCAGCGTGAGGCGGGCATTCTTGACGCCGTGTAGCGCTTGGCGTGGGACCGAAACTCCGAGAGATTCATAGCCGGCGTGACCGGAATCGACGAGGTGGGTGTGGACGTCGATGAAACCCGGCAGTACAGTTGCGTTGCGCAGGTCAATTTCGCGAGCGCCGGAGGGCACGGCCAGCTTGGAACCGACCTGCTCAATGCGGTTGGCGCGAACCAGAACATCCTGGCCCTCCAGCATGCGGCCGCTGGGCGCGTCGAAGAGGCGACCAGCATGAATCACAATGACGTTCGCAGAAGCGCCGGGTTCCTGCGCGCCCGCCGAAAGAGTACAGGCCAACGTCAACGCGCCGGCCAAAAGTGAAAATGGACCGAAAAGGCGTGCGCGGGAGCTAGCCAATTTTTTCATTTCAATTTCAGCTTTCGACCGACTTCAGCCCGCTCGCGGCCGTTCGTTTCTGCAGGCGAGCGCGAATATTCCCCACGTAAGCATTGAGAAACGCCCGTTTCGCGTTTCTGTGCGGCATACCATAACTCAGTGTACAGGCTGTATACAATAAGAATTTGTTCGACATACTTGGCGTGCCAGGATCGCGTGTCCAGGCGATGTGGATGGTGCCTAGGAATGGAAGCTTGGAGCGAGCGGCACCAGAAGCTAAGTGTTAGGGGATCCGCCAACTTTAGGAGGTCCGCTTCCTATGGCTGGCGGCCCGCGAAATTCGTCACTCCCATAACTTTGTCTTTGGACTGCATGATGTGATTGTGCATGCGCTGCCGCGCGAGCTCGGGATCGTGATCCTGGATGGCCTGTAGAATTTCCCGATGCTCGCGTCCCGGCAATTCCCCGTAATAGTGGATATCGATGGCCGCGTACATGATCCGTTCCATCTGGCTACGCGCTTCGCTCACCGCTTGAAGCAGCATTTGATTGCGGGCCAATTCAGCAATGCCCACGTGAAAGGCAGTGTCCGCCTCGATGAAGTTCACACAGCTCTTTCGATCTTCGGGAGTGCAGGAAACCTCACAAAGCTGCTCCAGTTTCTTGAGCAGCTCGGGATTGGCCCCTTTCGCCGCCGCCAGTGCGGCTGCAGCACATTCGACTGCAGCGCGGAATTCATAAATGTCGTTGAGCACCTGCAAGGAAATGGGGCTCACGAAGTAGCCGCGATTAGGGACAATGCGAAGAAGCCGCTCGTTTTGGAGGCGAACGGCCGCCTCCCGCAGGGGGGTCCGACTGCCTTTGTAGCGGATGGTCAGGGCTTTCTCGCTGAGTGCTTCGCCTGGCTGGTAGACTCCATGGATGATGTCGCGTTTGAGTGCGCGGTAGACCTTCTCGCTAAGTGTTGCTGCGGGACCAGGAAGGGACGACCGCGGCGGCACTAGGGGATTAGGACCTGCTAAAAAGGGCCGGTAATTCCGAAGGCGCGAAGCTTTCTTGGGCACCTTAACCTCCTCGACCATCGTAACTTGTTCCTATTCTTTCCGACTTGGCAACTTCTGTCAAATGTATGCAAGCTGTATACAAAGTACATGTGGCTGACATACAATCCCTAGGGTTGCCCCACTTTGCCGGCCGTAGAGTGGTCCGCCGCTTTTCGGGTGGACCGCGTTCGCACCGGGCGCTCTTCCAAGGACATTCCACGCGGAAAGGTACCGAATGCCAAGCACAACCAAAAACGCCTCGCTTCCCAAGCCGTTTCCGGTCGACGAGGTTCGTTTCAAATTCCCTGCGCTGCATCGCTCCGATTTCGTCTTCTTTGACAACGCCGCGGGCGCCCAGGTGCCGCAAACAGTGCTCGACGCAGTGAACCGCCATTTGCTTGAATGCAATGTCCAGCGCGGCGGCCGCTACCCCAAAAGCATGGCGGTTGACGCAACCATCGCTAAGGCAAGAGTGAGCGTGGCCACTCTGGTGAACGCCAGGCAACCCGAGGAAATCGCTTTTGGCATGAATGCTACCTCTTTCATCCGCCTAGTCAGTTTGGCCATCGGCCAGAGCCTGCGGGCGCGGAACGAAATCATCCTGACGGACTTGGATCACGAGGCCAATGTAGCCACTTGGCTGGCTCTTGAGAATAAAGGAGCCAGGTTTCTCTGGTGGCGGATGCGAGACGACGGGAATCTTCATTCGGAGGATCTAAAGCCACTCCTGTCCGAGAGAACCCGACTGGTGGCGTGCACGGTTACTTCCAATGCTCTCGGATCGATTGTGGATATCGCAACCGCGGCCCAATTGGCGCATGCAGTTGGCGCGGAGATCTTCCTCGATTGCGTGCACTTTGGCCCACACGGACTGATGGATGTACGGGCCTGGGATTGCGATTACTTGGTCTGTTCTGGCTACAAAATCTTCTCGCCTCACATGGGATTTTTGTGGGGACGCATGGATCTGCTGCAAAAGCTCCCGACTTTTCGGGAAGACTTCATCCCGGATGAGCCGCCGGGAAAGATCGAGGCTGGCACGTTTATCTATGAGAATGTAGCGGGCATGGATGCCGCGGTGCGCTACCTGGAGAGTTTGGGAGCGGAACTTCATGGAAATGGCGACGGGGCCACCCGCCGCCGCAACCTGGCAGCCGGCATGAATGCGATTCGCAATTACGAGGAGACCCTTTCCCTTTACCTGTCCCGAGTCCTTCGGGAATGCGGTGCCGTAGTTTATGGCATTCAGGATGAACAACGAGTGCGAGAAAGGGTGCCGACTTTCTTGTTCAACCTGGAAAGCGTTTCGCCGCAACGGGTCACCGAACATTTGTCGAACGCCGCAATCGGCGTCCGGGACGGCCATATGTACGCTCCCAGGCTAATGAAACGTCTTGGATTGCCGTTTCCGGATGGCGCGGTTCGTGCTTCTCTGGTGCACTACAACACAACAAAAGAAATTGATCGCCTCGCGGAAGCTCTCCACGATCTGGCCCGCCATGGGTAGCTCAGGACAGCCGTCCTCGCTAGTTCGTGACAACAGATTACGAACGGAACCATCCTCCGGCGAATTGCAGCGCAGGCTGACGCAACGCCAACTGACCATGCTCGCCATTGGTGGCGCCATCGGAGTTGGCCTGTTCCTCGGCAGCAGCGTCACGATACGTCTGGCCGGGCCCGGCGTGATCGTCTCCTACCTTCTTAGCGCGTTGATCGCCATGATCGTTGCCTATGCCTTGGCCGAAATGGCCGTCGTCCACCCCGTCGCGGGCTCTTTCGGAGTCTATGCCGAAACCTATCTAAATGGCTGGGCCGGCTTTTCCGTGCGCGCAACCTATGCTCTAGTCCAGATCATCGCGATTGGAGCAGAAGTCACAGCGGTCGCCATCTACTTTGCCTTTTGGTTCCCGTCTGTTCCGCAGTGGATTTGGGTCGTTTGCGTCTCGCTAGGCCTCGTCGCTATCAATACCTTGCAGGTCGGCCGCTTCGGCGAATTCGAGTATTGGTTCGCGCTGATAAAGGTCTTGGCGATTGTTCTGTTCATTGTGGTTGGCTTCGGATTGATCGTTGGGATCGGCTCCAAGCCCGCAATCGGCTTGTCCAATCTGACAGGCAACGGCGGCTTCTTTCCTTTTGGCTGGCAAGGAGTCTGCTTGGCTCTAACGTTGACGCTCACGAGCTACATGGGGGTGGAAGTCATCGCCGTGACGGCCGGTGAAGCGGAGCATCCTGAGAAGACGATCCCGCGCGCCCTGCGAACCATCGTTTTGCGATTGATTCTTTTCTATGTGTTGGCGATCACGATCATGCTTGCCATGACGCCCTGGAACCAGGGCGGGAGCGGCATCACCGGCAGCCCGTTTGTGCGTGCCTTTTCGAGTGCGGGCATTCCTTTTGCGGCAAGCATCATGAATCTGGTCGTGATCACGGCAGCACTGTCCAGCTCCAACACGGATCTTTATCTCACCACGCGCATGCTCTTTTCCCTGGCAAGAAGTTCCTACGCGCCGAGGATGCTGGGGCGCCTCAGTGGGAACGGCGTGCCGGTCTATGCACTCGCTGTTTCCACTGCAGGAATGGCTGTCGCCATATTGCTCGCCATTTTCGCTCCTGCCCGCGCGTTTCTGATGATGTACGGCGTAGCGGTTGCAGGAATGTTCTTTGTGTGGGGCGTTATTCTTGTAACCCATCTGGCCTTCCGGCGCGTTCTCTCTCCGGCGCGCTTGGCTGAACTTCCCATGCGACTGTGGCTTTTCCCCTTTTCCACGCTGCTTGGCATCGCTGCATTGCTCGGCATTGCCTTGAGCACGTTCTACGTCGACGGTTTGCAATACACGGTTCCAGCGTTCGGTCCGTTCCTGTTGCTGATTTCGCTTGCCTACCTGAAAGTCCGCAAAAGAAAGCAACTAGGGAAACCCTGACGCGCACTAGGGTCATTTGGAAGTGAAGATTGGGATCTCCGATGCATCGGCATCGCACGCGCGATCTTGTGGCCATGACCTCCCGCGAGCACGACAGCAAGCGGATCGCGAAACAGAGCGTCTGTGCGTTTGGTCTCGAGTGCCCGGTAGTGCGCGACCCAAAACGCAGTGTCGGAAACATTCTCGATTGGGGTGTCCGTCATGCGGTTTTCTTTTGTTCGACCCTGGTAGTGTATGGAGCCGTCATCTGAAAGGCCCTACGATTCGTGCGGCCCCAATCGATTCGCCAGCGCTGGCCTATTGTAGGCATCCAGACGAGTTGTTTTAGAGGAGTTCCTCTCGCATGGTGATAAAGGATGGCGGCGCGCTCGTAGAAACCACGCGTATGCCAGGAATCGCGATAATGGAATCTCTGGAAATCGAGATGATGACAGAACTCGTGGCAGAGCGTGCTCAGGAAGGTCCCGAACGACGTGATTTCCTTCCGCACTGCTGTTTTCATCCAAATCCGAATCAGCATAGTAGCGGGATGGTAGTCGCCAAAGAGTTCGGTCCTCCCGCCCCGACGGGTCCTAAGCGGTCTGGCCGCGAGAACTTGGACCTCGCACTTGGGAACGCGATAGAAGTCCGAAGCCGTTGCAACAAATTCTGCGGAGTGCCGCCGAACGTCTCCCATTGAGCCGGACTCCATCGCCGACTCGATAGCCTGGGAGATTCTGGGTAGGCGTCCGTCCGCCGGCAGGTCGATGGACTTAAGCCGGTCGCTTTCGAGAAAGAATTGGCGGTTCTTTTTGCGCGGAGGAGCGTCGGTCAGCATTCCCACAGCATTGTGCCCCAGCTGCCTACCGAAGCAGGCTAAGGTTCAGAAAGTATTCTCGACTCCCTGAATCCGCTAAATCTGGGAGGCGTGACGCCAGCGTAAAAGCGGCTGCCAGCAATTAGCTATGATAGGCGATGATGGGCGACGACTTCTCCGATGCAGTGAAGAGGGTTTGGGCAAGCCGAGTTGGGCATCTTTGTTCCAACCCGGAATGTCGGGCGCTGACTAGTGCCCGCAGGAAGATCCGGCTAAAGCAGCTAATCTGGGAGTTGCGGCACACATCACCGCTGCATCCTCGGGAGGCCCGCGGTACGATCCGAGGCTTTCGTCCGAGCAACGAAGCGGACATGAAAATGGAATCTGGCTGTGCCGGAACTGTGCCAAGCTGATTGATAACGACGAGGCTCGATTCACGGTCGACGTCCTGGAGAAATGGAAGGCTGATGCGGAGGAAGAAGCCAAAGCTCGCGTCGGCAAAATTACACAGGTTGCCAGTAGCCCGGCGGTCCGTCTAGCGAAATGTGCGCGAGTGCGGATCGCGCCGATAGTTCCTCGCGAACATGAAAACGCTGATTTTATGATGGTCGAAGATGCGGGTGAGTATTTTGTATTTCAAAAGATTGATTCGCAACGATACGTTGAAATCCCGATTTGGACGGCACCTACCTTAGATGGGGGAATCAGGTCTTCGTTGTTGACTGGGTTTGAGGTGTTTCGTTCTCCGTGAGCGGAGCGATGGAAACCGAAGTGTTATTCGCGATGGACCGGAACCGCTATTGGATTACTTTCCAAGCGGCTTCGGCCCCGCTGAATGTGTCCGGCCCTAGCTCAGGATCGAGGGTGTCTCCGTTCATACGGATTGGTTGATTGCGAGCGCTGTCATGCAGCCAAAGATCGGCGTACTTGGAGATTGCATCCACTTGTTGCTGCTCGACCGCGTCCATGTCAAGCGCCGCTAAAAAAGTGAATTCCTCAGCTGTCATGGGACCGGGGGCAGACCACCCTTCTTGCGTCTTTATGGGGCTGATTAGCGGATTCATCCGCACTATGCGGCTGTTGGCTGGTGGCCTATTGATGCCAATGCCAGCTCCCGTCATAACGTGCGCAAGATACGTGGCAATGTCCGGCGGGTCGTCAAGAATCGAGGTTGCCAGTTTGCGTAAGTCGGTAACAATCCCCTGCGCGATGACTGGCTGCAGATAGGGAGATGGGGCCTCATTTGGCTGCGGCCGCGGGAGAGCAACCGATGCGGTGCCAAGGCTTAGCGCGACGATATCTGAAGGCTGTTGTCCTCTGGCAAGTGCTTCTGTAACCGCCGCGAGAACGGGATTATTGCATCCGGTTATCGCGCCGTCCCAGTAGCGGCCAGGGTGATCGGGAAATGTCGCGGGCGCATCAAAATAGTTCACTGGTGCATTCGTCGAGGCGTGAATTGCTTCAGCAAGCGTTAAATTCGAAGATTCGCCGGCTCCCCAGCGAGGCCCGCTGGATGGAGACGAACGAAAAAATGTGGCGCGGTCTCGGTCGTAATCGAATGCAACAATCAGAATGTGGAGATCGACATTCGAGCCGGGACGGCGCAAGCCAACTGTAACCTTATTCAGCGGAATCTTTCCTTTAGTGGAAAGAACACTCTCTAAGGCAGGTAGTTTATTCTCCGCACTGTACTTGGGGCCAAACCCGGTTAAATCGTGGAGTAACCGGTCCCCGAGATAATCTGACTTGGAAAACACGGATCTTCGTGTTGCTTCGTCTTGGAAGAAAGCAAGAATCTCTCCGAGCGTCAGATCCTCGATTAACGCTCCAAGCACGATGCTCCCTCCCGAATTTGCGGCGGCTAAATCGAAGTCCTTCAAGACCGCGTGGCCGCTAGCTGTGTCCGAGCCATAGAGAGCAATCAATGCCTTGACTTGGATCAGCGCCCATGTGCCCCCGCCATCGAGGGAAAGAATTCGATAACTCATGATGGTGTACCTCTGTTGAAGTTTCCAAGGTCAGGCTCGCCCGCAACCATAGTTATAGCGGGGTTTCATGCGCATAGGAGAAAGAAGAATTTGATCCATTTTGTCATGCTTGCTGAAACGGCTGCCGATGATGAGCACTCTAGCCCGCTGTGGGCTCGCCGGCGTCCGCGTTTTCCTCACGAGTGCAGCGGAACATCCCCGGCAGACGGCGGTCGACGGTCATCCGATAAAGACGCTCTGGTTCCGCTGGAGGAAGTATGCCCGTTCCTTCCAGTGCCAGGAAAACTGACTCGGGATTCCGGTCGAATAGGATTACCTGTTTCTCCTCGGATCCAGCCCGTGCGCGTAGCAGCGCTTGCTCAAACCGGCTGACCGAACGCAGGAACGGGTCATTGTGTTCGCAGAGTGATGCCAGAAACTGGTGAGTTAGCTCCTCCACAAACGGCGAGGTGCGGTTGGCGTCAAAGTATTGCGTCACTGTCTGGTTGAAGCAACCGTAGTGCTTTAGGACGCGCGAGACCAGGGGGCATTGTGATTCGATCTGAAATGTCCGCCACCAAATGGCGATTTCTCTCACGACTGCAATCTCAGCACCAGCAGCGACCCGGCGCAGGTACGGGTCGGTTGGTGGTCCACCGCGATTTTTTACCAAGTCGAGCAAACCGCGCTGATAGGTTTCTAGCGTGGTCATGAAATCACCCCGCGTATACGAGAAAGCTCCCGCGTGACAGCATCATGGCCTAGCAGGGGAATAGCCTCCTTGAGGAGCTCAAACGTGACTACGCGCAGGTTAGGGGCACGCCTAAGGATGTCGGCCCCGATCCCGATCGTCGCGTCCTGAGTCAGTCGGGAGTGGATGTCCAGCTGAAACCCTTTGTGCTCTACGCCGCCCGCGAGATGAATTTCCCGCACAGGCCGGAGATCGAGCTCATTGAGGAAATTGGCGATATCCAGGCCCTGATTCATTGCGTCGCATCGCAGATTGTAAGCGTCGAGAATCAATCCGCATCCGGTGCGGGAGGTAATGGCGTTAAGGAATGCGGCGTGGGTGAACTCTGCGGGGGCGTCCGGCAGCAGGTGAATGACGTGTTCGAGCAGGAAAGGAACCCGGTAGCGCTCTTGAATAAGTCGGACACGCTCGCATATCAAATCGAGTGCCTCTTCAGTGCGGGGTACGGGGAACATCGTGCCGACACTCTCACCGGCCACCACGCTCGAGGCCAGGTGCTCGCTGTGCCATTCAAGGTCGATATGGTCAAAGAGTTCATCCAGCAGGCGCAGGTATCCCTCGTCCCAGTGGTCGAAGGACCCAATGGAAAGCCCGATGCCGTGGGCGATGAATCGCACCTTTGATCCAACGCAGGCGTATTCCTCAAGCACTTCAGGGCGCAACTGGGCTTGTTTGCCGTCAATACGAGCAATTGCATCGGGAGAGATTTCGATCATATCGACGAGGGGAGCGATGCGTTCGAGGAATGCGATGTCATCGCCTTCGTAAGTGGTGGCCAGCGCAGGCGCGGCGCGGGTCACTGCCGTGTCGTCCACGCTGGCCATTTGGGTTCTCCCTATTCGCCGAAGGTGACGGACTTTACGCCGGGAAGTTTCGCAATTTCTTGTGATTCGGCGGGGTCGCCTAGCAACTGCAGATCGATACCCATAATTCCGCAGGGCCTGCATCCGGTCATCCCAGCAATCCTGGCGACGATCCCTTGAAGATTCTCGAGACTGATGTTTTCGGTCACTCTTATGCGTACGGTACCGTGGAGATTTTCTGGCATGGGAACTCCTTTTCGCGAAAGTTTGATTTGTCCGACGCTTCGAAACGGTCGCTGGCTAGGTCAGGGCTTCGGAGGCCGGTCTTACTCTGTTAGTGACATCAAGGCGTGAGTCGTTTCAAACGCGGCTGCTTCCTGGCTCTTTTATTGAAACGATTCTCCATGAAAGTTCACTGCCGTGCAGTGCGACGGCCTGATGGCGTTTGGCCATGGACTTCGAGGATCGTGGCGGTGCCCAAGTTACCGGTAAGCGGTGCCGGCTCAGACGCAATGCTCGCTTGAAGTGCACTCGCGGGAGTCGCGAAGCCTAAGGTTTTTGTGGCTAAAGCTGACCCCCATGCTGCACCATCGAGTGCGCAGAGTTACCCCGTAAACTGCTAGAACAAATACTCCATTGGGGTAGTCTCAGACATATACCAGAACGCAACCTCGGCCGGCGGATAGCTGGCCGGAACAAGAGTTGGCCCGACGGGTCCTTTTCCCCAGAAAAAGTCACCGGAGTCGCAAATGAAAATGTCCGGCATGATCTCGATAGCGGGGCCCATGGCTGCGGCCGTGCCGGCGCTCGTTGCCGCGGCGGAGTTGAACCACGACTGCACAATGGTCTGAGCGGGTCCGTGGATTCCAAGGACATTGTCCGCTACGCCGCCCTCAAACGGGCCATCGCCGTATCCTAACGAAGCGAAGCCCGTCAATACGTGAAGACCCCCGAATGCGGGTCCCCAGCGTTGCGCCACGTTGAGACCTGAGCCGTCAACCAAGTCCAGCATGTCACAATCATCGAGGAGCAGCCATTCCAAAGTGTCATTGGGACCGATGGGACCCCACGATCCGTTGTAGTTGACCGAGTACGAGGCAGGAGTGCCGTATCCGTTGCCATTGATGCTGACCGTCTGCGCTGAGACCGGAGTCGAAATGCTTGCTGTGGCGTAGTCGGCGGCGGGCGCGCCGGGTTGCATCAGCACAGTGCCGTCAGACCATCCGTCGGCGTTATCGAGAACGATGTCGGCGGTATCAACACCCCAATTCGAGAAATCGGCATCGCCGTACACCCACGGAGTGGGGACCAGCGTTCCGGCAGGCGTCGGGCGAATGAAGTCGCCGGGCCATGCATTGTCGCCGAGCCAATCAAAACTGAGAGTCGCACCGCCGCCCGGGGTACTCATTTCCGCATTCCAAGCGATGCGTGCGGCGACCCAGTGCAAAGGGTCGCCGGGATTTTCGCTGCCGAACGAGGGGTCTGACTTGCCGCGCGGTTCGGGAAAGACAGGCTGGAGCTCGGCAGGGACCGTAAAAATCTCGTGTGCGGAAATGCCGTTTGCATCAATTACAGTCACTGAGAGGGTTTCGTCGCGATGCAGGTTGAAGGCAGGGTCCCTCAGAAGAGACTCCGTGACCCGGATTTGCGGTGTGTAGTCGATTGAAGGTTCGGTGGTCTCATGTGTTGCCGAACTTGACCCGCCCCAGATGTAACGATAGGGCGGCCTGCCGCCTTCAACTGAAACAGTGGCGTGGACGTGCGATCCGCCTTCGGCGGAAATCCGGGCAAGGGGAACGAGGTGACGATCGTCCGTGGCCGGCATGAATCCGATTTTCGATTTCACCTCGGCGGTGACTCCGGTCCGCGGATTCGTCAAATGCCGAATCCCGATGTATGCATACCAAGGAATCAAAGTGCCAACGCGCCCCTCCTGCGAATTCGAAAGCGGCGGGGCAAAATAGACCAAACGCGACATGATTCTGGTGTTCGGCGGGAAGAGGCGAGCGATGTGCTCGTTGGCTTCTTCCTGAGGGATCACATGCACGGATCCAGTTGCTCTCAGAGTGCGAGTGGCATAGAACAGACGGCTTACGTGGCCGGCGGCATCGAAAGTGACCTGCGTTTGCGCTCCAGGGCCATAGAGGGGATAGCCGCCCGGTTCTGTAAACCGGTAGGTTACTTGGGTGTCAATCGGCAAGGCGCCGCCAAGAATGTTGCGCTTGCCGTCGAAGGAGTACAGGGACAACTGGTCGTGTCCCACAATGGCTTTGCCGAACTGAGGCGTCAACTTCGCCTCCTTGAAAGCGGCGGCCGCCTTCGACATGGCCGACTCTTCGGGAAGAGCGTGAAGTTTGCGCAGGGCACTGACATTCAGAATCGAGGGAGTGATTTTGCGTGAGGAGTCCTTGTTACTGGTGGTTTCGATGGCTTCTTCGAGGCGCTTGGATTCGGGAATTTTTTGCTCCGGGAGCGAGAGGAATCGCGTGGGGTCGATGAACGCGATCGCTCCACTTTCAGAAAGGATGTCTTTGGAGGGAATGCCGAGTTGCTTCGCGAGGGCTTCTGCCTCAGCAGAAGTCGCCCCCCTCTTGACGACTTCGTAGACGGGAAGGCGCTCTGGCACCTTTTTCTTCACCTCTGATTGTCCAGCAGCGGCTTGTGCCAAAGACAAGCCCACAAGAAGTGCCGATGATAAAAGCCTTGTTATCCGTGGCGCCATAAAACACTATCCTTTCCCGGCTCAGCAGAGACAGCCAAGCAGCAATTCGAGTCTTGACTTCCAATGACCCGGGGGAAGTTACATTTGAGTGGTAGTGACGGGAATCGGTGTTTCGTTTCAATGTAGGACAAATCAAAACAGATCTTCGGCAGACGGGCTGAAGCGTGCCGAAAGTGCCTGGAAGCGAATGCAACAGCTGTGGGACTTTACCAGAAAGATAAGAAAATATGAGTTGCTCGCTACCAATGCGCCGGGCGCTCCGTCAGAAGGGGAAGAGCCTCGGTATGTGCCATCGATGCTGCGCCGATGCCCAGGCAACCACCGTCCCCTCCGGAATCAACGTCCGCGGCACGGCTGTAGCCTTAGCGAAAGCTCCCTCGGCGGTAACACAGTCACCGTATACATAGTTATTCCAATACGACATTTGATCCGGGCACATCAGGAACCTCGGGGGGACCGACTGTTGACTCTCGCCACTTCCGGGCATAGCATCGTGCCACAATAGCGAGAGTACTCACCTGATTCGGTGGCCTCATGGAAGCGCGTCACTCCACTCCCTCGACAGGTCGGACGCAGAAATGGATGCGCCTTGGTTCCGTCCTTATTTCGTTGGCGGCCGTCACGCTTCTGGCAACCGCCTTTGGAGCACGTTTCTATAGCGGGCCGGTTTTCTCCGTTCTGCTTACGCTTGTTTTAATCGCTCTTTGCGTGGCCATTGCCTTGCACATCCGGTTTCTGCTTCTGAAACATCGCGAGCATCGAGAAACGGTAAACGTGCTCAACACCACCGAACAGCAATACAAGGCGGTGTTTGACAGCACGCTGGATGGCATCCTTATCCTCGATGACCAAGGCGTGTGTCTCGAAGCCAATCCTGCGGCATTGACACTCTTTGGCACAAACCACGAGGAACTGGTCGGCTATCCGATCGCCCACTTCTTTGTGGGCGTAGAAGATTTCAAGGAAGTCTGGAATGGTTTTCTCGATCGGGGGAGCGAACACAGAGAAACGCGGATTTTGCGACGCAGTGGTGAAACGATTTTCGTTGAATACACAGCGAAGGCGCACTACCTTCCAGGCCGACACGTGGCCGTGCTCCGCAACATCACCCGGAGGAAGGTAGCAGAAGACGCCTTGCGGCAGAGTGAAGAGCGCTTTCAGCAGATGGCCAGCAATATCCAGGAGATTTTCTGGATGCTGGACGCTGAGAACATGAAGGTTCTCTACGTCAATTCGGCGTATGAAACGATTACCGGACGAACCCGTGAGTCACTCGAAGAAGATGCCAAATCCTACGAGGAAGTCATCCATCCCGAAGATCGGGTTCGAGTGCTTTCCCGATTAGCCGAATCAGTTCGCTCCGGCCAGTTCGATGAGGAGTTTCGGATCATCAGGCCCGACAACACGACGCGTTGGGTGTGGGTGCGCGGATTCCCGGTGCGCGATTCTGCGGGGCTAGTCCGACGGCTCGTAGGGATTACGCAGGATATTTCGGCGCGTAAATCGGCTGAAGAGCAGATGGCCCGGAATCTTGATTTGGCAGAATCGGCATGGGCGGAAGCTGAGGCGTTGCGCAAGACCAGCCTCGCGCTCACGCAGGATCTCAGCATGGATTACGTTCTCCATACCTTGCTGCAGTCCTTGCTAAAGCTCGTTCCGTGCGAGTCGGCAGGAGTCTTGCTCGTGGAAGCAGATACCCGCCTCTTCCTCGCGAGAGAAGTACAGAATTCCGAATCGAGTCGTCGAATCCAGAAGCTCCCGGCGACACTTGATGGGAAGGACAGCACTTTTCTCATGCAAGTTCTGGCGACAAGGAACAGCTTGCTCATTCCGAACACGGCGGAAGAGGCCGAATGGCCAGCGTTCAAGGGTTTCTCCCATCTCCGTTCCTGGATGTGCGTTCCACTTGTTGCTTCCCGGGACGTGCTTGGTTTGCTGACGCTCGGCGATGCGAGCGGGCAGGCGTTTACTCAAGAACATCTTCGTCTAGCGAAGTCTCTTGCGATCCCCGCGGCGGTCGCCATCCAGAACGCCAGGCTGTATGAACGTGCGGAGATCTTTCGTGCCGAACTTGAACAGCGCCTGGCTGATTTAGAACAGGCCGATAAAGCCCTTCGAGACATACACCCAAGCAGGGGCCCATCCTAGATTTCTTTTGCTTTCCTGTCAGCCCTGGTTCTGCGATAATCGCCGCCAGTAAGCTGTTGTTGAAGTGCACGGCGCGGTAACCAGCAGACCCTAGCGCCGATGCTCTCGCGTTCCTGCGCATCGGCGGAGTACTGTGAACGTTTCGCCGCTCTCGCACGCCTTGGGTTCACATGCAGCAAGACTCAGAACTGAAAGATTGCTTCAGAGAATCGTGATGTCATTCGGTAGGACTATGCCGAAGAGGTTGAGTGCGATGTTCCGGGCAATGTGGTGTCGAGTCCGATACTTCATCAAAGCCTTGCTCGGATTAAACACGGAGGGCCGTGGACCTACACGCGATGATATTGACGAGGCGAAACTCTTGACCGACGGACTGTTACTGAATGTTGGGACGGGGGAGCGTCAGTACGTATCAAAGAAGTTGGACATCTATCTGGCGGACGTGGAGGCATCCGTGGATAGTTTCGACTTCCAATTGCAGTTCGTTCGAAGGTATGACGAGCGGTTCCCCTGTCTTGTTCAAAGTGAAGCTGCCCCAATACCTGTGACCCTCGAGAAGCTGACGGGGTTGTTCTGGATTCTAAGGGAAGCGCGAATGGAATACGAGTTTGGAAACCTATATTCAAACTTGCAGAGGTCTTGGTTGGAAGCCATCGTCCGACTCTATGAGCATTCTGGTGTCAGAATTCAACTCTTCAAATACGCCGAAGTGATCGACCACTTCCGCTATGGGCTCGAACGTTTTCTCGTTACTCGTTTCAGTGCCCGATGTTCCGACATATCAGAGAGTCCGGGACTATTCTTCCACGTCTACACGAGAAGCCACGGTCTCCGCGTCCACTACTCACCATCGTTCTTCATCGAATGGCGGGTCTTGGGATCACCAACATCACCGGTTGGAGGATGGATTCAACCAGGCCTGTATCGGTTCGCCGCTGAAGGTCCACATTGTCGTTTCACGATTGACGCGGCCAGCTACGAGATCCCGCCTCGAACAGAGGCGCATCTGTTCAATGTTTGATGTTGAAGGGTGCTTGAGGAGGAGGTCCCATGTCAACGAGAGGAAGAGTTCAACCTCCTATGGACCATGTGGGTGACGCCAAGGCGCTCGCGGACCGACTGCTCAAGAACATTGATGGCAAACGTGACTACGTTTCGCAATCTCTCGACATATATACCGCGGATGTCGAGGCTGCGGTAGATCGGTTCGACGCTCAGACAAAGTTCTGCAACCAATTTAAGATCGGCTTTCCCTGCATTTTACTGTCCGAGCCGATACCGGTGGATTGGTCCAACCTGTTCGCCTTTTTCGGACTCGACATCTTGTCGAAGTTAAAGCCACCTCAGAAATATGACTGGTTCAATCAGGTGGGGTCTTCCTTGGCGCTGGTTGGTAACTGGGGCACCGTAACACATATCAGTTCCGCCGATGCAATATCCTATTTTCGGACAGGCTTGGTCCGTTTTCTCACCGTTCGATTCAGTGCGAGGCAGTCGAATATTTCGACAAATCCGGGACTGCAGTTTCGCGTCATCACACAAGGAATCGGCTTACGTGTCCATTGGTCACCAGCCTACTTCTTCAACCCTCAAAATGTCTTTGGGTCTCCAACTTCTCCGGTTGATGCCTGGATACAGCCGGGCAAGTACATGTTTGGCGCAGTGGGACCCAATCTCTCTTTGCAATTTGATCCCGCAATGTTCGATATCCCGCCACTTACGCAAGCAACCCTTGTCTCCATTTGAGGAGGTGAAAAACGAACATGATTTTGTCAGGAACTCACGACTACGGTCCGCTCACGAACCTGGTTGGTACCGCAGGCTCGATTGTCGCGGCCGGGGCCGCAATCACTCTGGCGTGGCGAGGTCGAACAAAGTGGGAGCCGTCCGAAGAAGATATTTCCAAGGGTCCTCAAAAGGTCGGAGGCTTAGTGGCTGCTGTGCTGATCGTGCTAATCTGGGCTCTCCTCAACGATACTGCTCACTTCACACTCCTGGTTCGCAGCGCTATCTGCCTTGCGTCGGTCTGCGTCTTCAGCCTTCTTGTCTATGGATTCCTTGTAGCTACCCAGACCTATTACGTTGTGGTGGCTCCAAAGCCGAATGAGACTGAGAAAAAGAACATCATTGCTGGATTCTGGCTGACGGACGAAGCGAGGAAGTCTAGACGCAAGAACAAAGTTACGACACAAGTGCTCCTGGCCGGAGCTGCATATGACCCTGACGTCTTGTGGAGTCGGGCATCTCGGGGCCTCGCAAAAATGGTCTTTACGCTTATTTACCTAGGCCTCACTGTGTCTGGGACCTTGGCTCTCACCTGTGCGGCAATAATACTGGGTTTGCGAGCCAAAGGATGATCAGTCGAGAGCTTCGATGCTCCTGATTCTCAGCCAGTAGGATTCACGCCTGGCGATTCCGAGCGATAGCCCCGCTGACTACAATCGACAGCAGGAGGGCAAGCGGTAGAATTGCTGTGCCGCTTCGGGTCATCGAACTTCTCCAGAGTCGCTCCGAGTACCGCTTGGCCTACCTGATCTCTGGTCTTAACTTCCGCTGTTGTTCACGACAATGCTTACACAATTTGCAGGGCGACTTCTTATGCCGATCCCCTCCTTGGTCTCTGTTGCGCAAGGGAGAACTGGCGTACAAACGGGTGAAGGAGTTCGTAGTTCCAGCAGGCTTTGCTCTTCGATGTTCTTTGGGCACGCGCGGGCGCCGCCGTAGCATTTCTGATTGAGCTTGAGCGGCTTGTTAAGAATGGCTTCGATATCATGGATGGCATCGTGATCAGCGTTGTTAACACTGCCCGGCTCCGCCCGGAAATGCAAAATCAAAGGGTTGCGGCCGTCATCTTTCCAGGTCCCCCCCGTTCCTACCAGGGCCGGGTGATCATTGGGTTGGAGTTCATACTCCAGCAGCAGAAGAAGTGGAAGCCATTTGAGATCTTTGAGCTCCGGAGCGCCGAAGAACGGAGTGTTGTCTGACGCCTGCGGAATTTGGCGTAAAGGAACGACGGCATCCGGAGTTGGGAAGACCGCACCGCAATATATGCTGCCAGTTGGACCGAGAGGTATGTTGTCAAGGCAAGGCATGGCGGTTTTGTCGATTTGCGTGGGTGTTCCAGCGCCCATGAATCCCGTCAGGGCGATCGGACTCGCCGGGCTTAGCAGCGTTCCCTCACCATTAACTAAATAGCCTGCCCGATACTCATGCGCGATGTTCCCCGCGCTATCCAAGACCCTGGGTGGAAGCAGGCGCACGCCCCCTGGTTGAAACTCGATGACGACCGCCCCATGAATATAGACGTAGAGCCATCTTGTTCCCGTCGCATGACGGACTTGGGCAAGAGTAGACCGTGGCCAAAAGAGCGGAGCCGATACGAGGGGCACCGTTGCGAACCCCGTGAGGACCGAGCGTCTAGTGAGTTTCGTCATTCAATAACTCCTTTGCGGAAGATTTCGGTAATCAGTCTTGTGCGAACACTCCAAAACCAGCCCAGTAATACGGATGCCTGTACTGAGGATCTTCGGCCAGCCGCAAGGATGCTGCTCGAAGTGCATCGACACTCGTGCGTCCCGAGAGAAGCGCTGAATAAAGATCATCCATGAGCTTTGCCGTCACACTTGAGTCCACGTTCCACCGGCTAGCGATAACACGGCGCGCTCCTGACCGCAGCAGGGGACGGACCAGACCATCGGGATCATAAAGACCGAGTTTTTCCCACGACCCCGTCGCGCACGCAGATAAAACTACGAGCTTGCATCGACCTAATAGAAAGTCAGGTCGGACACCCAGCGTCGAGGCTCCTGCCGGCTCTTTGGCCAGGGCAGACCCCAGCACGGTGCTGTTTGCTCCTCCTGCGGGAACATAGTGGCCTGCGTAATGAAAGATTGCCGCTCGACGTAATTCAGTGCGCAACAAATCTGGGGTGGCCCCGCCATTCAATAGCAGCGTGTGATGTGGAAAAAGCGATGCGATATCCGCCGCCTCTCGATCCGCATCTGGCAATGGAGGCAGCGCGCGTGATGATGATGGAGGGGCAAGAAGCGATACGGTAGCTATCAGCGCTTGATCGCTGTTTTCCACGTGTGGTTCTTCTACCCGCTGTGGACCGATCGCACTACCGCGATAGGCCACCGGGAGTCTCTCAAGCAGCGCAGAGCCATCCGGAGTAACCAACGCCTGGAAGGGGATGAAGGAAAGCTCTCCGTCTGGCTCGACCCAGATAGTTCGGCCTGGGACCAATAGAGATTCAATGGGCGAGATAAGCCACTCATAAAGCTTTTTGCCGTCGCCTTGCACAAGGGCCGTGTCAGTGGTCGGGTCAGAACACAAGCGCACGAATCGTTCGCTGACCACCTTGACTTTTTCGAGCGGCGTGGAGATTCTCCGAAAAGAAATGCCCCGGTCGTCGAACGCCCAGAGAACAATTGCGTCGTTCAACTGCGCGTACGTTAAAAAGGTCACCTGAGTCAGCGCGGGAAGAAGTGAGCGAATATCCGCTTCACCGGGACTGGGAGGCCGGGCTCCCAGTTCTGCGAGGCCTAGCGTAGGAGACAAGTGATTCGGTCCAGCAGTCTGAAAGGGCAGGGAACGGTGCCATTCCCAGACTCGGAGAGCCTGTTCTTCGCGTCCCGGCTGAGAGAGCAGGAGGCGAACGAGGATCCGATAGGCGTCGCTCATCTGTTGATCCCAATTGAGCCGATCCGCATCTCTTACAAGTGTTGACAGCCCACGTTCCCCGATGGCTAGGGCAGAATGGAGACTTTTTTCGGCTCGCTGCCAATCACCTTCTGTCATCTCCTCTTCGGCAAGTGTGCGGTAGAACTGAAGAGCGGTTTGATACTGGTCCACAAGAGGCACATAGGAACCGATCTCATTGAGGCGGGTCTTGGCCGATGCTCTCTGCCCGCGCGAGAGTTCGATGGAGGCAAGCGAAACCTCACTCGCAACGCGATAGTTCAGCGAAGCCGGGCTCTTTGGCAGTCGCGAAAAAATCTCTGTTACCTTTTCTAGCTCATTGTCTGCGGCAGCCTTTTCTCCGACCGAAATCTCTTCTGTAGCCAACCTGTACCGGGCAAGCCCCTCAGTAGAGCGATTGGCGGTCTTCGCGATGAGCGGCACCGCTTCCGACCAAAATGCAATGGCCACCCAACCTTGTCCGGCATCTTCCGCCACATAGCCAAGGCTGGCACAAAGTGCGTAGCCGCGAACCACCGGATATGACCCACTCCAATACTGCTCAAGCCCCAGACGGGCTCGCTTCCAGGCAAGGGTCCGGTCGCCCTTGTCCGCGGCAAAATCAGCCGCAAAAGACAGTCCACGCATATAGAGCGCTCCGAAGCCTCGTCTTGAAGCAATTTCCTCGGACTGCTGCACGTAGCGCTCGGCCTCTTCGATTTGCGCGGTGTTGGCGTAACACGCAGACGCTTCGAGGAACAGTTTGGCTTGAATCCAGTGGTAGGAAAGGCTCCGCAGTTTGCTCTCAAGAGCGCGCCCAGACACCAGGCATTTGCCGTCTTCTAACGACCTTTGGAGGGCATAGGTTTCTTCGAGTTTTGCGCGCAGAACTCCTGCTCGATTAGGAAGACGCTCAAAAAGACGCTCCGCAAGAATTGCTTTTTGACGTGCAAGCGAAGGATCCCCTTTGGATGCGGCAGTAACAGCGCTGCTCAGGGCCTGTGCTGCTTCCGGGAATCCGGCAACATTTGCAGACTGAAGGAGATCAACAAGCCACGAATCTCCATGGTGCGTCTCCCAAAGTGTCGAAAACAGTTGCAGGGCCTGGCCGGGAGTCGATTGCTGGAGTGATTTCCCATGTCTAATGTCTTCCGCCAAAGCGGACAGCCACTTCTCACCGGCCACATCCAGATACTGTTCATCAATTGATCCGGCCTTATCGTCCGCAGCCGATGCACCGCGAAGCCTTTCGCCGAAGTAATTTGAAGCTGCCGCAGGATCTTCAAGAGGTGCGACTTCCGACTGATTGTGTTCTTGGATCTTCTTTTTGATCTCATCAAGATGTTGGCGCGCTTCTCCAGACCATGACCCGCTTGGATCCACTCGCAGGTAGCTATCCCAATCCTTTATGGCGTTTTCGTACAGAAACATCCGTTCATAGACAATTGCTCGATTGAAAAGACAAACCGGATCGTCCGGTCGGCGCGCGAGCGCTTGGCTGAGTTCGTCAATCGCAAGTCCGTAGTCAATTGGACTGTGGTCAACTTCCGCTCGCTGAAAGTGGGCTGTGGCTAGGTCACGAAGAACGTCGGGGGAATTCGGATTCGTCTCGAGCGCGCGTTCGAAACTGTGAATTGCGTCTTCATATCGCCATTCGAGCAGTTCAGACCGGCCTTTGGCAGCGAGCCACCGAGGATCACTGGGTGTCTTTAGTAATTGCTTCTTGATCAGCACTTCGGCTTCCAATAGGGCAGTTGGTTTCGAGAGTGGGGAGCCTTCAGTGCCACGCTGTTGACGGATGGGGGCCTGACGGGCGTCAGCGAAACGGAGTTCAAGCGTTCTTTGTTCGGAATATGCCTGAGCAATGAGTTGGTCGGCCGAAGGCTTCCACGAACGAACGACTAGCCAGGAACCCAGTGCTGCGGCTGCGATCAACGCCCCTGCAGCGTAGATCCAACGGGTTGGCGTCAGCGTCGCTGTTAGCCTGTCTAAGGCTATCGGAAAAACGAACCTCTTAGAGGCAATTGCTGGCCGCTGTGTAACGGCCAGCTTTCTGCCCAGTTCTCTTTGAACGTCCGGCTGCGCACTTGGTAGCTGGGCCAAGAGGGATTCTTCCTCAGATGTCAGCTCGCCCACGAAGTCCTCAGTTGCTTGACGAAGTAATGGGCCGCAGTAATCGCAGTGGGTAGCGTGGTCTAACACCTCTTCTGATCCCTCATCAGATTTCATTCCTGCACCGACCTCTAACAACCTCTCCATTGGTGGGCAATCTTTGCTCGGACTTGACGCACTCTTTGCTTGCAGCTCTCTGAGGTTGCGCTCGATCCGGGAGTGCATCTCTACAGCCTGCCGACACTTCTGGCAGCCAACCAGGTGCCGACGCACTTCCTCTAGCACACCCTGCGGCGCGACCTGTTCGGTTTCGCTTCGTTGCTGAGCGAGAAGCCAATCTATCTGCTCGTCGCTCAGATGTTTTTCGGCCTCATTCACCGGCACTTACTCCTTATTACAACGATTCAGCAGGACGAATCCCTTCGCTTCGGATTTCTGGCGCATTTCTGTGACACTTGGCAGAAACCAGCCGCTGCCTGACCTGTTTCGTCAGGCGCAAGAGCGTGCTTTCGACTCCCTTGGTTGTCAATCCGATCGCGGGCAGTGTCGCGATGGCACTTGCGGTTAGCCCTGTACGGTAATAGAGCCAGAAGATTCTCCTATTGCGGTCAGCATCCGGACCCGTCGAAACAGCTTGGAGGCACTTATCGACTTCCTGGATCAGCAGGTTCCGGTCCATCGCTGAAGCAGAAATGTAAGACGGGGGCGTTCGGTTCGGACCTTCCTCCTCTAACGAAACGGCTGGCGAGCCTGGAGCGCGTTTTTGGGAGTGCGCCGCCTTGAAGTGGTCATGGACCAGATTTGCAGCAAAGACCTTTATATACCCGTAGATCGCATCTGGGTGGGAGGGTACAAACCTTTGTGAGAGATCCGGCCCAATCGCACACAGTTTCAGGTACGTCTCCTGGATCAGGTCGTCGATCGCCTCAACCGCAGTTTCTCCCCATTGCCGGGCGGTTCGTAGCACTACACGGGATATCAACGGGTGAAAGCGACGGACAAATTCGCACCAGGCATTCTCATCGCGGGTGCCAAGACACGCGCTGAGGAGCTCTTCTGGCGCTAGCGACGCATAGTCCAAGGTGGGCCAGCCTCCACTTTGGCGTCGATTGTAGCTTAAGACGCTGTAAGTCAATAACCCGTTAATAACGCAAAGGCTTGTAACCCCTGATCGCTTTCCGAAGAACTTGTCAAGAAACATTCAAGTGGGCGAAGGGAAGGTTCCCTCATTTCCGTTCTATCTCCATGACAGAACAAATCTCGCATGTGGATAGAGCCGGCATGAGTGCGGCGGGCATCCACGAGAGGAACTTATGAGGTCATTCATTCGCGTTCAATTGTGTGTCGCAGCGCTTCTAATGCTGTCTTGCCAAGCCGCCCGTGGTTCCGACCAGACGGTGGTCATCTCTACCCCTCCGATGGTCTGCTCGGCGGCCGTCGCTGCCACTCTTACGCCAGATCTCGCAAAAGCAGCGATTGAGCAGGTAGTGGGTCCGGGCAAAATTGATCCCGGCACCTACTACATTATTCACGACGTGACGTACAATCCCGACTTTTCTATAGAACAGCAGCATTGGTACGTTTACTACTCCGATTGGGACCGGAAGCCTTCGCTTTGGGATTCTCTCCTTGACCCCAGGTTCTCCAAGCATTTCGAGGAATCCCGAATTTTTGGCAGCACAAAGGTGGCCGTCATCTATTTTCACAACAACGTACTAGGCCTCGGACAGGATGCTGCGATTGTGCAGGCCACTGCTAATGTTCCAGCCGCCGCGGGAGTCGTTGGCGCCCAACGAGACCAGTACGTTCGAGATCTCTTATTCAAAAAGGTGATTGGAGGTGACCCAACTGCAGGCGGCGATCCGACTTCCCCTGCTGCAGCAAGCGATTTGGTCAATGCTGCAAACCAAACGACACTGGTAGGTGTCAAGGGCGGCGTGATCGACAGTTCCTTTGGACCACTGGCCTCTCTAAGCTACAAGATCGACATCACGAAAAAAGTACCGGCGCCCATTCAAGACCTCCAGGGAATTGCCAAGATTGCATTCGCAGGGCACGCCGCAGGGATCAAGGTTCCCATACAGCTTCAGACGGTGTCCATTTGCGGAGGCAAGGCTTTTATCGTGACTCCTCTGCCCTCGGATATGACAGTAAGCGCTCAAGTCACGGCCGGAACGAAGACAAATCCATCCACCAAAGAGCTAGGCAAGAATACCTTCGACAACGAAAAGAAGTATCGGTACGACTTCAGTTTTGCCCTTCCTCTCAAGTCCTTTAACGACCTAACTGTTAACTCATCCGATCTCACACTGACTGCAAAGAAAGTCGAGAAGCAAAATTTGTTCGCGGTCTTCGATCTCAGTCCCGTGCCCTATGACACCAAAAAGGCTAGTTTTCAACTCGTTCCGGTGCTTCTCTACGGTGTGCCCATCACGGGGAAACCATTGAACCACCATCTTCTGGCCGGTGCAGTTGGTCTAAATAAAGTACAGTTCTTCGCCGGGGTTATTTTCAATCACGACCGTGATCTCACTAGTGTCCCCGCGCCCCCGCCTGGCACCTCAACTGGAACCGCCACTGGTGCGGGTCCGATCCGCGACCGCTGGGTCACACAATTCACTTACGGGATCAATTTTCCTGTAAGCGCAATCACCGAAATGCTGAAAAAGAAGTGAATCTCCATGGATGACGACCTTACCGCAGCGACAAAACTCCTCTCCGAGCTACACCTCAAGGGGAGACGACGAACCCACCGCCTGACGAAAGTAAAAGCCCGCGACCGGCGCGTGACTCTCCATTGGGGCTGGGCCGATCACATCCGAGGTTTCGGCGTAGGACAAAAAAGAACAGAAGGAAACACTGTACAAGATTCTCCATGCATTACGTTTTATGTAAGACGCAAACTCCCAAAGAATCGACTGCCGGAGAGATTGCGTATTCCCGAATCGCTTTATTTAGCTACCATCGGCAAGAAATTCTTGACAGACGTAATCGAACTGAAGGGCCCGATCGTCGCACACAGCGCAGGGAATATTCAGCCAGGCAATGACGTTGCTCATGAATTCGGCGAGCCTGGTACTCTCGGCCTTCTCGTACGGACGAGTGGCCTCCAGGGGGTATTGGGCGCAAGTTGTTCGCATGTTCTTGCGAGATCGGGAGTAGCGGCAAAGGCCGGCGATGTCGTCGAACATCCGCCGCTATTCGGTCAGACTACAAACACCTTTGGAACCCTTACGAAATTCTTCACGCGTCTCAACGCGTCAGATTCCTTCGCCGAAGATTTTGCGCTTGCGCTTATCTCGGTGCCTTTTGTAACTGCGCTAGCTACGAATGGCTTGGTCGTAACGACGATTGCGGACTCGCGACCCGGATTTTCGCCTGACCTTCCGACTGCAATTCAAGGAATTCATTCGCCTAATCGGCCAGGAAAAGTGATCAATCCTAGTTGGACGGGAACCGTGAATAACATGCCTTTTGTCGGCGAGGTTCAATTCGAGAACCTAGTGCCCTATGAGACGCCGTGCATGGCCGGAGACTCTGGCTCCGTGGTTCTTCAAAAAGATACTCAAACTGCGCTCGGCTTGCATGTGGCGGGCTCGACGGGTGACGGTGTTGGGCTCTTCATGCCCCTTTGGCCCATCTTCCAGAGGCTCGGTCTAACGCTTGTCACGTAGGAGACGCAAATGACAACGACGCTCTTTGACGTGATTATCGGGATGATGTACGTCTATCTTTTCTTCAGCGTCCTATCTTCGGGCATCAACGAGTGGGTCGCGCGCTACCGGAAAATACGGGCTACGATGCTCAGAAATTATATGCCATCGTTGTTGGGTTCTTGCGCCTCAGGTCAGCTTGCTGCGAAGCTTTACCAGCATCCTTTGATTCGCGGGATTCAAATGAATCCGCCTTATCCGACGTATATACCACCAACGCACTTTGCACTAGTTCTGATGGATCTCGCGATAGAGACAAAGCCCGGTTCGGAGGGGACCATTGTTCTCGTCCCGCGCGATAAAATCTTTGGGACGGACGTAGCCCTCACGGCACCCGAAAAGCAGCTTATAGACACCTTAATCGCCAAGGACAATTCGCCCCGTTCTGTCCAGGAGCGGATTGAACACTGGTTTGAAGACAGCATGGAGCGTCTGTCGGGCCTTTACAAACGGAAGACCTATCTTTCCTTGCTGTTGATATCACTTGTAGTTTGCTTCGGATTCGGAATCGATACTTTTTATCTGGCCGATCAACTCTACTTGAATCCTGCCTTGCGACAGGGACTCGTTGCTGCTTCTCAAAACGCCGTCCAGAGCGGGCACATCGTCAGTCCTCATCTCCCATTGGGATGGAACAGCAATTGGTGCTCGTTCATCCCTGGTTGTCTTCTCTCAGCCTTTGCCCTCACTCTTGGGGCGCCGTTCTGGTTTGATCTTCTTGGTCGCTTAGTCAACCTGCGACAAACTGGGGTCCCTCCTGATCTCAAGAACAAGATCGTCGCCCAATAAGAGCAGCCTTCGTCGAAGAATGAGAGAGAACTGCAACTCGAAGGCGATCTCTTTTGCGGCATGAAACAAATATCCTTCAATTGGGCTTTCTCTGTGTGGAGAGTCTCTCTACCAGGTCGCAAGCGCCGGAGAGAATTTTGCCGGCTGTAAGCGCCAATGCGCGATGAAAATCACCCTTCCCTATGGCGCCAGGTGAGAAGCCACCGCGCACTCGGAATGCGGCATATTCTTCACAAGAATATGCGGAGCGTCGCTAGTATGGCCAACTTATGCGACGCAGCACGAACTGTCCCCTCTGGGATCCAGGGTATGGTCGCAATTCCAGCCAGATTGTCGGGTCGTCCAAACAATCCTCTCGGAAGACACACGAGCAGTAATTCGCGAATTCCACTTGCAATTCTGATCTTTGCCATTTGCGTGGACGATGTTCCGACCAGCAAAAAGGTATTTTGCCGTTACCGCACGCCTGAAAGGCACTATCTCACCCTCGCGCACTGGCCGTCTTTCCGAGCAAGAACGAAGAGCGACCCGGTGTCAGAGAGTGTTGAGGCGTGGCCCGCGAGAAGCGAATGGGCCATCGCCGGCAATACGCCGCCTCGGTAAGCGAACTCAGAGAGCAGCTACGCGCCGTCACGCTGTGAGTGATTGGGGGGGCCCCTATCGTCTTTCGAGCAAACAGCCCAAGGTGCTTGGTCCTATGGCGGACCGTTGGCAACATACGACGGATAGCTATTCCTTCCGGTTTTTCTCTGCGGAACAGGTGGACCAAATACTGCGCGACGGGGCCAGGCGCGGTCGCGAAGGCTCTCATGCAGCCATCGAGCGAATACTGAAGCATGAACCGGGGCTGCAGAGGGTCGAGCTCTGGCAGCGTATCCGGCACCTGAAAAATCCCGAACGGCGCGCCGACAGTGTCCGCTCAGTGTGGAGTCCTGAAGACGAAAAGATCCTTCGTGAGGGTTACCAAGTTGGATGGCAAGGAAAGCGAGAGGCGGTAAGCCAGCTCCTGAAGCGCCATCCGGATTGGCGTCCTCACGTAATCTGGAAGCATGCAACAAAGCTCGGGCTGACAGGTCACGGGGCTTCCAAGCGCGGGCAGGAACGTTCCCGCTGTGGATGGTGTGAGGACGATGATCGGATTCTCTTGGATCTCGCCGGGTACAAAAGGGTGCAAGTGATCTCAAAGCTCCTTCATCGCTCAGAAGCCGCCGTGCGAGGTCGGCTCGCTCTGCTGGGCAAAAGCAGCCGCGTTCACTTGGAAGGCTTTGCTCGTTCCACGCTTGCGAGAGAACTGCACCTTTCCACCAACTTGATCCAGCGGCTGATTGTTGAAGGCCTGCTGGAAGTGCGGGACCCTCGCGTCACCAGGGAATCCCTAGACCGTTTGCAACGGTCCGGCCGTCTGGAGGAGTTACGAAATAATGGAGTTCCAACAACAGCGAACTCGGCCGAGTCTACTGCCATATCAGGCAGACCTTCACGAGCCAAGCGCGTGTGGGCGGACGTCGCAACCTCTCTGAACGTTGCCACGGAAAAGGTGGAAACGCTGATTGCCCGCGGCGTCTTGAAATTCTACGACTCGAGGGTCACCGAAAAATCGCTCCGGACTTTCTGCCGGCGGCACGGCTCGCTGATTAACTCTGATTTCCTCAATCGCGAGACCAGGGACTGGCTTCAGAGCACGATGGATTTCGTTCCTCATGCCGGGGAGGCGGTCGCACTCTGTCTGACCCCGCTGCGCCAGCATGCACGCGTGGTTCACCACTGCAAATGTGGGCGCACGATTCGCGGCAACGTGTTCTTCCGGCATCTGAGGAAATGTAATCGTGTCAAATCGGGATCTGGTAGCTGACGTCGGCGCGCCGCAAAACCTGGTTCTTCGACTCGCGGGCGCGGTGGCAACTTGTCTTCGATAAGGATCATAAATGATGGAAAACGAATGTATGTCCCGTCTGGCAGGCCGAATCACTTCAGGCTTGGCGTGACATACCGGTCGGCAGCTAATTCCCACTGGCGGAACGATGGATAGTGGGGTGTGTGCTTTCGAGACCACTCCTTCGCCCAGTGGTTTCCATAGACCATAAGGCGCGCATGCCGGGGGTGGAACCGCGCTCGTTGGAGAAAGGACTCCAGCCAACCTGCCTGTTTTGGCTCCGACAAGCAATGATCCCTGCCCCACGCCGTGAGCCGCTGCCAAATCCTGGATTTTCCGTGGCTCCCCTGAAACGTGCCAGAATTCTGACTGCCAAGCACGCCGGGACATCTGCGCTCCAACTCGGTTGCCACCTGCCGAGGCAGCATCACGGCGGAGCCGAAGAGAGGGCGGAGCCACAAGAGCAGCGCATGCCAATCGATATAGGCTTCAACCGCTTTCGCGACTTCCAAATGGCTGGCTCCGTTGAAAAGCTGTTCCCGGAGGGCCTTGTGCCACCACTCGTCGAACGAAGGATGCCTCTCAGACTGCTTCCGATTGCAGTCTTTTTCAAATTGTTCCCAGTGCGCCCAAGCACACTCCGAACGGGGATGCCTCATTCCATAGAATGTGAGCGCGTCGAGCCAGCCCTGCCGCTTTGCGTATCCGAACTCTTGATTGTGGATCCACTCCAAAAGGTGAAGGGCTATGAGTTTCGTTTCGTGGGACGGCGACTCATACTCGATGAACGCCGGGCATTGCTTTTGAAGTTCCCCAACAAGCCATGGAGGAACAGTGTCTTCCCTTGCGACGATCCCTTGGGTCCAGAGGGCAAGCGCGTGCCAGCGCGGATACTCTTCGTAAGCCCTGCGAAACTTGTTCCAGGGAACGCACAGTAGCTGGGCGTTCGCGCGCTGCCGTGCGATGCCACGGACTTTGAGTTCAGTCCTAGAAAATCTGGGCTGATTTGTCGTGGACATCGCTAGGGACACTCATCGCTCCTGAAAAAGGGGCCATGCGGCAGCCAGATGAGGCAGAGACTACCGAGAATCAGACGACTGTTCAAGCCAGCACTGCATAGTTTGGCCGGATTTGAAGAGATGGCTCTAATGAACTCCGCCAAGCAATGAGAATCACACGGGAGCGACTGATGCGGGTCTTTATTCCTCCCGAGGCCCAAAAACCTCGAATGCCTCACTCGATTTCCCGCCGTCCACTCCAGGAACTCAAATCGTGAAAGAATACGCGGGTGCCCCTTAGCGGAGATATAAGGTCGACACTTACCATTGCGGTTGTTGCTTGCAAGGAACCTACCAAGCTGCCTTAATCTCACCAATGCTAGATTTGGATAGACACGCGATTTGCAAGTCTTCATCTCACCGGAGGAATATCACTCTATGCGAGTTCATCGCTGCGTCGTGGCTGCGATCATTGCCAGTGTCATCAATTTGTCTGTGTCGGGGCGCACTCCTCAAGATCAATCCAAGGACCAAAAGGTGCTGGTCAATCAAGACGTGCTAGACATGCTCAAGGGTGGTTTGCCGCCCGAGATTGTTGCGGCCAAGGTCAAATCATCTCACTGCAACTTTAACACGGACGTGCCAACTCTAAAGGAACTAAAGGACAAAGGCGTTCCTGACAGCGTCGTTTTGGCTATGGTCGAGGCTCCCCATTACGTCGTTGCTCCAGACGACGGGAAAATTAGAGTATTCGTGACAGACAGCCAGTCTTGGGAAGTACGAGGTGGATGGGGTGCTTCAAACGGTTCCGGCGGTGGGGCGACGGAGGGTGGGGCCCGCCCTCAGACTGCTGAAACTATCAAGACCTTTTCGGAGCGCTGCCCCCAAGTAACTGTGACAAACAAGCAGAACATGGCGAACTATGCCGTTACACTCGACCATGAAGGTGGCAAAGGGGCTCTCCGCAAGGACAACAAGGTTGCCGTTTTTCGCAGGAATGGTGACTCAATTCTGAGCAAATCGACGAGGGAACTGGGCAATGCAGTCAAAGACGCGTGTGCTGCCATTCTTGAAGATTCAAACGCTTCGAAGAGCGCTAAGAATTAGCGTGGTAAGTTGGTCGGGAAAAGGCTCCGCTGAGGGCAATGTTGTGCCTGCCTGGAATGATGATTCCCGTAAGCGGTTCCGTAATTCTCTCGGTAACGCAACTCTGTTGAGGGGAGTCGCCCTCTTACCTATACTTTGGGCATGCCACGGCGCCCGAAAGTTGAACTGCTGCGCCTGCCAACCCTATTTGAACTCGAAAAGCCATCGGCACCCACGAGCCAACCAAACAGCGACCGACCTTTCTCGCTAACCGGCATCTTTCTCGGCACGTCTTCTTTCATTGCGTCTGGTTGGGAAGGCTCGTTCTATCCGCCGGGCATGCGCCCGAAGGATTTTCTCGGTCACTACGCCACTCAGTTTCGAACAGTCGAAATTGACAGCACGTTCTATGGCACCCCCGCTGCTTCGACCGTTACAGGCTGGAACGAGAAGACTCCGGCAGGTTTCATATTTGCGGTGAAGGTTCCCAAGGTCATCACGCACGAGAAGGTGCTGGTGGGTTGCGAGCCAGAGTTCGATGAGTTCATCGACAGGATTCACCTATTGGGCGACAAGCTCGGCCCGATGCTTCTGCAATTTCCCAAGTTCGACAAGTG
>Ga0335081_10000873_pt1 | contig 48418 bp, 48 predicted proteins | sample Lox_Sample_35_FD_206713 | JGI IMG/M metagenome (GOLD analysis project Ga0335081, IMG submission 206713) | Soil microbial communities from Loxahatchee National Wildlife Refuge, Florida, United States - Lox_Sample_3.5 | ecosystem: Environmental > Terrestrial > Soil > Wetlands | place: USA... | reverse complement strand
CAGTACGGGATCTTCGCCAGCAACTCTCGGGGCCCGGGGGTGATCGAGGACTCGTACGCGAGCAACATGGCCGACTCTTCCATCTACGTCGGTGCCTGTCCCGACTGCAACACGGTGGTCCGCCGCATTCACGCCGAGAACAGCGCGGTCGGCTATTCGGGGTCGAACTCCGGCGGCCACCTCGTCCTCGAGGATTCAGAGTGGAACGACAACCGCTCCGGGATGGTCCCGAACTCGCTCGCGAATGACGACCCGCCGTCCCCACAGGACGGGGCCTGCCCGGACCACCCGACCAAGTCCTGCACGCTCATCCAGGGCAACTGGGTCCACGACAACAACAACCCGAACACCCCGGCGGTCGGCCTCACCGCCGGGGCGCCGGTGGGCACCGGCATCGAGATCTCCGGAGGGCGGAACAACACCGTCCGGCACAACCTCGTCTCGAACCACGGCTCCTGGGGCATCCTGGTCCACGACTACCCTGACACCTCCCCGGCGTCGGTGCCGACCTACTGCGCCGGCGGCATCCCCGATCTCTCCACCGCCCTCGGCCCCGCCTGCTACTTCATCGCCTACGGGAACCGGGTGATCGCGAACCGGCTCGAGTACAACGGGTTCTTCGGCAATCCCACGAACGGGGACCTCGGGGACGCCACCATCCCCTTCCCGCCCCCCCTTCCCCCGCAGCCGGGAAACTGCTTCGCGAAGAACTGCGATCCGAGCGGCGGCGCGCCGTCGAGCGACCCTGCGAACATCCAGGACCCGTCGGTGCTGGGCACCTGCGGCGTGCCCGGCCCGGGCGGGGACACCGGACTGCTCTTTGCCGAGATCATCTGCGCGGCCTACGGGCCCGCCTCGGGCTTCTGCCCGCCGGGGAGCAGCTACCCGCAGCCGACGACGGTGGTGATGAAGCCCATCCCCCGAGACCTCCCGGGCATGGCGGACCCCTGCCTGGGGGTGCCGGACAACTCCTGGTGCGCTCACGAGCGCGATCGCTGGTGACGGACGCCGAGCCGGCTCGTCCCGAGGTCAGGACGCCAGGCGGAAGAAGGTCGCCCCGGCGGCCTCCTCCCTCTTGAAGGCGTCGTGGATGCCGAGGGTGGTCTCGGCCGACCCGAGGAACAGGACCCCGCCCGGCTGCAGCTGGCGCCGCACCTTCTCCAGGATCCCCTTTCGCGTCGGCAGGTCGAAGTAGATGAGGACGTTCCGGAGCAGGACCACGTCCATGAGCGGCATGGCTGGCCAGGCGCCGGCGAGGTTCAGCTGGGCCACTCGCAGCCGCTTGCGGAACTCCTCGGCGATGGCCCACTCGTCCCCTTCTTGCCGGAAGTACTTCACCAGCAGCGCGGCGGGCAGGCCGCGGTTCACCTCGAGCTGGGTGAACCGCCCGGATCGGGTCCGGACCACCATCTCCTGGGAGAGGTCGGTGCAATGGATCTGCACGTCCCAGGTGGCGAGCTGCGGGAGGTGCTCCTTCAGCAGCATGGCCACGCTGTAGGCCTCCTGCCCGGTGGAGCAGGCCGCGCTCCAGACGTCGATGCGCTTCTCGGCGGCGCGCCGCAGCGTCGTCTCCGGGATGATCTTGGACCGCAGGGCCTCGAAGGGCTTCCAGTCCCGGAAGAAGCTCGTCTCGTTGGTGGTGAGCGCCTCCACCACGCATAGCTGGAGGGGACCGTGCGGTTCCCGGCGCAGGCGGCGGATGAGGGCCTCGACGCTGTCGAGCCCCTCGCGGCGGGCGATGGGCATGAGCCGCGTCTCCACCAGGTACTCCTTGCCCGGGTCGAGCGCGATGGCCGAACGCTCGCGGAGGAAGCCCCTGAAGAAGTCGAAGTCCTCCAGGTTGATGCTCATGGCGCCGCTCGTGCCGCCGAGAGGCGGCCCCGCTCGACGCGCTGGACGATCTCGCCGGCCACCTCGCCCACCGGCAGGACTGCGTCGGCGAGGCCCGCCTCGGCGACGGCCCCCGGCATCCCCCAGACCACCGAAGTCTCGCGGTCCTGGATCAGGACCGCTCCGCCAGCGGAGCGGACAACCGCGCAGCCAGCGCAGCCGTCTCGACCCATCCCGGTGAGCACAACGGCGAGGACGCCCGGCCCCCAGCTCCGTGCCGCGGATCGGAAGAGCACGTCCGCCGCGGGCTTGCAGGAGTTCTCCGGCGGGCCGTCGTCGACGCGAAGGGACCGGGCGCCGTCCCTCCCCTCGACGACCAGGTGGGTACCTCCCCGGGCGATGAAGGCCCCCGCGGTGACCTTCTCCCCCCCGGCGACCTCGTGCACCTGGAGCCCGCACATCGTTGCGAGCCGCTTGGCGAGCAGGCCGGTGAACATGGCGGGCATGTGCTGGACGACGAGCACGGGCACCGGCAGGGTCCGGGGAAGGCGCGGCAGCACCTGCTCGAGCGCCTGGGGTCCACCCGTCGACACGCCGATGACCACCGCCTCCACCAATCCCTGGTGCCGCGGCGCCGCCGGGGCCGCGCGCCGCGGCGGCATGGGCGCGGTCGCCTCGGCTGCTCGTCCCCCCAGGGCCCGCAGGCGCGGCAGCACCTCCAGTTCCACGAAGGCCCGGGCCTGCTCCGGCCCAGCCGCCCGGGGCTTCGCGACGAAGTCGGAGGCCCCGGCCGCGAGGGCGTCCAGGGTGGCGAGAGCGCCCCGCTCGGTGTGGCTGGAGAGCATGAGGACCGGCAGCTTGGGCCACACCCTCCGGAGCGCCTTGAGCGTCGAGATACCGTCCAGGACCGGCATCTCCACGTCGAGCGTCACGACGTCGGGCGCCGTTCCCTCGCGCAACCGATCGAGCGCCGCCTGCCCGTTCACGGCCGTGGCCGCGAGTTCCAGGTCGGGCGAGGAGGTGATGGCCGTGGACACGATCCGGCGTATGGTCGCCGAGTCGTCGACCACCAGGACGCGGATCTTCTTCACGATTCCGCCTGCTGGAACTGGAAGCCCAGGATCTGCAGCTTTCCCTCCAGATCCTCGCGCGTGAAGGGCTTCATCATGTACTCGTTGGCGCCCTCCACCAGAGCCTGCCGGACGCCGTCGAGCTGGGAGTTGCTCGTGGCCATCACCACCAGCACTTCGCCGAAGGCCGCCTCCTTCCGCAGCTCGCGCAGGAACCAGAGGCCGTCGGTGTGAGGCATGTGCCAGTCGAGGACCACGAGCTCGACCGGACCCAGCTTCCGCATCATGTCCATGGCGTCGGCGCCGTGGACGGCCTCGTACACCTCGAACCCGAGGTCGGCCGCCATCCGCCCCACCTCGCGCCGGACCGTGGGCGAGTCGTCGACGATGAGCGCGCGCATGGTCCTCACACCGTGAAGCGGGAGATCATCCGCTGGAGCTCGGAGGCCATGCGCGTCAGCTCCTCGGCGGCCTTCTGCGTGTCGGCGGTCCCCTGGGACGTGTGACGGGCGGCCTCGGCCACGCCGCTGATGTTGCGGGCGATCTCCGAGGACCCGCCGGCCGCGCCTGAGACGTTGCGATCGATCTCGTTCGTGGTGGCGCTCTGTTCCTCGACCGCGGCCGCGATGGTGCTCTGGTGCTCGTTGATCTGCTTGATGACGGTCCCGATCTGGGCGATGGCCTGAACGGCGTCGCGGGTGTCCACCTGGATGGCCTCGATGCGTTGGCCGATCTCCTCGGTCGCCTTGGCCGTCTCCTTGGCGAGTTCCTTCACCTCGTTTGCCACCACCGCGAATCCCTTGCCGGCGTCGCCCGCGCGCGCCGCCTCGATGGTGGCGTTGATGGCGAGGAGTTTCGTCTGGGCCGCGATCGAGGTGATCACCTTCACCACCTTCCCGATCTCCGCGCCGGACCCGCCGAGCTTCTGGACGGTGGCGTTGGTGGACTCGGCCGTCTCCACCGCCGACATCGCCACCCGCGCCGCCTCCGCCGCGCTACGGGCGATCTCCTTGATGCTGGCGCTCATCTCCTCCGAGGAGGTGGCCACCGTGGTGACGCTCCCGCTCACCTGCTCGGCGGCCTTGGAGACCACGTCCGCCTGGGTGGCGGTCTCCTCCGCCGACGCCGACATCTGCTGGCTGACCGAGTTGAGCTCCTCGGCGGCGCTCGCCAGCACCTGGGCGTTCTGCCCGACCGAGGCGACGAAGCTCGCCAGGCTGTCGGTCATCTCGGCGAAGGCCTTGCCCAGGCGGCCGGCGATGGGCGAGAGCGGCTTGTCCCGCCGCAGGTCGTTCGCGGCGATGGCTTGGGCGGAGACGAGGAGGGCGAGCAGCGTCTCCTTCACCTGCGAAAGCTGCTCGGTGCGGTCCCCGCCGCCTTCGGTGGAGACCTCCTCCACCGCGATCCCCATGGACTCGAGCGTGCTGAGGAGGAAGGCGTCTCCGATGGCCTGCATGTCGTAGTTGAACACCTTCGCGAGTGCGGCCTCGACCCGCCCCGCGGTCTCGGCGTCGCAGCTCCCCGAGAGGCGCTCGCGCACCAACCGCGTCCACTCGCAGTAGGAGCCGATGTACCACTTGAAGGGCAGGTTGATCTTGTCGTGGACCGCGCCCACGTGAAGGCGGTTCTCGTAGTAGGCAAGGCCGTACTCCTCGCGCGCGCCCCGGAAGCAGCCGACCAGGTACTCGGCCTGAGACGCCTCGAGCCGCTCGCGCAGGTTGACGACGGGCATCCCGTGCGCCTTGGCGAAGCTCTCGAAGAAGGAGCGCGTGGACGGGAACGTGAACTGCCAGTCATAGAATTGGCGTGCCATGTCAGGGGCGTGCTCTTCCGCCCATCCGACGAAGCTGGCCAAGAGCTCGCAGTCCTCCTCTCCCAGGCGGACGAACTCCCGGCGCGACGCGAGGTTCGCTGCGTCGATCCCGAAGCGGGCGGCCAGAACCGCGTTCACTGGCGGCCGCGGAGCGGCGGGGCGCGGCGCCTCGGACTTGGGAGCCGCCTCGGACTTGGGCTTTGCCTTGCGGGCAGCGCGGGGGCCACGAACTCGGCCGTTCTTGGGGGTAGTGGTCTGCATCGGTGTCTCCTGGGGAAAGATCAGGGGGAAGGATCGACGGCTCGCTCCGTGTCGAGAAGGAGGACGAGTTCGTCCTCGAGCTTGCAGATGCCGCGCACCACCTCTCGGACCGCCGGGCGCAAGGTGTCGGGCGGGCGCTCCACCACGCCCTGGGGGACATCGATGACGTCTCCGACCTCGTCGACGGAAAGGCACACGAGACCCTCGGCACCCTGCACCACGACGTTCACGGACTGATCGCCCTGACGGCGAGCGGTCAGGCCCAGCCGGTGGCGCAGGTCGACGGCGGTGGCGATCTGGCCGCGGAGGTGGGCGAGGCCGAGCACCGCCGGCGGGGCGAGGGGCACGGGCGTGGTCTCGAGGTCCTTCACCACCTCTCGCACTTCCGCGACCGGGACCGCGAAGGTCCTCCCCTCGAGCAGGAAGGTGCAGATGCGAATTGTCTCAGCCACGGGGCGCCTCGGGCGCGGCACCCACCTGCGCGGCGAGCAGCGCGGCGGTGTCGAGTATCTCGGTGATCCTTCCCTGGATGACCGCGCATCCGGCAACGCCGGGCCGGGCCCTCGTCGGGTCGAGGGCGACCTCCTCCTCCGCGACGTCCACGATCGAGTCGACCACCAGCCCCACTTCGCGGCCGCCCCACTGCTGGACGACGACCTGGAGCTTGTCGGGCACTTCCTCCGCCGCCAACCTCGGTCGCTTGCGGCGCTCCAGGAGCGCGTTCGCGACGCGGACCAGCGGCAGGACGGTACCGCGGTACTGGATCGCCTCCGATCCGCCCACCTGCTCCACCCGCTCTCGGGCGATCTCCTCGATCCGGGCCACATCCCCGAGCGGGATCGCCAGCCGCCCATCGTCGCGCCCCCGCAGGATGAGGTAGGGCCGCCTGGAGCCGGCGCGCACCGCCGCCACGCCACGGTTGGCCCGAGCGTCGCCGGCGGCGAGCAGGCCGGCGCGCCGGGCGATGCCGGCCACGTCGAGCACCAGGGCCACCCTCCCGTCGCCCCGAACCGTCGCCCCGGAGAAGGCCCCGAGCGCCTGCAGGTGGCGTCCCAGCGGCTTCACCACGATCTCCTCGGTGTCCGCGACTTCGTCCACCAGGAGCCCGAACTGGCGACCCTCGGCGGAGAGCACCACCACCGAGAGGGCGCCGTCGCTGGCGCGGCCCGCGTTGCCGGTGCCGAGCATCGTCGCGAGGTCCAGGAGCGGGAGAATGGCACCCCGCAGGCGCAGGACCAGGGAGCCGTGAACGTCCACCACCATCTGCGCCTCGCGCTCGGAGGAGATGCGGACCAGCTCCACCAGGCTCGCCTGGGGGACCGCGTACCGCTCCCGCTTCGAGGTGACGATGAGCGCTGGGACGATGAGGAGGGTGAGCGGCACCCGGATCCGGCAGGTGCATCCGCGGCCCGGGGCGGAGAGCATCTCCACCGAGCCGCCGATGCGCTCCACGTTGGTGCGCACCACATCCATGCCGACCCCGCGGCCGGAGATCTGGGTGACCGCGTCGGCGGTGGAGAAGCCCGGCCGGAAGACGAGGTCGACCGTGTCGCGCTCCGACAACCGGTCCGCCTCCTCCTGGGTGACAAGCCCGAGCGCGATGGCCTTCGCCCGGACCTTCGTGAGGTTCACCCCGGCGCCGTCGTCCTCCACCTCGATGATCACCTGTCCACCGTCGTGGAAGGCCCGGATGGCGACGGTCCCCTCCGCGGCCTTGCCGTTCGCCAGCCGCAGCTCGGGGCCCTCGATGCCGTGGTCGACCGAGTTTCGGACCACGTGCGTGAGCGGGTCCTTGATGGCCTCGAGCAGCGTCTTGTCGAGCTCGGTGTCCTGGCCACTGGTGACGAGCCGCGCCTGCTTGCCGCACACCTGGGCCGTGTCCCGCACCACGCGCGGCAGGCGCGAGAACACGTTGTCGATGGGCTGCATCCGGGCCTTCATCACCGCTTCCTGGAGGCCGGTGGTCAGCTGGTGGATGCGCTGGCTGGTGGCGGCGAGGCGAGCGTCCTCGCGGGTTGCCTCCTGGCAGATGAGCTGGTTCCGGGCGAGGACCAGCTCGCCGACGAGGCTCATCAACCGGTCGAGAACCGGAACCGGGACCCGCAGTGTGCTCGCCGCATCGCCCGGCTCGGCGTGAGGCTCGGAGGCCCGAGGGGCGTGCGACCCCGGCGGGGCCGGCTCCGTCGCGGGCGCAGGCGGCGAGGTCGGCGCCCCCCGCGGGGGACGAACGAGCTTGGGGGGCGGGGCGCGCGGCTGGAACACGGGCGCGGGCGCCGCCTCGACGGCCGGCGGCGCGGCCGCCGCCTCCTTCGGTTCGGGGCCGGCCGCCGCCCCGGGTTCGGACAGGGCCTTCAAGCGCGCGACCAGGTCGGGATAGGCGTTGTCTCCGTCCTTCTCGGTGCGGGCGGCCTCACCGAGGATGGCGCGAAGCGCGTCCAGGACCTCGAGGAGTGCGTCGGTGACGCCCCGACTCCAGACGACCTGGCTCTCGCGGATCGCACAGAGCAGGTCCTCGCCGGCGTGGGCTACGCCTGCGAGCTTCTCGAACCCGAGAAAGCCGCTCGTGCCCTTCAGGGTGTGGAAGGCCCGGAAGGTCCCCGCCACGACGTCGGCGGGGTCGAGGTTTCCCCCGTCGACGGCGACGAGGTCGCGCTCGAGACCGTCGAGGATCTCGCCCGCCTCGGCCAGGAACTCCGACATCACCTCGTCAGCCACCGGATCCTTCCTCCAGGGGCCAACGGGGTTGCAACCGCGACGCCACGATCATCCGTCGGCGAGGAGGCCCGCCACCGCGGCGACGACCCGGTCATCCCTAGAGGTCTGGGGTGGTTGGCGGGGCCGCCGAATCAATCTGGGTGACCGCGGACGCAGCGGTCTCGGCACCCACGGGTCGCTGCCCACCCGGAAGCTCGACCCGTGCGGGAAGCGAGCCGAGGCGGCTCGGCGCGGGGATGTATTCGACTGTGCGTGCACCTCGCACCCTTGCGACTCCGAAGGGGGTGGCGCCACAATCACCAATAGTGAATGACGGCGGGCCCACCGATCGGAGGACGCGCCGTGCCATCCATCGTCGGGCGGCGCCTCCGCCTGCCGTGCAGCCGCTCGGAGCGCCGCCCCGCACCCCGGGCGCCTCCCATCGAGGCAGGACCCCGCGATGGGTGCCGACGGTAGCGGCCCGCCGTGCTAGCCTCACGTCATGCCCGTGAGCAAGAAGAGGAAGAAGGATGGCAAGCCCGTTCACCGCGCCGCCCCGGCGCCGGCGGCCGCCAAGGAAGAGACGCACATTGGTGGGGAGAAACCGTTCGTACCTCAGGCGCGATCGGGAAAGCCGTCGAACCCCTTCGTGGCGATGCAGCAGGCGAAGCGGGGCTCGCAGCGCGGGCGCTAGCCGGGTGAGGCGCGTCGCCGGAGGCTGGTGCGTCTACGTCCTGCGCTGCCGCGACGGATCCCTCTACACCGGCGCGACGAACGCCCTCGCCCGCCGACTGGCCGCGCATGCCCGCGGGAAAGGCGCTCGGTACACGCGCTCCCGGCTCCCGGTGGCGCTCGTCCTCCTCGTTCCTTGCCGGGGGCGGGGTCCTGCCCTTCGCCGCGAGGCGGCCATGAAGCGGCTCGGCCGCACCGAGAAGCTCGAGCTCTTGGCGCGCGCCCGCGGTAATCGCCTCGAGGGAGCAGCGCCCTATCGCGTGGTCGGGAGTGACCGCAGGGCGAATCGCTCGAAGAAGTCCCCCCGGTTCCAGCGCGGCAGACCGGCGTCGTCGGCGACGAGGAAGGCCACCAGGAACTGAAGGCGCGCGAATCGCGCCAGGGCTTCCCAATCCCAGCCGGCGTCGCCCGGCGGCCCCGCCGACCCGCGTTCGCCATGGCCGACCCCTTTCTCTTCCGGGGTGATGCATGCGCTCGGGATTCCCTGCCGCACGAAGCTGTAGAGATCGGGACAGGCCGAGGCGGAAGCCCCTGCCACCGGCTCCGGCGACAACTCGACCCCCAGGGCGGCGGCCGCGGTCCCGACGGGGCCCGACAGCGTCGAGTGACCCGCTGCGTGCGCGATCGCTTCCTGGAAAGGAAGGACGGTCGGGGTCCCGTCGATGTGCAGGTCCGCGACGATTCTCTCTCTCGCGACGGTCGGATGAAGCGCGAAGAAGCGCGACCCGACCGGGCCCTGCCCCCCGGTAGTGACGACCAGGAACAGCACCGAACGGCGGGGTGGGGTGGGGAGGCCTGCGAGAGCGCGCGCCACCTCGAGAAGCACCGAGAGAGCGGGGGCGCCGTCGGTGGTGCGAGCCGGCGCGGCGAGCGGGTCGCCGTACCCCCGGGGCCCGAGGGCCGCGCTCACGATCACCACCTCGCTGGAGCTGGCCGGGTCGGAGCCCCGGAGCAAGCCGACGACGTTCCGCGAAGTCAGCTCCCGCGTCTCGGTGCTCGAGCGGAGCCGCGCCCGGACCTTCCAGGCTTGCGGAGAGAGCTTCCCCGCGTCGGCCTTCTCCAAGATGGCCCGGGCTCCGCCCCCGACCCCTGCGGCGAGGAGGAGTCTTTCGAGGCCCTGCATCGACAGGACTCCGCGCGCCGGCACGCCGCCCACCGCCGCGCCGAGCCTCGGCCCCTCGAGCCACCCCATCTCCTCTTCGCGCGCCCGCCGCGCCAGGGTGCTCCACGGCAGCATTCCTTCCTCCTCCGGCGTATGGACGAAGAGGGCTCCCGCGGCACCCCGCTCGGCGAGCCTCCGCAGCTTGTCGGTCGGGTCCGCGTAGGCGGCGTGGGCGGCCGGCGGGAAAAAGTTCGGCCGATCGGAAAGAGGCGCTCCGTAGAGGACGACCGCGATCCTGCCCCTCAGGTCGGCTCCGCGGAGGTCGTCGTATCCAAACTCCGGCGCCGAGATGGCGTAGCCTGCGAAAACGACGGGGGCCTCGATCTCCACCTCGCTGTGCTCGCCGTCCGAGAGCGCCACGAAGTCGATGCCGCGCGTGAGCGACACCGGGCGTTGCCCCGGGGCCTGCACGGCGAGGGCGGCCGAATCCTGATCGACCCGCCAGGCGCGGATGGGGACCGCCTGGGTGAAACTCCCCTCGTCCCCCGCCGGCTCGAGTCCGGCTGCCTGGAACTCGGCGGCCACGTAGAGCTCGGCCACCTCGTGACTGCGCGTTCCCGCGGCGGAGCCCTCGAGGACGTCCGAAGCGAGGAAGCGCACCCCGGCCGTGAGCGCCCGTGGCCGGATGCCCGCCAGGCCGCTCGCGGCTCGCTCCAAGCCGGCGGGGGCGGCGGTGGCGCCGACCGCGGCGAGGGAGAGCGCCACCAGGGTGGCCTTCATGAGTGGTGAGTCTATTCGATGTCCGCCCGGCAACGGGACCCTGTGCCATGATGGCTCCGCGCCCATGCCCGACGAGTTCCTGCGCCGCGAGGTCCCCGCCCTGAAGAAGGACGTCTTCCGGCTCGGCCTCGCCGTCACCCACGGAATCGACGGGGCCGGTGTCCGCGAGGCCCTTGCCGGCGAGATGAACTACGTTTTCTGGAATCCCACGGCGCGCAAGCTCGTCGCGCCCCTGCGGGAGGCGCTGCGCCGGGATCGGGAACGCTTCGTCGTGTCCACCGGACCCACCTTCGGCTGGTTCGGCGGCTCGCTGCGCCGCCGGGTGGAGGCCGCCCTACGGGCGCTGAACACCGACTACCTGGACGTGCTCCAGCTCTACTGGCTCGGGAAGATGTCGGCGCTGACGAGTGGGACGATCGAGGAAATGGTGCGGCTTCGCGAGGCAGGAAAGGTGCGCGCCCTCGGCGCCTCGATCCACGATCGTCCGCGCGCGGGGCGCCTTGCCGAGGACTCGGTGCTCGACCTTCTCATGATCCGTTACAACGCGGCTCACCCAGGAGCCGAGAGCGAGATCTTCCCGCACCTGGCGCGGCGTCGTCCGGCGGTCGTCGCCGATACGGCGACGTGCTGGGGGAAGCTGCTTCGCCCACCGCGGGGTTATTCCGCCGGGCCGGCGACGGCCGGTCAGTGCTACCGGTTCTGCCTCTCGAGCCCGCACGTGGACCTGGTGCTCTGCTCGCCGGGAACAGCCGGGGAACTCCGGGAGGACCTCGCCGAGGTCGCGAAGGGACCGCTCGCAGGCGAGGAGATGAGCTTCATGCGAGCGCTCGGCCGCGCCGTCCACGGGTCGCGCTAGGGACTCCGGCCTAACCCGCCTCGAGGCGGTTCAACCCGAGCCGTGAGGCCTCGGCCCGCGCGGAGCAGAGCTCCTCGCGGCTTGGGCGGCGCGCGATCTCCGGGTGGTCGAACGCGTGGTAGCACGGCCGGTACTGGTCCATCAGGTTGATCCACGTCGAGGGGGAGACCTCGCGCGCCACGAAGCGCAGCACCTTGCGCGTGCCCGCCACCTCGCCGGGGAGCACCAGGTGGCGCACCAGCAGGCCCCGGTGGGCGAGGCCGCGATTGTCGAGCCGAAGATCCCCGACCTGGCGGTGCATCTCCCGGACCGCAGCCCGGTTCACCGTCGCGTAGTTGCGGACGCCGGAGTAACGCCTTCCGGCAAGGTCGTCCCCGTACTTCAGGTCCGGCATGTAGATGTCGACGACTCCATCGAGGAGCGCCAGGGCCTCGGAGGCGTCGTAGCCCCCGGTGTTGTAGACGAGAGGCACGCGAAGCCCCTGGTCCGCTGCCAGGGCCACCGCTTCCAGAACCTGCGCCACCACGTGGCTCGGAGACACCAGGTTCACGTTGTGGCAACCCTGTCGTTGGAGGTCGAGCATGGTGGCGGCGAGCTCACCAGGGGCAACCTCCCTTCCCTCCCCCTCCTGGCTCGTCTCCCAGTTCTGGCAGTAGTCGCACCTCAAGTTGCACCCCGAGAAGAAGATGGTGCCGGAGCCGGCGGATCCCGAGAGGCAGCGTTCCTCGCCGAAGTGAGGAAAGGCGCCGTGCACCACCGCACGGGCCCCCACGCGGCAGGTCGCACCGCGGAGCGGGACGACCCGACGGTTGACGCGGCAGCGTCGCGGGCAGAGGTCGCAACGCTCCAGGCGCTCGGAGGCGATCCGAGCGCGGACCGCGAGCTCGCCGGTCGCCCGCAACCGGAGGTACCCGGGCTCGGGTGCGGGGCTCTCGGTCATCGCCCCCACAGTCTACAGCGTCGCCCCTGCGGCGCGCTGCATGGGGCCGTTCCGGAGGGCAGCCTGCGGGGGAGGACCCGGACGGAATGCACCTGCCCGGGTCGGAGCGTGGGCCGTCGGCTGGCCGCGCCCCCTCCTCCGATCCGCCTCCCCTCCGGGTGTCTAGCCTCCGATCGCCTTCAGCACGACCCGCTTGCGGCGACGGCCGTCGAACTCGAAGTAGAAGATCTGCTGCCAGGGGCCGAGGTCGAGCTTGCCGGCAGTGATCGGGATGATCACCTGGTGGCCGAGCAGCAGGTTCTTGAGGTGCGCGTCCCCATTGTCCTCACCGGAGTGGTGGTGGCGATAGTCCGGTCCGGCCTGGCGCCCGTCCGGAGACGGGCCGGGGGCGAGGCCCTGAATCCACTCCTCGATGTCGGCGTGCAGCCCGGGCTCGTCGTCGTTCACGAACACCGCCGCGGTGATGTGCATGGCGGACACGAGGAGCAGGCCCTCCTCGATTCCGCTCTCGGCGCAGAAGCGCGCCACCTCGTCGGTGATGCGCACGAGCTCGCGTCGCAGGCGCGTCTCGAAGGTGAGGTACTGAGTGTGACTCTTCAAGGGGCGCCTCCTGGTCGAGGCAGCGCCCGCCGGCAGGGCTCGCGGGACGCGCCTCTCATTCCTCCCGAACGGTGAATCGAGCCCGGAGGGAGCGCGGGTCGAGCCCACCCCGCAAGCGGCGCCTTGCGGAGGGGCGGCCGGACCTGAGGGACGACGACCCTAGCGCCTGCGCCGCGCGCTCGTGGCGAGAGACGCCATGGCCCGCGGCACGGCAACCGCGAACGGCTCGCCGTATTCGCGCATCCGCTGCTCCGCCGCGGCGGCGAGCAGGGTTCGCACGTCTTCGCTCGGGAGGATGCCGTGCTGCCGGATAATGGCGTCCACGGATCCGAGAACGCCCCCGCCCATCGCCACGCCTTCCCACGCCATCTCCACCTCCCGGCCACAGCAATGAAAGTGGGTACGCTATCAACGGGCTCCGGTGAATCAAGGACAGAATCACCCCCAGTCGGGGCGAAGCCAACGGTCCGATATCGCATCAAAATCTGCTGAGCCCACGGGACTTTCCGAGCCTTCGACCCCGGAGTAATCCCAAAGGGCGGTGCGATCCGGTCCTCCAGTGAAAACGCGGGGCGAGACCCGCTGAGGTGACGGAGACCCATGTCCTTGGTGGCTCTCGGGTCGCGAATCCAGGGGGTTGAGCCACGGGCGGCCCGGGCTTGGGGCGTGCACCGGGTCGGGAGGAGGAGCGAGAAGCGCCGCGTTCGGAGGCCGAAATGCCCATCTCTTGGAATCCCAGCTTGGCGGTCGGCATCCCCGCAATCGACGAGCAGCACCGGGAGCTCTTCGCCCGCGTCAACCGGCTCGTGGAGGCGATGCGGGCCTCCGACTCGACGGAGGTGATGCGGCTCATGGACTTCCTCAGCGAGTACGTGGGCGAGCACTTCGCCGCCGAGGAGGAGCTCATGCAGCGCTACGCCTACCCCCGGTTCGTCCTTCACAAGGCTGCCCACGACCGCTTCGTCGCCGACTACACCGACATGCGGAAGAAGTTCGAGATCCGGGGCGCGATGAGCTTCGTCACCATCCAGGTGAAGACCTGGCTCTGCGACTGGCTCATGGCCCACGTGTCAGGCACCGACATGGCCTTCGCCGAGTGGCTCCAGCGTGCGCAGCAATCGACGCGCGCCCGTGCCGTGTAGCGGGCGAACGTCCCCGCGACCCGAAAGCGCTCCCCTCACGCGAGGTCCTCGGGCTCTTCCCCGGGAGGAGTTCCGCTCCGCGCCGCCTCGGCGAGGAGGGCCTCGAGCTCCCCGAAGAGCACCTGGTTGCCGTCCTGGCGGTGTCGCTCGAGGTTGCGAGAGAACTCCCCGGTTCGCCCGATGAACTCTTCGACGATCGATCCCCTCACCTCATCGGCGACGAGGCCGTAGCCCTCGAGCGCCAAGTATCGTCCGTTCAGGACCTGCTCGAACTGCCGCGCCACCGGGAGCGACAGGACCGGTCGGCGCAGGTAGAGCGCCTCGCCGAGGAGGGTGAACCCGCCGTTGGCGATGACCCCGCGCGCCGTTCGCAGGTCGTCGACGAACGAGGTCTCGGAGAAGGGAAGGAAGCGGAGGTTGCCCTCGCGCACCTCGCTTCGGAGCTCGCGGCGCACGCCGTAGATCCGGCTCTCCACCCCACAGCGGCGCAAGACGTCGAGCAGCTCGCCGTGGCTCGTGGAGGTCTGGTAGACGAGCAGGTGGTCGCCCGGCTCCGGCCTGGCGGCGAGGATCTCGCCGCGGAGCACGGGCGGGACGAGCGTGGTTCGCGGCTTCTTCACCGGCGGGTAGAAGAAGGTGGTGATCAGGTAGTGGAAGCACCCAGGGAGCTTCGCCGCCACGAGCGCCCGGGTGAGCTGGAAGTCCCGCTCGTGGCCTTCCAAGGCCTCTGGCGCGAGCCGGCAACGCGCGATGATTTGCTGGTTGTCGATCGAGATCACCGGGAGCCCCTGCAGCTTGGCGTAGAGGTAGCTCCACGACTCGAAGTCGCTGATGACGACCTCCGGGCGGAAGCGCTCGGTGAGGTCGAACCAGGCGCGGATGTTCTCGGGCCAGCCGCCCTGCACCAGTGCGCCCTTCAGGTTTGTGAGGACGGTCCGAAGGTTCCGCACCTGGTTGTCCTCGTAGACGATGGAGAGCCCCCAGATGCGATTCACTCCCAGGCGATCGCTCTCCCTCGCCTTCAGGTAGTCGTGGGCGCGCCCCGAGACGACCACCTGCACCTCGTGGTGGCGGGTGATCTCGTCGAGCACCACCCGCGACCGCACGGCGTGCCCCATGCCCTCGCCGACGACCCCGTAGAGGATGCGCACCGCGTCCCAGTGTAACGCGCCCCGGCGCGGCCTTTCGCCGCTCCGGTGCGCCCGCTCGCCGGTCGACGACCCAAGCGGGACGCCGGGCTCCGCCGCGCGGGCCATCCGGCAGCTGGCTCCCGATCCCACCCCGCCTCCCAGTCGGGTGGCGAACGGGGCTTCCCGCTGATACCTCTCAGTCAGGGGCGATCCATTGCGGAGAGGAGCGCCTTCGCCCCTGCACTCGGGCACCGGCCCGAGCACACGCGGACGGGTCGGTGCATAGCCAGCTTGCGTCCAGGAGGGTGTGGATGTCGCAGACCGACTGGGATACCGACCTGCGGGTCGGCGAGCAGGAGATGGACGTCGAGCACGAGCTCCAGGTCGGCTTGGTGCGCGCGCTCGACGGGGCTCTCGGAGCCGGCTCCCGGGAGGAAGCGAGCCGGATCTTCGAGCAGCTGCTCGACTACACGCGGGTCCACTTCGCGGCCGAGGAGCTCATGATGCGTCTCCACGCCTACTCCGGGTTCGGGGAGCACGAGCTCGAGCACTCGAAGCTGCTCGACCAGCTGAATGAGGTGCGCAGCGCCTTCGAGGGCGGCCAGGTCCAGCCGACGAAGGAGCTCGTGACGGCGCTGCGCCACTGGCTCTCCGAGCACATCCAGACTTTCGACCGCGGGCTCGCGCTCCACCTGCGGCAGCCCAGCCGGAGCCCCTGACCGCACTCCCTCAGGGAGGTACTCCGGGTACGGACGCTCTCGTCGCTCCGGCGCTCGCCTCCAGCTCCGCGATCTCGGCGGCGAGGAGCCACTCCCCCGAGTATGCGGCCGCCTCCGAGCGCAGCGCCGCGAGCCGCGACGGCTCCGCTCTTCCCGACTCCCGGAGATCCCGCACGCGCGCGTAGAGCAGCGCGGCGCCCGGGGTGAGGGACGAGGCCTTGTGGGTCCTCGCCGCCACCTCCCCTTCTCCCTCGCCAGAGGCGGCGAGGGCCCCGAACCACCGGTCCCAGCTCTCCGGATCGGCGGGCGCCCGGAGGAGAAGGCACCAGGAGGGCAGATCGAGCGCCCTCCCCGCGAGCATCGCCCGGAGGTCCACCACCTCCCGTCCGTCGATCGCGAAGCCAGACAGGGAGAGACCGGTCGGGAGCTGCATGTGGAAGCGCCCCGGCGGGAGGAGGCTCGCGTCCGGGCCGAAAGCGACGAGCGCCGTCCCCGGGAACGGTCGGCCGTCGGCCCGTCCGGACCGCGAGACCAGCACCGGGCCGTCTAGCCGCGCCAGGGCGGTGCGCAGGCCGGGCCCGGCGGGGACGGCGCCCTCGACGCGCCGCACCAGCCGGCCCGTCACCTCGAGGCCACTCGAAAGCACCAGGTGATTCACCGTCCCGGCCCGCTCGGCCTCCGCCAGTCCCGGGTCCCCCCCGACCCGAAAGGAGAGCGTGGCCGCGAACGTCTCCAGGACCTCGAAGAGGTGGTCGAAGTCCCGGGCCACGAAGAGCCTGGGTTGCATCCGGGTGATGTCGTAGTCGGCGTCCGCGCACGACGCGTCGAGCGGGACGCGCTCGACCGACGGGTCGAGACAGTGCACGGACTCGCCCAGGGAGGAGAGTAGCCCGGCCCCGTAGATGCGGGGGCGCTCGAGCGATCCGACGAGTCCGTACTCGGCCGTCCACCAGTAGAGGCGGCTCGCCCGAATGCTCTCGGAGGCGTATCGCCGGCTCGCCGCAGCCGCGGCGAGCCGCTCCTCCGCGAGTCGCAGTTCCTCCGGGGACGAGGCCGGGTCCTCCTTCGCGATGGAGAGGTGGCGCACCGCCTCGAACACCGCCTGGTCCTCGGCGGTGGCGATGGCCTTGAACCCCACCTCGCCGCAGCGACGCAGGTAGTCGGCGTAGCGCTGGTCGGCGAGGATGGGGGCGTGCCCGGCACTCTCGTGGATGATATCGGGGGCCGGCGTGTACTCGATGTGCTCGTGCGAGCGAATGTCCGCCGCAATGGCGAGGACCCCCCGGCTCTGCAGCTCGGTGAAGGTCGCCGGCGGGATGAAGCCGCGCACCCCGACCGCCGACCAACCCACCCGGGCGAGCCGCTCGTTCATCTCGTCGAGGTGCGGGATCCGCTCGGTCCCGATGCCCGTGGCGGCGAGGCCGGCGAGATAGCTCTCATGGGCGCGATCGCGGAGGTGGGCAACGAGTCGGCGCAGCACGTACCGCCACACCGCGTGATCCCTAGCCGTGTACGACGGGTAGTCCTGCGCCACCGCGAAGCGACGAAGGTGGGCCGGCAGCGACGCGATGGCCCTTTCGGTCGGCGTCATGGGACCGCCCCCTTCCATTCCCCACCAGGGCCTTATCGCCTCGGAAGGCGAGTCGCCCGCGAGAAATGCGAGCAGGCGGAGCCTCTCCTCGCTACAACGTCAACAACCGTTTGCAGCGACAGGAGCTGTTCCCAGTGCCCCATGTGGAAGTGGAGACGCCTCTCTTGCCGGGGTCGCCGGTCCGGATTCATTATAGAGAGAGCGGCCGCGGGCTGGCCCTCCTCCTCCTCCACAGCGGCTGGGGATTTGAGGCCTACCCGTTCTACCGTCAGATGGAGGAGTTCCAGGCGTCCCACCGGGTGATCGCGCCTGACCGCAGCGGGTATGGAGCGTCGCCCGGGCTCCGCGACCTTCCCGCGAGCTACCACCGCCTCTACGCGGTGGAGACGATCCGCCTCATGGACCGGCTCGACATCGCCAAGGCCGCGTTATGGGGACACTCCGACGGGGCGGCGATCGCCGCCTGGGCAGCCATCGAGGCCCCAGGTCGAGTGTGCGGGCTCGTCCTCGAGGCCTTCCATCTCTGGCGCGCGAAGGTCAGCTCCCTCCCGTTCTTCGAGACGGGCGCGACGGCGCCCGACGACTTCGGCGAGCGGCGAACGGCGGCACTCCGCCGAGACCACGGCGAGCCTCGCTGGCGGGAGATCGTGGGCGCCGGGGCGCGCGCCTGGCTGCAGATCATCGCCCGCGGGCAGCGCGAGGGGGGAGACCTCTACGACGGGCGCCTCGGCGAGATCCGGTGCCCGATCCTCGTCCTGCACGGAGCGCGCGACCCGCGAACGGAGCCCGGCGAGCTCGAGGCGATCCGGCAGGCGCTGCCCGGCGCGGAGATCTCCCTGCTCGACTCCGGCCATTCGCCCCATTCCAGCACCCGGATGGCGGACGAATCGACGCGGGTGGTCGCCCGGTTCCTCGACGGATTGCCCGCAGCGCGAAGGGCGAGCGACGGGTACAATCCGAAGGTCACCTAACGTCCCGGAGCCCACATGGCCGAAGCGCCCGACCTCGACATCAAGATGGACCCCACCACGCTGTACCGCGAGGAGGTCTTCACCGATCACCGGATCGGGACCATCCGCGCCCTGTTCCCGGTCACCACCTCGGGCGCACCCGATCCGTCTCGGGAAACGATGTTCGTGGGGGAGGCGCAGATCGTCACCCAGATGGGGCCGCTGCCGATCAGCTTCGACATCGAGGCCTCCTCGCTCGCCGCGGCGGTGGACGGCTACGCCTCCGCAGCGAAAGCGGCGATCGAGAGGACCATCCTCCAGCTGCAGGAGATGCGGCGCCAGGCGGCGTCGCCGATCATCGTCCCCGGATCGGCGGCCGGTGGGCTTCCCCCCGGGGGCCTCGGTGGCGGAGGGCCATTCCGCGCGCCCTAGCCGGCCCGCCCTCCCCTGCTGCGCGCGGTCCGCCAGCGCGACACCCATTCGTCCACGTCGAGCGGGGCGAGGTCGGTAGGCGGACCCGTCCAAGTCGTCCGGTTCACGCTCCGGATGCGCGTGTTCAGGGCCTCGAGCCGCTCGCGCACCAAGCGCTCGGATCCGATCTCGAAGACCTCCCGCAGCGCCCGGTCCGCCTGGCGTCGCAGCTCCAGGCTGTCCGGAAGGATGGAGAGGTGCTCGCGCTCGAGCTTCTCCCTGAGCCAGCGCGAGGCGTCGTGTGGTCGCCCCAGGAACTTGAGGGGCTTGCCCTTCCCCTCGACGAGGTCGAGCTCTCCCCGGTCCCGCGACTCGCGGATGAGCCGCTCTACGAAATCCTCCTGGCGCTCATCCTTCGGCTTTCGTTCCGTCATCGTCGACCACCGACACGCGACCTCGCCCGGCGTCCCAGCGGGGCACGAAGGACCGGCGCCCCCGCGCCCGACCTTACTCTAACGGCCGAAGGGGCTGGATCCCGAGTACCGGGCAGCCGCTCCGAGCTCCTCCTCGATCCGCAAGAGCTGGTTGTACTTCGCGACGCGCTCGCCGCGACAAGGAGCCCCGGTCTTGAGCTGCGCCGCGCCCGTCGCGACCGTGAAATCCGCGATGAAGTCGTCGGAGGTCTCCCCCGAGCGATGGCTCACGACCGTGCCGTACCCCGCTCCTCGCGCCACCCGCATGCACTCCAGCGTCTCGGTCACGGTCCCGATCTGGTTCAGCTTGATGAGGACCGAGTTTGCGACGCCCTTCGCGATCGCCTCGCGGACGATGGCGGGGTTGGTGACGAAGATGTCGTCGCCCACCAGCTTCGTCCGTCCCCCGAGCTTCTCGGTGAGGAGTCGCCACCCATCCCAGTCCTGCTCGGCCAATCCGTCCTCGATGGACCAGATGGGGTACTGGCGCACCCACCCGGCCCAGAACTCCACCATTTCAGCCGAGCTCTTGCGGCTCTTGTCGCTCTTCGCGAGCACATAGGCTCCGTCCTCGAAGAACTCGCTCGCGGCCGGGTCGAGCGCCAGGACGACGTCGATCCCGGGGCGTAGACCCGACTTCTCGATCGCCGCGAGGATCACCTCGACGGCCTCCACGTTCGCACGCAGGTTCGGCGCGAAACCTCCCTCGTCCCCGACCCCGGTACCGAGGCCCTTGGCCTTCAGACCCGCCCGGAGCGCCTGGTACACCTCGGCCGCCCACCGCATCGCCTCCCGGAAGCTTGGCGCGCCCACGGGTGCGATCATGAACTCCTGGAAGTCGACGCTGTTGTCGGCGTGCGCGCCCCCGTTCAGCACGTTCAACATGGGGACCGGCAGGACCCGGGCATCCACTCCACCCAGGTAACGGTAGAGCGGCAACCCCGCACTCGCGGCCGCGGCGCGCGCCGCCGCCATCGACACGCCCAGGATGGCATTCGCTCCCAGCCTGTCCTTGTTCGCCGTCCCGTCCGCGGCGAGAAGCCCCGCGTCGAGAGCCGCCTGGTCCGCCGCGTCGACGCCGCGCACCGCCGGGGCGATGATGCCGTTCACGTTCGCGACGGCCTGCGCGACGCCCTTCCCCCCGAATCGCTTCTTGTCCCCGTCGCGGAGTTCGAGGGCCTCGCGGCTCCCGGTCGATGCTCCGGATGGCACCCCGGACCGACCGAAGGCTCCGTCCTCGAGGAGGACGTCCACCTCGACCGTCGGGTTACCGCGGGAATCCAGAATCTCACGTGCTTTCACGGACGCGATGCCGCTCATGGGCCCTCTCCTCGCTGCGTGTGGGGAACAGCGACTCCAATTCCTCCCTCACCTTCTCCAGACTGTCGAGTTCCTCCCTCACCGCGGGCGCTCCCTCGGCGTGCCGAGCCCTCGAGCGCTGCAGAGCGCGCGCCGCCGCCTCGCTCACCCGCTGAAGCGCGGACCGCAACTCCCTCTCGAGGCGCTCGCGGCTTCGGGCGACGCGCTCTCCCAGGTCGTTCGCGATCCGCGAGCTGTTCGACTCGAGCAGGCTGTCGAGGTACCGCCCCGCTCTGCGGACGACCGCGCGGACGGCCCACGGCCGCGGCTGCAGGGCGTCGAGAATCCATCCGAAGGGGTCCGTGGTCCGGTACATGAGGTTCGCGTAGTAGAGCTCGCTTGGCGCGCGGAAGCCCAGCTCCGGCTCGAGCGCCCGGGGAAGCCCCTCGAGACCGGGCTCGCCGGAGTTCGCCAGGCGCTCCAGGAAGTCGTTGGCGAGAGCGACGAAACGGTCCGTGGACCGTCGGTACATCTCCTCGGCGACGGGCTCGATCTCCCGTCGGAATCCCTCCACGGCAGTTCGCGCCACCCCGCGCGCGAGCTCGAAACCGAGTCGGCGCAACTTCGTCTTCGAGCAGGAGAGGCCCGCGACAAGGCCGCCGAGGTCTCGAATCGCGGCATCGAGCGCCCTCGGGTAGAAGGACGCCTGACGGTCCCGGAAATCCTGCACGAGCCTGGCCTGCTCGGCAGCGAGGAGGACGCCCAGGTCGCCGAGGGCCCTCTGAGCCGCGGCGACACTTCCCTGCAGGGTGGCCAGCCGGCGCTCGGACTCCTCGAGCGGCCGCACCAACGCCACACGGCGCTCCTCGAGTTCCCGTCCCAGGGCCGTCGCCAGGCGCCGAAAACCACTCTCCTCCGCGGACCCGACCAGTTCCGACCTGGCCTCGTGCGCCAAGGCCGCGACCTCAATCTCCAGCGCGGGCCAGTCCCGGGCCGGGCCTCGGCCGGCGAGGCGCTCACTCGCGCTCACCTGGTAGAGTTGCCCGACGGGCCGACCGAGGCTTGCCGAGAGGACCCGCTCGGTGAAGCGGACGACCTCGTCCCGGTCCTCCGGGCGGGACCGGTCGGCCTTGTTGAGGACGAAGAGGAGGTGGTGGACCCGCGGCGCTACCTCCTCGATCAAGCGAAGCTCCTCCCCGGACAGCGGCGGGTCGGCGCCGATCACCACGAGGGCCGCGTCCATGTGTGGCACGAACGCCCGGGTCACAGCGGCGTTCGCGCCGACGACCGAACCGAGCCCCGGAGTGTCGACGAGGCACATGCCCTGGGCGAGCAGGGGGCTCGGCAAGAACACCTCCACCGCATGAACCCCTCTCTGGTTCCTGGGGTTCTGCGACTCCGAGACGTAGTCGCCGATTCGGCCGACATCGATTTGCCGGTCCCCCCCGCCCTCCAGCCAGACCCGGGCCCCGGCCTCGGCTCCGTGTCGCAAGACGGTGATGACGGAGGTCACTGGCACGACACCGGTGGGCAGGACCGGGCGATCGACGAGAGCGTTGAGGAGCGTGGACTTCCCGCGCTTGAACTGGCCAACGCACGCCACGTAGAAGCGCCCTTCGGCCACGCGAGCCGAGAGGTCCGCCACCTGCCGAGCGACCTCCCCGGCCTCGACCTTCGTCGCGAGCCGCTCGAGGTCGCGCAGGCGCGCGCCGGAAGCGCGCCCCTCGGGCAGGCGTCTCGCCGTCATGGCCTCATCGCCCCCTTCGTGCCGCTCGCCAGAGCCTGGACGGCGACGATCCCGGCGAAGCCCGCGATGAGGCAGCCGACCAAGGTGAGCGCGGGGTAGGCGGGCGGCGCAGCCCGCGGCCGACGCCCGGTCAGCGTGAGCGCCTCGTAGTTGAAGGCGGAGCAGGTGACGCGGCCGCCCATCACCCCCGTCGCGAGGAAGGGGCGCAGCTCGGCGGAGAGGACCCGAGCCTCGAGAGCCAGGGTCATGACGACCGCGACGAAGAGCGAGCCGGTCTCGTGGATCGCGAGCGTTCCGTAGGGAAGCTCTGAACCTTCCCATCCGGCGAGGTACCCGCCGACGAGATAGCGCGCTCCGCTCCCGAGCGCGCCGCCCAGGCAGACGAGCAAGAGTCGACCCACGTCGCCACCTCCTCGGGAGCGCCTCGGGGAGCTTGGCTTCGCGGGAGCTCCTGCGGGCGCGATGGCCTTGCAGGAGTCATTGGCCACCCGGGGGCGGCGGTTTCGGCGGACTCCACCGCCTTCGGAGTGACCTAGGGGAAAAGGCTACATGGCGCGACGCTCGCGCGCAACGACGCCGCGGCGCGGGGGAGAAGCACCCCGAACGGGTCCGGCGGCGGTCCCCTCGCTGGAAAGGCGCCGCTTCCCCTCCGCGCGGGGGTCGCCGGCGAGCACCGTCGTCGAGCCTGCTCCCCGCGACGCCCGAGCCGGGAAGCGGCTAGAACCTGTGGACGAAGAGTCCCGAGCGCAGCTTCGGCTCGAACCACGTGCTCTTGGGGGGCATGAGGAGCCCCGCATCGGAGACCGCGAGCAACTGCTCGATGCGGGTCGGGAAGAGGTGGAACGCCACGTCCCACCCCTCCTCCTTCACCCTCCGCTCCAGCTCACGCGCGCCCCGGATGCCGCCCACGAAGTCGATGTTCTTGTCGCGGCGCGGGTCGGCGATGGCGAACACGGGCGCGAGCACTTGCTCCTGGAGGAGCGAGCAATCGAGCGAGGCCACGGGGTGGCGCTCGTCGAAGCTTCCCCTGCGCACCCGCGCGGTCCACCACCGCCCGCCGAGGTAGACGCCAAACGAGAGCGGACCGGGCGGCGCGGGCCGCTCGGCCGGACCGAGGTCGAGGACCGCCCGGAGCGCCGACTCGATCTCGGCGGCGGAGCGGCGCCTCGCATCCCGCACCAGCCTGTTGTAGGCAAGGATCTGCATCTGGTCGTGCGGGAAGACGACCGCCAGAAAGGCGTCGTGCTCGCCCGCACGGCCCCGCCTCAGGGCGTGCACTCGCGAGGCGGCCGCGGAACGGTGATGGCCATCGGCGACGTAGAGCGCCGGAACCCCTCGAAAGAGGTCCTGGATGCCGTGGCCCGCGGCGGGAGAGGCGACCCAGAGCCGATGCTCGACTCCGTCGGGCGTGGTCAGGTCGTACTCCGGGGTATCGGCGGTCACGGCGCCAACGGCTTCGTCGATGGCCGCCACGGCGCGGTAGGTGAGGAAGACGGGCTCGTCGTGCGCCCCGAGCACGTCGATGTGGCGCGTGCGATCGTCCTCCTTGTCCTGTCGAGTCTTCTCGTGCTTCTTGATGGCGTCGGCATTGTACTCGGCGACGGACGCGCAGGCGACGATGCCGACCTGCCGGTGGTCGCCCATACGCTGCGCATAGACGTAAAGGTGCGGCTCGCCGTCGGCGCGCAGGACCCCTCGCCTCTCGAAGTCGGCAAGGTTTTCCGCTCCCTTCGCGTACACGGAGTCGGCGTGCTCGTCGACGCCCTCCGGGAGGTCGATCTCCGGACGCGAGATGTGCAGGTAGCTGTCCGGGTTGTCGCGAGCCAGTTCCCGCGCCTCGCGCGCGTTCACCACGTCGTAGGGCGGCGCCGCCACCCGGACGGCATGGTCGCGGGATGGGCGGAGCGCTCGGAACGGTCGAAGCAAGGCCATGGTTTCCTCGCCAAGCGGCTGCGAAGCCCTGCGCCGGGCCCACGCCGGCCCTTCACCGGCGACGGCGCAGCCGAGCCGGGCGCGGGATGGCTATCCCCAGAGCTTCTCGTCCTTGCCCTGGACCGACCGACCACAGTGAACGCACACCTTCACGCGGCCGCCGACGAGTGCGCTCTTGCCCCCCGCGTACGTGTGGTTGCACTCGCGAAGAAGTTCCTCCTCCTGCTCGAGCAAGGATCGGATGGACTCCTCCAGCTTCACGATCTCGGATCGCAGGGCGTCTCGCTTCAGTAGCCGCTCCTCTTGCGTCACGGACCGCTCCTCTCCCTCGGCCGCTTGGGACCGCTCGGCCGACTTTGAAGCAAGCATCATATCCCTCCACGGCATCTCGGAGAAAGCGATTACCCTTGCGGTCCGCCAGCCCCGCACCTGCCCGGCGCGCGCTCGATCCCAGCGCGAGGGCGGCGCGTCGAGTCGCGGGTGCGCTCGCGCGCGCCTACCATGTGCGCGCACGGGGGCGTCCAGTTCGTGGACACCTCCCCGCTGGCCCTGCTACCTTGCGCGCAGGGATTCGATCGCGCAACGCGAGGACTCATGGCCAAGACGACTGCATTTTCCGCCGCTCTCTCCGTGATGGCGTTCGCTCTCGCCGCCTGTGGCACCGCCCAGCCCACAGCGGGAGGCGGAGGGGGCGGGAGCGCCTGTACCACCTGCCACGGCGACTTCAGCCGGACGGCCAACATGGGCGGGACCGACCCCGACCTGGGCGCCGCACCTCCCGCGGCCCCAGCCGGGCAGCCGAGCGACGTCATCGGTGCCCACCTGGCGCACGTGAACCCCGCCGCCTCCGGATCGCTTCGGGGTCCGATGCACTGCGACGCTTGCCACAATCCAGTCCCTACCGACGCGAGCCACGCGACCAACCCGCCCGCCAACATCGTCGTCTTCGGCGCACTGGCGTTCGGTCCCTCCGTGACCACCGACGGGACGAACCCAAACGCCCCGAAGTGGAACGGCGTCCACGCCGGAAGCACCATCACGAACCCCACCTGCTCGGCGGTGTACTGTCACGGGTCGTTCCGGTGGTTTGCCGACGGCGCGGACGGGGCGGACATCGTCGGGAACGCCTTCACGCCCGATTGGACCCAGGGCGCGAGCGAGATCACCTGCGGGAGCTGCCACAGTCTCCCCCCAACGGGTCACATCCAGAACGCGTTCATCGGCTCGGCCCCGGTGAGCCCCACCGTCTGTAACGGTTGCCATCCCGGGACCGTCGCTCCCGACGGCACCATCGTCGTCGACGCAGTCACCGGGCTCAGCGACCACATCAACGGCGCCATCGACGAGGGAGCGCATCCCGATCCGACCTGGCCCAACCCCAACGTCCACGGATACGCCGCGGTGCAGGCGACGGGCGGACTGCAGTCCTGCGTAAAGTGCCACACCGGGTTCGACAGCCCGCTCGCGCCGCCGGCCGACCCCGGGAATTCCTGCAACGCGTGCCACGGCTCCGCGCTCAGTGGCGCCGCCACCTCCAACTGGCAGCAGAACTGCGTGTTCTGCCACGGCGACAAGTCGAAGCTGCTGACGTGGACCCCGAGCGACCCGCAGTACGAGATGGCGCCGCCCGTCGGCCCCCTCGGCGAGTCCTCGACATCGACCCTGGCGGTCGGGGCGCACCAGCAGCACGTCCAGGCAGGCGCCGGATTCAACACCCTCTCGCAGCCGTTTGCCTGCAGCGAGTGCCACCCGAGCCCCATCCCGACGGACATCGCGCACGTGAACGGCGGCCCGGTGCCGGTTCCCCTCACGGGCGTCATCGCCACCTCCGGCACGGTACTCGGCACCTGGGGCGGGCCTGCGCAGCCGACCTGCTCCTCCACCTACTGCCACGGGAACTTCCTCGGCGGGAACAAGACCAACACGCCGACGTGGATCCAGGTGGACGGCACCTACGCCGCATGCGGCAGCTGCCACGGCATCCCGCCCACCGAGGGGCAGCACGTGTTCCACGCGTCCCAGCCCCCCACCGGCCTCGGCATCGACTGTGGGTCCTGCCACACCGGCTATAGCCTGTTGACGACGTCGCCCACCGTGAACGTCACGCTGCACGTGAACGGGGTCTTCGACGTCGGTGGGACCTCCGTCACGACCTGGGACCCGACGACGCTGACCTGCACCAACTCCTGCCACGTGCAGAGGGTCTGGTAACAAGGGCGAGCGCACGCGGGCGGCGGCCCCTTCGGGCTGCCGCCCCGTGCATCGGACGCGCGCCGCGGGGGTCGAGGAGGGCCTGCCCCGGCGCGAGGCGCGTCGTCGGGAGGGGCGCCCGCCACCCGATCGCGGCCTTGACCCGACCGCCCCCATGTCCACAATCTCCGCCCGTTCGGGACCGAGATGACCTTCACCGCGCGTTTCCCCACCCTCGCACTCGCCTTCCTGGCCCTCGCCTGCGCTGCCCCCGAACGACCGAGAACGACTTCCGGCGCGCAGGCCGACCCACCCGCGCCGCCTTGGGAGGAGGAGAACCCCGTCCGCCCCCTCCCCATCCCGCCGCTCGGGGTCGCAGCGGAGTTCCCCGACCTCGACTTCCGGGTGACACCAGAGAAGGTGCGGCTGGGCCGCTGGCTCTTCTACGATCCCCGTCTCTCCGCCGACGGCAGGATCTCCTGCTCCTCCTGCCACGTGCCCGAGCGGGGCTTCAGCGAGACGGAGCCGGTCTCGACCGGAGTCCACGGCAGAAAGGGAACGCGCAAGGCGCCGCCCATCCTCAACGTGGCTTTCCCGATCTACCCGGTCTACTTCTGGGACGGTCGCGCTTCGACGCTCGTCGCCCAGGCGAAGGGGCCGGTCTCGAATCCGGTGGAGATGGGCTTGGCCCCGGAGGAAGCGGTGGCGGCGATCGAGGGAATCCGGGCCTACCGGCGCTACTTCGCCGAGGCCTACGGCGACGAGCGCGTGGACCTGGAGCGCATCGCGGAGGCCATCGCGGCCTACGAGGCCACCCGGATGTCGGGGAACTCGGCCTATGACCGCTGGGATGCCGGCGATCCGCAGGCGCTCGGGCCGGCGGAGCGGCTCGGCCGGGAGCTCTTCTTCGGGAAGGCGGCCTGCAACCAGTGCCACCTGGGCTTCAATTTCAGCGACTCCCGGTTCCACAACCTCGGAGTGGGTTGGAAAGACCCGTCCGGCGGCGACCTCCGCTCCGGTTTCGCGGATCGGGGCCGCGCCGCCGTCACCGGCAAGGAGGAGGATGCGGGGGCCTTCAAGACCCCGACCCTGAGGGACGTCTCCCGCCGCGCTCCCTACATGCACGACGGCTCGGTGGCCACGCTACGCGAAGCGGTCGAGCTCTACGATCGGGGAGGCGTGCGCAACCCCTGGCTCTCTCCCGAGGTGAAGCCGCTCCGGCTGACCTCGAGGGAGGTCGACGCCCTCGTCGCCTTCCTGAAGAGCCTGGACGGCGAGGGGTACCTGGACGTGTCCCCTGCTTCCTTCCCCCGCTGAGCGGACTGCGACGCGCTCACCCAGCGCGCATGACGAACCACGAGAGCAGCAGGTTCACCACGCTCACCACCAGGCCGCCGAAGAAGGCGGGCCAGAAGCCCGCCACGTGAAAGTCGAGGCCGAGCGCCCCAGAGAAGCCGGAGGTGAGCCAGAGCACCAGGGCGTTGATGACGAGGCCGAAGAGGCCGAGCGAGAGCAGCAGGAGCGGGAGCGAGAAGAGCTGCAGCAGAGGCTTCGCCACCGCGTTCACCACTCCGAAGACGAGCGCCACCCCCAGAAACGCCAGAACCCCGCCGTGGAAGGTGATGCCGGTGACGAGCCGCACCGCCGCCCAGAGGGCTGCGGCGTTCACGAGAAGCCGCACGAGGAAAAGCATCCGTGCATGGTAGCGGGCGCCGCGAGGCGTCGGTGGGGCCCGGTTGGGGCCACACCGAGCGGAGCGGCTGAGCCGTTCGCCGCACCGGCGTCTCGCGACCCGCCCGCTCCCTGGAGCCGGCGCGCCACCCTCCAGGAGGAGCCCTACGCCGCCCCCTGCGCGGCTTGCCCCGGGACCGGGATCCGCTTCGCCACCAGGGCCAGCATGAGGTAGTTCCACCCGGCGAAGATCATGTCGATGGACACGAAGAGCCCGATCACCCAGAGGGCGGAGAAGGGCCACCGATTCCAGATGAGGACGCCGAGGACGAGGGAAGCGACGCCGTTCACGAGCCCCCAGCCCCATCCCGGGTGCCGGGTGCTGAGAGAACCCACGGTGCGGAAGGCTCCCAGCACGAGGAAGTAGCTCGCCATGAAGAGGGTGAGCACCTCCATGCCGGCGATGGGGCGCGAGAGGATGACGAACCCGGCGACGATGGAGAGGATGCCGCCGACCAGAAAGAGGAAGAACCCCGACCACCGCTGATGGCGGAAGGCCTGGAGGAGCTCGATGGCGCCGTAGACGATCATGAGGGCGCCGATGAAGAGCGTGGTCACGGCGGAGACCGCGAAGGTGTATCCGAGCCCGACCACCCCGGCGACCTCGAGGACGACCCCCCAGAGGAGGAGCCAGCCCCAGTTCTTCTTGAGCTCGACGGCGATCGCGGAACGAAGGTCGACCGTGGTCATGGGTGCCCCCAATCGAATAGACGCAGAGAACGCGCTTATATGGGTCGCTCTCGGCGGCCCCTTCTAGGCCCTTCATGGGTCGACCACTCGCCTACTCCCGGTGAGCCCAAGACCTTGGGTGAAAAAAATGGCCGACGACGCGCTCTCGCGCCTCCGTTCGACGCCGGCGGCCGAGAACCGCCCGGCGGAGGGCCCGCCACCCGCGCTCTCCGAGGCGAGGAGCTCAGAAGAGACGAAGAGACCGGGTGTCAGACTCGGCCCGTACCCTGGATTGCGTGAGAGAGCGCTTTGTCACCCTGGATCTAGAGACCGTTCCGGACGCCGCCCTGGTGTCCGCCGTGGACGGACAGCCCGGGCGCCCCTACGCCGAGCAGGTCCGTCGACTGGTGGACGAGCGGCGGGCCCGGAGCGGGGGTCGCAGCGATTTCCTGCCGCTGCCCTACCACCGCCCGGTCGCTGCCTGCACCCTGGAGGCGCAGGATGAAGACGGCGTGCTCCGAGTCGTCGACGCGACATCCTGGACCGACCGGGGAGAGGGTTCGGACGAGGCAGCCTTCCTCCGCCAGACCTGGCAGCGGCTTGCCGGCAGGACGCTCATCTCGTTCCACGGCCGGGGGTTCGACCTCCCCGTGCTCGAGCTCCGCTCCCTCAAGTCGGGAGTGCCGGCTCCCAGATGGTTTCTCGACTCCCGCGAGGAGGGCTCGCCTGGCCACCTGGACCTCCTCGACCTCCTCTCCAACCGGCGAGCGGCGCCGGCGGCGACGCTCGACCTCTACGCGAAGCTCATCGGCCTCCCCGGCAAGGAGGACGTCGCCGGCCGGGACGTCCAGGCGCTCTACGCGCGGGGGGATCTCGACGCCATCGCGGCCTACTGCATGACCGACGTCGTCCAAACGTGGCTCCTCTTCCTGCGGTATCGGCTCCTGGAGGGTGGGCTCACGCGCGAGGCGTACGAGGCGAGCGCGCGCTCCGTCCGGGAGGACCTCCCGGCCATCTTCGCCCGCAGGCTCGGGGAGGCGGAGCGCGGCATCCTCGAGGTCTGGATGGAGCGCTGCGCCGCCTTCCAGGGCGAGCCGGCACGGCTTCGCCAGGCCCGCTGACAGGCTACCGGGAAGCGAGGCGATCCACGTCGTCCGGACGGCGACGCGGCTGACGGACCGGAATGGCCGAGAACCGCTGCGCCGCGGTCTCGCGGCTGCAGTCGGTCCGCGGGCCGGGGCCACCCCGACTACGGGCCGCGCTTGGCGCGGCGCTTGCGCTTGTTGCTGCGAACACGGGCGCGCTTGGCGGCGGTCCGCTTCACCTTGCTGCGCCGGCTGACCTTGCGCTTGGTGCGGTTGGAGACCTGCTTCGGCATGAGAGCTCCTCCTTCGGGACCGGCAGTGTACCCCCGGGACGGCGTCCGTCAACGCTACGCCAGCCAGTCCTTCTCGGCGAGCTTCTTCGGCAGGTACTCCTCGGTGATGAAGGAGATCCCGCGCCGCGACAGCGCCTCGAGCTCGTACTTCACTCCCGACTTCACCATCTCCTGGATCTCCTGCTGCCACTGCTTCGCCTGGAACCAGGGATAGGCCAGCATCTGCTTGGCGCGCTGCACGTCGCCGTCGTCCATCTTGATGGCCACGTTGGCGGGGAGCTTGTAGGTGAGCTTGTCGAAGGAGGACAGGCCGATGAAGCGCGCGTCCGGCACCGCCATCCGCATGGACTCGAAGGCCAGGTTGATGGAGCCCTGCTTTACCACGGAGTAGATGTAGAAGCCCCAGGGATCGTTGTCCACGAGCACGTAGAGCGGCAAACCAAGCTCCCGGTGGAGGCGCTGCACCAGCCGCCGCACCCCGCGCGGCGGTTGCCCCCCGCCGTGCACGATGATGCAGCCCTGACGCCTCCAGAACTTGTCCTCGTTGAACCGGCTCCAGACGGCGTCCTTCTCCACCAGGAGGACGTACTTCGCCTCGTGCTTGCCGAACTGGATGATGTTCTCCTCCACGATGGAGGGGACGCCCCATCCCCCGGAACCCATGCGTCGCAGATCGATGGTGTCGCCGGAGTCGCGGATGGTGATGGGCCCGACCATGGTGCCCTTTCGCGACGCGAAGAGGTGCAGCTCCTCCCGGAGAGCGTCCAGGGACACCTCGATGTCCTCGATGATGGGATCGGACTCGTCCTGCTCCTCGAAGGTGTTCTGCTTGGTGTCGCCGATGGTGTGCTTGGTGATGTAGTAGAGATCGCGGATGCTCGTGGTCTTGCCGGAGTCGATGAGCTCCTTGCAGGCCTCGGAGACCAGGAACGTCTGCATGAACTTCTTCGCCATCGACACGTTGAAGAAGTAGCGCTTCTGGCGCTGGCTCCCGAGCTCGATCACCCGCTTCTTCTCGTTGAAGCGGACGTTGGCGAGCGACCGCACCGCGATCTCCACGAAGGGGTTCTTCCCACCCTTTACCGCCTTCAGGACCGACTCGGCGAGCTTCTCGATCTTCGTCACCGTCTTCTTCGACACCGCGTCCATCCGCGCCATGGCCTACTCGTCCTCCTCGCTCCGCCGCGGGCGGCGCGACACGCTCTCGCTCGCCTCCTTCAGCTTCGCGTCCTGCCCCTGTAGGTCCGCCTCGGTCACCTTCTCCGCCAGGCGCAGGAACTCGCGGCGGATGGGGTCCGGGCTCCGCTTCACGATCTTGCCTATGGCCTGGGCCAGCTCGACGATGTAGAGCTCGAAGATGGAGCGCCGTTGCGCCTGGTAGTCGAGGTGCTGTTTCTTCCGGATGTGGGCGGCGAGCTTGCGACCGCACTCCTGCGCCGCGAGCTGGATCTCTCGGATGATCTCCGGGTAGTGGGCCACCGCCTCCTTGGACTCGCTCGTGAAGGGCACCCACACCGAGGCGACGTGCACGAGCAGCGCCATGGGGCCCACCGGGAGCGAACCCTTGGGCTGGCTGAGGAGGTAGTTCCTCCAATCGGTCTTGACGATGGCCTCGGTGACGCCGCAGGCACCGCGCTGGAACAGGAGCGGCACCCGGTTCGCGAACCGGAAGAGCTCGATGGGCTTGTCGGCCGGCCAGCTGCCCCCGTACGCGAGCCCCACCTCCACCTGGAAGGGGTTGCCCCGGTAGACCTTGGGGGAGCGGGTCACCGTGGCGATGAAGTAGTTGTGCCCCTTGATCTTCTCCACTCCCTCCTCCGGGGTCGCGTCCGGCACCTCGGGTGCCGCGGCCGCCGCCTCCTTGCCCCGCTTCGAGGACTTCTTCTTGCCGGCGTGGTCGAGGTCGAGTTGGCCGTCCTCCTCGTCGTCCGGTCCCTCGCTCTCGATGACGTTCAGGAAGGAGACGAGCCCGCGTCGCATGAGCTCGTCGCCGATGGGCGAGAGGCAGTTCGTGGGGGGCGCCATGATCTTCGTCGCCTGGATCCCCTGGTGCAGCTTCTCGGCCAGCGCCCGGTCCTCCGCGATCTCCCGAGGGCGCAGGCGCTCCTTCAGCCCCGCTGCTCGCAGGATCTCCTCCGCCACCGTCGACGAGACCCGGCTGAACGACGTCTGCAGGAAGCCCTTCACGTCGTGGCTCTTGGAGTCCGACGCCATGGTCATGAGCGCGCCGAGCTCCACCCCGTGAGGGTGCGGCCGGATCTCGAGCGCCTCCTTGGGGAGCTCCTCGGTCGCCCGCGGGAAGGTGAGCTTCTCCTGCTTGGGCCGGACGTAGTGCACCGTGGCGTGCGGGTTGGCGAGGGCGGTGTGCTCGACGTAGCGGTTGACGAACTTCTGGCCCTGCTGCCAGTTGGCGACGATCTCCAGCTCCACCCGAGTCCCGTGCTCTTGGTGCCATTCGCCGAGGGCCTCGTCGCGGGTCACCACCGGGCTGTTCTTTCGCGTGTCGATCTGGATGTCGAAGGAGTGGGCGGGCTTTCCCTTCCCAGTCCGGCTCGTCACCCGGATCGGCTGGCCGGTGGTGAGCTGCCCGTACATGGCGGCAGCGCTGATGCCGATGCCCTGCTGACCACGCGACTGCTTCAGCCGGTGGAACTTCGATCCGTAGAGCAGCTTGCCGAAGATCTTGGGGGCCTGCGCCTTCACGATCCCGGGCCCGTCGTCCTCGACCACGACCACGAAGCGCCCCTCTCCCTTCGTGAGCTCGCCCGACGCCTCGAACCCCAGGTCGCGCACCTCGATGGTGATCTCGGGGAGGATCCCGGCCTCCTCGCAGGCGTCGAGCGAGTTGTCGACCGCCTCCTTGATGGTGGTGAGGAGCGCCTTCGAAGGGTTGTCGAAGCCGAGCAGGTGGCGGTTCTTGGTGAAGAACTCCGAGATGGAGATCTCGCGCTGCTTCGCCGCCATCTGCTCGGCCGTGGCGCGGCGGCGGGGACGCTTCGGCCCCGCGTCCCGGGAGGCGCCGTCTTCCACCAGGCCCTCGCCCGCCACCGGAACGAGTTCCGGGAGGGGCGCCACCGCTGAGGGCTTCGGGGGTGCCGCCCGGGAGACCGGGCCCTTGCCGCGCCGCGGCATCCCCGGCGTCTCCGCCGCCACCAGCTCCAGCTGCTTCACCGGCCGGCCGCCCTTCCCAGCGGAAGCCGGCCGGGCCGCTACCGCGCGCGCTTTCTTCGCCGCCATTCCCGCCTCCGATATCACCCGGCATCGCGTTTATCACGACTCCCCCCGGTGCGCTAACTTATCGCCCCGCTTTGGCTTTTCGCCTGGCGCCCAATCCCTTCCGGTTTGACCGCGGCGAGGGCGTGGTTAGACTCGGCCATATGGCTTGGAACGAACCTTCAAACGAAACTTCAAAGGCGCGCGGCAGCGGAACCCCGAGCTACGGCGGAAGCGCCGGATACCTGAAGACCTTCGCGCTCATGGCGGGCCTCATCGCGGTGCTCGCCATCGGCGGGAACCTCGTTGGCGGCTACCAGGGCATGGTCCTTTTCGGCGGGATCGGCCTGGCGATGAACTTCGTCATGTACTGGTTCTCCGACCGGATCGCCCTCGCGGCGAACCGAGCGCAGCCGGTCACCCGGGAGCAGCTCCCCGAGGTCTACGAGATCGTGGAGCGCCTCACCCGCAAGGAGGGGATGCCCATGCCGAGCATCCACCTCATCCCGTCGAACGCGCCGAACGCGTTCGCGACCGGGCGCAGCCCCGAGCACGCGGCGGTGGCGGTGACCGAGGGCATCCTCCAAATCCTGAACCGGCAACAACTCGAGGGAGTCCTCGCCCACGAACTGAGCCACGTGAAGAACCGGGACGTCCTCATCGCCACCGTCGCCGCGGGAGTGGCCGGCCTCGTCTCCTCTCTCGGCCACATGATCCAGTGGGCCGGGATCTTCGGCGGCTTTGGCGGCCGCGACGAAGAGGGGCGCGGAGGCGGGATGCTGGCGGCGCTGGCGTGGGCCATCCTCGCCCCCATCATGGCCCTGCTCATCCAGCTCGCCGTCTCCCGCTCTCGGGAGTACGCGGCCGATGAGACCGGCGCGCGCATGGTGGGCGACCCCGAGCCACTCGCGCAGGCGCTCGAGCAGCTGGAGAGGGGAAACGAAGTGCGCCCTTACGAGTTCGCCGGGCCGGCGACCGCCCACCTCTTCATCGTGAACCCGCTCCACGGGCGCGCGTTCGCGTCGCTCTTGTCCACCCACCCGCCCCTTGAGGAGCGAGTGAGGCGCCTGCGGGCGATGAGGCGCGGGGTACGCTTCGCGTAGACCGGCGCGCTGCCGGCGCCGGCCAGTTCACGTCTAGGGCACGAGGACGAGCTTCCCGAACTGCTCGCGCCGCGAGAGGGCGTCCTGCGCGGCCGCGGCGTCGGCGAGAGGAAGGGCTCGATCCATCACCGGCCGCAGCTTCCCCGCCTCGACGAAGCGCAGGATCTCAAAGAGCTCTCCCTTGGACCCCATCGTCGAGCCCAGCACCGACAGCTGCCGGTAGAACACGTGGCGGAGATCGGTGGTGGGGTCGTAGCCGGTCGTCGCCCCCACCGTGACGAGGCGCCCCCCGTTCACGAGCGCGAGCAGCGATCTCTCCCACGTCGTCTTGCCGGTGTGCTCGAACACGACGTCGACGCCCCGACGTCCGGTGAGGGCCTTCACGTCGCGGAGGAAGTCGCTCCTCTCGTAGTTGATGGCGTGGTCGGCTCCTAAGCCGAGGGCGCGCTCGCACTTCGCGTCGCTCCCGGCGGTCGCGATCACGGTGGCGCCAACGAGTTTCGCGATCTGCACCGCGGCGCTCCCCACCCCGGAGCCGGCCGCGTGCACCAGCACCGTCTCTCCGGCGCGGAGGCGGGCGCGAGAGAGGAGGGCGTGCCAGGCGGTGAGGAAGACGAGCGGGATGCAGGCGGACTGCTCGTGGGAGAGGCCGGCCGGCTTCGGGAGCAGGTTCGCCGCCGGAACCACGACGAGCTCCGCGTAGCCGCCGGCGAGGTGCTCGCCCAGGATGCCGTAGTGGCGGCAGAGGTTGTCCTCCCCCTGCAGGCACTGCTCGCAACGACCGCAGGAGACACCGGGGTTGAGGAGCACCTCGTCCCCGACCTGGACGCCCTTCAGTCCGGGGCCCGCTTCCTCGACCACGCCCGCCACGTCCGCGCCCAGGATGTGTGGCATCTGGAGCGACAGCCCGGGCCAGCCCTTGCGGACCCAGATGTCGAGGTGGTTGAGGGCCACGGCTCGCACGCGCACCACCACCTCCCCCGCTCCCGCCCGCGGGTCGGGCACTTCCTGCATCGACAGGACCTCCGTCCCCCCGTGCCCCCTCATCGCCATCGCCTTCATGGAGTCCTCCTCCGGGCCGATCATGCTTGCCGGACCGAAAGCGCTCAAGTTGCCAGAGTAGCGAGCTGGTTGTAAGGAGGGCGCGTGGACGCCGAGACACTCGCCATCCTCGGAGCCGGTGACACCGGGATCGCCGTGGCCCGCCTGGCGGCGCTCGCCGGCCTGCACGTCCGGCTCTGGGACCCGAGCGAGGGCGCGCTCCGCGGGGCGCTCCTTCTCGTGCGACAGCAGCTCGAACAGGCCGTGCGCCTCGGGCTCGCCCCGGCCGAACACCGCCAGACCATCCTCGACGGCGTGCTCGCCACCACCGACCTGGGCGAGGCGGTGGCCGGCGCCGACGCGGTCCTGGAGACCGGCCCCGACAGGCCGGAGGTCCGCCTGGAGATACTGTCCCGCGCCGCCGCCGCGGAGCCCAACGCCGCCCTGCTCACGTCGGGCGCACTCGACGCGGTCGGCCCCCGCCTGCCCGATCCATCGCGCCTCGCCGGGCTCGTCCTCGGCCCGAGCCTCGGGGCAGAGGAGCCGCGGGCAGTGAGGACCCCTTCCTCGTCCCCCGAGACCCTCGCGAGGGCTCAGTCGGTGGCCCGGGCGCTCTCGCGAGCTGCGGCCATTCACCCGACCTGACCACTCCCGCCCCTGGCGGTCGGCGCGAGAAGAAGGTCCGGCGCGAAGCGGCAGAGGGGCCTCCTCCCGGCCGGGGCGCTCGGCGCCGCGAAACCCGCCCGGGTGGTGCCCGGCGAGATCGATTGCGCCAGCGGATCTCCTCGACTAGCTCCCCGCGATGACCCTCCCATTTCTGGCCATGATCCTGGGCGCCTCCGCCCTCAAGGTCGGCGACAAGGCTCCCGACTTCACGCTCTCGGACACCAACGGCAAGCCGGTGGCGCTGAAGGGTCTGCTAGGCAAGGGGCCGGTGATCCTGGCCTTCTTCCCCAAGGCGTTCACGCCCGGGTGAACGAAGGAAAACCAAGCGTACCGGGACCGGTATGCCGAGGTAGAGAAGAAGGGAGCGGAAGTGGTGGCAGTTTCGACCGACTCGGTGGAGACGCTGAAGAAGTTCAAGGATGAATACCACCTGCCCTTCGTGCTTCTCTCGGACGGAGACGGGAAGGTGGCCGATCAGTACGGGGGGCGCGTGCCCGTCGTCGGCCTCGCCAACCGGACCACCTACGTCATCGCGCAGGACGGGACCGTCACGGAGATCGTGAGCGGCTCGGCAGCGGTCGACCCCACCACGGCGGTCTCCGCCTGCCCGCTCAAGAAGAGTTAGAATGCGTTCATGAAGAGCCCACTTTCGAGCGCCCTGGCGATCGCCCGCAGGGTGCTCCTCGGTGTTTCCCCGGAAGAGATCCGCTTCACGTTCGAGGACGTGCGCTCGGAGATGCGCTCGACCAAGGCGGAGTTGAAAGGGGAGATAGCGGCGCTCCGCCGAGAGGTGGAGGCGCTGCGCGAGGGCGAGGACCGGGTTCGGGGCGCCGAGGTGCCGGTGGCAGAAGCCTAGGGACGACGCCGTCGGGCGCTTCCCGCGTCCGCGATCCTCGTGGAGTGCACAGGGTGCCCTCCCGGGCGGGCTCGCACGCTAGTCGGGCTCGTGAACGATCACCTTCGTCACCACCGCCTCTCCCGCACCCGCCTCGACCTGCGCGCCCACTTTCCAGTAGGCCCTCCTCAGGTAACCGAGCCCCAGGCGCCCGCGTGTGGTCTCGGCGGCACTCGTCACCCACCCCACCTCCGCGCCATCGGCCCGCAAGCGGGTGCCGCACTCCGCTCCGTCCGGGAGGCGAAGCTGCACGAGCCCTTTCTGAAGGTGACCCCGCATCGTCGCCCGGAGCACGACTTCCTGGCCGATGTAGCAGCCCTTGTGGAGGTGGATCGCGTCTGTCGTGAGGCCGGCCTCCATGGGAAGCCGGTCCCCATCCATGTCGGCGCCGAAGCGCGCAATCCCCTCCTCGATTCGGAGGACTTCCAGGTCCGCCTCCGAAAGGTCGGCTGCGCCCTCGGCGAGGAGTTCTCGCCTCAGCCCCTCGGCAACCTCCGGCGAGGCGATGACCTCGAGCGCCACGACTCCGCGACGCGGCGTGTCGGCCATGGCCTCGCCCTTCCGGAGGGCGAGAGCGCGCGCGACGCCCTTCGGGCCAAGCACCGGGAGGTCGCGCAGCGATGGCGAAAGATCCTCCACCGTCACGTCGTCCGCGACCAGATACTTGCGAAGGTGGTCGCGCAGCCCGTCCAGTTCCGCGGACTCCACCACCAGCAGCAGATCACCCTGGCGCGCGGCCACCAGCCCCTCGCCGACGAGGTGTCCCCGGGCGTCGAGGAAGGCGGCATACGCGCTCGCGCCCGGCGCGATCGCGGCCAGGCTCTGTGTCGACATCCGGTGCAGATAGTCGCGCGCGTCGAGGCCGCGAAAGCGGAGGATCCCGCGCGTCGTCACCGGACCCACCGCAGCGCCGGTGCGGGCGGCGGCGAGCCGCTCGGAGAGAGTCATGGTCCTTCCTGTAGCGGAGAGCGGGAGGTTCCTCAACCGAGCGGCACCGGGCCCCTGACGCTCAACCCCGCTGGGTCAGGGCGACGCCGGCGATCACCAAGGCTCCTCCCCCCAGAAAGGCCGGCGTAAAGCGCTCGCCGTACATGGCCCAGGCGAGGATCGCGGTCAGGACCGGCTGAGTGTTCGACCAGATGGCGACGCGGCTCGCGTCTTCGCGCGCCAATGCGTAGTAGTAGATGAGGTAGGCGACGACGCTGGTGAGGAGGACGAGGTAGGCGAGGCTCGCCCAGCCGACGGGCGAGAGCACGCGGAAGTCCGCCCCCCGCGTGAAGGCCATGCCGAGAGGGAGGTAGAGGAAGGTCCCGGTGACCACCGTCAGGCCGGTGGTGGCGACCGCGCCGTAGCGTTCCGCGTACGGCTTCCCCCACGCCACGTAGACGGCCCAGGCTACCACCGCCGCGAGGACGAGGACGTCCCCGGCGAGCCCCTTCCTCGGCTGTGCCACCCCAGCGAGGCGGCCCTGGGAGAGGAGGACGATGACCGCGCCCGTGAAAGCGACGGTGATGCCCGTCACCTTGAGAGCGCTCGATCTTTCCTCGCCCCGCAACAACGCGAAGAGGAATACGAACACCGGGGTCAACCCGTACAGGAGGGCGGCGTGATCCGGGGTAGTGAGGGAGAGCCCGCCGAGGAAGAGTCCTTGGTTGAGCGGGATGGCGACGAAGCCGAGCGCGACGAGCCCGACGAAATCCCTCCGGGCGATCCGGGGAGGCTGGCGCAACAGGAGGGCCGCGTAGATCGCTCCCGCGAGCAGGAAGCGCGCCGTGGCGAGTTCGAAGGGCGAGAGCTCGACCAGCGCCCTCTTCGCGGCCAGGTAGGTGCCGGCCGAGATGAGGGAGTGAAGGAACATGAGGAGGTCGATCACCCTCAGCCGCCCTTCCCTTCACCGAGCCGTGCGAGGGCGAAGCGGGCGGCCTCGTCGACTCCGGGCAGGTCGCTGCCGAGCCGCCGCCGAACGAGCGCAGCGAGCTCCGACTCCCCGCAGGCGCCGGCCACCAGGAGCGCGTTGCGCACCAGCCCCGCGTGCCCCGCTCGCGCGAGCGCGGTACCGTAGAACTCACGCTGGTACTCGTCGAGCCCCATGGCGATGAGACGGCCGAGGTCGAGCCACGGGTGCCGGTTGGGCTCGAGCTCCGGGCTCGCAACGGCGCCCTGGCCGCGGTTCCACGGACAGACCGTCTGGCAGTCGTCACAACCGAATCCCCACCGGCCGACTCGGGCCGCGATCCCCTCTGGCACCTCGCCGCGGCGCTCGATGGTGTGAAAGGAAAGGCAGAGCCGGGCGTCGACCAGTCCGGGCTCGGGGATGGCGCCGGTGGTGCAGGCCGAGAGGCAGGCGCTGCACTCCCCGCAGCGCTCCGGATGCGGCGCGTCGGGCTCGAGCTCCCGATCGAGGAGCACGGTGGCGAGGACCACCCAGCTGCCGAAGTCGGTGGTGATGAGGCAGCCGTTCTTTCCGACCCACCCGATGCCAGCTCGCGCTGCCCAGACCTTCTCCATCACTGGGGCGACGTCCGCGGTGGGCAGAGCGCGAACGTCCGGGTCGCGCTCGCGCAGCCGAGACACCAACGCCCTGAGCTTCCTCTTCAGCACCGCGTGATAGTCGCGCCCGCGCGCGTAGCGGGCGACCTCCGCCCGCCCGGCCTCGGACCCGGCCCCCTGGCCGCCCGGATAGGCGAGCGCCAGCGCCACCACGCTGCGGACGCCCGGGAGGAGGCGGGAAGGGTCGAGCCTCTCGCTCCGCTGAGTCCGGAGCCAGAGCATGTCGGCCTCGGCACCCCGCGCCAGCACTCGATCGAGCGGCCCTGGGTCTAGCCGGTCGGCTCGGGCGACGCCCACCTTGTGGAAGCCGACGGCGCGCGCGGCCTCCTTGACGTAAGCGTTGTCCAGGACCTGGGGCGTGGGGCGGCTCCGGTTACTCGTCCCCGTCTTCCTTCTGCGCCCTGCCCTTCTTCGCCACCGGAACCGGCGGGACGGCACGCCGGGCGATGAACCGCGCGACGACCGCCGTGGGCGCTCCGATGATGGCCCCTAAGACGATCGCCCACAGCGAGGGGACGACGGACTGTGCGGGCGTGACGTTGTAGCTCACCACGAGCCCGAACCCGAGCGCCACCCCCGCCGCGATGGTGCTGCCTGCCTCGCGGCCGGCGCGGACCTCGCCCGCCGCCGCGAGGACGAGCACCAGCACCGACAGGATCCAGGCGATGGCGTGGGGAAGCCGATCGCGAAAGGCGCTCACCCGGAGGCCCCCCGCCGTCTGCCCCTGAATGCGGTCGAGCCGGATCTCCTGGGCTCCCTCGGGAATCCTGGCCTCGAACCAGTCCGCGTCGTGGTCGTGCGAGACCCGGGCCCGCCCGCCACGCCCTACCCGGGCGTAGCTGAAGGTGCGCTCCAGGCGCCCCTCCACCGGCTCCGCGAAACCGCCCAGCCGGAAGCTCACCTGAGGCTCCCCGGCCCCTCCCAGAGGAGCGGACACGAGCAGGAGCACCCTTCCGGAAATGCCCTCCGGCAGGGAGACGGACTGGTCGGCCCGCTCGAACTCGGCCACGAAGATGGGCTCGCCGGGGCGAACCGCTTGCAGGGCCGGAATGGCGGCCACGAGGAAAGTGAAGACGGCGGCGAGGACGAGAAGCGCGGCGGACGCCCGGCTCCGGGAGCCGAACGCCGGCCGGGCCACCATGAAGGCCAGGATCAGCGGAACGCCCACGGCGATGACGCCGCCCACGAGCGACTCGGGCACCACTCCCGTCGCATAGAAGATTCCGATGGCGACCGCCAGGGTCCCGCCGAGGGCCGGGAAGAACCAGGGGCGCAAGAGCCCCTCGAACCGATTCTCCGAGCCCGTGCCGTTGTCTGCCATGTCTCGACCTTCCTCTTCGGGGCCGCGCAGGATAGATGAAACGGCCCATTCCCGCCAGGTCGATAAACTGGACAGGATCGGTATCGCCCATACCATGCGAGCGGATGGCGAGGCGCCTGGATCTGCACCCCTGGGACGATCTCCCCGGCACCGCCGAGCGGGGGGACGGCTGGACGCTCGTTCGGGGTAACACCGTCGAGACCCTGGAGAAGCTGCCTCCCAGGTCGGTGGACCTGATCTTCGCCGACCCGCCCTACCACCTCTCGAACGGCGGGACCACCTGCCAGAGCGGCAGGCGGGTACGCGTCGACAAGGGCGCGTGGGATGCGTCCCGCGGCGTCGAGAACGACCACGCCTTCCAGCGCACTTGGCTCTCGGCTTGCCGGCGCGTCCTGAAGCCGTCGGGGACCATCTGGGTCTCCGGGACCCAGCACGTCATCTTCTCCGTGGGCTACGCCATGCAGGAGCTGGGATTCCACCTCCTCAACACGGTGACCTGGTACAAGCCCAACGCCGCGCCGAACCTGGCCTGCCGCTTCTTCACGCACTCCACCGAGATCCTGCTGTGGGCGGCGCCCATGCGGTCGAAGCCGCTCCTGCACCGCTTCAACTACCGCGACATGAAGGCGCGCAACGGCGGCAAGCAGATGCGCGACCTGTGGGAGATAAGCGATCGGCCGGCTCCGGGCGGCGAGCAGGTCGTCTGGGCACTGCCCACCCCCGGGCCCCGCGAGAAGGCCCACGGGCGTCACCCCACCCAGAAGCCCCTCTCGCTCCTCGAGCGCGTCGTCGCGGCGAGTTCCTCCGCCGGCGACCTGGTGCTCGACCCGTTTTGCGGATCGGGAACCACCGGGGTGGCCGCCACGCTCTCGGGCCGCCGCTTCCTCGGCGTGGACATCGACCACTCCTACGTCGATCTGGCGGCGCGCCGCCTCCGGGCGGCTGCCGTCGAGTTGCCCTTGCTGCGCTCTGCGGCCCTGTAGCCGAGCCGGTCCCTTTCAGGTCTTCGCCGAAGCGTGCGCCGTTGCCCGGCAAGAGCACGCGTGGTAACGGTTTCCCCGTGAGACCTCCCGGCAAGCGCGAGCGCGAGGACAGGAGGGAGCCGGACCCGGCTCTCGAGGGCAACATCGCCTCCGCCGGGGAGCTCGAGACCGGGGATCGGGTCGTCTATCCGAACCAGGGCGTCTGCCGCGTGGCCGGGCTGGAGCAGAAGGACATCGCCGGGCAGAGGCTCGAGTTCGTGAAGATGACGCGCGAGGAAGACGGCGCCTCGGTCCTCGTCCCCCTCCAGAAGGTCCCGACCATCGGGCTGCGCCGCGTCGCCTCGGCGGATCAGATCGAAGGGGTCTTCCACTATCTGGGTGCGTCCTACGACGACCCCGAGCTGGACTGGAAGGTCCGGCACCGCGACAACGTGGAGCGACTCATCGCCGGAGGGGTCCTCGGCGTCGCCGAGGTCGTGAAGGGCCTGCACTCGCTCGCGAGGCTGCGTCCCCTTCCGGCGAAGGAACGCGAGCTCTACGACAGCTCCCGTCACCTCCTGGTGAGCGAGGTCGCCGTCTCTCTCGGCATCCCGGCCACCATCGCCGAGGACTACATCGACTACGCGCTCATGCCACCCGCCGGCGTGAAACTTCCCCTCAAGCCGCCACCGAAGCCGGTCGAGCTGAAGGGCCCCCCCTGGAAGCGAAAGAAGCCGGTCTCCGACGAGGACGACCTGGGACTCGACGAGCTCGGCCTTGACCTGGGTGCCCTGGAAGGGGAGGAACCCGCCCCCGAGGGCGGGGAGGCGGAGCCGGCCGCAGAAGGCTCCGAGTCCGAGCGCGCGGCGGAGCAAACGCCGGAGGCTGCCGTCAAGAGCGCGAGGCCCGCCAAGTCGGAGAAGAAGGCGGCCCGAGCCGGCGGAGAGGAACCGAGGAAGCCGGCGAAGAGCGCTCTTAGGAAGCCGGAGAGAAAGGCCGCGCCCAGAAAGCCCGAGAAGAAGCCCGCCAAGGGCAGGCCGGCCAAGAAGGTCAGGGGAGGGAAGAAGAGGTGATCCGCATCGTGACCTTGGCGGCGTTCGAAGAGGGGGACATCACCCACCTCACCCGCACCTTGTACCGGTCCTTCGGCGTCGGGACGGAGTACGTGGGGGATCGCGCCCTCCCCAAGACCGCCGAGCGACCCGACGGTCGCTTCGACGCCGTCAAGTTGCTCGACGACGCCCCGCCGGTTCGGGCGTTCGCGGACGACAAGGTCGTCTACCTGACCGACGTGGACCTGGCCATCCCCAAGGGGCCGCTCGGGGAGCCGCCGGCCTGGGGATTCGCCCTGCAGGGAGGCGACCGGGGCCTCGTCTCCACGTTCCGCTTCGCCCCGCGCGGAGTCTCCGAGTCCACCATCGAGGTCTTTAGGCGACGGCTGGCGCGCGAGTGCACTCATTTCGTCGGCCACCTGTGGGACCTACACCACTGCTACGATCCCCGCTGCGCCATGCACCCGTCGTGGTCTCCGGCGCTCTCCGCCGATCCGGAGCACGACCTGGACGCGTTCTGCCGGGAGAAGAGCGAGCGCAGGATCCGCCTCGCCAAGACCTGAAGCCGACCCGCGGCCCCCGACGTCACCGCTGGTGAGCGACCGACCCGACTACTTCGGCCCGAGCTACGTCCTCGGAACTCCGCGGGAGCCTCCGCCCACGCGCGGTCAGATCCTGCGATCCCGCGCCCGGAGGATTCTCTGGCCTCCGCGGCCGGGAGTCTGGGCGGTGCTCCTCGCGGCGGGCGTGGCGGGACTGGGAGTGTACGGGATCTGGTTCTCCGCCACCCTTCCCTCGCGGCTCCCGTCCCTCGTCGACTGGCAGGCGGCCGCCGCCCTGGTGGCCCGCGACGCGGCCGTGGGCGACGTGGTGGCTCTCGCCCCTCCCTGGGCGGAGCGGGCTCGCGAGTTCTTCCCGGAGCGGCTCCCGCTCCATCCGGACGTGCCTCTCCCCGTCCTCGCCTTCCCCTCCTACCGGGACGAGGAACTCCTCGGCGTGCGCCGGGTGTGGCTCGTCTCCCTCCCACAGGCCCCGGGCTACTCGGCGCGCGTCGCGCAGGACCTCGCCAGCCGTTCGTCGGCCGTCGACGGCCCCCAGCAGTTGGGAGCGCTGCAGGTGACTCGCTACGACCTGCGCGCGCCGACGACACCTCTCTACTACTTCCCCGACCACCTGCCGTCGGCCGTTGCCCTTCGGGGGGAAGACCTCTGCGAATCCGACGCGCGCGGAGGGTTGCGATGCGCGGGGGCCCCTCCCGTTCGCGTGAGCCGCGAGGTCCGGGAGGTGGACTTTCTCCCACGGACGTGCGTGGTCGCTTCCCCTGGCGGGGACCCTTCCCACCCGTTGACGATCGAGTTCCCCGACGTGCCCATGGGCCGCGCTCTCCGCGGCCATATCGCCGCCGCGGGCGATGCGGGACAGGGCACGGGGTCCCCGGTGCGGATGAGCGTGCGAGTGGACGGGGAGGACCTCGGCGAGGTGGACGAGCCGGCCGGCCACACCGGCTGGCATCCGTTCGCCTTCGACACCACCCGGTTTGCGGGCAGGAGCCTCCCCGTTTCGCTCCGCCTGAGCTTCGCGCGTCCGGCGCGCGAACCGACGTGCCTCGCCGCCGCCACCCTGCCGTGAAGATCCACGCCATCCGCGCCCGCCTCGCGGCCCTGCTCCCGCGCTCCCCGAACCGCCGGATCGCCGCGGCGTGGTCGGTCGGGGTCTTCTTGGTGGCCGCGGCGACCGCGCCCGCGGTGGGGATCTCGCGAGATGAGAGCGTCTACGTGGAGGCGGCCGAGGGTTATGCGCGCTTCTGGTCGCAGGCCGTGCGCTCGCCCGGCCAGGTGCTTCCGCTCGCCGATCGCTACTACGCCGCCAACCACGAGCACCCCGGCTTCGCGAAGGGTGTATACGCCATCACCCACGCACTGCTCGCTAGCGGCCTGGGAGTGACGAGCCACCTCCAGGGCTTCCGGTTCGGCGCGTTCCTCTTCGCGGCTCTGCTCGCCGGGGTGTTGTCTTTGTGGGGCTCGGCGCTCGCCGGCCACTGGGGCGGAGGCCTTGCGCCGGCCTTCTTCTTCCTCGTGCCGGCCCACTTCTACCACTCTCACCCGGCCGTCCTGGACCTGCCCGAGACGGCCCTCTGGCTGGCGACGGCGTACGCCTACTGGCGCAGCATCGGGGGCGGCGGCGACCAACCGCGCAGCGGCCGGTGGGCAGTGGCGGCGGGCTTGCTCTTCGGCGCCACGGTGGCGACGAAGCACAACGGATGGTTCCTCCTTCCCCTCCTGTTCGGGTGCTGGTTCTTGTCGGCCCTCCCCGCTCTCCTTCGCGAGGGTCCCAGGGCGCTCGCCGCTCGCTTCCCACTCGCTTTCCTCTCGATGGCCATCTTCGGGCCCATGGTGTTTCTCGCCACCTGGCCGTGGCTGTGGGCTCACCCGCTGTCGCGGTTTCGCGACTACCTCGCGTTCCACCTTCACCACGAGAACTACGCGTGGATGTACTTTGGCTCGCTCCTGCGCGAGCCGCCGTTCCCGGTGAGCTACCCGTTCTTGGTGACCGTGCTCACGGTGCCCGCCGGCCTCCTGGCGGCCATGTGTGGCGGTCTCCTGCAGTCCGTGGCGCGGATCGTGCGCGCGCTCCGCGGCGCCATCGAGGACGTCTCCCTTCCCACCGAGGTGCTCCTGTCCGCAAATTCGCTCTTTCCCCTGTCCCTTATCGCCTGGCCGACGGTTCCGCACTTCGGCGGTACGAAGCACTGGATGGCGGCGATGCCATTCCTGGCGCTCCTCGGCGCGAGAGCCGTCGTCATCACGGGCCGGACCCTCCTTCCCCGGAGGCCTGTCGTGGTGACGGGGGCGCTCGCTGCACTCGCGCTCGCACCTGCTGCCTGGCAGGTGATCCACGTTCACCCCTTCGGGACCGCGGCCTGGAACGAGCTCGCCGGTGGGGCCGCCGGGGCGGCCTCTATGGGAATGCAGCGGCAGTTCTGGGGCGACAACATGGGTCGTGTCCTTGCCGCGCTCAACGAGCACGCGGCCCCGAACGCCAGGGTCTGGTTCCAGGAGGCGACGTGGCTCGCGGTGAAGGAGTACCAGCGGGATGGACGCCTGCGACGAGACCTCGTATGGGCTACCGGGCCTGAGGACGCCGAGATCTCCGTCTGGCACTACCACCAGGAGTTCCGCGACAAAGAGTTCCGCACCTGGACCGAGTTCAGGTCTGCGCGCCCGGTCGCCGGGGTGTACCTGGACGAGGTCCCGCTCATTCAGGTGTACGCGAGAGCTGGCGCATGGCGGTAGGAACGTAAGAGCACCCGCCAACTCGGGCCGCAGGGTGAGGCGCCGAGCCGAGGATGCTTCGGCGCGACGACGGAACTCGAGAGAACTCTCTCGCGGTCTCTGCGCTATGCGACCGCCGGCTCTCCGCTCTCCGAGCGTCTTCCGGCGGCGAGCCACTCCATGACGTCGGCGTCGCGAACCGGGCTGAAGTCCTCGTACCATTCGGAGACCGAGCGCAGCACGGCCGGACGGACCAGCGTCACCACATCGTCGACCATGCCGACGAGCGAATCGGCCGCGAAGGCAGAGGCCACTGGCGCGGCCACCAACAGGCGAGCAGGCCTCAGCTTCTTCACGGCCTCGATCGCTGCCCGCATGGTCACGCCGCGCGCGATGCCGTCGTCCACCAACACAGTGGCGCATCCCTGGAGGTCGGGGACCGGGCAACCTTGCCGGTACAGCAGGATCCGCCTTTTCAGCTCCTCCTCGGCAGCGAGGACCGCACTGCGGAGTTCGCCCGGTGCCACCTTCAACACGCCCGCGAGACCCAGATCGACCTGCCGCACGCCTCCCTCGGCGACCGCGCCCATGCCGAGTTCCGGGTGCCCGGGGGCCGGGACCTTGCAAGCTACGATAGCCGAAGCCGCCATTCCCAGGTGGCGAGCCACCTGAGCGCCCACGGGGATGCCCCCGCGCGGGATGGCGAGCACCACACCTCCGCCCAGGCGAAAATCCTGAAGCACCCGGCTCAATGCTTCTCCCGCCTCGGTTCTGTCCACAAACTTCATATTTTGTACATGTGCACCGATCCGTGACGCGGGAGTCCTCATTCGGGTTTCAACCCGCCCGTCATGCCCCCTACGGGGTGTAGGGCGGACTCTTCCAGTCAGTTCGCGCACAAGTCGGCAACGATGGGCGCACTTCCTGGCGCAGCTTGACCATGCTCCGCCTGACCCTATAGTTGAAAGGTTCGCTAATGGGGGCGAACAGGTTTCGACGGAGGACCGAAGGCGCACGGTGCGCGCCGTGGTTGGTCACCTGGCCACGTAAAAAGGCGACCACACAGAACCGCGAACGAGCCCATGGCTCTGGCTGCCTAAAAAAAGGCTAGCCCGTTCCCCTGCAAGCGCCGAGTAGCAGGAGCGAACGTCAGCGTCGGCTGGACCCAGGCGGGAGGCGAGCCGCCTTGCCGGGGTCGAGAACATAGGGCGAGAACGTGAGCGCTTGCAGGCCCGGAGGTTGGCGCGCACGTAAACTCTCCGGGACACGCGCGTAGGACCATTCGCCAGACGTCTTTCGGACCCGGGTTCGATTCCCGGCGCCTCCACCATTTAACTAGCTGATTTCGTTGCGGTTTGCCTGGCCGGACACCTCTGGTGCCCGCCGGGTGCCCCGCACTTCGGGGTTCTCAACCGGCCGCGCGTTGAGCAGCGCGATGGCCGAATCTTTCGCGGCCGGCGAGAGATGCATGTACCGCTGCGTCATCACGAGCGTTGAGTGGCCGGCCAGCTCCTGGATTGCCTTCGCCGCCGCGCCTTGCATCGCGAGGTGCGAGCAGAAGGTGTGTCGAAGGATGTGGATGCCTCCGTTCGCGACCGGCAGGCCGGCCCGGCGCTGTGCGGCGAGCATCCACAGTCGAACGACCTTGTTCGTCGGCGACGAACCGTCGTCCCGATACAGAACCCGGGGTCCCCGCAGGTGCCGGAGCGCCTGCAGCGCCCGCACCAAGCCGTCCGTCAGCGGAACGATGCGCGTGCGGCCGCCCTTTGGTGTCGTCACCTGGCCGCGCCATTCCGACCGCTGGACGTGGACCTGGCGCCTCCTGAAGTCCAGGTCCGTCCACTCGAGGGCGATGATCTCGCCTCGCCGCAAGCCGGCGTCGCCGGCGAGTAGCACCATGGCCTCGATACGGGGATCGAGCGCCTGGGCTGCCTCGACGAGCCGGGCGTAGTCGGCGAAGTCGTAGAACTTCGCCCCTCCCGTACTGGTCCGGATGAGTTTGAAGCGGGGGAACGAGTCGATGACGCCCCACTCGACCGCCCGCCTCAGCATCGAGCCGAGGACCGAGATGACGTTGTTCGTGGACTTGGCCGACAGGCGTTCCAGCGTCTTCGCCTTGAGCGCCTGGACGTCCGCAAGCTCGATCTCGTCGAGCCGCTTCTTTCCGAGCGCCGGGCCGAGATGCGTCCGGAACACGGACTCCACACCCTCGATCGACGACGGCTTCCTCTGCTCCGCGCGGAGGTGCTCTACGACGAACCGCTCCTTGAACGCGGCCAGCGTCGGTACCTCCCTTTTCGCTT
>Ga0335081_10000870_pt1 | contig 48541 bp, 47 predicted proteins | sample Lox_Sample_35_FD_206713 | JGI IMG/M metagenome (GOLD analysis project Ga0335081, IMG submission 206713) | Soil microbial communities from Loxahatchee National Wildlife Refuge, Florida, United States - Lox_Sample_3.5 | ecosystem: Environmental > Terrestrial > Soil > Wetlands | place: USA... | reverse complement strand
CGCGTTCAGGCGCGGCCCGGCGACGAAGCCCAGGTCGAAGCCGCTCGCCTGCGCCGGCATGCGCCCGCCAACGCGCAGCAGCGCGTTCAGCCCGGGCGAGGCGCGCCCGGCGCGCAGCCGCTTCAGGCCCTGCGCCACCAGGATGCGGTTGTTGGCGTCCAGCGGCACCACGTCGGCGACGGTGCCGAGCGCAACCAGGTCCGCGAGCGCGCCCAGGTTGGGCTCGGCCCGCGCGGCGAAGGCGCCGCGCCGGCGCAGCTCGGCGCGCAGCGCGAGCATGACGTAGAACATGACGCCGACCCCGGCCAGGGCCTTGGACGGGAAGCCGCAGCCGGGCTGGTTCGGGTTGACGATGCACTCCGCCGCCGGCAGCTCGGGGCCCGGCAGGTGGTGATCGGTGACGAGGGTGGCGATGCCGAGCGCGCGCGCCCGCGCCACGCCCTCGACGCTCGCGATGCCGTTGTCGACCGTGACCAGCAGCTCGGGACGCAGGCCGGCGGCGAGGTCGACCAGCTCGGGCGACAGGCCGTAGCCGAGCACGAAGCGGTCCGGCACCAGGTACTGGACCTCGGCGCCCAGAGCGCGCAGCGCGCGCACGCCGAGCGCGCAGGCGGTGGCGCCGTCCGCGTCGTAGTCGGCGACGATCAGGATGCGCCGTTGGCCGGCGATCGCGTCGGAGAGCAGCGCCGCCGCCTGCTCGGCGTTGGCGAGCAGCTCCGGCGCGAGCAGGCGCGAAGCGTCGTAGTCGAGCTCAGCGGCCGAGCGGATGCGCCTGGCGGCGAACACGCGCGCGAGCACCGGGTGAACGCCGGCGCGCTCGAGCGCGCGCCGGTCCGCCTCCGCATAGCTGCGCTCGACGAGCTTCATGCGTAGCGCTCGAGCGCCTGCGGCCGGCGCCAGATGCGCCGCAGGTCGGCGCGGATGGTCTCGAACGAGCGCGCGTCCGCCGCGTCGGGCACGTGCAGCGTGACCATGCCGATGCGCCCGGCGCGCAGCGCCTCGAGCAGCGGCGCGAACCAGCGCGCCTCGAGCGCGCGCAGGCGCGCCGCGTAGGCCTCGGGCTCGTCCAGCGCGTGCGCCGCGCGCAGCGCATCGAGCACCAGCAGGTGCCGGCCGTCCGCTGGGGCGCGCGCGAGCCATTCTTCGGCCGTGGCCGGAAGACCGCGCCGCGCCATGCCCGCGAGCCGCGCCAGCCCGAGGGCGAGCGGCTCGTCGGCGCAGACCGAGCGCCACGGCCCGGCGGCGTCGCGCGGCGCGCGGCCCGCGCCCCACAGCCACAGGCTGTTCAGCACGGGCGCGCCGCGGCGCTCGCGTGCCACATTTACCGGGTGCGGGTGCAGCACCATCTGGATCTCGGTCAGCAGCGCATGCCAGCCGCGCGCGGCTGGCGCGGCCGACAGGCGCCGGCTGGCGTCCTCGCCCGCGAGCTCGAGCGGCGACTCGGCCGGCGCGCAGACTTCCTCGGCCAGGCGCGCGCACCAGCGCCCGGGCGCGAGCGGGTAGAAGACCGGCGCGCCGGCGAAGTGCACGTTCAGCGCCTCGCACAGCGCCTCGGCCTCCTCGCGCGAGACCTCGAACGCGGCGCTCGGAATGAGCGCCGGCGCATCTCGCCCGAGGCGCAGGTGCACGGGGTCGGCGCGCAGCCAGGGGTCCTCGCCCGGCTCGCCGCCTTCGGCCAGCACGGTGAGCGCGCCGGCGGCGAGCGGCGCGTCTTCGCCGCCGAAGGCCTCGGCCAGCCAGCGCTCGGGCGCCAGCGGCGCCTCGCCGGCCGCGCGCCCGCGCGCCAGCAGCAGCTCGAGCGCGGGCAGGCGCAGCGCGCCGAGCGCCCGGCGCGCCGGCTCGCGGGTCGGAAACAGCGCCGGAACCAGCAGCTCGCAGTGCATGCTCAGGCCGAGAGCTCGACCACGCGCGCGCGCCCCTTGAGCAGGTGGCGTGACAGGATCTTGTATTGGTCGAGGTCGAAGCGCGGGCGCGAGCCGCCCTCGAGCAGCTCGGCGAGCTCGGATTCCGATTGCGCGGTGCCGAGGTAGCACCAGTCGCGCACCACGTGCACCTCGCTTGCCTCGCGCTCGCGGTCCTGCTCGACCACGCCGACCGGCCCGTGCCAGGGCCAGGCGACGGGTTCGCCGCGCGCGCGCCGCGAGCGCCGGTTGAAGGCGGGCGCGAGCGACTTGACCAGCTCGGCTTGGCGCAGCAGGGCGCCCAGCTCGCCCGCGGTGCGCTGCCAGTCGATGCGCCGCACCTCGCGCGCGAGCTGCATTTCGCGCGACGAGCGCAGGTCGTCGGCGAAGTGCGCCAGCACCCGGCTGCGCATGCTGACGCTCTTGCCGACGTACAGCGGCGCGTCGCCTTCGCCGTAGAACAGGTACACGCCCGGCGCTTCCGGGACGGCGTCGATCGCCGCGCGCTCGATGTGCGGCGGCGGGCCGGGCTGCTTCGCCACCAGGCGCGCGCTGTGCGCGAGCGCCTCGGCACCGTGCTCGGCCGCGGCGACGCGCAGGAACTGCCATACCGCGTCGGCGTCGCCGAGCGCACGGTGGCGCGCGCGGCAGCGCAGGCCGTGGCGCGCGATCAGGCTGTCGAGGTTGTGGCGCGCGTGCCCCGGGTAGAGCTCGCGCGAGAGCTTGACGGTGCACAGCGTGCGCGCCGCGTAGCGCAACCCCGCGCGCTCGAACGCCTGGCGCAGGAAGCCGTAGTCGAAGCGCGCGTTGTGCGCCACCAGGACGCGCCCGGCGAGCCGCGCGTGCAGCGCGCGCGCGAGCTCGGCGAAGGTGGGCGCGCCCGCCACCATGTCGTCGGTGATGCCGGTGAGCGCCTGGATCGCGGGCGGGATGGCGCTCTCGGGGTTGACCAGGGTCGACCACTCGCGTCGCCTTCGACCTCGATCAGCGCGATTTCGGTGATCCGGTCCCAGCTTGCGTTCGCGCCCGTGGTCTCGAGATCGACGATGGCGAGCGGCGCGTCGAGAAGCTGCATAGTGGATATCCGTCCAGTTCGCAGGATATCAGACCAGCTGCGCGAGCTGCCACAGTGCGAACGCGAGAATGACCAGGCCGGAGACGAGGTTCAATCCGCGCAGCAGGCCGCTGCCGAGGCGCGCGCGCAGCCGCGCGGCGCCGAGCGCGAGGATGACCCACCACGAGGCGGAGCCTAGAAACACGCCCAGCACCACCAGCGCCGCGGCGGCGTAGCTCGCATTGGCGCCGAGGCCCAGGCCGGCGAAGATCGCGGCGAAGGCGAGGATGGTCGGCGGATTGGCCAGGGTGAGGCCGAGCGTCGAGGCGAAGGCGCGCAGCAGCCCTCGATTCGCGGGCGTGGCGTCGCCGGCCGCGGCGGGGTTCGCGAGCAGCGCGCGGATCCCGAGATAGACCAGAAACGCGCCGCCCGCGAGCCCGAGCCAGAAGTGCTGCGCGAGCAGGAAGCCGGACACCGCGGTGAGACCGAACGCCGCGATCGCGCCGTAGATGCCGTCGGCGACCGCGATGCCCATGCCCGAGACGAAGCCCGCCAGCGCGCCTGCCGCGATGGTGCGCCGGAAGCAGAGCATCCACATCGGACCGACCGTGGCGGCGAGCACGAAGCCGAATGCGAGGCCCTTCAGGAACAGCGCCGTCATCGCATGGGGACGAAGCGCGGCTGCATGCGCACGCGCTTGAGCCAGGCGCGAATCGCCGGGTAGGGCGCGAGCGGGAAGCCGCCGTCCTCGGCGCAATGCGTGTAGGCGAACAGCGAGATGTCGGCGATCGAATAGACGCCGTCGACGAAGTACGGCTCGCGTGCCAGGTGCTGCTCCATGACGGCGAGCGCCTGGTGGCCGCGTTCGTGCAGCCGCGGCAGCTCCGCGCGGCGCGCAGAGTCCGCGGGGAGGTAGCGCATGATCGAGCGCGCCACCGCGACGTAGGGCTCGTGGCTGTACTGCTCGAAGAACATCCATTGCAGCGTGCGCGCGCGCCCGAGCCGTCCTGCCGGCGCAAGCACCGTGTCCTCGGCCAGGTACCACAGGATCGCGTTCGATTCCGGCAGGAAGCTGCCGTCATCGAGCTCGAGCAGCGGCACCTTGCCGTTCGGGTTCCTCGCCAGGAACCCCGGGGTGCGCGTCGCTCCGGCGACGCTGTCTATCTCAACCCAGCGGTGCGGAACGGGGAGCTGCGCCAGCGCCAGCTTCACCTTGTAGCAGTTGCCGGAATCGGAGTTGCCGTAGACGACGTACATATGCCGGTTCGTTCAGCCGCTGTTGCGCAGCCCGGCGGCGACGCCGTTGATCGTGAGGTGGATGGCGCGCTTGGTGCGCGCGTCGGTGTCGCCGGCGCGGTAGCGCCTGAGCAGCTCGACCTGCAGGTGGTTTAGCGGATCGAGGTAGGGAAAGCGGCTGCGGATCGAGCGCGCGAGCGTCGGGTTGTCCGCCAGCAGCTCGGCGCGGCCCGTGATCTCGCTCAGCCAGTGCCGGGTGCGATGCCATTCGGCCGCGATGGCGCCGAACACGCGCGCGCGCAGCCGGGCATCCGGCACCAGCTCGGCGTAGCGCGAGGCGATCGCCAGGTCGGTCTTGGCGAGCACCATGTCGAGGTTGGACAGCACGCTCCTGAAGAACGCCCAGCTCCGGTGCATCGCGCGCAGCTCCTCGAGCGCGGCGCCGGGCCGCGCGAGCCACTGCTCGACCGCGGCGCCGAAGCCGTACCAGCCCGGCAGCATGAGCCGGCACTGGCTCCAGCTGAACACCCAGGGGATCGCGCGCAGGTCCTCGAGCCGCGCCGAATGGCGCCGCGCCGCTGGGCGGCTGCCGATGTTCAGGTCGGCGATCTCGGCGATCGGCGTGGAGGCGCGGAAGTACTCGAGGAAGCCGGGCGTGTCCTTCACCAGCGCGCGGTAGGCCGCAAAGGCGATCGAGGAAAGCTCGCCCATCGCCCTGGCGTGGCGCTCGCGTTCGGCGTCGCTGCGCGGCCGCTCGCCCAGGCTCGCCTCGAGCGTCGCCGCGGCGAGCGTCTCGAGGTTGTGCCGCCCGCTGTCGGGATCGGCGTACTTGCTCGCGATCACCTCGCCCTGCTCGGTCAGGCGCAGCGCGCCCTCGACGCTGCCCGGCGGCTGGGCCAGGATCGCTTCGTAGCTCGGCCCGCCGCCGCGGCCTACGGTCCCGCCGCGGCCGTGGAACAGGCGCAGGCGCACCCCGTGCGCGTGACACACGCGCACCAGCTCGGTCGAGGCTTCGTGCAGCGACCAGCTCGAGGCGAGGTAGCCGCCGTCCTTGTTGCTGTCGGAGTAGCCGAGCATCACTTCCTGCTCGCCGCCGCGCGCCTCGACCCAGGCGCGGTACAGCGGCAGCTTGAGCGCGCGGTCGATGATCGCGCCGCTGCGCTCCAGGTCGGCGATCGACTCGAACAGCGGGATGATGTCCATCTCGAGCTGCGTCACGGCGCCCGGCCGCAGCAGCCCCGCCTCGCGCAGCAGCACGCCGACTTCGAGCAGGTCGGACACCGATTCGCAGTGCGAGATCACGTAGTGCGGCACGGCGCGCGCGCCCAGGCGCCCGCAGCCCTCGGCCGCCGCGGCCAGCACCGCCAGCTCGCGCTGCACGCGCGGCGAGTACTCGAGGTGCGGCGAGCGCAGCGGCCGCGGCCCCGCCAGCTCGCGCGCGAGCAGGGCGATGCGCGCTTCTTCCTCGAGCGCGGCATAGTTCGCCTCGACGCCCGCGCGCGCGAGCAGCTCCGCCACCGCGGCCTCGTGCTCGTCGGAGCTTTGCCGCAGGTCGATCGGCGCGAGATGAAAGCCGAACAGGCTCACCTGCCGGCGCAGGCGCGCGAGCCTGCCTTCGGCCAGCCGCCCGGCGCCTTGCTCGGCGAGCGCCTGCGCCACGGTGTCCAGCTCCGCGGCGAGCTCCTCGGCGCGGGCATAGTACGGGCGCTGCGCGCTCGGCTGCAGTGCCGCGTGCCGGCCGGTGAGCGCCTGCTCGCTCGCCGCAAGGCGCGCGTAGATCCCGGACAGCGCGCGCCGGTAGGGCTCGTCGCGCCGGTAGGGCGAGTCGTCGCCCGAGCACTCCGCGAGCGCGAGCAGCGCCGCGGGCACCTGTCTGATTCGGGTCGAGATCGAGAGCTCCTTGCCGAGCAGGTTCACCTGCTCGAGGTAGAGCTCGAGGATGAGCTGCGCCTGCTGCGCGAGCGCCGCCGAAAGCGTCTGCGCGCTCACGTTCGGGTTGCCGTCGCGGTCGCCGCCGATCCAGCTGCCGATCGTGAGGAAGGGCGCGAGCCACGGCGCCTGCGACAGCCCGAAGGACTGCTGCAGGCCGGCCTCGATCTCCTCGTACAGCCGCGGCAGCTCGGACAGGAAAGTCATGCGAAAGTAGGCCAGACCGTTGGCGATCTCGTCCGCGACCTCGAGCTTGGTCAGGCGCAGCATCGAGGTGAGCCACAGCCGCAGCACCTCGCGCCGCAGCCGCTCGTCGCGCGCCGCGTCCCGCGGCGCCGCGAGCAGGCGCGCGATCTCGCGCTCGCAGTCGAGGATGCTCTGGCGCTGGACCTCGGTCGGGTGCGCGGTCAGCACCGGGCTCACCCGCGCGCGGCCGAACCAGGCCAGCAGCTCCTCGCCGCGCAGACCCTCGTCCCGAAGACGCTGCAGCGCATAGGCGACGCTGCCCGGGCGCGGCGCCGATCCGGCCTCGGCGTGCGCGCGCCGGCGCCGGTTCTGCTGCGTGTCCTCGGCGATGTTGAGCAGGTGCGAAAAGAAGCTGAAGGCGCGCACCACGTGCAGCGTCTGCTCTATGTCGAGCGCGTTCAGCAGCCCCTCGAGCTCGGATTTCGCCTCCTGCGCGCCGGACTCGGTGCGCCTGAACGCGACCGCGGTCTGGCGGATGAGCTCGACCCGGTGCAGCATCTCCTCGCCCACCTGCTCGCGGATCGCATCGCCCAGCAGGCGCCCGAGCAGGCGCCGGTCCTCGCGCAGCAGGTGCTCCTTCGCTTCCTCGGCGAATCCGGTGATGGCTTCCACGGACGGCAATTCTACGCGCCGGCGGACACGATCCAGCCCTCGCCGCGCGGCAGGCGGCGCGGCAGGCCCCAGCCGGGGCGCGCCGCCGCCCACGCCGCCTGCACCGCGCACAGCACCGCGTCCAGCGAGTCGCCCGATGCGTCTTCGAGCAGGATTTGCTTCATCGAATCGGTTTTAAGCGACACTTTCAATCGAAGCGGATGATCGCCGCGCACCAGCGCAGCGAGGATGCGTCGCCTCGCCGCCCGGCGCGCCGGCGTCTGCAGCGCGCGCGCGTCGTTCTTGTAGGAAGCGCGCACGATCGTTCGCGCCAGCATGCCCGGGTAGGCTTCGAGCGCGACCCGCGCGCGGTCGCCGGCAGCGAGGCCGGGAACGTGCACGCCTGCCGCCGCGAGGCGCGGCGCGCCCTCGTGGAACATGAGCGCGACCGGCGGATTGACCAGCTTCATCGGGCTGGACGAGCCGGCGGGACGGTCGGTAGCGCGGTGCGCGTACTTGTTTCCCGCCGGGCGCGCCGCGCGGTAGGCATCCAGCGCCGCGCGCAGCTCGGCGCGCGTCAGCTGCGCGCAATGCCTGACCAGCGGCCGCCAGCCGCGCGGCCAGCCGAGGTCGCGCACCAGCTCCCCTGGCAGCCCGAACGGAAAGTCGAAGCCCCCGGTCCACGGCCCCGGGCGCGCGAGCAGCGCTTCGAAGGCGGGGAAGTCGAGCAGCGCCTCGAGCGCGAGCACGCGCAGCGCGCCGGCGCGCAGCTCGGCGTGAGCGACCGTGATCGGCTTGGCCTTGCGCGGCGCCGAGGTGAAATCGACGCCGATGACGCGCATCGAGGGACGGCTAGTCGTGCGTCAGCGGCTTGGTCGTGAACAGGTAGTCCTTCAGCTCCTTGTCGAAGCTCGGGTCCCTGCGCCGGATCCACTCCAGCACCATCGACGCGTGCTCCTTCTCCTCGTCCCGGTTGTGTGCCAGGATCGCCTTGAGCACCTTGTCCTTGCAGGCGTCGACGCGCTGGTTGTACCAGTCGATCGCCTCCAGCTCCTCCATCAGCGAGATGATCGCGCGGTGCATGTCGCGTGTTTGGTCCGACATCTCGCCGACCGGCTCGTGGTAGCCCTCGTTCGCCATTGATGCGTCTCCCTTTTGAATTGAAGCGAGAATTAGGAATGCCGGACATTGTGCTCCGCCCGTGGCAATCGCTCAATGCGCGTCGCCGTGTGGCGGGCGCTCGAGCTCGGGCTCACGTGATCGTCGGCTAAATCGCCGCGCGGCGCAGGGCTGCGGCGGACAGGTTGTAGGTGCGCCCGAGACCGGCGACGAAGCGCGCATCGCGCGGCACGAGGCGCCAGAAGCCGAAATCGGCCAGCGCGAAAGTCACCGCCGAGGCCGCAAAGCGCTCGAGCCAGGCGGCCTTGAGGCGCTCGAACGGCTCGCCTTCGCCGGCGAGCGGCTGCGCCTCGCCGCGCAGGGTGACGCGCGCCAGCGTCTGGGGGTCGGCGCGCCCGTCGTCGGGCTCGACGATCGCGAGCGAGACGCGCGGGTCGGCGAGCATGTCCTGCGTGTGCCACGCGAGCCGGCTCAGGCGCAAGGACACGGCGCCGAAGTCGGCCTCGGGCAGGAACGCCACCATCGACACCAGCGGCGCGCCCTGGCGCAGCGTGCCGAGCGCCGCGACGCGCACGCTCCGGATCAGCCGCGCGAGCAAGGCGGATGCGTCAGCGTCCATGAAGCCCATTGTAGTATTCTCGCGCCACCGTGCGTTACGAATTCCTCATCGGCCTGCGCTACACGCGCGCCAAGCGCCGCAACCACTTCATCAGCTTCATCTCGCTCATCTCGATGGCGGGCATCGCGCTCGGCGTCGCCGCGCTGATCGTCGTGCTGTCGGTGATGAACGGCTTCCAGCAGGAGCTGCGCGCGCGCATCCTGGGCGTGGTGTCGCACGTGCAGGTGCTCGGGGCGGACAACCGCCTGGAGCACTGGCAGCAGACGGCGGCCGAGGCGGCGCGCAATCCGCACGTGGTGGCGGTCGCGCCGTTCGTCAGCGCCCAGGGCATGCTCACCTTCGGCCAGGCGGTGCGCGGCGCCGTGGTGCGCGGCATCCTGCCGCGCGACGAGGAGCGGGTGGCCCAGTTCGGCGCGCACATGCGCGCCGGCAGCCTGGACGCGCTGCAACCCGGACGCTTCGGCATCGTGCTCGGCGTTGACCTCGCGCGCGCGCTCGGCGTGCTGCCCGGCGACAAAGTGGCGCTGATCGCGCCGCAGGGCCTGGTGACTCCCGCCGGAGTGATCCCGCGCCTGAAGCAGTTCACCGTCGTGGGAATCTTCGATATCGGCTTCGTCGAGGCGGACGCCGGGCTCGCGCTGATCAACCTGCAGGACGCGCAGAAGCTGTACCAGATGGGCGACGCGGTGAGCGGCGTGCGACTCAGGCTCGACGACCTGTTCGCCGCGCCCGAGGTCGCGCGCGAGCTGACGGCGCGCCTCGGCCCGGACGTCTACGCCAGCGACTGGACGCGCAGCCATGCGAACTTTTTCCGCGCGGTCGAGATCGAGAAGCGGGTCATGTTCATCATCCTGCTGCTGATCGTGGCGGTGGCGGCGTTCAACGTGGTCTCGGCGCTGGTGATGCTGGTGACCGACAAGCAGGCCGACATCGCGATTCTGCGCACGCTGGGCGCCGCGCCCGCCTCGGTGATGCAGATCTTCATGGTGCAGGGCGCGGTGATCGGCGTGATCGGCACCCTGGTGGGCGTGGCGGGCGGAGTGCTGCTCGCGCTCAATATACCCACCCTGGTGCCGGCGATCGAGCACGCATTCAACGTCCAGTTCCTGTCCAAGAGCGTATACCTCATTCCCGAGCTGCCTTCGGACGTGCACTTGCGCGACGTGGTCATCATCGGCCTGGTGTCGCTCGTGCTCTCGTTCATCGCCACGCTCTATCCCAGCTGGCGCGCCTCGCGCGTCAACCCTGCCGAGGCACTGCGCTATGAGTGACGTGCTCGCCTGCCGCGCGCTGCGCAAGACCTACCGCGGCCCGACCGAGGTGCCGGTGCTGCGCGGCGTGGACCTGGACGTGAAGGTGGGCGAGCGGGTCGCAATCATGGGGCGCTCGGGATCCGGCAAGAGCACGCTGCTGCACCTGCTCGGCGGGCTCGACGTGCCCAGCGCCGGCAGCGTGAGCGTGCAGGGCCGCGCGTTCAGCGAGATGGGCGAAGCCGAGCGCGGCCGCGTGCGCAACGCGACGCTGGGCTTCGTCTACCAGTTCCACCACCTGCTGCCGGAGTTCAGCGCGCTGGAGAACGTCGCCATGCCGCTGCTCATCCGCCGCATGGCGCGCGCCGACGCGCATGCGCGGGCCGCCGGGGTGCTGCGCGAGGTGGGCTTGGGCGAGCGCCTCGAGCACCAGCCCGGCGAGCTCTCGGGCGGCGAGCGTCAGCGCTGCGCGTTCGCGCGCGCGCTGGTCACCGAGCCGGCCTGCGTGCTGGCCGACGAGCCGACCGGCAACCTCGACCTGCGCACCGCGGACGAGGTGTTCGAGGCCATGGTGCGACTCTCGGCGACCCACGCCACCGCGTTCGTCATCGTCACCCACGACCCCGCGCTCGCGGCGCGCGCCGAGCGGATCTACGAGCTGCGCGACGGCGTGCTGCATGGGGCAGCTCGCGCTCCAGCGTGAGCTCGTAGGGCGCGTAGCCGAGCGCGCGGTAAAAGCGCAGCGCGGCCTGGTTGGCGGCGAGCGTCCTCACCCGCAGGCGAGCCAGGCCGAGCGCGCCGAAGTGGCGCGCCGCCTCCTCGAGCAGCGCCACGGCGATGCCGCGCGCGCGGGCGCCCGGCGCGACGTACAGTTCGGTGACCACGCCGTAGCGCCGCTCTCCGGGGCGCACGTGGTGCGAGCCCGGCTCCTCCTCCTCGACCCAGCCGACCAGGAAGCCCAGCCGCTCGTCGCCGCGCGCCGCGACCAGCACCCGCCCGCCGCGCTCGCGCGCCGCGCGCTGGAGGTGAACGAGGTGGGCCGCGGCGATGCGGCGGCCTTCGGCCCGCCCCGCGTGCAGGGTGCGCTCGAGGTCCTGCAGCGCGGCGACGAACGTGACCAGCCGCGTCCGGTCGGCGGGCTGCGCATCGCGCACCATGAAACGCGGGCTGCGCTTCATCTCCGGGGCCCCTTGCGGCGCGCGCGCCGGCGCGCGCGCCAGGCGAGCACGACGTATGCGCGCCAGGCGAGGTGCACGCCGAAGTAGCCCAGTGCCGCGAGCGTGCAGGCGAGCGCGAACAGGCCCAGCGCGAGCGGCTTGCCGAGCGACAGCGACCAGTGCACGAGCGTGCGCAGCGACGCGCCGAGCTGCGTCCAGTCGAGCTCCGGCGGCCCGGCGCTCGGCGCGCCGCCGCCGGCGCCGAGCAGCAGCTTGCCGTATTCGTAGGCCAGCACGTACAGCGGCACGATGGTGAACGGATTGGTATACAGGGTGGTGAGCAGCGCCACCGGCAGGTTGCGGTGCAGCGGGACCGCGAGCAGCGCGGCGACGAGCATCTGGAAAGGCCCCGGCACCAGGCCGGCGAACAGCCCGATCGCCACCCCGCCCGCCACCGACTCGCGGTTCAGGTGCCACAGGTTGGGGTGCTGCAGCAGCGAACCGAACATCCGCAGCATGCGGTGGGAGCGGAGCTGCGCGGCGTCGGGCAGGTATTTGCGGAAATACTTTCGCGGCATGGTCATCCGGCGCGCTGCCCGGCCGTTGCATTGTAGATGACCGCGGGAGTGCTTGCTTTCGTGGCCGGGGTGCTGCTGTTGCAGCTGCAGGGCGCGCTTCCGGCCGCGGCCTGGCTGTGGGGCCTGCCGGCCTGCCTCGCGCTCGGCGCCTGGCGCCCGGGGCTGCGCCTGGCGGCCGCCTTCGCCGCCGGCTTCCTGTGGGCCGCGGGCTGGGCGCAGCTGCGCATCGCGGACCGGCTGGCGCCCGGGCTGGAAGGGCGCGAGCTGCAGGTGGCGGGGGTGGTATCCGGCCTGCCCGCCCGCGGCGATCGTGCGCTGCGCTTCGACTTCGAGCCCGAGTCCGCCCCGCCCGGCGAGCGGCTGCCGCGCAAGCTGCGCCTGACGTGGTACGCGCCGGCGCCGCCGGCGCCTGCGCCCGAGGCGCACCCGGGCGAGCGCTGGCGCTTCACGCTGCGCCTGCGCCGTCCGCACGGCGAGGTCAATCCGCACGGTTTCGATTACGAGGCCTGGCTGCTCGAGCGCGACATCGGCGCGACCGGCTACGTGCGCGCGTTCCCGCCGCCGCTGCGCCTGGGCGCGCGCAACGGCGCGCTCGAGCGCATCGAGCAGGCGCGCGAGGCGGTGCGCGAGCGCTTCCTGCGCGTGCTCGGCGCCACCCCGGCGGCGGGGATCCTCGCCGCGCTCGCGATCGGGGACCAGCGCGCGATCTCGAGCGAGGAGTGGCGCCTGTTCCGCCGCACCGGGGTGACTCACCTGATGAGCATTTCGGGCCTGCACGTGACGCTGGTCTCGGGCCTGGTCGCCTGGCTGGTCGGCTTCGGCTGGCGGCGGGTGCCGCGCCTTTGCCTTGCGCTGCCGGCGCGCAAGGCGGCGGCCGCGGCCGCGGTCGCGGCGGCGCTCGGCTACACCCTGCTGGCCGGCTTCGGCGTGCCCGCCCAGCGCACCCTGCTGATGGTGTGCGTGGTCGCGCTCGCGCTGTGGTCGGGACGCGTGGTCTCGCCCGCGCGCGCCCTGGCGCTCGCGCTCGGGGCGGTGGTGCTGGCCGATCCCTGGGCGCCGCTCGCGCCCGGCTTCTGGCTCTCGTTCGGCGCGGTGGCGCTCATCTTCTACGTCGCCGCGGGCTGGACCGGCGCCGAGCCGAGAGTCCTGCAGTGGGCGCGCATCCAGTGGGCGGTGACGCTCGGGCTCGCGCCGGCGGCGCTGCTGCTGTTCGGCCAGGTGTCGCTGGTCGGCCCGCTCGCGAATGCGATCGCGATCCCGCTCGTGTCGGCGGTGGTGACGCCGCTCGCGCTGTTGGGTGCGGTGCTGCCGCTGGACGCGATCCTGCTGCTCGCGGCCTGGCTCGCCGAGCGGCTGCTGGAGTTTCTCGAGGCCTGCGCCGCACTGCCGCTCGCGATCTGGCAGGCCCGCGTGCCGCCGCCGTGGTCGGTGGTGCTCGCGCTTGCGGGGGTGGCCTGGCTGCTCGCGCCGCGCGGACTGCCGTGGCGCGCGAGCGGGCTGGCGCTGATGCTGCCCGCGTTCGCGCTGCCGGCGAGCGCCCCGGCGCCGGGCGAGGCGTGGATCACCACGCTCGACGTCGGCCAGGGCCTGGCGGTGCTGGTGCGCACCACGCAGCACGCGCTGCTGTACGACGCCGGGCCGGCGTTCGCGGGCGAGGGCGATGCGGGCGAGCGCACCGTCGTGCCGCTGCTGCTCGCGAGCGGCGTGGCGCGCCTGGACGCCATGGTGCTGTCGCGCGACGATCCCGACCACGTCGGCGGCGCGCTGTCGGTGATGGAAAACGTACCGACCGGCGCGCTGCTCAGCGCGCTGCCCGCGCGCCATCCGGCGCACGCGCTCGCCGCGGCGCCGCGGCGCTGCGCGCCGGGCGACGCCTGGGAGTGGGACGGCGTGAATTTCGAAGTGCTCGGCGCGGGCTGCGCGCTGCGCGTCAGCTCGGGCGCGCACGCGGTGCTGCTGCCGGGCGCCGGCGGGCGCGGGCCCGAGGCGGCGCAGGCGCCGGGCTGGGTGGTGTTCTCGGTCGGCTACCGCAACCGGCTGCGCCAGCCGGGCAAGGCGCTGCTTGCGCGCCACCGGGCCGCCGGCGCCCGGGCGCTGCGCACCGACCGCGACGGCGCGGTGAGCCTGCGGCTCGGTCCCGCCGGCGTCGCGGTCGAGGCCGAGCGTGCGCGGCGGGCGCGCTACTGGCGCGGCATATAATCGTCGCGCGGAATCCTCCGCACCGAAATCGCGAGGAGGCGGACATGGCCAAGAAGGGGGCAGAAGCGGTATATCGCGTGACCGAGGTGATCGGCACCAGCAGCCAGTCGTGGGAGGACGCGGCGCGCAACGCGGTCAAGACGGCGTCGAAATCGCTGCGCGACCTGCGCATCGCCGAAGTCACCAAGCTGGACGTCAAGGTCGAGAACGGCAAGGTGGTCGCGTTCCGTACGCGCCTGTCGCTGTCGTTCAAGTACGGCTCCTGAGGCATGGCGCAACCCGGGTCCGAGTTCACCGCGATCGTGCGCGTGGCCGGTCCCGGGCGGCTGGACGAGTTCCGCGAGCAGTTGCGCTGGCTCATGGTGCGGGACGTCGACGCCGAAAACTACACCGAGCACCACGCCGGCGACGCGCTCGAGTACCGCTTCGAGCTGAAGAAGGGCGTGCCGTTCGCCGCCTTCGCCAACGCCTCGGAGGAGTTTCCCGAGCTGCGCGTCGAGGCCGATTGGCGCAATACCGCGCAGGGCGTGCGCGGCCGGGCGGTCATCCAGGGCGGCCGGCTGCTCGACCAGGAAACCGCGCCGATCGACCGCGGCCTGCTCGCGCTCGAGATCGAGTGCGGCGCGCACGGCGAGCTCGTGTTCGGCCTGGCCTGCGTGCGCGACGGCGCGGCCTGGCTTGGCTACTGCGCGAGCGCCGAGCGGCACGCGTATTTCCGGCTCGACCAGGCGGGCGAGCTGCGCCTGGACGAGAACGCGAGCGGGCGCTGGAGCGGGCCGGGCGGCGGGGAGATCGAGCCCGCGCTGCTCGAGCGGCTGGAGGAGATCGCGTTTCGCTTCGCCGGCGACTGGCTCTGGTACGACGAGGACGCCACGCCCGCGAGCGCGCTCGAGCGCAAGCACTACGCCGACCACGGCTGGACGGTGGCGGGCGCGAACCTCAGATCCGAGCAGCTGCTGCGGATCGGCCTCGGGCAGCTCTTCAGCACCCTGCCGCCGGAGGCGCGGCCGCTCGCGCAGCGGCTGCGCGGGGCGTGGGCGCGCAAGGCGTGAGCCCGCTCGCGCGCCGGCGCAGCGTGCGCTGCGTCTCGGGCCAGAACCTGCACCGCATCGCCTACCTGGAGTGGGGCGATCCGGGCAACAAGCGCGTGCTGGTGTGCGTGCATGGCCTGACGCGCTGCGCGCGCGACTTCGACGCGCTCGCCGGCGCGCTGGCCGAGCACTACCGCGTGATCTGCCCGGACATGGCGGGCCGCGGCGATTCGGACTGGCTGGCCGATCCGATGCTCTACGTCCTGCCGCAGTACGTCGCCGACGTCGTGACCCTGATCGCGCGCCTGGACGTCGAGTCGGTGCACTGGGTCGGCACCTCGATGGGCGGGCTGATCGGGATGGCGCTCGCGGCGCAGCGCGACACGCCGGTGGCGAAGCTGGTGCTGAACGACGCCGGGCCGGTCGTGACCAGGGTCTCGCTCGAGCGCATCGCGACCTACGTCGGGCTGGCGCCGACCTTCGCCGACTTCAAGGCGGCGGAGCAGTACGTGCGCGCGGTCTCGGCCCCGTTCGGCCCCCACAGCGACGCCGAATGGCGCTTTCTGACCGAAGTGGTGCTGCGCCGCTACGCCGACGGCGGCTACCGCATGCACTACGACCCGCGCCTGGGCGAACCGTTCCGCGCGCAGATGCCGGACAAGGACCTGGAGCTGTGGCCGCTCTACGAAGCGGTGCGCTGCCCGACCCTGGTGCTGCGCGGTGCGCTGTCGGACCTGCTCACGCGCGAAACCTGCGACCGGATGGCCGCCCGCGGGCCGAAGGCGAAGGTGGTCGAAATCCCCGGCGTCGGCCACGCGCCGACCCTGCTGCACGCGGACCAGATCGCCCTGGTGCGCGATTTCCTGCTGCGCTGACTAGGGCTTGGCCGGGTCGTCTTCCTTCGCGGCGGGCGCGCTCTCGGCGGCGGCCGCCTTTTGCTGCTGCTTGCGCAGGCGCTTCTCCTCCTGCTTCCTCTTCTTCGCCAGATCGCGCTGGCGCTTCTCGAACTGATAGTTTGGCTTGGCCAATCGAACCCCCTTCGCGAGCGGTCGCAGCCCGAGTCTAACGCGTCGCGCTAGCCGGCGCTGAAGCGCAGCGCGAAGCTGCGCGCGAGCGCCGGCCGCGCGCCGTCGGCGGTGCGCAGCACTTCGGCGAGATGCGCCTGCGAGGGCGCGGCGAGCGCGCGGTAGAGCCTGGCGCATAGTGCCCGCGCTTCGCGCCCGTGCCAGTCGGCGGGCAGCAGTTCGCCGGGCAGGCCGGGATCGCGCAGCAGGAGCCGCCGGTACTCGTGGATCAGCAGCGTGCGCTCGACGAAGGCGCGCTCGGGCTCGAGCTTCGCCGCCGCGGCGGGCGAAAGCGCGCCGTGGCGGCGAACGAAGGCGCCGTAGGCGCGCGAGAGCTCCGCGAGGTCCCAGGCCGCGCGCACGATGGCGTGCCGCTCGCCGGGCCCGGTGCCGGTGAGCGCAAGGATCTTCTCGCGCAGGCGCGGGAAATCCTCGGTGTCGAGCGCGGCGAGCGACTCCTCCAGCGGCGCGCTCGGGTGCAGGTACACGTTTGCCTCGATCCGGCCGAAGCCCTGCCAGGCCAGGCTGCGGCGCAGGTGCTCGCGCTCGGCCGCGTGCCATTTTCCCGGCAGCATCACCAGCATGCGCCAGCGCCCGTCCCAGCTCGCGTGCCCGCTGGCGTAGATATGGCGTTCGGCGGCCTCGAACTGGCGCCGCCCGAAATCGGTCAGCAGGTAGTCGCTGCGGCGCCCGAGCGCCTCGGCGCGCAGCCAGTGCTCGCGCGCGAGCCGGTATACCGCGGTGCGCACCAGGCGCTGCGACACCCCGAGCGGGGCGAGCAGCCGGATCAGCGAGCCGAGCCAGATCCGTCCGCCGAAGGGCAGCACCGCATCGCCGAACACCGTGACGATGAGCGGGACTGCGCGCGGAGGCGCGCTGCGGCGGACGGCGGCGGGCATGTGGAAATGATACAGAAAAGTTGACGCGAGGCAATAAAACTGTATCATTTCCGCCGGAGGGCGCGGATGTACACCCAATCGATGGACTTGCCAGGCCAGGTGCAGCTCGCGGGCGACTCGCCCGAGGAGCGGCGTTTCCAGGCCAGGGTCGACGCCGACGCCAAGATCGAGCCGCGCGACTGGATGCCCGAGGCCTACCGCAGGACGCTCCTGCGGCAGATCTCGCAGCACGCCCATTCCGAGATCGTCGGCATGTACCCGGAGGGCAACTGGATCACGCGCGCGCCGAGCCTGAAGCGCAAGGCGATCCTGATCGCCAAGGTGCAGGACGAGGCCGGGCACGGGTTGTACCTGTATTCGGCGGCCGAGACACTCGGCCAGTCGCGCGGCGAGATGATGGCGGCGCTCAACTCGGGCAAGGCGAAGTACTCGTCGATCTTCAACTACCCGAGCCTCACCTGGGCCGACGTCGGCGCGATCGGCTGGCTGGTCGACGGCGCCGCGATCATGAACCAGATCCCGATCTGCCGCTGCTCCTACGGCCCCTACGCGCGCGCTATGATCCGCATCTGCAAGGAGGAGTCGTTCCACCAGCGCCAGGGCTTCGACATCATGCTTTCGCTCGCGCGCGGCACGCCGGAGCAGATCGCGATGGCGCAGGACGCGCTCGAGCGCTGGTGGTGGCCCTGCCTGATGATGTTCGGCCCGCCGGACCAGGACAGCACCCACTCGGCGCAGTCGATGAAGTGGAAGATCAAGCGCGTCTCGAACGACGAGCTGCGGCAGAAGTTCGTCGACGTCACGGTGCCGCAGGCCGAGATCCTCGGGCTCAGGATCCCCGATCCGGAGTTGAAGTGGAATGAACAGCGCGGGCACTACGACTTCGGCCCGATCGACTGGGACGAGTTCTGGCGCGTGGTCAACGGCGACGGCCCGTGCAACCGCGAGCGGCTCGCCGCGCGCGTGGCGGCCTGGGAGGAGGGCCGCTGGGTGCGCGAAGCGGCGCTCGCCTACTCGCACAGGAAATATCGCAGGGAGGCGGCATGAGCGAAAAGGAATGGCCGTTGTGGGAGGTGTTCATCCGCTCCAAGCAGGGGCTGGACCACAAGCACTGCGGCAGCCTGCACGCGCCGGACGCCAAGATGGCGATCCAGATGGCGCGCGACGTCTATACGCGCAGGAACGAGGGCGTCTCGATCTGGGTCGTGCCCTCGGCCGCGATCGCGGCCTCCGACCCGGACGACCACGAGAGCTTCGTCGAGCCGATGGCCGCCAAGATCTACCGCCACCCGACCTTCTACCAGCTGCCCGATGAGCTCGAGCACATGTGAATTCGCCCTCAGGATGGGCGACAACGCGCTGATCCTCGGCCAGCGCCTGGGCGAGTGGCTCGGCCACGGCCCGCAGCTGGAGGAGGACATCGCCTCGGCCAACATCGCGCTCGACCTGGTCGGCCAGGCGCGACTGTGGCTTTCGCTCGCCGGCCGGCTCGAGGGCAGGGGGCGCGACGAGGACGCGCTGGCGTATGCCCGCGCGCAGCATGAATTCCGCAACTGCACCCTGGTCGAGCTGCCCAACGGCGATTACGCCTTCACCATCGTGCGCCGCATGCTGTTCGACGCCTACCAGCGCGTGCTGCTGGGGCGCCTGGCGGGCGGTGCGCAGGCAGAGATCGCGGCCATCGCGGCCAAGTCGAAGAAGGAAGCCGACTATCACTGGCGCCACAGCGCCGACTGGACGCTGCGCTTCGGCGACGGCACCGACGAGTCGCACCGCCGCGCGCAAGGCGCGCTCGATCGGCTGTGGGGCTATACGCGCGAGCTGTTCGTGCCGGACCCGGTCGATCCCGAAGCGGACTCGCTGCGCGGCCCGTGGCTCGCGCTGGTCGAGCCGCTGCTGAAGGAAGCGACCCTCGCGATCCCGGCCGAGACGAAGTTCATTTCAACCGGCAAGCGCGGGCTGCACAGCGAGCACCTGGGCTATGTGCTGGCCGAGATGCAGTTCCTGCAGCGCGCCTACCCCGGAGCCAAATGGTAGACGCCTGGCGGATCCTGGCCGGCATCACCGACCCCGAGATCCCGGTGATCTCGATCACCGAGCTCGGCATCGTGCGCGAGGTCACGCAGGCGGCGAACGCGTTGGAGGTGGCGATCACGCCGACCTATTCCGGCTGCCCCGCGATGCATGTCATCGAACAGGAAATCGTCGAGCGCCTTACGCAGGCGGGCTACGCCGAGGTCAGGGTGCGCACGGTGCTCGCGCCGGCCTGGAGCACCGACTGGATCGCGCCCGCGGCGCGCGACAAGCTGACGGCTTACGGCATTGCGCCGCCGGGCCGAGTGAACCTCTATCCCCGCAGCGTCACCTGCCCGCGCTGCGGCGCGGCGCGCACCGAGCGCGTGTCCGAGTTCGGCTCGACCGCGTGCAAGGCGCACTACCGCTGCCTGGAGTGCCTGGAGCCGTTCGATTACTTCAAGCCGCTGTGACCACGGCGCACTTTCATGCGCTGACGGTGAAGGACGTGCGGCGCGAGACCGCTGAGTGCGTCTCGCTCGGGCTCGAGGTGCCGGTCGCGCTCGCGCAGCGCTTTCGCCACATCCAGGGGCAGTACCTGAACGTGCGCACGCGCCTCGCCGGCGAGGAACTGCGCCGCTCGTACTCGATCTGCTCCGCACCCGACGAGGGCGAGCTGCGCATTGCGGTCAAGGCGGTGCCCGAGGGCCGATTCTCGACCTGGGCCAACAGCGACCTCAAAGCCGGCGACACGCTCGAGGCCATGCCGCCCGAGGGGCGCTTTTTCGTGCCGCTCGACCCCGCCAACGCCAGGCACTATGTCGCCTTCGCCGCCGGCAGCGGCATCACCCCGGTGCTGTCGCTGGTCAAGACCACCCTCGCGCGCGAGCCGCGCTCGCGCTTCACGCTGGTGTACGGCAACCGCGCGCTCGAATCGGTGATCTTCAACGAGGCGCTCGAGGACCTGAAAGACAGGTATCTGGCGCGGCTTGCGCTCTACCATGTCTTCTCGCGCGAGCCGCAGGAAATCGAGCTGTTCAACGGGCGCCTCGACCGCGCCAAGGTGGCGCAGTTCCTGCGAACGCTGATTCCGCCCGGATCGATCGACGAGGCTTTCGTCTGCGGCCCGGACCCGATGATGGCCGCGGTCCAGGCCGAGCTCGCCGCGCACGGGCTGGCGCGCGAGCGCATTCACGTCGAGCGCTTCGGGGTCCCGGCGACGAGAGCTGCAAAAAGACCCGAGACGACCAGGCGCATTGCGGCCGATGCCTGCGAGGTGACGGTGATCGCCGACGGCCTGCGCTACCGCTTCGAGCTGGCGCCGGACGGCCCGAGCGTGCTCGAGGCGGCGCTCAAGGCGGGCGCCGACCTGCCCTACGCCTGCAAGGCCGGGGTGTGCTGCACCTGCCGCGCCAGGCTGGTCGAAGGCGAGGTGCGCATGGACGCCAATTACGCCCTGGAAGCCGACGAGGTCGCGCGCGGCTTCCGGCTCAGCTGCCAGTCGCATCCGGTCACGCCGACCCTGGTGCTCGACTACGACCAGCGCTAGCGCTTGACAATAGCTGCCTAGGCAGTAAACTTCGCTGCCTAGGCAGTTATCCATGGTCGCAGCGATCACCCCTTACAGCGTCGCAAGCTACAGCCCCGACGAAAGCGTCGGCTACCTCGTGGCGCGCGTGCGCGCCTCGCTGTTCGCCGCGGTCGATCGGGAAATGGCGCCGCTCGGCGTCTCGGCGGCCCAGTTCGTCATCCTGATGAACGTCGCCCAGGCGCGTGCCTCGTGCGCCGCGGACCTGGCGCGCGAGCAAAGCACCGACACCGGCTCGATGACGCGCATGATCGATCGCCTGGTGCGCAAGGGCCTGCTGCGCCGCGCGCGCGACGCGAAGGACCGGCGCGTGGTGCGCCTCGAGCTGACCGAAGCCGGGCGCAGGCTGGCGCGCAGGCTGCCCGCGGTCGCGGTCAAGGTGCTAAACCACCACCTGCGCGGCTTCGGCGACGCGGAGCTCGAGCAGCTCAAGTCGCTGCTGCGCCGCATGCTCGCCAACGCCGCCTGAATCGACCGTGCGTGCCGCACTCACGATAATCCTCGGCCTGCTGCTTGCAGCCTGCGCCTCACAGGGCGAGCGGGTCGTGCCGCCGGCACAGCAGCTGGCGGGCGGCACGCTCGAGGCGGAGCGCAGCCTCGCGGGCGCACCCGCCGGCGAGTGGCCGAGCGAGCGCTGGTGGAGCGCGTTCGGCGATACGCAGCTCGATTCGCTGATCGACGAGGCGCTCGCGGGCAGCCCGACGCTTGCCGTCGCCGCGGCGCGCATGCGCCAGGCGCAGGCGCAGCTCGATGCCGCGGTGGCGCGCGCGGCCCCGGGCACCGAGGGAGAATTCGACCTCTCGCGGCAGCGCTTCACCGCCACCGGCATCTATCCGCCGCCGCTCGGCGGCGCCAGCTGGACCGTCGCGCAGCTGGCGGTCAACTTCGACTACGAGATCGACTTCGCGCATCGCAACGACGCCGCGATCGCCGCCGCGCACGCGCAAGCCTTCGCCACCGGCGCCGATGCCTACGCGGCGCGCCTTGCGCTCGCCTCGGGCATCGCGCGCGCCTATTTCCAGCTGCAGGGGCTGTTCGCCCAGCGCGACGTGGACCGGGACGAGCTCGCACAGCGCGAGCAGCTGCAGACGCTTGTGCGCCAGCGCGTCGCCGCGGGGCTCGAGACGAAGCTGCCGCTCGCGCGCGCGCGCGCCCTGCCGCCGGCGCTGCGGGCCCAGATCGCCCAGCTCGACGCCGCCATCGCGCTGGCGCGCAACCAGCTCGCCGCGCTGGCGGGCAAAGGCCCGGACCGGGGACTGTCGCTCGCGCCGGCCGAGCCGCGCAATGTCGCCGGCGGCGTGCCCGCGACGCTGCCGCTAGACCTGCTCGGGCGCCGGCCGGACCTGGCCGCGGCGCGCTGGCGTGCCGCGGCGGCGGCGCGCCGGATCGACTACGCCCAGGCCCAGTTCATGCCGAACGTCGACCTGACTGCGTTCGCCGGCCTGTCCTCGCTCGGGTTGAACAACCTGCTGCAATCCGGCAGCACCATCTGGGGCGTCGGGCCGGCGGTGCGCCTGCCTCTGTTTTCCGCCGGCGTGCTACGCGCCGGACTGCGTGGCAGCGAGGCCGAGTACGACCTGGCGGTCGAGCAGTACAACGCGCTGCTGATCGACGCGGTGCGCGAGGTCGCCGACCAGGTCCAGACTCTGCGTGCGCTGGCGAACGAGGCGCGCGAGCGCCGCGTGGCGCTCGCCGCCGTGCAGCGCGCCTACGACCTCGCCTTCGAGCGCTACCGCGGCGGACTGGCTGACTTCCTGAGCGTGCTCGACGCCCAGAGCGCGCTGTTCGCCCAGCGGCGCGCGATGGCCGACCTGCACGTGCGCACCCTGCAGGCCGACGTCGCGCTGGACCGCGCGCTCGGTGGCGGCTACCAGGATCGCGCGCCGATCACGACCGAACACCGGAGCATGAAATGAGTGAATTGCCGCAAGTGCCGACCCAGGGAGCGCGCCGCCGCCGCGCGCTGAGCTTTGTCCTCGTCGCCTTCGTGCTGGTGGGACTCGGCTGGATCACCTGGTGGTACATCGAGTCGCGCGGCCACGAGACCACCGACAACGCCTACGTCGTGGGCAACCTGGTGCAGGTCACGCCGCGCGTGTCAGGCACCGTGGTGGCGATCGGAGCCGACGACACCGACCTGGTCGAGGCGGGCCAGCCGCTGGTGCGGCTCGACCCGGCCGACGCCAGGGTGGCGCTGGCGCAGGCCGAGGCGCAGCTCGCCCAGGCGGTGCGCGAGGCGCGGACTCTGTACGCCGAGGACATCACGCTGGCGGCGGCCGCGGCGCAGCGCCAGGTGGACCTTGCGCGCGCCGAGCAGGACCTCGCGCGCCGCGCCCCGCTGCTGGCGAGCGGCGCGGTCTCGCAGGAGGACCTGCAGCACGCGCGCGATGCGGTCGCCGCGGCGCGCGCGGCGCTCACCACGGCCCGCGAGCAGCTTGCGGCGAGCCGTGCCTTGACCGAGGGAACCAAGGTCGAGACGCAGCCCAGCGTGCTGCGCGCAGCAGCGCGGGTGCGCGAGGCGTTCCTCACGCTGCAGCGGGACGAGATCCCGGCCCCGGTGCGCGGCTACGTCGCCAAGCGCAGCGTCCAGGTGGGCCAGCGCGTGGCGCCCGGCGAGCCGCTGATGGCGGTGGTGCCGCTGGACGACGTCTGGGTCGAGGCGAACTTCAAGGAAGTGCAGCTGCGCGAGATGCGCATCGGGCAGCCGGCGCGGCTGACCGCCGACCTGTACGGCAGCCGGGTCGAGTACGTCGGGCACGTGGCCGGCCTCGCCGCCGGCACCGGCGGCGCGTTCGCGCTGCTGCCGCCGCAGAACGCGACCGGCAACTGGATCAAGGTGGTGCAGCGCCTGCCGGTGCGCATCGCGCTCGACAGGAAGCAGCTCGCCGAGCATCCGCTGCGCATCGGGCTGTCGATGGAAGTCGACGTCGACGTGCGCGACGCGAGCGGGCCGCAGCTCGCCACGGCGCCGGTCAAGGGGCCGGTGTACGCGACCCGGGCGTTCGACGAGCAGGCCGCCGCGGCCGACGCCCGCGTGCGCGAGATCATTGCCGCCAATCTCGGGCGAGGCCAGTGAGCGCAGCGCCTCCGGCCGCGTCGGCACCGGCGCCGCTCGAGGGCATGGAGCGCGCGGTCGGCGCGTTCGTGCTCTCGCTCGCGGTATTCATGACCGTGCTCGACACCACGATCGCCAACGTGTCGATCCCGACCATCGCCGGCGACCTCGGCGTGAGCCCGAGCCAGGGCACCTGGGTCATCACCTCGTTCGCGGTCTCGACCGCGATCGCGGTGCCGCTCACCGGCTGGCTGGTGGTGCGCTTCGGCCAGGTGAGGCTGTTCGTCACCTCGGTGCTGCTGTTCAGCACCGCGTCCTGGCTGTGCGGCCTGGCGCCGAACCTCGAGACGCTGATCGTGTTCCGCGTGCTGCAGGGCACGGTCGCCGGTCCGATGGTGCCGCTGTCGCAATCGATGCTGCTCTCCACCTTCCCGCGCGAGAAGGCGGGGCTTGCGCTCGCGCTGTGGTCGATGACCGCGCTGCTGGCGCCGATCTCGGGTCCGCTGCTGGGCGGCTGGATCTCGGACAACGCGACCTGGCCGTGGATCTTCTACATCAACGTGCCGGTGGGCCTGTTTTCCGCCGCGGTCACCTGGCAGCTCTACCGCACGCGCGATTCGGCCACGCGCAAGGTGCCGGTCGACTACGTCGGCCTCGGATTGCTGATCACCTGGGTCGCGGCGCTGCAGATCATGCTCGACAAGGGCAACGAGCTCGACTGGTTCAACTCGGCCCAGATCGTGACCCTGGCCTGCGTCGCCGCGGTCGGCTTCACGCTGTTCCTGGTCTGGGAGCTGGTCGACAACGAGCACCCGATCGTCGACCTGTCTCTGTTCAAGAGTCGCAACTTCACCAGCGGCACGCTCGCGATCGCGGTCGGCTACGCGGTGTTCTTCGGCATCACGGTGATCATCCCGCTCTGGCTGCAGACGATCATGGGCTACACCGCCTTCTTGTCGGGGCTCACGGTGGCGCCGATCGGGATCCTGTCGCTGATCATCGCGCCGATCCTGGGCCGCAACCTCGCGCGGCTGGACGCACGCAAGATCGCGAGCTCCGCGTTCCTGGTGTTCGCGCTGGTCATGTTCATGCGCGCGCGCTTCGACCTGCAGACCGACTTCTGGTCGATCGTGCTGCCGACCGTGATCCAGGGCGCGGCGACCGTGTCGTTCTTCCTGCCGCTCACGGCGCTGCTGCTCGCCGGGCTTCCGCCGGAGCGCATCCCTGCGGCGACGGGCTTGAGCAACTTCGCCCGCTTCACCGCCGGCGCCTTCGGCGCCTCGGTCTCGGTCACGCTGTGGAACGACCGCGCCGCGCTGCACCGCGCGCACCTGGTCGAGCACGTCACGGCCTACAATCCGGACGCGACGGGCGCGCTCGCCGTGATGCACGCCCATGGCCTGAGCCCCGACCAGGCGCTCGGCCTGATGGACCGCCTGATCGACCAGCAGGCGCGCATGCTGAGCACGGTGGACCTGTTCTGGCTCTCGGGCATTCTCTTCATCGCGCTCACCGCGCTGGTGTGGATCGCCAAGCCGGCCAACATCTCGCACCGCGCGCCCGCCGACGCCGGCGCGCACTGAGCGCTAAATTCTTCGGCCCACGCCCACCCAGTACGGCGCGCGCAGCTTGCGCTTGAAGATCTTGCCGCTGTCCTCGCGCGGCAGCGCGGCGTGGAACTCGACCGTGTGCGGCACCTTGTAGCCTGCGATGCGATCGGTGAGCCAGGCTTGCACCGACGCGGCGTCGAGCGTCGCGCCGGGCTCGGGCTGGATCGCGGCGGCGAGCGCCTCGCCGAACTCCTCGCTCGGGATGCCGAACACGGCGCAGTCGTGCACCCCGGGCATGGCGTGCAGCGCGGCCTCGATCTCGGCCGGGTAGATGTTGACCCCGCCCGAGATCCCCATGTCGGTGGCGCGGTCGCAGATGTAGAGGTACCCGTCCTCGTCGACGTAGCCCATGTCGCCCAGGGTCCACAGGCCCTCGCGCTCGAGCGCCGCGCGCGCGGCCGGGTTGTTGTTGTAGGAGAAGTCGGGGTAGGCCGGCTGGCGGGCGTAGATCAGGCCCACCTCGCCAGGGGGCAGCTCGCGCCCCCGCTCATCGAGGATCTTGAGCGCGCCGACGCCCACCGGCCGCCCGGCCGAGCCGGGTTTCTTCAGCGCCTCGTGCGAGTCGATCGAGGTGACGACGCCCGCTTCGCTCGAGGCGTAGCACTCGTGCAGCACCGGGCCCCACCAGTCGATCATGGCGCGCTTCAGGGCCGGCGCGCAGGGCGAGCCGGTGCTGGCGACGAAGCGCAGCGACGACAGGTCGTAGCGCCGCTTGACCGCGTCCGGCAGCTTCAGCATGCGCACGAACATGGTCGGCACCAGGTAGGCGTGGCTCAGGCGGTGGCGCTCGATCAGCGCGAGCGTGCGCTCGGCGTCGAACCTCGGCTCGAGCACGAGCAGCGCGTCCTCCTGCTGCAGGGTCTGGATCGCGTACAGGTTCGGCGCGCTGTGGTAGAGCGGCCCGGGCAGCAGCGCGCGCATGCCGGGCTCGATGCCGAAGCCCTTGTAGCGCGTCTCGCGCGCGAGCTCGGCCATCTTGTCGGCGCCCTCGAGCGGCATCGGCGCGCGGCGCACGCCCTTGGGCCGCCCGGTGGTGCCGGAGGTGTAGGGCATGTTGCCGCGCAGGCGCCGCGGCGCGCCGCTCCAGCGCGGCGCATCGCGCAGCCAGCCGCTCCAGTCCCGCGGCTCGACCACCAGCAGCCCGACCGCGGCGGGCAGCGCGCCCTCGATCTGAGGCAGGAGGTCCGCGTGCGCCACCAGCGCCTTGGCGCCGCTGTCGGCCAGGATCCAGCCCGCCTCGTCGGCCTTGTAGTGCCAGTTGATCGGGCAGGAGTAGGCGCCCAGGCGCAGCGCGGCGAACGCGGCGGCGAGGAACGCCGGGTCGTTCTTCAGCATCAGGCAGACCACGTCGTCCTCGCCCACGCCGAGCCGCTCGAGCCGGCTCGCGGCGCGCAGCACCGCGTGCTCGAGTTCGGCCCAGGCGATTGCGCGTTGTTCGAAAATCAGCTCGGCAGGCATGGGCGCGAGTATAGGCGAGCTGCTGATAATATCCGCGCTCCATCCGGGAGAGCCACAGTGAGCGCCTTCACCCCGACCGCACGCACCAGGATCAAGCGCCTGCCCAAGCGCGGCCACTACGACAGGCAGACGGTCTACGCGATCCTCGACGCCGGCTTCGTGTGCCATATCGCCTACGTCATCGACCGCCAGCCGTACGCGACGCCGACCGCCTACTGGCGCGAGGGCGACGCGGTGTACTGGCACGGCTCGTCCAAGAGCAGGATGCTGCTCGCGCTGGAGAAGGCGCCGCGCATCTGCCTGACCGTGATGCACCTGGACGGCCTGGTGGTGGCGCGCTCGGGCTTTCACAAGTCGATCAACTACCGCTCGGCGATGCTGCTGGGCAGGCCGTACAAGATCGTCGAGCCCGAGGAAAAGCTGGCGAAGATGGAGCGCTTCGTCGAGCGCCTCTATCCCGGGCGCTGGGCGCAGCTGCGCCCGGTGACGAAGCAGGAGCTCAAGGCGATGAGCGTGTTCGGCCTGCACATCGAAGAGGCGGTGGCCAAGGTGCGCAGCGGCCCTCCTATAGACGACGAGGCCGACTACGCGCTGCCGATCTGGGCGGGCGTGGTGCCGATCCGCCAGGTGCCGGGCGAGCCGCTCGACGACGGCCGGGTCGCGCCCGGCGCGCCCGGCGCGCCGCGGGTGACGCTCTGAGGGCTATAGCCCGCGCGCGATCCTGAGCTCGCGCAGCATCGCGCGTTTCTTGCTCTGGTGCGAGCTCATGCGGCGCAGGATGTCGTCCAGCGAGCGCAGGGCTTCGCGGATGTAGGGCCCCTTGTTCAGCATCACGCACTCGGCGCGCATCGACATCGCCGCGTCGGTGATCTCGGCCCGGGTCGGCGCGCCGCGCTTGGCGAGGGTGTCCAGCACTTCGGTCGCCCACACCACCGGCACGTGCGCCGCCTCGCACACCCAGAGAATTTCCTCCTGGACTTCCGCCAGGCGCTCGAAGCCGCATTCGACCGCGAGGTCGCCGCGCGCGATCATCACCCCGCAGGAGCGCGCGCGCATTGCCTCGAGCAGCATCGCGGGCAGGTTCTCGAAGCCGCGCCGCGTCTCGACCTTGAGCACGATTGCCGGCGGGCGAGGACCGAGGCGGGCAAGCGCGGTGCGCAAGGAGCGCACGTCGCCGACCGTGTCGACGAACGACAGCCCGACCATGTCGGCGTGCGGCCCGACGAACTCCAGGTCGCGCCGGTCCCTGTCCGACAGCGCGCGGGTGCGCAACGCGGTGTCCGGCAGGTTGATGCCCTTGTCGGCGCGCAGCGCCACGCCGCCTGGGCGCGCGCGCACCACGCGCACCAGCAGCCGGTCGGCGCCGGCCTTGTCGATGATCCCGCCGATCTTGCCGTCGTCGAAATAGATGCGCTCGCCGGGGCGCGCGTCGCGGAACACGCCGGGCAGAGTGCAGCCGATGGTTGCGGGGCGCAGCACCTTGTCGTGGCGGTCGAGCCTGGCCGGGCTTCCCGGGCGCAGGGACCGGGTGAGCACGATGCGGTCGCCCTCGCAAAGCAGGATCGAGCCTTCCCTGCCCGGCACGGCGCCGATCCTGGCGCTGGGCGTCGGGCCCTTGCGCTCGCGCGAGAGCAGCGTGCCCGGAACCAGGTAGGCGGTCTTCGTCGCCTCGGCCCACGCTCCCTCGTCGCTGCAATCGACCAGCTTCCATGTGCGGCGCGCCCGGCGCGCGTCCTCTAGCGCGACCCGATCTCCCGCCTTCAGCGCCGCGAGCCAGCGCGCGGGCACGCGCAGCACCGCGTCGGCCGGCGCGGGCGGCTCGCGCGGGTCTTCCTGGGCGGTGAGCCAGATGCGCGCCGGCGCGAGCACCGCGCCGAACGCGTCGCGCTTGGGCCGCACCCGCAGCACCGCCGGGCCGGGCTCGACCGGCCCGGTGCGCAGCTTCGGGCCGGCGAGATCCATCAGCACTCGGCAGCGCCTGCCGAGCGCCTTTTCGGCGCGGCGCAGGTGGCCGATCATCCTGCGCCAGCGCGCCTCGTCGTCGTGCGCGCAATTGATGCGCATGACGTCCATTCCTCCCGCCAGCAAATCGCGCACCAGCGCGTAGTCGTCTGCGGCCTCGGACGGCATGGTGACCATGATGCGCACCTCGCGCTTCGCGGGCGGAGCGCCGAGCAGGACACGCGTATTGCGCTCGAGCAGCTCGGCGCCGAGATCCATGTCGGGCGGCGGCAGCTCGCCGCGGTGCGTGGTCGCCGGCTTGGCGGCGAGCCCGCGCACCGCGCGCGCGACCAGCTCGACGGTCGCGGCGACCCACTGTTCGGCGCGCCCGAGGGAGGACAGCCCGCGCTCGGCGAGGCTGCGCTGCAGCGCGCGCCGGTCGTGGCGCCGCAGCGCAAGATAGCGCACCAGGTTGCGGGCGCTCAGCTCGAACGTCGGGTCCACGGCGTCGATCCGGGCGCGCGCCTTGCGTTCGGCCAGGCGCAGCTCGACGGCGAGCTGCGCGACGTCGCGCGCCAGACGCCGGAGCTCGCGCGCCTCGGCATTGCGGGCGTTGCTCACGGCCATTGTTCTGGCACGCGCGTGTTACGGCATTGTTACAGCACGCCGAGCGCGAGCCCGGCGGCGAAGGTCGCGCCGAGCTCCTCGAGCGCCGCGACCTGCTCGGGCTTGAGCTCCTTGACCACCACCAGCGGCTCGCCCACCTGCTTCAGCCGCAGCCCGGTGACGATGCGCTCGACCGAGCTCACCGCGCCGCTGCCGTCCTGGCCGGCGCCGACGAACAGCGCCCAGGGCCGGCCCGCGACCTTGCCTTCGCAGGGGTAGAACACGCGCTCGAGGAAGTCTTTCATCATGCCCGACATGTAGCCGAAGTTCTCCGGCGTGCCGAGGATCAGGCCGTCCGCGGCGAGCACGTCCTCGGGCCCGGCCTCGGCGCAGCGCTTCAGCACCACGCGCACGCCGGGCTCGCTCCTCGCGCCGCGCTCGACGGCCTGCGCCATCTGCGCGGTCTTCACCCCGCCGCTGTGGTAGACGATGAGCAGCGTTTTCACGCTCTGAGCCTGGTCGCCGGGTCCTGGCGGTAGAAGCGCCGCAGCTGATCGTACATCTCCGGGTAGCGGCGGCGGGTCTCGTTCGGCGTCTCGAAGAAGGCCTCGGTCAGCACGGCGAAGAATTCCGCCGGGTGCTCGGCGGCGTAGGGGTCGAGCCAGGTGTCCCGGCCCCGCTCCAGCTCGCCGCGGAACGCCTCGTAGGCGCGCTCGAGCGCCGCGCGCCAGGCCATGCGGTCCATCTCCGGCGGCAGCGGCGGCACGCCGTCGGCCTCGCCGCTAAGCATGTCGAGCTTGTGCGCGAACTCGTGGATCACGACGTTGGCGCCCTCGTCGTGCTGCGCCGCGTCCCAGGACAGGATCACCGGGCCGCCCGGCCAGGACTCGCCCGCCAGCTCGTCGTCCCATTCGTGCACCACGCCGCCTTCGTCCACTTCGCTGCGCCTGACGCGGAAGTCGCCCGGGTAGATCACGATCTCGCTCCAGCCCTCGTACCAGTCCAGCCCCAGTTCGAGGATCGGCAGGCAGGCCTGCAAGGCGACCGATAGCCGCAGCGCGTCGTCCAGCGCCTGGCCGCGCACCCCGGTGAACCGCTTCTCGGCCAGGAACAGCAGCGCCAGCTCCTGCAGCCGCCGGGTCTGGCCGGCGTCGAGCCCGCGCAGGAACGGCAGCTTCGCGCTCACACGGCGCCACAGCGCCGGGTCGATGCGGTGCCTCGCCAGCACCCGCCGGCGGCGCCAGCGCTTCACCCAGCCCATGGCCGCCAGCCCATGTCAGCGCCGCGCGCGGCGCGCGGCGAGCCACACGCCGGCAAAGATCAGCACCATGCCCACGGCGTGGTACAGGTGCAGCCGCTCGCCCAGGAAGGCGACCGCCATCAGGATCCCGAACGGCGGGATCAGGTAGAGGTAGGCGCCCGCCGGCCCGGGGCCGATCGCGTGCACGCCCTTGCCCCACATCGCGAAGCAGGCAACCGAGGGAAAGATGCCGAGATAGAGGATCGTCAGCACCGGGCCCCAGCCGAGCGCGATGCGTCCGCCGGCGGCGAGGTCGGCGGCGTACAGCGGCAGCATCGGCAGCATGCCGGCGAGCGAGCAGGCGAGCAGGAAGCTGAGCTGCGACAGCGCGGGCGGCTTGAAGCGCAGGCACACCGTGTACAGCGCCCATAGCGCGACGGTGGCAAGCAGAAACAGGTCGCCGTGGTTGACCTGCAGCGTGGCGAGCCGCTGCGGGTCGAGCCGGCTGACGATCGCCAGCACGCCGCAAAACGAGACCGCAACCCCGAGCGCGGCGCGCACGCCGATGCGCTCGCGAAAGAGCGCGAGCGCGAACAGCGGGATCAGGGCCGGCGTGACCGACTGGATCAGCAGCGCGTTGGTGGCGGTGGTCTCGCGGATGCCGTAGTAGCCGACCATGTTGTAGAGCGCGTTGCCGGTCAGGCTGAAGAAAGCGATCGCCTTCCAGTGCGCGCGCACCACCGGCCAGTCGCGCGCGAGCTGCCGGCCGGCAAGCGGCAGCAAGACTGCGATCGCAGTGGTCCAGCGCCAGAACGAGAGCGACACCGGCGTGACTTCCAGGTGCACCGCGCGCGCGACAACCCAGTGTCCGGCCCAGAACAGCGCGGTGAGCGCGAGGAGCAGGTGGGGGGAAACTTTCGCCGCGGGGCGCGAGTCTGGCATGCAGGCCCGCTACAATATCAGCATGGTGTCGGTCGTCCAGCTCCGCCCGCAAAACAGCGCCGCCGCGCTCGAGCCGATCGCGGCGGGACTGGACGGCGAGGAGCGCGGCTTGATCGGCCGGGCGCTCGAGTTCGCGCAGCCGCTGTACGCCGGGCAGGTGCTCTCGACCGGCGAGCCGGTCTGGTCGCACGCGCTCGGTCTCGCGGCGAGCCTGGCCGCGATCGGGCTCGACCCGCCCGGGCGCGCGGCCGGGGTGCTGTTCGCCGCGCCCAAGTACGCGGGCGCGGTGGACGTGCTGCGCGAGAAGTTCGGCGACGACGTGGCCGCGCTCGCGGCGGGGGTGGAGAAGCTCTACCAGCTGCGCGTGCTCACGCGCGGCACGCCGCAGCAGCAGATCGAGGTGCTGCGCCAGATGGTGCTAGGCATGGTGGAGGACATCCGCATGGTTCTCATCCGCCTGGCGAGCCGCACCCAGACCCTGCGCTGGTACGCGAGGAACCCGGCGCCGGACCGGGCGAGCTACGCGCGCGAGACGCTCGACATCTACGCCCCGCTCGCCAACCGGCTCGGGGTGTGGCAGCTCAAGTGGGAGCTGGAGGACCTCTCGTTCCGCTTCCTCGAGCCCGAAACCTACAAGAAGATCGCGCAGATGCTGGACGAAAAGCGCGCCGAACGCGAGCACTACATCCAGGACGCGATGGCGCTGCTCGCGCGCGAGCTGCGCGCCGCGGGGGTCGAGGCGGCGATCGCCGGCCGCCCCAAGCACATCTATTCGATCTGGAACAAGATGCGCAGCAAGGGGCTCGATTTCTCCGAGCTGTACGACGTGCGGGCGCTGCGCGTGATCGTCGGCTCGGCAAAGGATTGCTATGCCGCGCTCGGGGTGGTGCACGACCTGTGGCAGCCGATTGCGAAGGAGTTCGACGACTACATCTCGCGCCCCAAGGGCAACGACTACCAGTCGCTGCACACTGCGGTGATCGGCCCCGGCGGCAGGACGCTCGAGGTGCAGATCCGCACCGCCGAGATGCACCGCCACGCCGAGTTCGGCGTCGCGGCGCACTGGCGCTACAAGGAGGCCGGCGCGGCGACCAAGGCCCAGGGCAGGTTCGAGGACAAGATCGCCTGGCTGCGCCAGCTGCTGGCGTGGCGCGACGAGGTGACCGACGGCTCGAAGTGGGCCGAGAAGACGCGCCAGGCGGCGCTCGACGACACGGTCTACGTGGTTACGCCGCAGGGCAAGGTGGTCGACCTGCCGGCGGGTTCGACGCCGGTGGACTTCGCCTACGCGCTGCACAGCGACCTCGGGCACCGCTGCCGCGGGGCCAAGGTCGACGGGCAGATCGTCCCGCTCGAAACCCCGCTCAAGAGCGGGCAGCGGGTCGAGATCACGGCCGCCAAGAGCGGCGGGCCCTCGCGCGACTGGCTGAGCGCCGAGCGCGGCTTCGTCAGGAGCCCGCGCGCGCGGCAGAAGATCCGGCAGTGGTTCAACAGCCAGGCACTGTCCGAGACCGTCGCCGCCGGCCGCGCGGCGGTGGAAAAGGAGCTCAAGCGCGAGGGCGCGAGCCAGGCCAAGCTCGAGACGCTCGCCGCGCGGCTCGGTTTCTCGCGCCCGGACGATCTGTTCGCCGCGGTCGCGCGCGACGAGGTGAACCTGCGCCAGCTGCAGTCCGCGCTGCGCGGCATGGGCGCCGCGGCCCCGGCGCCGCCGCCGGCGCAGCCGCAGCGGCGCGCGCGCCTGGCCTCGGGCAAGGGCGGGGTGCTGGTGGTCGGCGTCGACCGGCTGCTGACCCAGCTGTCCAAATGCTGCAAGCCGGTGCCGCCCGACCCCGTGCGCGGCTTCGTCACGCGCGGCAAGGGGGTGTCGATCCACCGCGAGGACTGCCCGAGCCTGAAGCGGCTCGCCGAGCGCCATCCCGAGCGCCTGATCGAGGCGCAATGGGACGCCAGCGCGGGCGGGGCCTACGCGGTCGACATGGTGGTGACGGCGAGCGACCGGCCGGGCCTCTTGCGCGACATCGGCGACGCGCTGGCGCGCGAGCGCATCAACGTCACCGCGGTACGCACCCAGAGCCGCGACGAGCTGGCCTTCATGCGCTTTTCCTTCAACGTCGGCGACCTGGCGCAGCTCAAGCGCGCCTTTGCGGTGGTCAAGGAAGTGCCGGGCGTCATCCGCGCAGCGCGCGGCTGATTTTCATCGCAGCGTCACGCGGGCGCGCGATGATCGGCGCCCGTGAGGATGCGGATTCTGCTCTACGCGCTGCCGCTCGCGCTGTTCGCCCCGGACGCCCTTGCCTGGGGCCTGCAGACGCACCTCTTCTTCGCACAGTACGCGCTCATGACGGCTCCGCTTGCGGATCCGCGGCTTCGGCGCGCGGCCGCACGCTTGCCGCGCCTGGTGCTCGCCGGGGCGTGTCTGCCGGACCTGGCCCTTGTCGGGCCGGTTATCGGCACGCCAGCGTTTCGCCGTTGCCACCGCTGGGCGACGCTGCGCAGGATCGCCGCCGTTCCGCTGTGCGACGAGGACCGCGCGATCGTGCTCGGCTATGCAAGCCACCTGCTGGCGGACGTCGTTGCGCACAACTATTTCGTGCCCGAGCACGAGCGGCGCATTGCCCGCGTCGAGCACCTCACGCATGCGGCCTGCGAGTGGGCGATGGACGATTTCCTGCGGCCGTGGGTATGCGCCGCGGCGGTGGAGCTGCTCGTCGGGGAGCGCGCCGCGCTGGCCGACTTCGTCGGCAGCCGATTCCGCTGCGGCACGGCGCTGGCGCGGCGTGCGGTCGAAGTGCTAGGCCGCGCCGACAGCGCGCTGCGCGCCTCGGCGCTGCCGGGTCTATGCCGACGCGCTCTGGCGCTGTTCGACCGTGGTGTCGTTCCCCGCTTCGAAGCCTACGTGCGCGAGACTTCGGCCAGGCTCGGCCAGCTCGACGAGGTGCTGAACGGCGCCGAGCCGGCCTGGGATGCCGAGCCGGCGCGCGACGCCTCGCGGCGCGAGTTCTGGCGCCGCGGCAGGCTGCTGCTGCCCGCGAAGCTGCTCTAGGACCAGATCGCGGCAGCGTGCCGCGAGCCGGCGTCGCGCGAGTCCGCGCGGGAATGGAACCGGCGCGGGGGGAGGGTACAGCGCAGGCAGTATCCTCACCCGCGCCACAATGCGCGGCGCGAGGGCGATCCGGCGCAGCGATTGCAGCAGATTCGTCTCGCCGACGAACGGTGCGGCGCGGCAGGGCTCGCCGCGCGCGTCGTGGTAGCTGAGCGTCAGCGGCAGAACCGCTCGCTGCTGGTCGACCGCGGCCTGGAACAGGGCGGGACGGAACGGCAGCACCTGTGAGCCGTCGCTGGTCGTCCCCTCGGGAAATATCGCCACGCGGTGGCCTGCGGCCAGCAGGACGCCGATCTCGTTCACCGCCTTCTTGGCGGCGTGCCCGCAGCCCCGACGCAGCAGGATGGTTCCGGTACGCGCGAGCAGCAGGCCGATCGCCGGCCAGGCGCCAACCTCGTGCTTGGAGACAAAGGTCGCCGGGCAGACCGAGTTCACAACCAGTACGTCGAGCCAGGAGACGTGATTGGCGACCACCAGGGCGCCGTTCGGAATCGGCGCGCCTCCCAGCCGAAGCTGAACGCCCAGGATCTGCAGCAGGGCCGCGCTCCAGCGCCGGGAGACGGCAGCCCGCCCTCGATGCGCGAGCAGGGGATACAGCGCGAGCACCGTGGCCAGGCCGTGCGCGAGGTGCAGCGCGACGCGGGCGATGCGCAGCGCCGCGCGCGCCCAGCGCAGCGGCCGAAGGCTAGACGAGCGCAAGCGAAGCCGCGCCGAGCACGGCCCCGAGCGTTGCGCCGGAGAGCACATCGCTGGGGTAGTGCAGGCCCAGCACGACGCGCGAAACGGCGGTGAGCAGGGTGAACGGGACGAGCAGCCCCGCGAGCGAGGGATAATAGGCGAGCGCGACGACCGAGAACGCCACCGCGTGGAGCGTGTGCCCCGAGGGAAAGCTGAAGGTGTCGAGCACCGATGCGCCCTGCGCGATGCTGGCCTGGACCTGGTAAGGGCGCGGGCGCAGCGTCCCGCGCTTGAGAAGCTTGTAGGTCACCGTGCACGCCACCCCTGCGCCCGCCATGTGCAGCACCGCCAGCGCGGCATCGCGGCGCCAGAGCAGCAGGGCGAGCATGAGCGCGTACCAGAACACGCCGTTGCCCAGCCAGCTGATCGCACGGCACCCCAGCAACAGGGTGCGGTAGCGAAGCGCACGGTTGAAGCGCAGGCAGACCCGCTCGTCCCAGCGCTGGATGCGCTCGAGCGTTGCGTCAAAGCGCGACAGGCTCTGCCTCCGCCGCCGGCCGCCGGCCGGCGCCCGCCTCGAACAGGGCCGCCTCGAAATCCCGCACGATGTGCGACCAGGTGACGCCCTCGGAGACGGCGCGCGCCGCGCACCCGAGCTGGCGCGCAAGCTGCGGCTCGCTCGCCATGCGCTCGGCCTGGGCGATGAACGCTGCGCGGTCGTCGTACGGCGCGAGCAGCGCGGAGCGGCCGTGCTCGAGATGCTGGCGCGCGGCGGCGTAGTCGTAGGCCACCACGCCCAGGCCGCTCGCCATCGCCTCGAGCGTGACGTTGCCGAAGGTCTCGGTGATGCTGGGAAACAGGAACACGTCGCCCGAGGCGTAGTGCGTCGAGAGCTCGCCGTTGACCAGGCGGCCGGCGATCACGCAGCCGATACGCGCGCGGCGCAGCTTCTCGAGCAGCGGCCCGTCGCCCACCAGCACGAGCTTGGTATCGGGGCGCCGGCGCCGCATCGCCTGGTAGGCCTCGATCACCAGCGGGAAGTTCTTCTCCGGCGCGAAGCGGCTCACGCACAGCGCGACCAGCGTATCGTCGCCCGCGCCCCAGCTGGCGCGCAGCGCGCGCGAGCGGCGCGCCGGGGAGAACACCTCGGGGCTCACGCCGCGACCCACCACGCGCAAGCGCTCGAAGCCGCGCGCGCCGAGCTGCGCGGCGAGCTCCGCGGTCGGCACCAGCGTGCAGTCGGCGCGGTTGTGGAAATGGCGCAGGTAGCCCTCGATCGGCCGCCGCAGCCAGGAGATGCCGTAGTGCTTGCTGTAGGCGTGAAAATTGGTGTGGAAATCGGCGACAACCGGCAGCTTCAAGCCGCGCGCGGCGGAAAGCGCCGACCAGCCCAGGGGGCCTTCGGTTGCAACGTGCACCAAGTCGGGACGCCAGCGCCGCCAGGCGCGCTCCAGGGCGCGCGCGCCCGGCGCGCCCATCTTGAGCTGGGTGTAGCGCGGCACCGGAATTCCGGGCCGCAGCAGCTCTTCGAACTCCGCTTCCTGTACTCCCCGGTCGTCGCGGTGCTGGCGCGGTCGCACGAGCTGGATCGCGTGTCCCCGCGCGCGCAGGCCCTCAGCCATCAGTCCGATGGTGCGGGCGACGCCGTTGACCTCGGGCGGGTAGGTCTCGGTCACCATCGCCACGCGCAGGCTGCGGCCGCGGGGCGCGAGCTCGTCGATGTCCGCGATACGGTTCACGCGGCGTGAGCATGCGGCGCGCGTGTGAATTCCGGATGACGGGAATGTGATCGCTTTGTGACAGCGCGCGGGCGGCGATCAGCCGAGCAGCACCAGCAGCCACACCAGCCCGGTGGTCACCAGCGAGAGCATGACGGCGGCGCTTCCCATGTCCTTGGCGCGCTTGGCGAGGCGGTGGTTCTCGAGCGAGACCCGGTCCACGGTGGCTTCGATCGCCGAGTTCAGGAGCTCGACCACGAGCACGCCGAGCACCGAGCCCGCGAGCAGCGCGCGCTCAAGCCCGCTGTGGCCGAGCCACAAACCGAGCGGCACCAGCACCGCGGCGAGGATCAGCTCCTGGCGGAATGCATCCTCGTGGCGCGCCGCCGCGGCAAGGCCGGAGAGCGAGTAGCGCGTGGCGTTGATCACGCGCTGCAGTCCGGTCTTGCCTTTGTGCGGGCTCTCCATCGCGCCGGGAAATGTAGCACGAGATGCAGTCATGGAAACGTCACCGCGCCGTCACCGCAGGGTCACGGGGGGGACATACAGTGCGCGCGCCAACCAGACCCGGGAGCGACCTGATGGACCGCATCGACGACAGCCTGCTGCTCGAGCCCCGCGCGATCGTTCGCAGCGGGCGCCGCTACTCGCTGGCCTTTGCGCACAGCGACGCCGAGCGGCGCGAGGCGCAGCGGCTGCGCTGGCGCGTGTTCGTGGAGGAAATGGGCGCGCGGCTGCGCTCCAGGGAACCGGGCGTCGACGAGGACCTGTTCGATTCGCACTGCAGGCATCTGCTGGTGCGCGACGAGGAAAGCGGCGAGGTGATCGGCACCTACCGGCTGCTGCCGCCGCACGCGGCGCGGCGCGTCGGCTGCTACTACTCCGAGACCGAGTTCGACCTCACCCGGCTGCAGCTGCTGCGTCCGCGCATGGTCGAGCTCGGGCGCTCATGCGTCGATCCGCGCCATCGCGCCGGTACGGTGATCGCGCTGCTCTGGAGCGGAGTGGCGCGCTACATGCTCGCGCACGGCTTCCGCTACCTCGCAGGCTGCGCGTCGATCAGCCTGCGCGACGGCGGACGGGCCGCCGCGGCGGCGTTCCAGCGCATGCGCGCGATGGCGCTCGCGCCGATCGAGTACCAGGTGTTCCCGCGCGCGCCGCTCGAGCTCGACCGATGCGGGGCGCCGGACGACATCGATCTGCCGCCGCTGATCAAGGGCTACCTGCGCTGCGGCGCCTGGGTCTGCGGCGAGCCGGCCTGGGATCCGTATTTCAACAGCGCCGATTTCTTCATGTTCCTGCCGCTCTCGCGCGTCACGGCGCGCTATGCGCGCCACTTCCTCCGCGAGGCGGCGTCCCGGGCCTAGCTCGGCGTGGCCAGAGTGAACAGCAGCTCTTCCTGCGCCGAGCGGCGGCGGCCGCGGCGCGGCCGGACGCGCTCGTAGCCGCCGTCGGCGTCCATCATCCAGGCCTGGCAGTTGTCGTCCAGGTAGGGCTGCAGCCCCTCGCGGATCACGCGCCGCTTGAGCGCCGGGTCGAGCACCGGAAAGCACAGCTCGATGCGGCGGAAGAAATTGCGGTCCATCCAGTCGGCGCTCGCGAGGTAGACGTCGTCGTCGCCGCCGTTGTGGAAGCAGAATACGCGCGAGTGCTCGAGGAAGCGCCCGACAATCGAGATCACGCGGATGTTGTCCGACAGTCCCGGGATGCCGGGCCTGAGGCCGCACACGCTGCGCACGATGAGGTCGATCTTCGCGCCCGCCTGCGACGCCGCGTACAGCTCCTCGACGATCGCCGGCTCGAGCAGCGAGTTCATCTTGGCGATGATGCGCGCGGGCTTGCCCTGGGCGGCGTTCGCGGCCTCGTTGCGGATCGCGGCGACGATGCGCTTGTGCAGCGTGAACGGCGACTGCCAGACGTGGCGCATCCTGCTCGCGCGGCCGAGCCCGGTGAGCTGCTTGAACACCTCGTTCACGTCGCTGCAAAGCTCCTCGTTGGACGTCATCAGGCCGAAGTCGGTGTACAGGCGCGCAGTGCGCGGGTTGTAGTTGCCGGTCGCGAGGTGGACGTAGCGCTTGAGCAGCTTGCCGGCCGGGCCCTCCTCGCGCCGCACCACGAGCGCCATCTTGGCGTGCGTCTTGTGGCCGACCACGCCGTACACCACGTGCGCGCCGACCTCCTCCAGGCGGGCGGCCCAGTTCAGGTTCGCCTCCTCGTCGAAGCGCGCCATAAGCTCGACCACCACGGTGACTTCCTTGCCGCGCCGCGCGGCGTCGATCAGCAGCTCCATCAGCTCCGAGTCGGTGCCGGTGCGGTACACGGTCTGCTTGATCGCGATCACCTGCGGGTCGGCGGCGGTGGCGCGGATGAAGTCGATCACCGGCATGAACGACTGATAGGGATGGTGCAGCAGCACGTCCTGGCGCGCCAGCACCTCGAACAGGTTGTCGCGCTTGTCGAGCGGCGCCGGGATGCCGGGCTGGAAGGGCGCATAGTTCAGGTCCGGCCGGTCGACCTGCGCCGGCACCTCGCGCAACCGGTACAGGTTGACCGGTCCCTCGACGCGGTACAGGTCCGGCTCGGCCAGGCCGAACTGCTGCAGCAGGAACTCGACCATCGAGGGCGAGCAGTTGTCGGCGACTTCCAGCCGCACCGCGTCGCCGAAGTGGCGGTGCAGCAGCTCGCCTTGCAGCGCGATGCGCAGGTTCTTGATCTCCTCCTCGTCGACGAACAGGTCGGAGTTGCGCGTCACGCGGAACTGGTAGCAGCCCTGGACCTTCATGCCCGCGAACAGCTCGTCGACGTGCGCGTGCAGGATCGAGGACAGGAACACGAAGTCGTATTCGCCGCCCGAGATCTCGCGCGGCAGGCGGATGACCCGCGGCAGCACGCGCGGGGCCTGCACGATCGCGGCACCCGAGCTGCGCCCGAACGCGTCCTTGCCCTCGAGCTCGACCGCGAAGTTGAGGCTCTTGTTCAGCACTTTCGGAAAGGGGTGCGCCGGATCCAGGCCGATCGGGGTCAGCAGCGGCAGCACCTCGCGCAGGAAGTAGTCCCGGATCCACTGCCGCTGGCCCGCGCCCCAGTCGGTGCGGCGCAGAAAGCGCACGCCTTCCTCCGCCAGCTTGGGCAGCACGACCTCGTTCAGCAGCCGGTACTGCTCGGCCACCAGCGCGTGCGCCTCGCGCGCGACGTCGGCAAACACCTCGGCCGGGCTGCGCCCATCAGGGCCGGGCTCGGGAATGTCGAGCTTGATCTGCTCCTTCAGGCCCGCGACCCGGATCTCGAAGAACTCGTCCAGGTTGGACGACACGATGGTGAGAAAGCGCAGCCGCTCGAGCGGCGGCGCGGATTCGTCCGCCGCCTGGGCGAGCACGCGCCGGTTGAACGCGAGCAGGCCGAGCTCGCGATTCAGGAAATGGGCGCTGGGAAAGCTCTTCTTCATTCTGGAGGGCGTCAGTTTACCGCTCCGCCAAAGTCCTGACCGTAACCGGGCTGCAACGAGACTGTCACATTGGGCCGCTAGCATTGCCCCCGCATGAGTTCCGTCCAGACCCCGCACACCTCGCGTGAATTCGATCAGCAACTCGGCCAGGCGCGGGACCTGGTGCTGGAGATGGGCGCGCGCGTCGAGCGCCAGGTGGACGACGCGCTGCGCTGCCTGGCGTCCGGCTCGGATGCGCTGGCCGACCAGGTCCTGCGCCACGAGGCGGTGGTCAACGCGCTCGAGCGCTCGATCGACGAGCTGGTCGGGCAGATCATCGCCCGCCGCCAGCCCGCGGCTTCGGACCTGCGCCTGCTCACCGCGCTGATCAAGACCACCACCGATCTCGAGCGCATCGGCGACGAGGCGAAGAAGATCGCGCTCTGCTCGCGCAAGATCGGCGCGGCAGGCCGTCCGCCCCTGCCGCGCTACCTCGAGATCCGGCACATGGGGAGCGTCGCGCTCGAGATGCTGCGCGCGGCGCTGGTCTCGCTCGAACGGCTCGATCTCGAGCGCACGGCGCAGATCGTGCGCATGGACGACGAGGTGGACGACGCGTTCCGCGCCGTGCTGCGCCAGCTGATCACGTACATGATCGAGGATCCGCGCACCATCTCCGGCTGCCTGGACATCGTGTTCGTGGCCAAGGCGCTCGAGCGCGTCGGCGACCATGCCAAGAACATCTCCGAGTACGTCGTGTACGCCGTCAAGGGCAAGGACGTACGCCACATCTCGGTCGAGGAGATCGAGCGCGAAGTGGGCTCGGCGCCGTAGCGATTGCGGGCGCCGGCCGGCGGCGCTAAGCTGCCCACCGCAATGGCGCGCCATGAAACCCTAGCAGCGGTAGATCTCGGCTCGAACAGCTTTCACCTGCAGATCGGGCGCGTCGAAGGCGGCCAGATCTATCCGCTCGACTCGCTGCGTGAAGTGGTGCGGCTCGGTGCGGGGCTCACCGCCGAGAAGCGCATCGACCGCGCCACGCAGGTGCACGCGCTCGAGGCGCTGCGCAAGTTCGGCGAGCGCCTGCGCGGCCTGCCGCGGCAGGCGGTGCGCGCGGTGGGTACCAACACCCTGCGGGTGGCGAAGAACGCGCCGCAGTTCCTGCGCGAAGCGCGCCAGGTGCTCGGTTTTCCAATCGAGGTCATCGCGGGGCGCGAGGAAGCGCGCCTGATCTACGTCGGGGTGGCGCATGCACTGCCCGCGGCGGCGCACCGGCGGCTGGTGGTTGACGTCGGCGGCGGCTCGACCGAGTTCATCATCGGCACCGGCTACGAGCCGCAGCTCACCGAATCGCTCTACATGGGCTGCGTCAGCTACAGCCTGAAGCACTTTCCGGAAGGGCGGATCGACAAGGGCCGCATGAAGCGCGCCGAGCTGGCGGCGCGCCAGGAGCTGGGCGGCATCGTGCGCGCCTACCGCAGCAACGGCTGGGACGAGGCGGTGGGCTCGTCCGGCACCGCGCGCTCGATCGAGAGCATCCTGCGCGAGAACGGCTTCGCCGAGGACGGCATCACGCGCGAGGGCCTCGACCGGCTGCGCAGCCTGCTGATCAAGCACGAGCGCGCCGACCCGGAGCGCATCGCGGGCCTGCGACCGAACCGCGCCCCCGTGCTGCCCGGCGGGGTAGCCATCCTCGGCGCCGCGCTGGAGGAGCTCGACATCGAGGCGATGCGGGTATCCGACGGCGCGCTGCGCCACGGCGTGCTGTACGACCTGCTCGGCCGCGTGCAGCACCGCGGCGACATGCGCGAGGCGACCGTCGTTCAGTTCATGCGCCGCTACCACGTCGACGCGGCGCAGGCCGAGCGGGTGCGCAATCTCGCGCTCGGGATCTACGACGCCCTCACCGCGGGCGCGGAGCGCGACCGGGAGGACGACCCGGACCGGATGCTGCTCGACTGGGCGGCGCGCCTGGCCGAGATCGGACTCTCCATCGCCCACGCGCAATACCACAAGCACTCGGCCTACGTGCTGTCGAACGCCGACATGCCCGGCTTCTCGCGCATGGAACAGCAGCGCCTTGCGCGCGTGGTACTGGCGCATCGCGGCAAGCTGGCCAAGGTCGAGGACGCGGGCCCCGAGTCGGCCGACTGGGCGCTGGTCTGTGCGCTGCGGCTCGCTTCGCTGATCCTGCGCCGGCGCGCCGATCTCAAGCTACCCCTGCTGCGCGTGGCAGCGGATCCGGGCGGGTTTTCCCTCGAGCTGCCGCAGGCTTGGCTGGACGAGAACCCGCTCACCGCAGGCGCGCTCGAGTCGGAGGCGGACTACTGGCAAGCGGTCGGTATGCGGCTGAGCGTGAGCGGGCTGTCGGAGAAGAAGGTGGCCGTGCTCAGCCGCCCGTAGTCAGAGCACCGTAATCAGAGCAGGTCAGGCGCGACGACCGCGCGCACCACGACCTGGGACTCGTCGCCGCGCACGCGGTTGGTCAGCCACCACAGGCCGCCCTTCTTGATGGTCCATTCGTCCCTGGCGCCGCAGACCAGGTAGGCCGCCGCGAGGCCGAGGGTCGGCTGGTGTCCGACTACGATCACCGCACCTTTGCGCTCGGGCCACTCCGCGGCGGCGAGGACCTCCGCCGCGGAAGCACCGGGCGCGAGGCTGGTCGAGGTCTTGAACTTGACGCCGAGCGATTCCGCCGTCTGGCGCGCGCGCCGCGCCGGGCTCGCGATTACGGTAAACGTCGACGGCAGCCGCTGCAGCAGCCAGGCCGCAACCCGGCCGGCGTGCTTCTGTCCCCGGGCGGTCAGGCGCCGCTCGAGGTCGGGCCCGCCTTCCTGCGCTTCGGCATGGCGCCATAGGATCAGGTCCACGCAAATTTCTCCATCTTCATAGGGGAGGCAGGATACGCTAGAATTCGCTCCTTTCAGGCGCGTAGCTCAGCTGGTTAGAGCACTACCTTGACATGGTAGGGGTCGTTGGTTCGAGTCCAATCGCGCCTACCAGCTTCCGCCCGGAAGGAGTGTCGAAGAAAGTGCGGCGCGACCGCACTTTTTTTTGCCTCCCGAGGGGCTACGACAGATGCCGAACATCCGCTTGCCCGACGGCTCGCACAAGAGCTTTCCCGGCCCCGTCACGGTAGCCGAGGTCGCGCGCTCGATCGGCGCCGGGCTGGCGCGCGCGGCGCTGGCGGGCAAGCTAGACGGCAAGCTGGTCGATACCGACTTCACGATCGACCATGACGCCGAGCTCTCGATCGTCACCGAGCGCGACTCCGAGGGGCTCGAGATCCTGCGCCATTCGACCGCTCACCTGCTCGCGCACGCGGTCAAGGAGCTGTTCCCGGAGGCGCAGGTTACGATCGGCCCGGTGATCGAGAACGGCTTTTACTACGACTTCGCCTACAAGCGGCCGTTCACGCCCGAGGACCTGGCCGCGATCGAGAAGCGCATGGGGGAAATCGCCAAGCGCGACCTGCCGGTGGTGCGCAAGCTGATGCCGCGCGACGCCGCGGTGAAGTTCTTCCGCGACCAGGGCGAGTTGTACAAGGCCGAGATCATCGCCTCGATTCCGTCGGGCGAGGAGATCTCGCTCTATCAGCAGGGCGACTTCGTCGACCTGTGCCGCGGGCCGCACGTGCCCTCGACCGGCAAGCTCAAGGTGTTCAAACTGATGCGCCTGGCGGGCGCGTACTGGCGCGGCGATTCGAACAACGAGATGCTGCAGCGGGTCTACGGCACCGCATGGGCGAAGAAGGAGGACCAGGACGCCTACCTGCAGATGCTGGAAGAGGCCGAGAGGCGCGACCACCGGCGCCTCGGCAAGCAGCTGGACCTGTTCCATATGCAGGACGAGGCGCCGGGGTTGGTGTTCTGGCACGCCAAGGGCTGGACGCTGTGGCAACAGGTCGAGCAGTACATGCGCCGCGTGTACCGCGACAACGGCTACCTCGAAGTGCGCTGTCCGATGATCCTCGACCGCAGCATCTGGGAGCGCACCGGCCACTGGGAGAACTACCGCGAGAACATGTTCACCACGGCCTCGGAGAACCGCGACTACGCGGTCAAGCCGATGAACTGCCCGGGCCACGTCCTGGTCTTCAACCAGGGGGTGAAGAGCTACCGCGACCTGCCGTACCGAATCGGCGAATTCGGCACCTGCCATCGTAACGAGCCCTCGGGCGCGCTGCACGGGCTGATGCGGGCGCGCGGCTTCGTGCAGGACGACGGGCACATTTTCTGTACCGAAAGCCAGATCCTCGGCGAATGCGAGGCGTTCAGCGCGCTATTGCAGAAGGTCTACCGCGACTTCGGTTTCCCGGACATCATCTACAAGGTCGCCACCCGGCCCGAAAAGCGCATCGGCGCCGACGCGCTGTGGGACAAGGCCGAGGCGGCGCTGATGGAATCGCTGCGGCGTGCGGGGATCGAGTTCGACGTCTCGCCGGGCGAAGGCGCTTTCTACGGCCCGAAGATCGAGTACTCGCTCAAGGACGCGATCGGCCGCGTCTGGCAGTGCGGCACGATCCAGGTCGATTTCTTCATGCCCGAGCGGCTGGGCGCCGAGTACGTCGGCGAAGACAACGCGCGCCACGTCCCGGTCATGCTGCACCGCGCGATCGTCGGCTCGATGGAGCGCTTCCTCGGCATCCTGATTGAGCACCATGCCGGGGCGTTTCCGCTTTGGCTCGCGCCCGAGCAGGTCGTGGTGATGAACATATCCGAGCACCAGGCGGGCTACGCCGCGGCCGTTGCCGAGCGCCTGCGCGGCGCGGGCTGGCGCGCCGTGGCGGATTTGCGGAACGAAAAAATTTCCTATAAAATTCGCGAACATAGCTTGCAGAAGCTGCCCTATCAGCTGGTCGTCGGGGACAAGGAAAAGCAGGCTGGGAACGTGGCCGTGCGCACGCGCGGCGGTGAGGACCTCGGCGCCATGGCGCTCGAGGCCTTCATCACCCGCCTCCGAAGCGAGGCGGAAGCGCTGGGCACGGCCTGATTTTTCGCGAAACGGGATTTCGCACGGTCAGAGCGGCGACCGCAACGAGCCGCCTGAAGAGGGGATGCACTCATCACGCTCGAGAAAGCGCAACGTCTCAACGGGGAGATCACCGTACCTGAGGTGCGCCTGGTGGCAGACAACGGCGATCAGCTCGGAATCGTGTCGATCGCCGAAGCAATGCGGATGGCCGAGGAGCAGGAAGTCGATCTGGTCGAGATCGCGCCGCTCGCCAAGCCTCCGGTCTGCAAGCTCATGGACTACGGTAAGTTCCGCTACCGCGAGCAGAAGAAGGCGCACGAAGCCAAGCTCAAGCAGAAGCAGATCCAGGTCAAGGAGATCAAGTTCCGCCCGCGCACCGACGAGGGCGACTACAAGATCAAGCTCAACAAGCTGGTCGAGTTCCTAGAGGACGGCGACAAGGTCAAGGTGACCCTGCGCTTCCGGGGCCGCGAGATGGCGCACCAGGAATTCGGCTTCCGCGTTCTCGAGCGGGTGAAGGCGGATCTCGATCCGCACGGGGTGGTAGAGCAGTTTCCGAAGATGGAGGGGCGCCAGATGGTCATGGTGATGGCGCCCAAGAAGAAGGTGATTCCGACCAGGGCGAAGAAACCCGCCGCCTCGGGAGCACCGAAGCAGCCAGCGTAGTTTTCCGCGTCGCGCGGGGTAAGCGCGCCGCGGCACAAGTGATGTCCGGGTATCAAGCGCACGCGCAGCGGGCCACCCGGCGTCAAGCTAAAAGACAGGAGCAGAAATGCCCAAGATGAAGTCGAAAAAGAGCGCTTCGAAGCGGTTCAAGGTCCGCTCGAGCGGTACCATCAAGCGCTCGCACGCCTACATGCGCCACATCCTGACCAAGAAGTCGCAGAAGCGAAAGCGTCAGCTGCGCGGCACGGGTTCGGTACACGCCAGCAACAAGCGGCAGGTGCGCGAGATGCTGCCGTACGCGGGTTGAGGAGCGCGCCATGCCAAGAGTCAAACGAGGCGTAACCTCCCGCGCGCGCCACAAGAAGGTCCTCAAGCAGTCGAAGGGATTCCGCGGCCGGCGCGGCAACGTATACCGCGTCGCCAAACAGGCGGTGATGAAGGCGGGGCAGTATGCCTACCGCGACCGCCGCCAGCGCAAGCGCGAGATCCGCTCTTTGTGGATCACCCGGATCAACGCCGCGGTGCGCGAGCTGGGCTTGAGCTACAGCACGTTCATGGCGGGCCTGAAGCGCGCCAATATCGAGATCGACCGCAAGGTGCTGGCCGACCTCGCGGTGCTCGATAAGCCGGCGTTCGCGAAGATCGCGAGTCAGGTCAAAGCCAGCCTCGCGCACTAGACTCCTCCCGGGCGCGCCCATGGAGGATCTTGAAAGCCTGGTCGAGCGCGCCGGGCGCGAATTCGACCAGGCGCGCGACACGCCCGCGCTGGAGAACGCGAAGGCGCGCTACCTCGGCAGGGGAGGCGAGCTGACCGCGCTGCTGAAGTCACTCGGGCGGCTCCCGGCCGAACAGCGCAAGAGCGCCGGCCAGGCGATCAACGCAGCCAAGACGCGCCTGGAGCAGGCGCTCGAAGCGCGTCGCGCCTCGCTTGCCGAGGCGGTGCTGAACCACCGGCTGGCCGAGGAGGCGCTGGACGTCACGTTGCCGGGGCGCGGCCGCGAAGGCGGCGGCCTGCACCCGATCATGCGCACCTGGCAGAGGGTGGAGCAGATTTTCCGCACGGTCGGCTTCGACGTCGCCGACGGCCCCGAGATCGAGACCGACTGGTACAACTTCACCGCGCTCAACAATCCGGAGAACCATCCTGCGCGCTCGATGCAGGACACGTTCTACGTCGACCTGAGGGACGCCCAGGGCCTCAACCTGCTCTTGCGCACCCACACCAGCCCGATGCAGGTGCGCTACGCGCGCATGCACCGGCCGCCGATCAAGGTCATCGCCCCGGGGCGCACCTATCGCGTGGACTCAGACGCGACCCACTCCCCGATGTTCCATCAGGTCGAAGGGCTGTGGATCGACGAGGACATAAGCTTCGCCGACTTGAAGGGGGTTTACACCGACTTCCTGCATCGATTCTTCGAGACCGACGCATTGGAAGTGCGGTTTCGCCCGTCGTTTTTCCCGTTCACGGAGCCGTCGGCGGAGATCGACATGATGTTCGACAGCGGCCCGCTCAAGGGCCGCTGGCTGGAAATCTCCGGCTCGGGGCAGGTGCATCCCAACGTGGTGCGCAACTTCGGCCTCGACCCCGAGCGCTACATCGGCTTCGCCTTCGGCAGCGGGCTCGAGCGCCTGACGATGCTGAGGTACGGCATCGACGATCTGCGGCTCTTCTTCGACGGCGATCTGAGATTCCTCAGGCAGTTCGCCTGACGCCCCATGAACGTACCCGAGAGCTGGCTGCGCCACCTGGTCGATCCGTCGCTCACGACGCACGAGCTCGCACATCTGCTCACCATGTCGGGGCTGGAAGTCGAATCATACGCACCGCTTGCGCCGCCGTTCGACGGCGTGGTTGCGGCGCGCGTGCTCGAAGTGGCTCGGCACCCTGACGCCGACAAGCTGAGCGTATGCAAGGTGGACGCCGGAGGCGAGACCCTGTCGATCGTTTGCGGCGCGCCGAACGTGCGCTCGGGCATGCTCGCGCCGCTGGCCAAGGTCGGCGCGCGGCTGTCCGGGCGCGAGATCAAGCTCGCCACCATGCGCGGCGTGCAGAGCCAGGGCATGCTGTGCTCGGCGCGCGAGCTGGGGTTGTCGGACGACCACTCGGGGCTGCTCGAGCTGCCCGCCGGCACTGCGCCCGGCGCGGACGTGCGCGAGCTGCTTGAGCTCGACGACCATGTTCTGACGATCAAGCTGACGCCGAACCGCGCCGACTGCCTGTCGATCCTGGGCATTGCGCGCGAGGTCGCCGCGCTCACGCGCTCGAAGTTGCATGCGCCCGACGCTGCGCCGGTGCCGGCGCGCGGCGGCGCCCGCCATCCGGTGAGAATCAGCGCGCCGGACGGCTGCGGCCGCTTCACCGGAAGGGTCATCCGCAGCGTGGATGCCAGGGCCCGGACCCCGGACTGGATGCGCCAGCGCCTGGAACGCGCCGGCCAGCGGTCGATATCGGCGCTGGTCGACGTCACCAACTACGTCATGCTCGAGCTCGGCCGGCCGCTGCACGTCTATGACCTCGACAAGCTGAACGGCGCGATCGACGTGCGTTTCGGCAGGAAGGGCGAGAAGGTGCTGCTGCTGAACGAGCAGGAAGTCGAGGTCGACGAATCGGTGCTGTGCATTACCGACGACTCGGGCGTCATCGGCCTG
>Ga0335081_10000869_pt1 | contig 48575 bp, 42 predicted proteins | sample Lox_Sample_35_FD_206713 | JGI IMG/M metagenome (GOLD analysis project Ga0335081, IMG submission 206713) | Soil microbial communities from Loxahatchee National Wildlife Refuge, Florida, United States - Lox_Sample_3.5 | ecosystem: Environmental > Terrestrial > Soil > Wetlands | place: USA... | reverse complement strand
ATGCCTTCCAGAGCCTTCCGCCGCAGGGGCTCATCGTTGTCGTCGACATGTATCTCTCGAAGGACCACACCCAGCCACTGGATCGCCTGGTCAGCCACTTCTATGGATCCTCATTCCCCCGGGAAACATGGGCAGAGATGGTGGAGACAGTGAAAGCTGCCGGGTTCCGCGCAGTCAAAGCCAGGAACATGTACCGCGACCTGTGGTTCATCACCGCCATCAAGCCCCGTCGCCGGCAAAGCTCGTGAGTTTCAGGCTTCGTGGTGGGTGGCGTCAGTCCTCACCCACCCGCAGCACCGCCAGAAATGCCTCTTGCGGGATGTCGACGCGGCCGATGCGCTTCATGCGCTTTTTGCCTTCCTTCTGTTTCTCCAGCAGCTTGCGCTTACGGCTGATATCGCCGCCATAGCATTTTGCGATGACGTTCTTACGCATCGCGGCCACGGTTTCGCGGGAAATAACCTTGGCGCCGATTGCCGCCTGGATGGCGACCTCGAACATCTGGCGAGGAATCAATTGCCGCATCTTTGAGACCAGCGCCTTGCCGCGCTCGTACGCGAAGTCGCGGTGCACGATGATGGACAGCGCGTCCACCGGATCGCCCGAGACGAGGATGTCGAGCTTTACCATCGGCGACTCCCACGTGCCGGCGAGGTGGTAATCCAGCGACGCGTAACCGCGCGAGACCGTCTTCAGCTTGTCGTAGAAGTCGAGAACGATTTCGTTCAGCGGCAGCTCGTAGTTCAGCATCACGCGCGTGGAGCTGACATATTCGAATGCTTTCTGCTTGCCGCGCTTCTCTTCGACGAGCTTCAGAATCCCGCCGACATACTCTTCGTTCGTCAGGATGGTCGCCGCAATCACCGGCTCTTCGACCTTGGCGATTTCGCTGGGATCGGGCCAGCGCGATGGATTGTCGACCTCAACGACTGAGCCATCGGTCAGCGTGATTTTGTAGCGCACGCCAGGAGCGGTGGTGATGAGGTCGAGGTCGTACTCGCGCTCCAGCCGCTCCTGGATGATCTCCATGTGCAGCAGGCCGAGAAAGCCGCAGCGGAAGCCGAAACCGAGCGCGGCGGAACTTTCCGGCTCGAAGAAGAACGAAGCGTCGTTGAGGCGCAGTTTCTCCAGCGCCTCGCGCAGCAGCGTGTGCTCGTGCGCGTCGACGGTGTAGAGGCCGGCGAAGACCATCGGCTTCAACTCTTCGAAGCCGGGCAGCGGTTCGATCGCGGGATGTACGTCGTCGGTGATGGTGTCGCCGATCTTGCAATCGGCGACCGTCTTAATGGTCGCAGTCAGGAAGCCGACCTCACCGGCGGAGAGTTCGTCCACTTCGACGGGCTTGGGCGTGAGCACGCCCAGCGTCTCGACGTCGAAGGTGCGGCCATTCGACATCAGGCGGATGCGCTGGCCTTTGCTGAGGACGCCTTGAATCACACGCGCCAGCACGACCACGCCGCGATAAGAGTCGAACCAGGAATCGAAGATGAGCGCCTGAAGCCGGTTGCTCGCGCGGCCTTTCGGCGGAGGAATGCGCTTGACAATCGCTTCCAGCACCTCGGGCACGCCCTGGCCGGTCTTGGCGCTGATGCACAGCGCGTGCGACGCATCCAGTCCGACCGCGCCCTCGATCATCTCTTTCGTGCGCTCGATATCGGCGCTGGGCAGATCGATTTTGTTGATTACGGGAATAATCTCCAGCCCGTTGTTGATGGCGATGTAAGCGTTGGCCAGCGTCTGCGCCTCGACGCCCTGCGAGGCGTCCACCACCAGCAGCGCGCCTTCGCACGAGGCCAGCGAACGCGAAACCTCGTAGCTGAAATCGACGTGTCCAGGTGTGTCGATGAGGTTGAGTTGGTAGGTCTGGCCGTCGTGCGCCAGGTACATCATGCGCACCGAGTGCGCCTTGATGGTGATGCCGCGCTCGCGCTCCAGGTCCATGGCGTCGAGCACCTGGGCCTGCATCTCGCGCGCCGTCAGCGCCCCGGTGAGCTCCAGCAGGCGGTCGGCCAGCGTGCTCTTCCCATGATCGATATGGGCGATGATCGCGAAATTGCGGATGAGTGCGGGGTCCATGCGAGATAGCCGAGCGCTACCTCGATTCTAACAGTGGAATCTGCTTCGGAATCCTCCAAGGTACAGCATCACTGCTTGGTCGCGCTCCAGGTGCCTTGGTCACCGTTGGTGCATCCCGGTGATGATGTATAGGTGCCGGAAATTGACGTGAAACTGGAATTGACTGTGCCGGTGAGGTTCACCGTGTCTCCGTTCTCGTCTAGCTGCAGATTCACGGTATTTCCCGACATGGTGCCCGATATGGAAGCCTGCGTCGCACAGGGCGACCCGCTCAGCGTGGTTTGCCCAGTGACGCTGCTGCCGTTTTGTTGAAGCGTTGCAGTCCCAGAATAATTGTAGCCAAACGACTGTGAAGTCCCGTTGAAACTCCAGGTGCCAGTCAGAGTGGGGCTTTGAGAAGAAGAGCTGGGGTCGGAATTACCCCCGCACGCACAAAAGAGTAATAGCGCGACGATAGGAATAGCGATGCGTTTCATAATTGCGTCTCCCCGTGAAGCGATGATGACCGAAGGTTTGCTGGGTTTATTCCACAACCAGCTCGTGTTGCACAGTGTCGCCGGTCAGCCACCACGTTGGCTTTCCGATTCTAATGACGGCTTTACCGCCGCTGGTGGACAGAGCCGAGGCGACGTCGTCCTCTGTATGTACAGTGGTACCGTTCACGGCAACAATGTAGTCGTTCACAAAAATTCCTGACCGCTCTGCCGCGCTCCCAGGAGTGACCGTTGCAATAATGAACCCATACATTGACTTCGCCCCCCCGGAAATGCCGAGCGCCCTTAACTTGTCTTGTCCCCGCGCTAAATCAGCAGGTTCTTGCGGAGGGTTGACCCGGGAAGCCGTTCCCGGCTGCTTTAGCAGTGCGGTCCGCCCTTGCACATCGCCAAACGTGTAGGCGACGCCAACACTCACGCGAAAATTGTTCTGATGTACTCCGCTTCCGCCAAAGATGTTGTGATCGGTGACTACATAGTCAGCTCCGCCGCGTATAGCAACGTGTCGCGTGATTTTCTGCTGCAGTCCGCCGCCATAAGCCATCGCAAAGCTATTCTGGGAGCCCGAACCGCTGACCGGAACCCCAAACAAAGACCCTGAAGCACTACCCCCGAGGTGGTCCGCGCCGAAAAGCGCGTGCGCAAATACGCTCGTCGCGGGACTGGCACGAAAGCTGAAACGGGGACCGAAAAAGTAACCGTAGTCACTCACGTGGGCACTGACGCCGTCCGCGCCGTAACCCTTGTAGTAGCCGCTGAAATCAGATTCTCCTGCGAGCCATTTGTTAACATTGACGGAGAAGCTGCTCTCCCAGCCATTTAGATTTTGGCGGGAGGTCAACCCGTTGGTGTCAACGTTCAGGTAGGAGTAGCCGCCAAAAACCTCCGCTCGCTGGTATTCTTGGGCTGCGGCGAGGCCGCCCAACAGCATTGCGCACATAACAAATCCGAGTGCCTTTGTCATAAAAGTGGTTCTCCAACTTGCATAAATGGGTGTTGTTGTTACCTAAGTGCCTTACCTTAGCACTAATGATGTGATACATATATACCACTTTAGAGTAATATGCTTCCCAAATTGGGTCTTAGCGTGGGATCGTTGGCAGGCTTCATGAAGGGCGGAGGCGTTTGCCGGGAAGATACAATAAGGCTCACATGCAAGCTCAGATTACAACCATGCAGCTGTTCCTGGCAGCCGCGTTCTCAACTGTCTTATCGTTAGTGGGGTGTTGTCAGCATTGTAGGCTTTGTGAATAACTACGGCTGTTTTGCCGGCCTGAATCCTCGTTTCAGCGACTTGAAGAGCAATGTCAACATCCTGAGCGGCCGAGTTGACACGCTGATCGGGGCGGTGAACGATCTCGACAAACGCGTCACACGAATCGAAGACAAGCTCGGCATTCGCCCATAGGAGCCGAGCTCTCGCTAGTTGCTTGAAATATCAAAGAACAAATTTCACTCGCCGCGACTTGTTGTCTCTCATGGCGAAGGGTGCGCTGGCGTATCCTTTCGTAGCCGGGAAGCTCTGTTCGGCGGCCACCACCATCCTGCCAGCCACAAGCATCCTTCAGCAAACGCCCGTTCCGCCCGACGAACAGCTCACCGAGGACGAGCTGCTGGAGGAGATGGTGAGCCGCGCGTTCCAGTTCTTCTGGGACCACGCCGGCCCGCACACTGGTCTCGTGCGCGACCGCGCTCTCGCCGACGGCACTCCCGATCCGCGTCCCGTAGCCAGCATCGCCGCAACCGGCTTCGGACTGGCGGCGCTATGCATTGGGCACAAACGCGGATATCTGCCGCCGCACCAGATCGGCGCCCGCGTGGTCACCACCCTCAGCTTTTTGCTCAACCACACTGAGCAGATGAACGGCTTCTTCTATCACTTTTTGGACATCGATACCGGCAAGCGCGCCCGGTTGTCGGAGGTCTCGCCCATCGACACCACCATCCTGCTGTGCGGCGTGCTGATGGCGCGCGAATACTTCGATAACGCCAAGATCACGGCGCTGGCCAACACCATCTACCGCCGCATCAACTGGCGCTGGATGCTGAACGGCGGCACGACTTTCGCCTTGAGCTGGACCCCGGAGTACAAGTTCACCGGCGCGCGCTGGGACGTCTACTGCGAGTTGATGATGATGTACCTGCTCGCCATCGGCGCGCCCATCTTCAACATCAGCCCTTCATCCTGGAATGATTTCTCGCGTCCGATGATGGAGTTCGAAGGCTATAGCTACATCAGCGCCGCCGATCCGCTCTTCGTGCATCAGTACTCCCACGCCTGGTTCGATTTCCGCAACCTCCGCGACCAATACGCCAACTACTTCCAGAACTCCGCCATCGCGACTTACGCGCACAAGCTGTTTTGCGAATCGATTCGCTGGCGCTTTCCCGACTACGATGACAACACCTGGGGCATCACTGCATCCGATTCGCGATTGGGATATCAGGCGTGGGGCGGGCCGCCGGAAATCGGCTACATCGACGGGACGCTCGTGCCCTGTGCGACCGCCGGTTCCATGCCGTTTCTGCCCAAAGAAACCATCGCCGTGCTGACCAACCTGTACAACAAGTACGGCCACCGCGCCTGGAAACAGTATGGCTTCGTCGATGCCTTCGATCCGCGCACCAACTGGGCCGATGTGGATGTGCTGGGTATCGACCAGGGCATCAGTATGCTGATGATTGAGAACTACCGCACGGGATTCATCTGGGAGCATTTCATGAAGGCGCGTGAAGCGCAGCGCGCGATGAAGCTGGTGGGCTTCCATCCCATTGCCCAGGCGGCAGCGGCGACGTAGACGTCCCACGCTCCAGCGAGCCTTGCGTTAGTGGAGATTCGCGTGTGCCCCAGGTTTGCCCCCATCTGTTGGCCGTTCACCTGGGTTCAGGAAGAACTGGCATCACCGGCAACCGGCAAAGTTCGCGGCCACGTTTTCCACAGCCGAACACAACTTACACCTTTGCAGACTGGGCCTATAATGTGCAGGATTGCGCGCCGTCCAATGATTGGCGGCAATCTTCCAGCATTCAGCCGCTCTTGCGAACGCCTGGACACGAACTGTTTCGCAACCACATGACCACCGAAAAGCGCAGAGTTCTCGGCCGCGGATTGGAGACGTTGCTTCCCTCGCGGCCTGTACCGCACGGGCCGACGCCGGTTCCCGCCCCCGCCAAGCCCGATGGCGATGAGGTGCTGCAAATCCCACTGGACCAGCTCGACCACAATCCTTATCAGACGCGCACCACATCGCTCGATCCGGTCGCGCTGGAAGAGCTGGCCGCCTCCATCAAATCTGTAGGCGTGTTGCAACCCATCGTGGTTCGGCCCGCCGCCGGCGACCGCTACCAGGTCATTGCCGGCGAGCGCCGTTGGCAGGCCTCGCGTATCGCCGGGCTGACCGCCATCCCCGCCCTCCTGCGCCAGGTCTCCAACGAGCAGGCAATGGAGATGACCATCATCGAGAACCTGCAGCGCGAGGACCTCAACCCGATCGAGCAGGCGCGCGCCTATGATCGCCTCAGCCGCGACTTCGGGCTGACGCAGGAGCAGATGTCGATTCGCACCGGAGCGGACCGCTCTTCGATCGCCAATTTCCTGCGCTTGCTCAAGCTGCCGGTGTTAGTGCAGGGCATGCTGGAGAAAGACCAGATCAGCTTCGGCCACGCCAAGTCTTTGATGCCGCTGCCCTCACCTGCCGAGCTCGAGCGGGTGGCTACCCGCATCGTGGAGGACGGGCTTTCGGTGCGGCAAACCGAAGAGATGGTGACCGCCCTGACCCACCCGCATCCGAAAGCCGTGAAGGAGCGCGTGGTCGATCCTAATGTCCGCGAGGCCGAAACTAAGTTGCAGGAAGCGTTGGGCGTCAGGGTCACCATTGAAGACCGCAACGGTCGAGGCAAAATCCTCATCCAATACAAGACCCTCGAAGACTTCGACCGCATTCTGGAAGCGCTGAAGGTGCACTGACCGGTGCCGGAAATGACAGCCTCGGCGTTGCAGTCGTTGCCCGACTTTGTCGACCTGGAATTCGCCCGCCGGCTCGAGGCGGCGGAGATGATCTTTCCAGATTGCGTCGAGAGCCTGCATCGCTACAGCCCCTCCGATCCTATCGCTGCCGAGCACGTAGCGAGAGGGATCGCGTTTTTTGGTGGCGTGACCTATCCCGCCAATCAATGCGTGGGCATGGGACTCCACGGCGAAGTAACGGCAGCCGATATTGATCGGGTCGAGGACTTCTTCCGCAGCCGTGGAGTGGCCTCGACCATCGTGGTCTCGCCGTTGGCCCATGAATCGCTTCGCGCGCTGCTTGGCCAGCGAGGATACGCCATCGCGGAATTCAACTCCGTGCTGATTCGGCGCATCCGTGCGGAGGAGCCGTTCGCCGTGCCTCCTGGAATCGTGATCGAACGCGTCACACCGGAAACGGTCCAGTCCTGGATGAGCGTGATTGCGGAAGGCTTCGCCCAGGACATCAAAGTTGCCGAAGACGTGTTTGGCGGCTTCGCCGCCCTGCCCGGCGCTCTCGCATTCCTCGCGCGCATCGAAGATAAAGTGGTAGGTGGCTGCGGCGGACGGGTCATTCCAGAAGCTCGCATTGCGGCGCTGTTCGGCACGGCCACCTTGCCGCCGTTTCGCCGCCGCGGTGTGCAAACCGCCCTGATCGCGCGGCGGCTGCATGAGGCGGCCAAGGCCGATTGCGAATACGCTGTGGTCAGCACGCATCCCGGAAGCGGTTCGCAACGCAACATGGAGCGCCGGGGATTTCGACTGGCGTATACGAAGACTGTCATGATGCGCGAGTGGCCGCAGGAGCCTGCCTCTGGAAAAGGGTAGTAGCTCAGCACGAATTCGGAATAAGCTCATCTGGGTAGTCGCAGCACAGCAGCCGTCACCCAGGTCTCGAACACCGCGAGACCCTTCGGCAGGCTCAGGGCAGGCTCTGGGGCACCCTCGTCAAAGTTGTAATAACGACCTTATTCGGAATTCCGTACTGACCATGACCAGGAAAGATGAACCATGGACATTGAAGCCCTTCGCCGCTACTGCCTGAGCTTTCCCCACACCACCGAAAATGTCCAGTGGGGTTGCGATCTCTGCTTCAAGGTGGATGGCAAACTCTTCGCCGTAACTCCGCTGGAACCAGCTCCCGTACAGCTTTCATTCAAATGCACGCCGGAAATGTTCGCCGAACTCTGCGAGCGGCCGGGCGTGCGTCCCGCGCCGTATATGGCGCGAGCGCAGTGGGTAGCGCTGGAACAGCGTAATACGTTGCCGGATTCCGAGCTGCGCGACGTGCTCGCCGAATCGTATCGGCTGGTCTTCGAGCGGCTTCCGAAGAAACGGCAACAGGAGCTGAACGCCGGCAAGGCTGGAGCGAAACGAGTTCGCGCCGCCGGCACCGGCAAGGCCAAGCGCGCAAAGGCGGGCCGATGATCCTGCGGTTTCGTAATCTGGGCCGCTGGCTCGCTGCGGCTGCTATCCTCGCTGCTTGCTGCCTTCCCGCCGCGGCCCAATCGAAGAGCGAATCTAGTCAGGAGCCGGCGAGCGTACTCGAGCAGAAGTTCTTCTCCGCGCTTCGCACCGGCGACAGCAATGCGATTCTCTCCTACATCCCGGCGGGCGGCGTCAACGTGGGGGCCAACGCGCAGCACGTAAGCCGCGAGGAGATCGAGCGGCAATTGCAATTTCACCACGGAATCTATTGCCAGCTGTTCGATTCCTCCTGTATCGACGCTCCCATCCAGTTGGACAACGTGCAGCGCGCCTGCTCCTACCGCGAACTCCTGACTCATTCCGAAAACGTGCACACCGCCGCGAGCGAATTGACTCGCAATGGCGTGCAGCAGGCCGTACTGGTTGCGCGCATCGAGAACAAGCAGTGCCCGAGCGACAAGCTCATCGATTTCATCTTCAATCTTCACGCCGAGGGCTGGAAGCTGTTCTCGATACCCTGAGCTTTCCGCTCGGCAGCTTGAACCCAAACGCTGCCCCGTCTGTTCCATAATGACGATTGATGGACAGCGCTCGCATGGCCAAGTTGTTGCCGCCGTTCCTTGCCGGAACAGAACCCTGGCCCGAACTGCTGCGCCAATTGCAGCTCTATCTTGACCTGCTCCTCCGCTGGAACACACGCGTGAACCTGACTGCCGTGCGTGAACCGGAGCAGATCGTGACGCGACATTTCGGTGAGTCGCTATTGGCGGCACAGGTGCTTGCGAGACATCTGGAGTCGCAAGCTGCGCAATTGACCAGGCTAGCCGATCTTGGATCGGGTGCGGGATTTCCCGGCATCCCGATCAAGCTCCTTATGCCCGGGATCGAGCTGGTGCTGATCGAATCGCAAAACAAGAAGGCAACGTTCTTACGCGAAGTGGTACGCACCCTCCATCTCAAGAACGTTCAGGTATTTTGCGGTCGCGCGGAACAGTGGCACGGCAGCGCGGATGCCGTTACGCTGCGCGCCGTCGAGCAGTTCACGAGCGTGTTGCCGGTTGCGGCGGGTCTGGTTCGCGACCACGGCTTACTTTGCCTGCTCATCGGCGCGGACCAGATCGAGGCCGCCCATCAGCTTATACGCGGCAAGTGGAGATGGTCAGAACCCATTAGCGTTCCCGGCAGCACCGCTCGGAAAATCGTTCTCGCTCAGCGCGCCAGGTGATGCGACATGCGCCACGTCTAAGTGCAATTCGCGATTTCATAACAAACTGAATCCTGGCCATTCGGCAGCGTTGCCAGCCAGGAATTCGGATATACTCGTCGCGCCAGCCCAGGGGACGCGTCAAGCCTGAACCAGCGGCTCAAGTTGCCAACACCATGGAAACCACCGCTGTAGTGCGCAGCCGCTCGAAAGCGAGCAACAGGCCCCGCCACACGACCGCCATACACATTGCTTTGCTGCTCGGCTTAGGTCTGCTGGCCACTTGGCCGTTGCTCCTTCTGGGCGCTCCTGATCTTTCCCATGATGGGGTGGACCACGCGCGCTGGGCAAAGCAGTTCTCAGTCCAGTTTTGGCAGGGTGATCTCTATCCCCGCTGGTTTACCAATGTCAGTGGAGGTTTCGGCGGGCCTTCCGGCTTCTTCTATCCACCGCTCACCAACTACGCTTCGGCTCTGTTTTGGCCATTTGTATCGGCGCGGGATCCGCATGGCTGGCGGGTAGCCGGATTCGCGCTCGCGATGGCGCAGATTCTCTCGGGGATCGCGGCCTACTGGTGGTTACGATCGCTGACTGGTTCGGGAGCTGCTCTTCTGGGCGCTGCTGTGTATGCTGTTGCGCCCTATCATCTGGCGCTCGACGCCTACATACGAGGCGCATCGGCCGAGGCCTGGGTGTTCGTGTGGTTTCCGCTCGTCCTGTTGTCGGCTGAAGGTATGCTGCGGCGCGGGCACTGGGCGTTCGCGGCGGCCGCCGCAAGTTATGCGCTGGCTGTGCTGTCGCATCCCACTGTGTCACTTTGTTTTGCCTTGGTTCCCATTGCCTATGTGTTTTTCCTCAGCGAGAAACAGCAACGCTTCCGGACCACAGCCACGATGGGAGCAGCTTTGCTGCTGGGCGTAGGCCTGAACGCGCAATACCTCTTGCCTGCCATCTTTGACCAGCACAAGGCATACCTGGCCTGGCAAACGATTGGGCACGGTGACTACCACAGCCAGTGGCTGTGGCAGGACGCGCATGAACTGGCGGAGATGGCCCGGTACGTGTACGGCAAGGCGACGGGAGCAGCACCTCCGATTTACTGGGAAACTCTGCTCAAACTGCCGTTTCTGCTCGCTACGCTGGTTACGTCGATTGCCATCGCGGCATTATTTCTGGCCGTTCGCTGGTGCGAGAAAACAGCCCGGCCGCGCCGCATCGCGATGTTTTATGCAATCGTGGCGCTGGTTAGCGTTTTCCTGATGACCAGATTCAGCTTGTTCCTCTGGCAGACGGCACCATTCCTGAAGTTCCTCCAATTTCCCTTTCGCATGAACGTGATGCTGGTGCTGAGCGTCGCCGTTCTTGCGGCATTGGCCGCTCCCTACCTGTGGCTCACGCGTGCGAGAACGATGACGCTATTGCTGTGCGCGGTGCTTCTGGGCAGCCTGGCGTTGGATGCGACTGCTGCACGGCAGGCGTTCTCGATCTGGCGAACGATTCCCCCGGCGCGCGTCCCCTATCTTCGCCAACTCGTGCGCACGCAAATTGACTACTACACCATGTGGCCGCGACCCGGCAACGTGGCACTCGCGGATTTTGCCGCGTTCGACGTGCTTGTCGCGACTCATCCTCCGCAGACGGGCCAGCTCCAATCGCGATCATCGGGCGACGCGGCGGGCGCGGTGCGCGTCACGAGCTGGCAGCCGCGCCGCGTAGCGTTGGAGATCGACGCCCCGCGCGAGTCTCAGCTGACTCTGAATCACTTTTACTATGCCGGATGGCAGGGCCGCATCAATGGCGACGGAACCGTTCTCCCCGCGAGGCCGTCACCTGACGGTCTCATGCAATTTGATGTTCCGCAGGGCAAGTACGCGATGGTCGTCGAGCTTCCCAAAGACCGCGCAGAGCTGACGGGCACGGCGATTTCACTGTTCTCGCTGGGGCTGTTCGCCACCGCCGCAATTTGGGCCGGCCTCGGAGTGAAATCCCCGAATAGCTGATGAACCGATCGAGCTTTATAGGATAATGGCTACTCTCGAAACAGGGCGTCTGACTTGGTCCAGGAGCATTCGCTGGCGATGAGGAGTTTACTTAAGAAGATCGTTCACTCTGTGGTGTACATGGTGCTGGTCGCGTTCTTGGTCCGCATTCTGGCCACCGTGATCACGCGCTCGTACCACTTTACCGGGCTCTGGTCTTCTTTCGAGATGGCCGCTCTGGCTCGCTCGCTGGCGACCGGCCACGGTTTTCGCGCTCCCTACGAGGTCGACACCGGCCCTTCGGCGTTGACGCCTCCGATCTATCCCTGGCTGACTTCGCTCGCCTTTCGCGCCTTTGGCGTTTACTCGTATGCTGCCGGCTTCGCGATGGTGGTATTCAATAGCGCCGTCTCGGCGCTCACCTGTTGGACCATCTATCGCATTGCTCGCCGCGTCTTCAATGAAACCATCGGCCTCTTCTCGGGATGGGCCTGGGCAGTATGGCCATACGCCATCTATTACTCCATCGGCTGGATTTGGGAGACGAGCCTGTCCGCATTCTTGCTGAGCCTTTTGTTCCTGCGCACTCTGGAGATGGAAGACGATGACCGCCTGCGGTCATGGTTCGGCTATGGGCTGCTGTGGGGGATTACCGCGCTGACGAACACTTCGCTATTGTCATGGCTTCCCTTCTCGGGATGCTGGCTCGTCTATCAATTGCATCGGCATGGCAAACGCTTCGTGGTGCCCGTGGTGTTTAGCGCGGCAGTCTTCTGGATAATCTTGACGCCGTGGCTGGTACGCAACTACCAGGTATTCGGCCAACCGGTCTTCATCCGCGACAACTTCGGCAACGAATTTCGCGCCGGCAACAATCCGCGGGCCGAGGGCTGGAAGGTTGGCAGTTACGACGCCGCGCGCAACCCCCACTTCGCAACCGTTTATAAGCAAATGGGTGAACTGGAGGTCAACAAACTACAGGCCGATGACGCCGAACAATGGATTGCCCAGAATCCAACGCGATTCCTGGTGCTTTGCCTGCGGAGGTTCTACTACTTCTGGGCTGGTCTGCCCCGCACTTGGCTCGGCCTTCCTCTGCCACCATCGAAGCAACTGAAAAACCTGATCTTCCTGGCATGCTCCTTAGTCGCCTTAGGCGGACTCTTCCTGGCTCTAAGGAAGCGTCCGCACGGCATCTTCCTGTTTGCCACGGTGATTTTGTTCTATCCGCTGACGTACTACATCAGCAACACGGAGCCTCGATATCGCCATGCCATCGAGCCGCAACTGGTAATACTTTCGGTGTTCTTGCTAGTATCGATTGCAGCCCGCTTGCTGCCTCGTCGGAAGGCACAAGCTGCGGCAGGGGACCGTGCGCTGGCGGCGAATCCTTCAGCCCGATGACGTCCTACGTTCCGCCATCACATTCTAAGTACGGCTATTTCCCCGAAGCCGCATCAGCGGACTGGGAGTTCCCCGTACCCGCCTTTTGGGCCAAGGTTAGGTCCGGAATAATCACGTCCCGCAACTGGGCTGCGATCAATGCCTGTGCCTTGCTGCTGGGGTGATCGTCCAGTGGCGTTACCCACAGACTCGATTCTGGCCCGTGGTTGCGCAGGCCGTCGATGAGGTCGACCACGGGAACATTCTCGGGCCGCAGAACATCCTTGATCTTCTGATGAGCGGCGAGGAAGGGATAATCGTTGTTGATCTGACGGAGCTCGGGCAGCAAGGCCACTAGTAGCTTGGCATGGTCGCGTTTGGTAGAAGCAGCGAGATCCAGCAACGCAGCCTTACATGCCTGAAACCCAGGACGATTGTCATCGTACAGAGAGGAATAATAGGCCTTCCAGTCTGGCCGGGCGCCGAGCCGCCGCAGTACTCCGTCCCACCGGCTGTCGAGATACGCCACTAAATAGGACCGGCTAATCAGCCAGATATTCTTCGGCCTGGGTACCGGCTCGGGATCGTTGATGAAGTACACCAGGACGACCAGATCGGGATGGAAGGCGCGTCCTAGCGTCTTGTAGTACGTGACCTCCTGCACGGTATCGTAGTTGCCGACCCCGGCGTTCAGCACCTCAAAACGGTCATAACCCGGTATGTGAGCGGAATTCAGTTCCCGCTCCAGGATCTTCGATGCAGTTTCATCTGCCGCAACCCCCCATCCAAAGGTCGTTGAATCGCCTAGCATCAGGATGCGATACACCCCCGGCGGCTTTTCCAGTGAGAATTCGCGGTCGCGCAGCCCTTGGCTGTTGATTTGAACGTCCTGGCCCATGAGGAATCCGTGCCCACCGGGCAAGTTGGTAAAGCTGAGATTGGGATCGGGGACCGCACGCTTAAGGTTCACGGCGTACTTCCACATCTCCATCGAGAAATCGAGACTGTGGTAAAAAACCACGCGCAGGGCGATCTCCAGAAGCAGGGCCGCAATTAAGAAAGAAAACAGGAGCAATAGCAACTTCTTCCAGACATCTCGCAACAGGCCGACCTCCGTCTCCGCGGAAACTCCGGGTTCGTTACCGCGATATTGTACCTGCAGGACGTTGTCGAATTTCCCCCCGGAAAGAACGAGAAAACCTCATTCTGAAAAATCGCACCAGTTTTCGATTACGGCTAAGACGCTCGCAGTTTACAGCTTGATCCAGATTGGCAGTTGCACAACACCTGCGGGCTGGATCACATTTCCTGCCTCCACCCGACAGAGTGTCTTATGATGTTGTCCACGCGAGTCGTTATGGGGTTGAGAGACGATCAAGTTCAGACCGAAGTACTCACGCCGGTGGATGTGAGGGGGCGAGAAGCCGCCGCGCTGAAGCGTCCGGCGTTTTCGGCCCGTCGCGCCGCTGCCTTCGTGCTATTCAATCTCGCTGCCGTGGTCGTGCTGATTCTGCTGTGCGAAGGCGCAGCCAGCGTCTACTATGCCTTTCACGCCGCCTTTGTGACGCCGCCCTACGCGGAGAGTCTTCACACGAAGTACGATCCTGAGCTGGGGTGGGTCAACCTGCGCAACGTCTATCGGCCCAACATGTATGGCCCGGGAATATTCCTGAAGACAAACTCGCAGGGCTTCCGCAACAATGCGGATTTCACCCCGCGCGTGCCTCTTGCCAAGACACGAATCATTTGCTCGGGCGACTCCTTCACGCTTGGCTTTGGTGTCGACAACGACCACACCTGGTGTCAACTTCTGACGTCGCGCGGCCCGAACATTGAAACCGTCAATATGGGCCAAGGAGGATACGGCGCCGACCAGATCTATCTTTGGTACAAGCGCGATGGCGTCCGCCTGGACCACGACATTCATCTTGTGGTCCTCAGCTCTCCCGATATTTACCGGATGCAGCACACGCAGTACAACGGATACGGCAAGCCCACACTCACGGTGGAAAACGATCGTGTGGTTGCGACCAACGTACCCGTTCCACGTTCGATGGAGGTGTGGGCGCCCCGGTTGCTGCGGGCAGACAATGCTCTGTCCCAGCTCAGCATCACTCGCTTGCTGCGCAGCAAGCTTAAGCTCGACCGTGCCGCTCCGGAGGCTCCCAGGAACGAAAAGAACGAAGAAACGGCTTGGGTCCTCGAGCACATGCTCGACGATCTGCGCGAGACCAACGTGGCCAAGCACAGCGTGCTTGTGCTGGCGTACCTGCCGGTGCGCGAGGAGTTGGCCTTGAGCAAGCCGATGTCCTGGCGCAACTTTTTGTCGGAGTACGCACAGCAGCACGGCCTGCCGTATTTGGACATTACTGATGCGTTACGCAAGCTGCCTCCCGTGGAGTTGGACAAGATTTTCATTACCAGGGCAGCAGTAGATCTACCCGGAGTCGTCGGACACTACAGCGAAACCGGCAATGCGTTTATCGCCGATTTCTTCTACCGCGGAATGCTGGCGAATCGAGACACCGCCGCCGCGCTGCACAGCCAGCCAATCGAGGTGCACTGACATAAAGCTGACATTGGGGCGGCTGAAAAGGGGCGAACTGGTTCGCCCACAGGTCTAACTACTGCGCAGCGGCTTCGTCGACTTGAGTCTGCTCGACTGCTGTCGGCTTATCGGCCTGAACCTGTACTTCGTTCTGCGAATCGGTGGCTCTGGTGTCAGCCTTCGCCGGCTCCCCTTCTTTGGGTGGAGGCGGCACGAAGTACATGATTCGCTGGCAGGAGTCGCAATAGATGATCTCCTCGCCCTTCATCACGTCCTGATAGACCTGTGGGCGCAGGATCACGCGGCAGACGCCGCACATCTGGTTGTCGTGCACGGGGGCGATGGCCGAGCCGCGCAGCTTGAGCACGCGATCGTAATGGCGCAGCGTGTCCTCGCTAATGCCGGCGCGCAGTTGCTTGCGCTGTTCGCTGAGTTCCGCGAGTTCCTTTTCGTCCTGCGCGGTCTGAGCGCGCGCGTGCTCTTTTTCCTTCTCATTCTCGGCCGTGCCGGCCTTCAGGGTGGCTTCCGCCTGCTTCAAGGTTTCCTTGCGCGCGTCGGCGGCGACCATGATCTCCAGCACTTTGTCTTCGAGCCGCCCAATTTCTTTCTCGGCGTGCTCGATCTCGGTCATCAGTGCCCGGTATTCCTGGTTGGTCTTCACGTTCAACGACTGATCGCGGTATTTGCGGACCTTCTCCTGCTGGTCCTTGATGTCGGACTCGTGCTTGCGGCGGGCGCCTTCGTCGGCTTTGATGGCCGCCTGTGCCGCCTCGACTTTACCTTTGGAGCCGGCCAGCTTGGCCTCGATAGCCGCGACTTCTTTCGGCAGCGCGGCAACCTCGGCCCGCAGCGCCGCAATACGCGAATCGACCTGTTGCAACTCAATCAGCTTATGGAGGTCGGGATGCATGAAGATTGGATTCTAGCACGCAAAAACCGGTGCAACTCGGTCGCGAACCTCGCGGCCAGGGCTCGTCCTGATCGCGCGCTCAGGAGCTTTTGAATTAAGGTCTTCGGCCTATTGAGCGCCGGTGCAACCCGCCTTACCATCTCGTCATGTCACTTGAGATTGCGCGACTTCTTCTTGGCCTGACGATCGCCGCGTGCCACCGGCCGATTGCGGATTTCATGCTGGAGCGCGAACGATCGGTGGTCGTCACCTTTCGCCAGCTCGGGGTACCCCTCCCCGCCGCCATGAGCACGACAACCGCTCGCAATCTATATTTCGGCGTCGGCATCTTCGTCGTGGTGGTGGAATTGCTCCGAATTTATCAGATCGTCCACTGAATACTGCACCACGACCTGGATCCCGAGCGAGATCAGCGGGCCAGGAAGCCCATAAGCATCCTTCCTCTTGCTTGATATAAACTTTCCTGCGGCAAAATTCCATCTCCGGAGCCAACGTGAAAGCCAGCTTCGCCGTTGTCCTTCTATTTCTCTGTTCCACTTCGTTTCTAACCGCACAATCGACCCCCGCCAGCTCTGCGCCGCAAGGCCAGAAGGAGCTGACCATCGAAGACCTGTTCCAGCCCGGCGGCATTCTGGGCCGCGGCCCGGAGAACGTGCAGTGGAGCCCCGATGGAACCAAGGTCTCATTCGTGCAACGCGACGACACCGGCCAACATGGGGAGCTGTACTACGTGGACGTCGCCACCGGTAAATCCGCCGTATTGGTGGCCAGCGGCAAACTGGCCACGCTGGCCCCACCGACGAGCGCTACAAAGGATGAACGCAAGAAGGAAGCAGCGCAGCGCTACTCCATCGCCGCCTATCACTGGGCGCCTGACTCCAAGCACCTGCTCTTCGATTCCATGGGCCAGCTCTGGTACTACAGCCTTGACACCGGCACGGCTGTGCAACTGACATCGAGCAATGACGAGAGCTCTGACCCCAAGTTTTCGCCGGCCGGAGATCGCATTTCGTATCTTCGCAAACACAACTTGTATGTCCGGGCCGTGGACGGGGGCTATGAGCGCCAGCTCACAAAAGACGGCAACGACGATCTGCTGAACGGCGAAGTGGATTGGGTATACGAAGAGGAGCTGTATTCGCGCAGCAATTACTTCTGGTCTCCGGATGGCAAACACATCATCTTTCTCCAGATGAACGAGAAGGAAGTTCCGACCTATCCCATCACCGACTGGATGCCGGTGCACGCAAGCGTTGATCAGGAGAAGTATCCGCAGCCCGGCGATCCCAATCCCGGCGTGCGCCTGGGGGTTGTCGGCAGCGGCGGCGGCAAGCTCAAATGGCTTTCTACTCCGGCGAGCAACGGGGCGCTTCCGCTCGGCAACGATCCCGATGTACTGCTCCCGCGCTTCGGGTGGGTGAGCAACGGCCTGATCTGGGCGATGGTGCTGAACCGCGTGCAGGACCGCATGGTGCTGTACTTCGTCGACCCGGAGAGCGGCAAGTGGCAGCAGATGATGACCGAAACCACGGACGCCTGGATCGACCTGGATCAAGCCGACCTCAAGATGCTGCCCTCGGGCGACGGCTTCCTATGGACGAGCTGGCGCGACGGTCACAATCACATTTACCTCTATCGCTTTCGCAAAGAAGACCCGCTGGGCGGACCGGCCGAGCTCGCCATGCAGCTCACGCAGGGCGACTGGGAGGTAGAAAGCATCGACGGTATCGACGAGCAGCAGGGCATCGTCTACTTCTCTGCCAATGAAGGAGACTGGCGGCAGCGCAACGAATTCGCCGTCGGGCTCGACGGCAAGAACTTCCATCGCGTCTCGCAGCGCGATGGCAGCCACTTTGACGACTTCGACCCGAAGAACTCGAAGTACTACGTGGACAATTATTCGGCGCTGAGCACGCCCCCGAGCGCATCGCTATGCAGCGTGGGCGGGAGTTGCACGCCGTTTTGGCAGGCGCGCAGCGTTGAAGCCTACCACCTGCTCACTCCGAAGTTCGTTGACTTCAAGGCTGCTGACGGCACCACCACGTTACAAGGGGAAATCCTGCTCCCCGAAGGCGGCCCGATGATCGCCAACGGCAAGGCGCCGCTCATCCTGAATCCCTACGGCGGTCCGGGTCCGCAAACCGTGCGCGATGCCTGGCTGGGCGGCGACCTCTTTGACCAGATTCTTGCGCGGCAAGGATTTGCCGTGCTGCACGTTGACAATCGGGGCATGGGCAATCGCGGCAAGGCGTTCGCACTGCCTATCAAACACCACTTCGGGCCAACCGAATTGGCCGACCAGCTCGCGGCAACCAAGCAGGCGCTGCAGCAATTCCCACAGCTCGACGGCAGCCGCATCGGGGTTTGGGGATGGAGCTATGGCGGCTACTTCACGCTCTATGCCATGGAGCACAGTGACATGTTCAAGAGCGGAGTGTCAGTCGCGCCGCCGGCGAATTGGCTGCTCTATGACACCATCTATACCGAGCGGTACATGGGACTGCCTAAGGGCAACGAAAAAGGCTACCACGACAGCTCAGCGGTGAACTTCGCTAAAGACCTAAACGGTAAGCTGCTGGAGGTGCACGGCACCAGCGACGACAACGTGCACATGCAAAACACCATTCAAATGGTGAATAACCTGATCGATGCCGGCAAGCAGTTTCAGTTGATGATGTATCCCGGCAAGACGCACGGCATCGCCGGCAAGGCCGCGCGGGACCATTTGTTCCACTTGATCGACGACCATTTCCTGGAAACGCTGGCGCCGGGGAAATGACAAATCACAACTCCGAGTGAGCGAGGGCGGGCATAGCTAGAGCTATTGTGTCCAGGTTTGAAGGGGCACGGCTTCAGCCGTGTCGTGCGGGCATGCAGATGGATCCACCTTTAGGCGCTGCGGGATCGCTTCCCTCAGCGGCTCAAGCCGGCCTCTTCTATCGTCATGGCGGCACGCCTTGAAGCGTGCCCTTTCAAAACACGTTACACCTAATCTGAAACCGCCTAATCGCCCTCGCTGCCGCTGACGGCGAGCGTCGGTACACCCTGTTTGCGCATGAGGTCGTTCAGAGCGGGGACGTCAGCCCGCACGATCTCCTGCCACTTCGCCAGCTCGGTTTGCAAGCGATTGTGGAGTTCTTCGAAGACAAGTAATTGCTGCGCGGTGGGTGCTCCATCGTCCCACTGCACCAGGTCATTGAAGCTGGCGTACTGCTCGTTCAGCATGTTGGGATAGCGCAGGTTTCCCTCCGAGCTTTTCATCTTCACCTGGATCAGCAGCTCCTCGACCGGGGTCATCTTCTGGTCGAGGGCTCGGGCGCTGGAAAGAACTTCACCGCTGGAAGGGTCTTGTCCGGCCCACTTCTCGAGCGTTTGCAGGTTGGTGCGCAACGTGCGGATCTGGTTTACCGCGCCGTGAAGCGCATCGATGTCCTGGCGCACCTCGAGCGCCAGCTCGATCTGCTTTTGCATGTCTGCGGGCGAACTCTGCAATCGGGGATCGGGCTTCACTTCCAGCGGCACCGTCTGCGTCACGCCTTTGACTGTGAGCTTCACCTGATACATTCCCGGCGCAACCAGGGGACCGCGGGGCGGCTCAGCGACGTAAAAGGCTCCGGGTATTTGCGCGGGCGGATCGTAACGGAAGTCCCAGGCGAAGCGATTCATGCCGGCGTCGGCTGGCAGCAAGTCCGCTGGTTTCTCACGATCCGGCCACTCCGGCGGCTGTTCCTGCTTATTTTTTTCGTGATTGGAGAGCCTCCGAACGCGCTTGCCTTGCGCATCGATGATCTCCATCGCGATCTCTTCTTTTTCTGCCGGCTTGTTCTTCAGGTAGTAGTACAGAATTGCGCCTTTGGGAGGATTGTCTCCAACTGGGCGCCGGCGATCGACTTCGTCGGGAAAATGAAGGCGAATCGCCGTAGCGGGCCGGTACAGGTGGAAATCCTGGTTGGCAATATCGGAATTCGCCTGCCGCAGCGGAGAGACATCGTCCAGAATCCAAAACGAGCGGCCATGCGTCGCGGCAATCAGGTCATCGTCTTTCACCGCCAGATCGTGAATCGGGGTGGTCGGCAGATTGAGTTGCAGCGACTGCCAATGCGCGCCGTCATCGACGGAGAAATAAACGCCGGTCTCCGTCCCGGCGTAGAGCAGACCTTTCATTTTCGGATCTTCGCGCACCGCTCGCACGTAAGCGCCCGGTGGAATGCCATTGCTGATCCGCGTCCAGGTCTTGCCGTAGTCGTGCGTCTTGTAGATCAGCGGATTGAAGTCATCCAGCTTGTGCCGGTCGATCGCCGCATAGGCCGTTGCGGGATCATGATGCGAGGCGTCAATGATGCTGACCATACTCCATTCCGGCATATCCTTGGGCGTCACGTTTTCCCAGGTCTTGCCCTCATCATGGGTCAGCTGGATCAATCCGTCATCCGTTCCCGCCCACAGCATGCCGCGTTGCACCGGCGACTCCGCCAGCGCAAAGACGGTGTCGTAGTACTCGACGCTGGTAATGTCGAGGGTGATGTTTCCGCCTGACGGCTTCTGCTTCGATTTGTCGTTGCGCGTCAAATCGGGGCTGATCGCGCTCCAACTGTGTCCCTGGTCTGCACTCTTCATCACGAACTGCGATGCGGTGTAGATGACGTTGGAGTCGTACGCCGAGACCAACACGGGTTCCGTCCACTGAAAGCGGTATTTGAGTTCGCCCGCGCCATTGCCAGATGTGTCCAGCGGGTACGGCGAGACATCCTGCAGTAATTTGGTGCGATGATCGTAGCGGGTGAGGATGGCGGAATCCGATCCCGCATAGACAATGTCAGGATCGCGCGGGTCGGGCGCGATAGATCCGCTCTCGCCGCCGCCCACGTCATACCAATCCTGGCGGGCGATCACTCCGTCGTCGGTGCGGCTGGCGATGGCGACCGTGCTGTTGTCCTGTTGCGCGCCGTAGACGCGGTAGGGCCAGTGATTGTCGACGGCCACGTGGTAGAACTGCGCGGTAGGCTGATTGTTCTGCTGCGTCCACGTTTTCCCGCCATCGACCGTGATCGTGACCCCGCCATCGTTGCTGTTGATCATGCGCTGCGGATTCGTGGGATCGATCCATAGCCCGTGATGATCGCCGTGCGGCGCCGGCAGCAGCTCGAACGTTTTTCCTCCATCGGTGGAGCGAAATGCGCCCGTGTTCAAAACGTAAACCACGTTGGCCTGCTTGGGATCGGCGAATACATGTGTGAAATACCAGGCACGCTGGCGATAGCGCTCGTCGTCGTTGACGCGAGCCCAGCTATTGCCGGCATCGTCCGAACGATAAAGTCCTCCTTCTTTGGCTTCAATCAGCGCATACACACGATTCGAGTCCGCGCCGGAAACGGAGACGCCGATGCGTCCCAACTCTCCCGCCGGCAAGCCGTGACCTTCCAGTTGTTTCCAAGTCAGACCACCGTCAACGGATTTGTACAGCCCGCTGCCGGGCCCGCCACTGTTGAAGTACCACGGCTGGCGGCGCACCTGCCACAGCGCGGCGTAAACAATACTGGAGTTGTGCGGATCGAAGACGACATCGATGGCTCCGGTGTCATCGTTCTTGTACAGAACCTTCTGCCAGGTTTTGCCGCCGTCGGCCGTGCGGAAAATCCCGCGTTCCGAATTCGGCCCCCAGGCATGGCCCAGGGCGGCAACCAAAACGATATCCGCATTGTGTGGATCGATGATGACGGCGCCGATGTGCCGAGTATCTTTCAGGCCAACGTTCTTCCACGTTCGTCCGGCATCCGTCGATTTATAGACTCCATCACCATAGGTGATGTTGCCGCGCAAACAAGCTTCGCCGCTCCCTGCGTACAGCACATTGTGATCGGAGTCCGCCACCGCGATCGCGCCAATGGAGGACGTTCTTTCGTGATCGAAAGTCGCTGTCCAACTGAGACCGCCATTGGTGCTCTTGAAAATGCCGCCCGCGACCGCGCCGAAGTAATACGTATTGGGATCTCCCGGAACTCCCGCGACGGCAAGCACGCGACCGCCGCGAAACGGCCCGATCTGCCGCCACTGCATGCCGCCGATCGTCGCCGGGTTGATCTGTGCAAACGAGTTGAAAGCAATCAAGAGAAGAACAAGCGGGCAAAACGCAAGTATGCGACGCATTAGTCAGGTCCCCTTTGTTACGGAATCGCTCATCGTACGGGACACGAGAGCTGCTTGCAAGCGATTAGCTGGTGAGGGTAGTGGATCAGTTTGAAGTTCTCCCCGCCGTCCTCCGATCCGATCAAGAAACGGCGCCCCACGTTCGCCCATCTCTTGGGGCTAACGTGGGCCCAGGTTAGTCCGCCGTAGCGGACGAACCTGGAGCACATGACAGGCTTCGCACCAATATCCCCGCAGCTCCGAGTCTCTGATTGACTTCCCGCGCAATAGTGACGCTGCCCGGCGTGTCGGAGTGAATGCAGACGGTGTTCGCTTCAACTGCTAATTCGCAGCCGTCGCTGGCGATGACCCTGTGCCGAGTCGCGATATCGATGGCTTGCTGCGCGGCGCGCGCAGGGTCATCAATGAGCGCGCCTGCAAGAGTACGTTTGCGCAAAGTGCCGTCCGGCTCGTAAGCCCGGTCGGCGAAAGCTTCGGCAGCGCAGCGCAGCCCCATGGACCGCCAGGCTTCGAGCGCAGCCGAACCAGCCTGCCCAACCATAATGAAGCCGGGATCGATGGCCTGCACCGCGCGACCGATTGCGAGCGCCACTTCGCGGTTGGTGTTTGCCGCGTGGTACAGTGCGCCATGCGGCTTCACGTGCACCAGCCGCATATCCAGTGACTCCGCTATCTTCCGTAACGCCGCGATCTGCTGGCCCACAGAGTCCTCGATTTCCGCCGCAGAAAGTGGCGACGCAACGCGTCCAAAATTCGCGCGATCGGGATAGCTCGGATGCGCCCCGGCCGCAACCTGCAATTTGCGGGCGGCGATCAGTACCTGCCGCATGGTTTGCTCATTGCCGGCGTGTCCTCCGCACGCGATGTTCGCGGAGCTGACGTAGCGCATCAGCTCCAAGTCAGTTCCATCAGCTAACGATTCTTCGAACTCGCCCAAGTCCGCGTTGATGTCGATGGCAATGTCGCTCACTGGAAAATCTCCCGTAACCACTGCTCCTGCCCGCGCAGCAACTGGACCGCTTCTGGAATACTTACCTCCACAAACTCCACCTCGTCCCGAGGCCGCAACTGGCCAACACGGTGCATGTCGGCTGCGATCACATTCGCGATCTTGGGATACCCTCCGGTCGTCCGCTGATCGACAAACAGGATGATCGGCTGGCCATCCTGCGGCACCTGAATCGCTCCGAGCGGGATGCCGTCCGTAAGCAACTCGGAGGTTTTGCGCGGACGCACGGCCTCGCCGTTGAGCCGCAGTCCCGAACGGTCCGAGTGCTCGCTGACCACGTAAACGCCGGAGAATAATTTCGCGAATGCCTCCGGCCCAAACCACTCCTGTTGCGCTCCTTTGGTCACCCGCAATTTTCCCGAAGCACTCAATGAATCCAGGATGCCCGGACGCAGCGTGCGGACGTGGGATGCGCTGGGCTGCCGTACCTGCAACACGTCACCGCTCTGCAAGCTGCGCCCCTTGAGCCCACCGAAATGTCCGGCGGCAAACGTTGATGCGCTGCCCATGATCATGGGAATATCGAATCCGCCCTGGACAGAGAGATAGCAGCGCGCGCCGTTCCTGATACTCCCACATTGTAGGACTGATCCGGCCGCAACGTCGAACGCCAAATTGAACGGCGCTTGGGCCGCTCCCATCTTGCATTCGCACCTCGCGCCGGTGAGCGCGACTATGGCGCTCTTCTCGAACTGTAGAGTTGCGCCCAAGAGCGTCATCTCCAACGCAGGAACGTTTTCAGCGTTGCCGACCAGAAGATTCGCAATGCGAAACGACAACACATCGGCCGCTCCTGCGGGAGAAACGCCGAGGTGAGCATAGCCGTAGCGTCCCAGGTCCTGAACGGTGGTGAAGAGTCCCGGCTTTGCAATCCGAATCGTCACAGGAGCCAAGCCTCGCCACGCCGCCGCATCTCTTCGAAGCTCGTGCGATCAATGGCGGAGAATTTTATTCTGTCGCCCGGTTGCAGGCGAGTGGGCGATTTTGCTTCGGGATCGAACATGCGCAGCGGCGTTCGTCCGATCAGCCTCCATCCTCCGGGAGAATCAAAGGGATAGATTCCGGTCTGACGGCCGGCAATCCCCACGCTTCCGCCGGCAATCGATGGCCTGGGCGTCGCCAACCTCGGCATGTGCAAAATATCCGGCAATCCGCCGAGGTAAACAAAACCCGGAGTGAATCCCAGGAAATACACGAGATAGGTCGGCGAGGAATGTAGCCGAACAACTTCTTCCGATGAAAGCCCCGCATGCTGTGCGACATCCGCCAGATCGGGACCGAACTCGACCTCATAACAGACCGGAATCGTGATCACATTGGCGCGCCCATCGTCGACGAAGTCACCTGCGGGCGCCATTTGTTGAACCACCGAGCTCAGTTCATCGTGCGTCAATTGCAGTGGATCGAAGTCGATGAGCAGCGACGCGTATCCCGGATGCAGGTTGCGGAGTCGCGGATCATTCCAGGCCTGCAATGCGCGAAACAGTGCAATTACACGCTCGTGAAGCGCGGGCGAAATTTCCTTCCCGAAGACCACCAGCAGCGAAGAGTCGCTCGCCGGAATGATTTTCATGCGTTCCTGCGCCTTGTGAGCGGTGAACACGTCGCCTCACTCATAGACCCTCAGCTCTTTGCCACGCGTTTCCGGCAGCACGGCAACCGCCACGATCATCACCAGGTAAGCGCTCACGGCGAACATCGCGATCGCGTGACCCAGAGCCATCGTTTTGCTGAGATAGCCGACCAACGTGGGGAACAGCGCGCCGATGGCCCGACCGATGTTGTACGAGAATCCCTGACCCGAGCCGCGCACTCGGCTGGGGAAGAGCTCCGTAAAGAACGCGCCGACCGGACTGAACGCGCCCGAGGCAAAAAAGCCCAGCGGGAATCCCAGCACCAGCATGACAGAGTTGCTGATGGGCAGATAGGTGTACGCCGCCACCGTAACAAACGAGCAGATGGCATAAAGGATGAGCGTCCGCTTGCGACCGAGCATGTCGGCCAGATAGGCGCTGATCATGTAACCCACAAACGAGCCCAGGATCACCACACACAAATAGCCGCCGGTATTCAGCACCGATAGCTTGCGCACGGTTTTCAGGAAGGTAGGAAGCCAGGTAGTGATCGCGTAGTAGCCACCCTGTACGCCGATCGCCAGCAGCGAAGTCAGCACTGTGACCTTCAACACTGCCGGGCTGAAGATCTCCATGAAATGGCTCTCGTGGCGCGTCTCTACCCGCTCCCGGGTTTTCCAATAAACTTCGGGCTCTTCCACGTTCCGCCGGATGTAGAGCACCAGGAACGCAGGCAGGATTCCAATCCAGAACATGGCGCGCCATCCCCAGTCGCCGGGCAGCTTCGATAGCAGCACCATATAGAAGAAAGCGGCGATGCCCCAACCGACGGCCCAACCGCCTTGCACCGTACCTACGGCTTTGCCGCGATGTTCCGCGCGAATGGTTTCCCCCATCAGCACCGAGCCAACCGCCCACTCGCCTCCGAACCCCAAACCTTGCAAGCCCCTGCAGAATAGCAATTGCCAGAAGTTCTGGGTAAAGCCGCTCAAAAAGGTGAACAAGGCAAACCAGAGAATGGTGATCTGCAGCACTCGCACGCGTCCGAAGCGGTCTGCCAGCAGGCCGGCCAGCCAGCCACCCAGGGAAGACATCAACAGAGCGGCAGTACCCAGCCAACCGGCATCGCTCTTACTGAGGTGCCAGGCGGCGATCAGGCTGGGGATGACGAAGCTGTAGACCATCACGTCCATGCCGTCGAGGGCCCAGCCGCCGAACGTCGCGATCAGCGTGCTTTTTTCCTTTGGCGAAAGTTGTGACAACCAGGTTCCCGCATGGTTTGGCGGAGGTGAGGTGGGCTTCGAAGTGGCAGCACCCATTGGGGTCTCCTTCTCATCGTGGGAGTCATGCGACCACATCACAGCCGATGCTGTGCTGAGTTTCTGTCAATCGGCTGCGTTTCGCGCTAATTGTAAATCGATGAGCTGGAAAAACACCCTAGAAAAGCAGCTTCGCCGCCAACTGCAGGAGACGAGGTGGATCGGCGCTTATCACTTGACCGAAGGTTGCGCTACCGATGTTGCCGTCAACCGTCTGCGGTCCAAAAAACTGAGGATGGTTGAAAAGGTTGAAAGCTTCCACTCGAAACTGAAGGGCCTTGCTCTCCCTTATTCGCACATTCTTCATGAGCGCCATGTCATAGTTTTCCATACCGGGGCCGGAGAAGAACCTCCGTGGCACGTTGCCCGGCGTGCCGAGCATATTAATTGTAAATTGTGCAATGTTGAAATAAGGAAGTCCGTTCTGAGGATTGTGATTTAACTTAAGTGGACCTCCTGTATAATCCGGTACATCGATACCATAATTGTTGATGCCGTTCGGCTCCGCCCCAAGCAGGGAATTATCACCGTAGCTGTAGAGGGTCACAGGAAATCCGGTGCTGAGGTGCACAATGCCGGAAATCTCCCAGCCCTGAGTCCATCCATTTGAGGCGCGAAACAAGCTATCAAAAGGTAGCTTATAGTTGTAGCTGACCACGACGTTGTGCCTGATATCGAAGGAAGATAGGCCATAGCTGAGGTTAGGATCGATAGGGTTTACCTCCTCCCCGAGATTGGAAGAGTCGTCGAGCGACTTACCGTAGGTGTACCCGGCCGATAAATCCAAACGCCCGCTGCTATGGTGGAGGCTGAGTTGAAGCGCATTATAGTTCGATTTTCCGATGGTCGCCTGATAGGTATTGCTGCCGTAGTTCGGCCCGAGAGGGCCGCGTGTTCCGTTGATCACCTGGCCCGCTGCGGTAGTAAATACATTGTTTTCTCCGAAGGGACCGCAAGTCGGGGAGCCCGGGGCGACTTGGCTCGGCTGGCTTAAGCTGAGGCAGAGCGCAGGATTTCCCGGGTTGGCTTCGGCTAATACCAGCAGCCGATGTCCCTGGTTGCCGACGTAGCTGGCACTGAACACCGTTTTCGGACCTAGCTGCCGTTGGAACGACAGCATGTATTCCTCGACATAGGGGACCCGGTTCGTTGCGGCATAGGCGGGAATTCCGCTGATAGGCTCATATTGCGCCCAGTTAATCGTCGAATTTGGATTGCTAATGGAAGCCTGGCCGGTAGCGAGGGTCGTAGGAAATGGTTGCCCCTGAAACGTTCCCGAAGACGCGGTTATGAACGGTGTGGCAAAAAGCGGCGGGGCAGGACTGCTATAGGTGATGCCAAAGGGCGCATTCGCGGCCAGAATACCGATCGTCAGTGCTTCGATGGCTTCGTAGTAGACTCCGAAGCCGGCCCGGATGCTACTGTTTCCCGGCCCGCCGAGAATCTTGCCCAGCAGAGTATCTCGCGCCTGGTCCGGGGAGTAAGCCAATCCGATGCGCGGCGCAAAGTCTAGGTTCCCCGGAGGAGCCAGAGTTCGGGGAATGCCCCGGTCGCCCGGATAGACAATTCCGGCCGGGGCTCCGGGAAAGACCAGCGACTGCTGTCCTGGTTCAAATGTGGAAATGCCATTGTTTACTTCGTACCATGGCTCAATACGGTCCCAGCGCAGGCCATAATTTAGCGTGACATTCGAACGCACCCGCCAGGTATCCTGTGCATATAGGCCCAGATACTTATTGCGGCCATAGAATGGTTGTAGCTGGCTTTGATTATATTGGCTGGGAACCCCTAGAAGAAAGTCTGCGAAGTCCGATCCCGTCTCGCTACCCGTAAATAAAAAGCTTCCATTAAACTGCGCGACTGGATTGGTGTTGATTTGGTCGTAGTGAAATTCTGCGCCCAGCTTGACGGTATGCGCACCCGCGGTCTTGGAAAAATTATCAATCCACTGAAAAGTGTTGTTGACCTGCCTTAGCTCATTGGCGTTGGTTCCAATAGAAAAAGAATTGAAGATGACGTTTTCAACCCCTTCGCGCGAAGGGTCGAGCGGCACAATACCAGGCGTGCCTTCCCCGGTGACAAAGCCTTGCGAAGCCAGGCTAACTCCTAGGCCGCCCACCGGTCTGCCGAGATCATTGCTGTCGCGCAGATAGCTGTAGTGGAAGTCGTTCACAGCGCTCGATCCGAAGCTCTTGGTATCACCTAAGGTCAGCAACTGTGCCTGTCCGAGATAAAGCGCGTTAAATCCGGGCACACTTGCCCCGCTCTGGGCCACTGGATAGGGATTATTTAAGGTATAGTTGTCGAGGAAGTAATAAGCCGTGACCAGCCCCCATTCACTGTTATAGTCCAATCGATAAGAGCCTTTATCATCGCGCAAAGTCTGGTTACTGGCGGAGGTCGAGAAGGTATTCGTTCCCCCGTTCGGCTGGGGAATATACTGCAACAAGTTCCTCGCCGGCGCCGACCATGCCGACATCGGGACCGCCGCGTTCGGCAGCACGCATTGCGAGGGATTCACGCACCCGGGCGTGTAATAGGGCTCTCCGGCTGCGACGGTGTATCCGAGTTCCCTCGATAAAAGGTTGGCCCAACTCTGCCCCGTCACCGTGCCTGCCAAAGAACTGGCAATATCGGACAAATTGCCGGCGCGATTCTGCAGAGAAGGAACAGGAATGACTCCGGTCGGTACCCCCTCAGTTAGCCGCGTACCTTGATAATCGGCGAAGAAGAACACCTTATCTTTCCTTATCGGCCCTCCAAGCGTGCCGCCGAACTGGTTCTGATCGAAAGTACCGCGCGTGGGCGAGAAGTAGTCACGCGCGTCGAGGTCCGTGTTGCGCAGAAACTCGAAAACATCGCCGTGCAACTGGTTCGTGCCTGACTTGGTCACCACATTGATATGACCGCCGGTATAGCCGCCGTATTCTGCGTCGAAGTTGCTGGTGAGGATACGAAACTCGGCGATGGAATCGAGGTTCGGGACGATTGCCGTTCCTGCGTTGACGTCCTCTTCCGCGTCGCTCCCATTGACGATGAAGGCGTTGGAGAATTCACGTTGACCGTTGATGGAAATCGTTCCCGGATTTAAGTCGCCGGAGGGCGACAGGGCGCTGACCCCAACGTCCTGTTGCGTGTCCGGGGTCAAAGAAGTCGCGGGAGCAACTCCCGCCTGCAAGGAAAGCAGGTCCGTATAGCTGCGTCCGTTCAAGGGCGCGGCGACCATCTGCTTCTCCCGGATGACCTCGCCCATTTGTGTGTCGGAGGTGGCGACGTGAACCGAATCGGCGACCACGGTGACGGCTTCATCTCGTCGCCCCACCGGCAGCGTGACATCGACCACCGTCTTGGAATTGACATCCACTCGAATCCCGCTTCGGCGGTAGGTCCGAAAGCCCGCGCTCTCCACGGAAATGTCATATCTTCCGACCGGAAGATCGGGAAAGGAATAGAGACCGGAGGCGTTGGTCGAGACCTGGTATTGGACTCCAGTATCGATGTCTCTTGCCGTAACGGTCGCATCGCGAAGAACTGCGCCGCTAATGTCGGCCACCGTGCCGGACACGCTCCCACTGGAACTCGCCCAAGCACAACTGACGGCGAGACCAACAACCGCGGCGGCGGCGATCATCAGCACGACAAGGCGCATACGGAGCACAGGCGGGAAACGATGTTGAACCCGGCGGCGCAGTACGCAAGAAATGAATTCCATGGAAAAAGGCCCCAAGTTTGGAACAGAGTTTGTGTTTCTCCAGCCGACAATCATCGGCTACTTAGGCCCAGTTCTTCTAGATGCAACTCTGTTGCATCTAGTGGTGACTCTTCCATTAGGCGATATTCCTGACAAGAAGGTCAAGAGATCGCCAAAGAATTCATTGCAACATTGGTGCAATCTCTTGTAACACAAAGATGTTGTCGAGTGGTTACAAGTATTTCCGGATCTCACGGCACGGTTTGATCGTCAAGAAACAGGGACCAGCCAGCATCTTAGATCAACTGGCTACTTGATTCGCAGTTGCATTAACAGAGGGATCGTTGGCGTCTGCATTCAGGGCCAGCCTTCCGCCAAGCTTGGCCCCATTGCTGTACGAGGAGCGAACTACTTCTGCGGATTCAGTGGAGGAGGCCCAACACAGAACGGCGGAGAGTTCGGGCAGCAGCAGGGACGTATGCCCGAGATGCTGCCTCGAATGCAGGCATTGATATTGGAGCAGGGAGGGAACATGGAGTTCGGGGTGCTCTCGACTCCGTTGACGACGCCGTAGAACGGGTGCTCGGACAAACGCGCGGAGGACAGGAAATCGGCTGCCTTGGTGTTTCCCTCAGCGCCTGACGCTTCGAGCGGCAGCTCGGTCGTCGATCCGGAGGGCACAACCATCGTGCGGCTACCGTCTTTCACCACCAGAGCGCCTTCGCGACTCACCACCACAACTTTGTTGTCGGTGCTGACGACATCAAACTTCGCGGACGCGCCCTGGGGCGCGACCACTACTGGTCCCACACTGGCGGACATGCCCTTGCTGGTACTGACACGCGCTCCACCCTGAAGCACCTCAATATTGGCGGCATTGTATTGCACCGAAGAATTTGGGGTTACCACAACCGAAGAGCCGGCCAGGTTGATGGATCCCGCGGTGGATGCAGGAACGTCAATCTTATCGCCCGCAAGAATGCCGGTGGAATGTCCCGCAGACTGCCCGTTCACTCGCACGTCGCCGTTGACCGCGTAGAGCATCGCTCCACCGGTTTGGGCCGACAGCACACTCACGCCCAAAACCACCGTCAGCACAACACACATCACCGTGATGCCGTAGCGCGGCATAGCAATCCTCCAGGCGGGCGCGAGAAGACAAACAAATGCCCAAGAATGTTAGCCCGACGCTGCCGTGCACGTCAATGAAATCCTCCGAACGCGCGGAATCTGCAAATCGCCGGATTCCACAGGTCTCAGGTTGAAAAGGCGCGTGCCGCGCCAGCGAGTGTGGTAAGCCCCAATACGGAAGACCCTAACAAGCTGCTGATCGCCCTCAGAGGCCAAAGCCCGCACTGATGATTTTGCAATGCGGCAAGGCTGAAGAGGGCCAGGCGTGAACTTTTTTGCCTGTGAAGCCGTGCTCTTTCAAAACCGAAGCTTACTCCAGTCTCCTAGGAGACGCTTAACACGACGGAGGACGGACGCAAGCATGTCCCCTCGAAAGCTCCCAACCGAACTACTGCGTCAGGCGCAGAGCCACCTTCGTGTAAATGGTATAAAAAGCCTGAGTCAATTGCGAAGTACAGAGCGCTCCGGGACACGAGGGGACAACCAGAAACTCCCCTTGCGCCAAGGTATGGTCGTAGGCTGCTGGGGCGCTGGGGCAACTGTACTGGCTGCCATTGGGATCGTTGGCCACGGTCGCAAGGAAAGCTTCCGTGCATGGGTCGCCGCTGACTGCATTGCCCAAACCTATGACATAAACATAGACTGGAGCGGTTTCGCCCTGCATCGCATTGGCGGTGTGAATGGCCCGCCATTTCGCCTCGGCAGTGATGTTGGCGCGGTTGAAGGCAGTGGATCCGCCTCCCTGGGCAGGAAAGGTAGTTACGCCCTTGCACGCATAGGTGGAATTGTAGGGAGGATAGCCATTGCATAATCCTTTTTGATTCGTTGTGCTGGGACAACCCGCCCCCGTGCCAACGGAGCCGGAATTATTCGCATAGTAGTAACTGATATCGTTCGCAGGATAATAGTTGCTGGTTGGGTTGAAGAAATCAAAAGTCGAACCGGAGCTGGAGTCATACCCGCCATAATTGTATAACTGGGAGCCGATAGAATTGGTGCAGGCCAGCGTGTCCTGGACGGCATTCATCAGGCCGTCGGTGAAGTACACCATTACCTTGCTCACCGGGGTATTTGCCGGCAGAGCATTGACCTGGTGACCAATCAGGACGTCAGCCATGGACATGGGCGGACCGTTTGGATTGGTCCCGTAGGTCGTATAGGTGTAGGTATTAGTCCCGGCGCCGGTTCCAAACGTCCCACCGTTGAATGTCAGGCCGTTGACTGCGGTGGTGATGGGGCTTACAAACTCGTTGGTCATGGCTACGTCCACCGTGGCATTACCGGCGAAGCTGATCATCCCCAGGTAATCGCTGCCCTGAATGAAGTTGCCAATGAAAGTTGGGACCGCAGATTGGAGCGCGTCCCCCCCATCGTCTCCACTTGTACCGGTGGGGCACTTATTCGCCCCAGTTCCGCCGCACATGGAGCCGGAGCGGTCCAACACCAGCTCCAAGACCAGCGTACTGCGGCTGGCGGCCGCGGTATCGCCGAGATTCACGCTTGCCCATTGCGGAAAAAACGACATGAATCTGGTATGCACACTGGTCTCCGCGTTGAGCGTTGCGCTGATGACCCCGCCGCAGGAAACATTACCGCTACACCAGGTCCAGCTAAGAGTCGGGGCGCTGGAGCCGTAGTTAGCGGCGAACATATCGGCGCCGAGACCGGCTGCCGTGGTTGTTCCCTGCTGGTAGTTCTTGGCAGCGGTGAGCACAGCCGAATCCACCGCATTCGCCAATCGCGCCTTGGTCAGATAGATCAGCCCGAAGTCGACCGCCAGAGCGGCGAAGAGAATAAACACCCCCAGGCCGAGTCCGAACCAGATAAGGACTTGACCGGCATCTTTATTTGAAGACTTGTTTCGCATAGTATCGCGTCCTTTCAATAATATGCGACGGCATAAAGCTGCGATGGCAGCACCGAGGTCACCAACTTGCCGACCGCCGTTGCCGAGTTAAACTTGTAAAACACTTCGGTGACATACACCACTTGGCCGGAATTCGCTGTCAACACGGATTGCACGCCGGCGGGAAGGGTGGCCGCCGTTGAGGCACATTTGGAGCTTGTCGGATAGCATCCAACGTAGCTGCTTCCGATATTGCAGGTGCTGGAGTATACCTGGCCCGTAAGCTGATAACTGCCCGAGGAAGGGCTGGTCACGGCGCTCACAACCACACAACCCAGGTCGGCCAAATCGATGTCGGTGTCGGCTAGCACCGCGGTAACGGCGTTGGACAGGGACGCGGTTGTTGCTCCGCCCGAGCGTGAGGCCAGACTGGAGCCTTCCCCTGCGAGATTGGTGATGACCTCCTCGTCGTAGGTCGCCCGGCTGTAATCGACCGTGCCGAGCACCAACACCGTGAGCATCGGCAACAGGAACGCGATCTCGATCAGGGCCTGCGCCCGTTGATCTCGCTTAAAACGTCTCATAGCCTCCTCCTATTCGGCCGGCGGCGGAAAGAGTTCATTCTTGAAAACAGCACTGACGGTGTAGGTATAGCCGCCACTGGGAAACACGTTTCTCAAGAATACCGGCGAGAATGTGTACGTGGCCGATACCTGGACGGTATCGCCTGGACCACCCGCGTTTTCAGTTGTGCCGCTGCCACCGGCATAGCTCGGACACGCTCCCAGTGTCGCAACACAGGAGACCATAATGGTTGGATTCAGGTTGAAAGAATAGTTCTGAACGACCTGGACGATGCTCTGCAATCGGTCGCCGGTCTGGCCGTTGAAACAGTTGCCTGAAGTGCAGTTGCCGGTAATGGCATACCGGGCCCCTTGCCGTACAGCGTTTTGCAACGTGGCCCGGGTGTAGTACAAGTAGCCGAAGTTAATCACGCCGTACATGAAAGTAATAAAGATGGCGGAGCAGAGGGCCATCTCAATGGCCGCCCCGCCCGACTCACCTCGCAAGCCCCGGATTTTCCACCTTCTCCACAACATGGTTTTCTTACCTCCGTTCAGCACCGCCAAAAGCCCATCCGAATCAGCGGCGCCGTCCGCAGTTCAATAGTCCTGCGTGCGCGACGATTCGAATCGGCTGCCCTGCACTGCTGAAACTGGACGCCGATTCGAGATGTAATCCGAAACCGTTCAGTTTGACCGTATGAAAGGAAGGCGTAGGGGAACGCAGCAGCGTGGTTTCAATCAGGCCTCGTTAGGCCTGACAACAACTGAGCACAACCGACCGCATGCTGCGCACATTCCCTCCGGTCTGGTAACCGTCGAGCGAAGCGCCTTACCAGCGCACACATGGCCCCATACTGCTCGCTGCACTGAGTTAGAGCCTTTTGTCCCCCAACTAAGGACAAATTGCTCTGCAGCTAACCTAGCGATGAACGAGGTTAGTTTGTCACATAGTCTGGCAGTCGTCAATACAACTACAAAAAACTTTGGTAACCTTATTTTCTAAGCAGATAGTAACCTAAGCGGATAATGGAACAACCAATCAGGCTGCTCCCCACTGGCAAAAAATAGAGCAGTCTAAAGGGCTTTCACTTACGATCCCAGCTTTGAAAGGGTACGGCTTCTCTCAGGCGGCTGAAGAAATCATAGCCTTGGATGGCATGAGTCAGGGTGCGACTTTAGTCGTATTGATCAACATTTAATCTAGGGCGTTGCCGGTTTTGGTGTGTCCCTGGTAGAGCGGCGCCCTTCGGCTGCACTCAGGGCAGGCTTTCAGCGCCGCGTTAAGGCCGCCGTCTGATTCTGGTTTGTGGTGATACACCGAACGCGAGGCCTAAGGCTCGCCACGTGGATACAGCGATTCTGAAACTGCTCTAAGCCCTTCTATTTTTTGGGATCCCGAGCGGCCTTCAGGTCGCCAGCGGCGGTTCCGAATTTTCAGTGGCCCTCGTCCGCAAACGCGGGGATGCAGTAAGCCTGAAGCCGCCGCCCTACTGACGCCCGATTAAAACTATACAGTGACCAAAGTAACACCAAAGTTTTATAGATAAATAGTGCTTTAGTGTTGCTTTTCCCTTGCGACCAATGGTAAGGTTTCAACCGACAGGCACCAACCTCGCCCCGCGTTTTGCTTGACCGCGCTGGCCCCTCAGCGCGCGAAAGGAGAGCGCGGGGCGTTTTTCTTAGGGAAGAACGAACACGATTTCGGCAAGCAAGCTACTTCTCTAAGCAGGTTCAGAATTGCCGGATCCAGGTGGAGCGAGCCTTAGGCTTGCGTTCCGGGCATCGCCGGAGACAACCCAAAACCAGAGGGCGGGCTTAACGCGGCGCAGAAAGCCTGCCCTGAGTGAAGTCGAAGGGCCCCGCTCTACCAGGACATACCCAGTCCGTACGCGCTCTAAATCTAACATGCGGGCGGCTTCTTAGGAATCAAGACCGAGAACGCCACAGAAACCAGCACGATCGCCGCGACCGCAGCTAATGTAATTTCGGTCGGCACCTCCACATAGTTCGCCGCCAGCATCTTGGCCCCGATAAGAATGAGAATAATCGACAGACCATAGTGCAGGAGGTGGAACTTCTCGATCATTCCCGACAGCACAAAGAACAGCGAGCGCAGCCCCAGGATGGCGAACACATTCGAGGTATATACGATGAAAGGATCGCGCGTGACCGCAAGCACGGCGGGAATCGAATCGACGGCAAACAGGACGTCGGTGGTCTCCACCACAATCAGCACCAGCGCCAGCGGCGTCGCGTAGGTGACCGCCCCCCGGCGGACGAAGAATCGGCCGCCTTCGTAATCCGGCGTGACGCGGAAGAGCCTGCGGAATCCGCGCAGCAGCGGGTTCGACTCGGGATGAACCTCGGCGCCGTGCCGGCGAAGCAACTGAATCCCGCTGTAGACCAGGATTGTGCCGAAGAGGTATGTGATCCACTGAAAGCGGTCGAGCAACTCCACTCCGGTAAAGATGAAGATGGCGCGCATAACCAGTGCGCCGATCACGCCCCAGAACAGCACATCGTGCTGCAGAGGCCGGGCTACGTTGAAGTAGCGGAAGATGAGAAGAAAGACGAAGAGATTGTCGATGCTGAGCGACTGCTCGATAACGTAGCCGGTGATGAATTCCAGCGAGAGCTGCGAGTTCGGCCGCGCGCTGCCGCCGGCCATTGTGTGTCCGAACCAATAAAGGAGGACGGCGAAGAGTGCGGCGAGTCCGAACCAGACGCCGACCCAGATGATCGCTTCCCGTAATCCGAGCTCATGGGTGCGGCGGCGGAAGACGCCCAGGTCGAGCGCCAGCATCGCCAGTACGAAAACGTTGAAGAGGACCCAGAAGATCCCGTGCGCGGCCATCAGAGCTTTCCCGGATGAGCTATTCTATCGGGCGCCGCGGACGGAAAGCTGCTTCACGAATTCGTACAGATCCATGCCGAAGAAATCCGTGACTTTGCCCGAGCGCCGATAGCCGTGTTTCCGGTAGAAGCGCGTGGCGCGCAGCAGCGGCGCGGTGGTGTCGAGCGTTATGCGGTCGCACTTACGGCTGAGGAGTTCGGCTTCCGCCGCGAGCAACAGCGCGTGCGCCACTTCCCTGCCCTGCCACGACTCCAGCACAGCCATCCCGCGCAAGTGTCCTTCGTCCCCGCTAACGGCGAAGGCAATCGTGCCCACAACGCCTTCCTGTGGCGAGACCGCAACCAGAACGTCCATCGACGAGAGCCGCTGCTGCAAGGTCTCTGGGGTGAGGACCGTGTCCAGCCAGGCGCCCGGCGTGTAGCTGGCGTAGTAAGGCGCGAATGCCATCGCAAGACAGTTAAGGATGGCCGGCGCGTCTTCCCCGTCGGCCTCGCGAATGAAGAAATCGTCGAGCACGAGCGGCGGCTACCGGTGGAAGGTTCCCATGTATTCGCTCTGCGCCAGAACATGGCCTTTCATCGCCGCATCCAGTTGCGCGCGAGTCGCTCCGGCCTGCAGATCAAGCTTTTGATCCAGCGCGTAGATCCGGAAGAAGTAGCGATGCGTCTGTCCCGGCGGCGGACATGGCCCGTTGTAGCCGATCTTGCCGAAGCTGTTGCGGCCCTGGCGCCCGCCATCGTCGAAGTTTCTGAGGCGGGGAGTATCGGCGGACATCGAAGAACCGCTGGGCGGAAAGTTCCAGATCAGCCAGTGGACCCAGGTGCCGCTGGGAGCGTCGGGATCGTCCATGACAATGGCATACGTGGCGACTTTATCGGGAGCACCGCTCCATTCCAGCGGTGGTGAAATATCCTCGCCTTTGCAGGTGTACTTGTCGGGAACCGCTGTCCCAGACGCGAAGGCTGAACTGGTTAACTTGAACATGTGCGCGCCTCCTCGTTCCTGCGCCAGAAGCGTGAGACCAGCCAAGATTGTCACACATCCTAACCTCAGAAGCTGTCGCATTCGCAACCTCCTGATCCACGCAATCAGCGAATTGCGCAGATCACGAAATCGTCAAGAAAGTGGAAACACTTGTCCCACTGGATGACAATCAGCCAGACGGCTCTGTGTGTACGTCGAGAATTAAGGTAGATTGCACAATGTCTTACATCAGTGATTTCCCTTCATCGCAAGTTTGATGCGCCACTGAGGAGTTGTTCCCGCTACTGATTACTGGCTACTGCTTTTACGCGTTTTGCCGGTTGGGTTGATTCACCTTGGTCAGCTCGCCTACGGCCTGGTTCCAGGCGGCGATCCACGGCACAGCCAGCGAGTAGAGCAGGCGCGCGGCAATTGCGCGCAAGTTCGCATGCTTGCTGAAGGTGCTCCAGTCGAGCCGAAAGGCGAAATAGATCTCCAGCAGAAGCACGCATAGCAGCGGAATGGCCGTGCGTGGAAGCAGAAGCACCGCCGCAATCTCCGCCGCGCAACGCAGCGAGTTGCGCACGAGGCGCATGCGCCGCGTGCCCAGCACGCCGTCGGCGACGCCGTAACGCGCCATCATGCTCAGCGCACTTCGCAGCGTGTGATGCGGGCGATAGATGGCCTGCGCGCGTTCGGCGTACACCGGCGTGGTCACCTGGCGCACGCGCAGATCGAAGCTGGTGTCCTCGCCCAGAAAGCTCGTCTCCGGAAAGCCGCCCACCCGCTGCCACAGCTCCTTGCGGAAGGCCATCGACCGCGCCGTACACGAGCGTGTAGTCCCATCGGCAAGTTGCTTCATGCCGAAGAACGGCGCCGAGGCGAGGTCCCAGATCGTCTGCTCGCTAGGATCGACACACGATCCGCCGAGCGCGTATTCGGCGCTGCCATTGCGAATGGGGGCAGTCAGACGATCCAGCCACTCGGGATCGTAGATGCAGCCGCAATCGGCGCAGGCAATCACCTCGGATTGGGCCGCGGCGATGCCCACATTGCGCCCGCGCGCGATCGGCCCGCGCGAGGCTTTCAGGTTGCAACTCTGGTCGCGAATGGCAACCAGATTGGGATACTTGGCCTGCGCCGCCTGCAATCGTTCCCAAGTGCCGTCGGTCGAGCCGCCGTCAACAATGATGACCTCGGGCCCAAGCGTTTGCTCGGCCAGGCTAGAGACGAGGGCGTCGATATCTTCGGCCTCGTTGAGGACGGTCGCGGTCACGGTCACGGTGGCGTTCAAGGGCAACCTCTCGATTGTAGCGTCTCGTCCGATTTCGTGAACCGGCGAGGTCCGGCTTGCGTATCCCCTATTAGGTCACGATTCTGCGAATTCTCGCGCCCACGCCGCGAAAGGAGTTTACCCATGCTGAATTTCCGTTCGAACCGCCCTTTGGCGACAGTGGCCCTGGCGATGCTCATCGCGCTGCCGGCCAGCGCCAGCGTCAGCCAGGAATTTCATCGCACCGTCCCGCTGTCGGCCGATGGCCGGGTTTCCCTCAACAATATCAACGGTGATGTCGAGATCACCGGCTGGCCGAAAAATGAAGTGCAGATCGACGCCGTCAAGACCGCGCCCGATCAGCAGCGCCTGGACGACATGCGCATCGAGGTCAACGGCAGCGGCAACTCGGTCGACATCGTGACCAAGTATCCCGAAGGCCACACCAACAATAATCCAGGCTCGGTGCACTACACCTTGCACGTGCCGCAGAACGCACGCATCGACAAGATCAACCTGGTGAACGGCTCGCTTGAGATACAGAAGGTTTCGGGCGAGGTGAACGCGAACCTGGTGAACGGGAGGGTGAACGCCTCGGATCTGGCGGGCACCGCCGATCTGGCTACGGTGAATGGTACGGTGGAAGCGAATTATTCGTCATTGGACAATGTGCGAGAGATCAAGCTGAGTTCGGTGAACGGCACTGTCAACCTGCTCTTGCCGCAGTCGCCCAATGCCAATGTCGAGGCCCAAAATGTGAACGGCGGGATCTCGACCGACTTCCCGCTGGCAGTGAAGGGTCATTTTATCGGCAAGAGCATGTCGGGCACACTGGGCAGCGGGGGAGTGCAAATCGAGCTCAACAACGTGAACGGCAGCATCCACATCGGGCCGGGTAGGGGAAGCTTGTAGTGACGATTTCTTTCACCACGAAAGCACGGAAGGCACGGAATTTTCCGGAGTTTTGTCTGCTTGGAACCAAGGCTGGACGCCATCACGAGGAACAAAGAATTTCTCTTATTCCGCGCCTTCCGTGCTTCCGTGGTGAACTCGACCTTTACTGCCACTCGTACGATCGCGGCGGGCTCTCCAGGTTCGGCTTGCGCGCGATCAGCAGCAGTGCGCCGATGCGCTTGAAATCGCGCAGCTCCTCCGCGTCCTTGAACCATTTGCCGGTGTACTCGTTCGGCGTCGGCGTGAGGTCGGCGATGCGCCTCGCGCGCACGTCCACATAGCCGTGGTCGCGCAGTAGCTCGATGTACTCCTGCTCGGAGCGCACCTGCACCGGCACCTTCAGTTCCTCCACCCAGCGCAGCGAGTACGCATTGTCTTTGTACAGATTGATCAGGATGTACAGCTCGCCTTTGGGCGCCAGCACACGATACAACTCGTCGAGCGCGCGGTCCTGATCGCCGTAGTAGTAGAACGATTCCACCGACAGCACCTTGTCGAAGAAGTTCTCTTCCCAGGGAATCTGCAGTGCCGAGCCGACGACGAACATAACATTATCCAGTTCGGTGGAATTGGCGCGCGCCCGGCGAATCATCTCATCCGAGACATCCAGCCCGACCACCTGGCCCCCACCCCATTGCGCCAACTGAGGGCGCGATGGGGGCCCCGGTTCCGGACGGCCACCGCCGACGAACTGCGCCAGCAGACGGCTCGCCCATCCCGCGCCGCAGCCCAGATCGAGCACCTTTTCACCCGGCTTCAGGTTCATCAGCGCCAGCGTCTGCTGGGTGATGTTGATGTGATGGTGCTCCATCTCTTCGCCTCTGCCGGCCTCGGCCCACTGGTTAAACTCGCGCCGCATCTGCTCGTCGGTGGAAATCTTCTTTTCGCTCATGCCTTCCTCATCGCGGTTCCGAATATTAACCACAGAGACACAGAGGCACCAGAGAAGAAAATCGCTTATTCCCTGCGATACATTTCAGTCATTCTTACGATGATCTCAAGCACCAGTGGGTCCCCGGCTTTCAAGTTCGACCCTGGTTCGCAAGCACCCGTGTGTGCCAGCCGGCAAAAGAATTCTCTGTGTCTCCGTGTCTCTGTGGTGCAAAACCGCGCACGACGTGTGCATCGGTGACCATCTATGGTACAGTCGCGGGAACTTATGGCTCAAACCCCGCAGCCACCCACGAACGGCGAGCAGCATACAACCCTGCTCTACTGCCCCACCTGCGCGCGCGAAGTTGACGACCCGCTGACCTGCGGCGACTGCGCATCGGTCATCTGCCGCGTCTGCGGCACGCCGCTGGAGATGCCCGAGGACCTGGGCATCGGCTGACGCATGGCGCATCCGGCCACAACTGAGCAGGAAGTCGCTGTCCAGCACATTTCCCTGCTGCGCGGCCTGTCGCTCACCGACTCGGTGCTGCTGATGGTCGGCGGCATCATCGGTTCGGGCATCTTCCTCACCGCGGGGCCGATTGCCGCGGCCGTGCGCACGCCGTTGTTATTTCTCGGCGTCTGGTTCGCCGGCGGCGTCATCTCGCTGCTGGCCTGCTTCGCCTTCGCCGAGATGGGCGCGATGTATCCCGAAGCCGGCGGGCAGTACGTCTACCTGCGCGAGGCCTTCGGCGAATTTCCCGCCTTCCTCTACGGCTGGATGGTTTTTGCCGTGATTCAGAGCGGTAGCATCGCGGCGCTGGCCGTCGGCTTTGCCGATTATCTGGGCGCATTTTTTCCGGTGGTTGCCGCTCATGCTCGCCTTCTCAGCATCGGTGGCTGGTCGCTGACGCGCGGCGATCTTGTCGCCGTTGCCGCCATCCTGCTGTTGACGGAGGTCAACGTCATCGGCCTGAAGCGTGGCTCGGCGCTGATCAACCTCGCTACCTGGGCGAAGTTCGTGGCGATCGGCGCCTTCGTTCTGCTGGGCCTGGCCATCGGTCACGGCCATTGGTCGAACTACTCGGTCAGCATTACCAGCGCGCAGCCGTTCACCTTCGGACAGATGTTTTCGGGCATGGGAGTGGCGCTGATCGCCGTCTTCTGGGCCTTCGATGGCTGGGTGTACGTGACCTGGGTTGCGGGCGAGATCAAGGACCCGCAGCGCGTGCTGCCGCGCGCCCTGGTGTTGGGCCTGCTTCTGGTGGCGGTCATCTACCTGGTCATCAACGCCGTCTATCTTTACGCATTGCCCATAACGCAGGTCGCGCAAGAAGAGACCATCGCGCAGGCGGCCGCGGTCAGGTTGTTCTCGTCGAGCGCCGGTCGCTGGCTCAGCGCAACCATCGCACTGTCGTGCTTCGGCGCATTGTCGTGCATGGTGCTGAGTGGCGCGCGCGTTCCTTTCGCCATGGCGCGCGATCGCGCCTTCTTTCACTCCATGGGGCGGCTGCATCCGCGTTATCGCACGCCTGCGGTCAGTCTGGTCGCGCTCAGCGCGCTGGGCGTGGTCTTCGCGCTCAGCGGGACCTTCGATCAGCTCTACACCTATGTCATGTTCATGCAGGTGGTGTCCTATGCGGCAACAGTTGTGGGGCTGTTCGTGCTGCGCCGCACGCGTCCCGCTGTCCCGCGTCCCTACCGGTGTACGGGATATCCGTACCTGCCGGCGTTGTATGTGATTTTCGCCGGGGCCTGGGCGCTCAACTCCGTGTTCACGCGGCCGAAAGAGACGCTGATCGGGATTGGCATCGCGTTTCTGGGAGCGCCGTTCTATTACTTCTGGCGAAGACAGCCCAAACCCGCTGCCAACGAGTGCGAATAGCGATCGAGTTGGTAAGATCTCAATTCCAGGATTCAACAATGGCAATTCAGCGGCGCCGGATGCGGTCGCAGGCAATGTTCCCTTTCCCATCGACTTTGCTGTTGGCAGTAGGGCCCGGTGGTGAAGAGCTACACTGGTACGGAAAAAATGTGAGCCATAGGAGCAGGCGTCTATCCTGGTGCACGCCCATTCGCATTGTCGAGAGCATACCCCGCCACGATAGGAGAGTTGAATTGTAACCCGCGGTTGTGGCAGAGTGCAGACCATGAAGCGCGAACAGGTCATCAGGATTTTGCGAGAGCACGAGCAGGAACTGAAACGCGCTGGCCTCGTTCGGCTCGACTTTTCGGCTCCGTCGCGCGGCGAGGCGGGCAACGATGTCGATCTTCGCGGAGTTCGACTCCACAAAACGCTGGTCGTTGCTGGAAAGGGTTGGACTGGAGAGTCGCCTCTCCGATTTGCTGGAGGCCCGGTGGAATCTCGCGCCCGCGAAGATGCTGAAAGACGCTGTCGCACAACGGGCGACGGATGAGGCGGTACACGTTTTGTAAGGGCGGTGATACAGGCTTTGGCTGTGCCACCGTCTCTATGACCAACAAATCTTGAAGGGAGAACTACCATGGCTGCTGAACAAAGAGTTTGCGCCCACGAACCCTGCCTCTGCACAGTGCCACCGGGCCAGAAGTTTTGCAGCGATTTCTGCCGCGATGCCGGCGCCGACGAAGTGGAGATCGCCTGCGAGTGCGATCACCCTCCCTGCCGCGAGCCCGAGGTGCGAAATTAAATATCGGGAAGCTCGGACGTAGTCCGGTCGCCGATCTGTAACGGCAATCGCCAGTTTCTGGCCGAGACATGTCCGGCATGCGGCCAGGCCCAAAGCGCCACAGCTCGGCCGCGTGCTGCAGTTGCAGAATGTGGCCGGCCTCGGGAGGGGCATTCTATGCGCATGATGATGAAGGTTCCCATTCCGGTTGAGTCGGGCAACGCGGCCGCGCGCAGCGGCGTTCTGGGCAGTACGGTCCAGCGGATCGTCGAGCAGATGAACCCGGAGGCGGCGTACTTCACTGCCGAAGACAATGGCGAGCGCACCGGGCTGATCTTCTTCGACCTGAAAGACTCGTCGCACATCCCGGCGGTCGCGGAACCGTGGTTTCTGGCCTTCAACGCCCGCCTGACGCTGCGTCCCGTGATGAACCCACAAGATCTTGGCAACGCCCTACCCGGAATCGAGAAAGCGGTGAAGGCTTTCGGCAAGCGCGCCAAAGCGTAAAGAGCTTCGCAAGCGTACGCCAAGTCAGTGCCGGAAATGCCGCACCCCGGTGAAGACCATCGCCAGTCCCAGCCGGTTCGCCGTGTCGATGACTTCCTGGTCGCGCACCGAGCCGCCGGGCTGGATGATCGCCGTCGCGCCCGCTTTCGCGATTTCCTCTACGCCGTCAGGAAACGGAAAGAATGCGTCCGAAGCCGCCACCGATCCTGCAATCCCCAGCGCAGATTTCATCGCGCCGATCTTGGCCGAATCCACGCGGCTCATTTGGCCCGCGCCCACACCCGTGGTCTGGCCGTTGCGCGCGTACAAAATCGCGTTGGACTTTACATGCTTGCAGACTTTCCATGCAAATAGCAGGTCGCGCATCTCCTGCTCGGCCGGTTTCCGCCGGCTGACGGTCTTCAGCTCGGATTCGCTCAGCGGGCGCACATCGTTGTCCTGCAGCAGCACGCCGCCGGAGACGTTCTTCAGCACCCATTTCTGCTCCATCGGGACAATTTCAACCAGGCGCAGATTCTTCTTGGCCGCAAAGATTTCCCGAGCGTCATCGTCGAAGCCGGGCGCGGCAATCGCTTCCACGAACAGCTTGGCCATCTCCGCTGCCGTGTCACGATCGACCGTGCGGTTCACGCCAATGACTCCGCCAAAGGCCGACACCGGATCGCATTCCAGCGCGCGTTTGTAAGCCTCGGCCAGCGCGCTCGCGATCGCCGTGCCGCAGGGATTCGTGTGCTTGATGATCGCGCAAACCGTTTCGCCGAACTCCTGCGCCAGGTCCCACGCCGCCTGCAGATCGACAATGTTGTTGTAGCTGAGCTCCTTGCCCTGAAGCTGCTTGCCATTGGCCACGCCCTTACCCGACCCGTCGGAATAGAGCGCGGCCTTCTGGTGCGGGTTCTCGCCGTAGCGCAGATCGAAGGCTTTCTGGAAGCTGAGCCGCAGCGTCTGGGGAAATCCGCCGCTTGCACTCAACTCAAACTTCTCACCCTGCGGCGCAGCGATGCGTTCCAGCGTCGAGGCGATCGCCGCATCGTAAGCGGCAGTGGTCGCGAACGCCTTTTGCGCCAGCCGCCACTTCGTCTGCAATGACAGCGATCCGCGGCTCGATTCCATCTCCTGCGCGATGGCGTCGTAATCCGCGGGAGAAGTCACAATGGCCACGTCCTGAAAATTTTTCGCCGCGGAGCGCACCATCGACGGCCCGCCGATGTCGATGTTCTCGATGATGTCTTCGAATTGAACGTCCGGCTTGGCCGCGGTCTTCTCGAAGGCGTAGAGATTCACCACCACCATGTCGATGGGCTGAATGTCGTGCTCGTTCACTGCGGCGCGATGCTCCGGCTTGCTGCGCACGTGCAGAATCCCGCCATGCACTTTGGGATGGAGGGTCTTCACGCGGCCGTCCAGCATTTCCGGAAATCCCGTTAGCTCGGAGATGTCCTTCACCGCGATGGCGGAATCGCGCAGCAGCCTGGCCGTGCCTCCGGTGGAAATCAGCTCCACTCCCATCGCGCTCAGCCGGCGCGCAAACTCTATCAATCCGGTCTTGTCGGTTACACTTACGATTGCCCGTTGGATCTTGGTCATCTATGCCTTTCTAAGCTGGGCCACTTCACTAAGTAAGTCGCACAAATCATTGAAGATAGCCTCGGATGTCTTGGGTAACGCTCGCACCGGGGGAGCCTGTTTTCAGAATACCGCATCACCAAGCCGCTGTTGTGCGCATCTAAGGTGAGCGGATGATGCAGAATCGCATTCCCATCGTAATTGCCGACGATCACGCGGTGTTGCGCGAGTCGCTAACGGCGTTGCTGCAATCGCAGCCCGACTTCGCAGTGGTGGGAGCAGCCGCCAATGGCGAAGAGGCCGTGCGGCTGGTGCAGCAGCATGCGCCGCAGGTGCTTTTGCTGGACCTCGCCATGCCGGGCGGCGACGGCTTCGACGTGTTGCGCGCCCTGGAGCGCGCGGGTAATCGCGTCGCCTCCGTCGTCTTAACCGGCTCCGAGAGCGAGAACGACTATGTGCAGGTGGTGCAGCTCGGCGCCCGCGGACTGGTGCTGAAGGCCGACCATCCGCAAAAACTTTTCGCCGCCATTCGTGCCGTTGCTGACGGGGAGCTGGCGTTCTCCGACGAGATTGCCCGTTGCGTGCTGGACGCGATGGTGTCGAACCAGCCGTCCGTGCCCAGTTCCATGGAACGCTTGTCGGAGCGCGAACGCCAGATCGCTTACATGGTGGCCCGCGGCATGAAAAACCGCGATATCGCCGGCGACTTGAACATCAGCGAGAACACCGTGAAACGGCACCTGCAAAGCATCTTCTCAAAAACCGGCTCACGCGATCGTCTGGAGCTGGCGGTGCTCGCGTTAAGCGAGCTCGGCAAGGCAGCGTAAGAAGGACGCCTTTCGCTCTTCGCTCTTCGACTTTGGCTCTTGCTCTCGGCTGCTATTCGCTCTCGACACGAGCGCCGTAGGCGCGGAAGAGTTTAGCCCAGCGTTTCAACGCTGGGTCCGGGACCTACGGCACTCAGACGTTTCTTGTAGCTCACCCAGACTTGAAAGGCTGGGCTAAGCTCTTCCGTCTCGCTGCGCGAGACTCCACCACTCCGGCAAACGCTGTGCGGGCCTGGTTACGAGCCTTTGTGCTCTAACCGAACGACTTCTCCTGGACAAAAAGCGAGGATCGGCTTCTGGCGAAAAGCGAATGGCGAAGAGCGACCCTTACCTTCCAGCGCTGGCGGCCATTTTCTTGACCATCGCTAACACCAGCTTGCGGTCGCTCTCGTTAAGGCCGGGCGAATAGCGGCGAATCTGGGTCAGGAAGCGCACTTCGTCTTCGGCTAGCTGCGGTACCGGTTTGCCGCCGTTATCGGCAGGGTTCTCGTTAAAGAAGCGGGCCAGGGGAAGGTCCATCGCATTCGCGATGCGGGCCAGCGTCTCCAGCGACGGCACCGTGTGACCATTCTCCACGCGAGACAGATAGCAGCGCAGCAAGCCGGTGCGTTTCTCGATATCGCCTTGCGACATGCCCTTTTGCAGGCGAAAGGTGCGTATGGTCTCGCCGATGTTCATGAGTGCGCCGCATCCTGGAAGAGAATGGCCATGGGGTTGACTGCATAGTAACCATTTCGAAGTAAGCTGGCAAGTGAAATCGGCAGTCAGTAATCAGCAATCAGCCCTCAGCGCTCAGCCCTGCGTCATGATTGGCGAAGATATCGCACGCGCCGGCGTGAGCCAGAGCGGCTTAGTTCTTAGCCTCTTCCGGTAGAGCGGGCCTTCAGCGACTGTGCCGCAACCGTGCCGCCGCTCCTCCACCCCGGCGGCGCGGCAGTTTCTGCTGCCATTCTGACTGTTCTTCCCACCGTGCCAATTCATTTCGGGCTGTGACACAGTCTCCGAAGGGCTGAGTGCTGGTTGCTGAGTGCTGATTGCTAGAGCGCCAGTTTCATGTAAATCAGCCCTTCGGTCGGCTCCAGTGGGTCCGGGCTGACCTCGCGAAATCCGAACCTGCGATACAGTTCGATAGCGGCTTGCATGCGGGGAGCATAGGAATCCAGCCGCATCGATCGATAGCCCAGAATTCGGGCCTCGTCCAGCAAACGCTCCACCAGCTTACATCCGAGTTGGCCGCCGCGGAAGCCCGGACGAACGTATAGCCGCTTCATCTCGCACGTCGCTTCGAGCGGGAACGGCCGCAGCCCCACGCAACCGACCGGCTGGCCGACGACCGTCGCCAGCAAGAGCGTGCCTTGGGGTGGCGAATACGCGCCCGGCAATCCGGCCATCTCCGCGTCGAAGGTGCGAAAACAGTACTCCACCGGCAACTGCGCGCGATACCCGGCGAACAGATTGCGCACCTGCTCGATCTGCTCGGCGGACGTGGCTGCGACAATGAGGCACATATTAGGAGTCAGCAATCAGCACTCGGCATTCAGCCCTCGAAGATCACTCGCAGAACGCCAGAACATTTTCAGCTCAGCGAGCACCACGATTGAAATTTTGATCGACTTGGCAGGACTACTCAAACGAGACCTATGCTCGTGAAGGGCTGAATGCTGAGTGCTGAGTGCTGACTGCAGCTAATAGCTATTCGCCGGCTTGTGCACCTTCGCGGGATCAAGTTGTAGGCTGCTTTCCAGCACCATCTCCACCGAAGCTCCGGGGCCCAGGTTAACTTCCGGGCCGCGGGTCAGCAGCACCGTCGCCAGGCCGAGGACTCCGCCCACGCCTGCGCCTATGCCCGCTGCTTTACCGCCATCGGCAAGGGCTCCAATCCCGGCTCCCGCCACCGTCGTGGTGGCAATGGTCCCTGCATCTTTTCCTTTGCCGCTGGGCCCTTCGATGGTCCCTTCCTTACCCTTCACGGTCTCCTCGCCCGAACCTGGCGTGTTTTGCACGGCACCGGGAAGCATGACCGTGTAGCCATTGGGAAAAATCATGGAGGTGAAACTCATCTGCAATTCAGCGCGGCCCTTCACGCGTCCGGGGCGGACCACGCGCTCAATCTGTCCCTGCACAAACGTTCCCGCGGGGATCACGATCTGATCGTTTTGCGTGATCGGGAAAGCGGTCTGAGCGTAGACCGGATCGCCGGGGCGCGCGCTCTTGGTGTTGACGCCCTGCTTGAGCGTGAGCGGAATTTTTGTTCCCGACGGCACGATTACTGGCGGCGTGACCGGAGGCTCGTCCTTCGGCTCGGCCGTAACGACGCCATTCCGCGGCGTAAGGTGAGGCGGGTCCTGGCTGGTCTGCGCCGCTGCGGGCACCGTGAGCAATCCGACAAACAGAGCTGCGATTGGTACGGCAAGAACTCGCATGCAACCTCCTGGAAAACAGCAATTAACATTTAGCAGTTGGCATTTAGCAACTCGCCGTTTGCATTTTTAGCCTCAGGAACAGCATGCCATTCGCTGCGGAATTCGCGCGTCAGTAGCATCAACGCGGGTTGGGCTCGAAAGTCGCGCCACTCTCGTTCGTCGGATGCGGTTGGCGTGACAACCGAGTGCCAAGTGCTAATAGCTAAGGAGACTCTGATTAAGCCCCAGTTTTTGAAAGGGCACGGCTTCAGTGTCTGCGTGAGAACTAGATTTTCCTTGAGGCAGTGGAGCAGGAAGCACGAAAATCGAACCCCGCAGGGGTGGCTGTGCCATTAGCCCAGGACGGAGCGCAGCGGAGTCCTGGGTCAGGTGGGAA
>Ga0335081_10000868_pt1 | contig 48608 bp, 43 predicted proteins | sample Lox_Sample_35_FD_206713 | JGI IMG/M metagenome (GOLD analysis project Ga0335081, IMG submission 206713) | Soil microbial communities from Loxahatchee National Wildlife Refuge, Florida, United States - Lox_Sample_3.5 | ecosystem: Environmental > Terrestrial > Soil > Wetlands | place: USA... | reverse complement strand
CTGGCACTATCCCCGCCCCACGCCCGGCGGGTCAATCCGACCAACACCAGCGTCCACATGATCCAGCCGAAGAACACGGTCAGATAGGTCCAGAGACTCTCGGTAAAGGCGCGAACTTGTTTGGTGAAAACCGACATTGCTTACCTTTCGATGCGTGGCCCTTCGGAGGTCCGATCGCCACGATCTGTCCGTTGGGACGGAACCGATTTCTCCGGCAAGCGCCTGGACTGGCCCTGGCCTGGGCGTTCCGCGGGTCCGGCGGCAGCATCGCCGGCGTCTTTTGTGGTTCGGGGGGAACGGTCTTGCTCGCCCCGACGCGCTTCATCCGGCACCTGATTCCGGCGTTCCTCCAGTGTCCGCGCAATCGCATTTCGTTGCCGTTCTGGCGACGCTTCGTGCGATTTTCCGCCTTCTCGAAGTGGCTGATCACGGTCCCGCGATGCCGGTTCCCGGCCTTTCTCCGCGACGGACCGAATCAGCTCCATATACCGTTTGGTTTCGCGGTCCTCGCCGTCCCGGCCGGTGCGCTTATCGGCCGCCGCGGGCATCTCAATAGCGGTCGTTTTGGAATATTCTTTGGCCATTTGAGCCCTAAAGGTGTTCTTATCGTCTGTAAACCAGGCGACATCGTGTTGTCCGCGAGAAGTGCCGGTATAGGCCAGGCGATTGTTCACCAGTTGCGGGTTGGTATGGCCGGTATCGACATACCCGACGACGCGCTCCACCGTGGCGCCCTGGAGGGCTTGACTGGTCCCGGCATAGGCATGATCAATGTGCCGGTTGTCGTCCGGATGGAAGGTTAATTCACGGCCATTGCCATGTAATTGGACCTGGAGATTCCCGGCGGAATCGATGCTCCGGATGGTGGCGCTATCGCCGTTATGGATGCCGTTTTCATGCCAGGGGCGGGTGAACCGGATCTCTTCTCCGGGGCTCAATCCCCGCTCCGCTTCCCGGTACACTTCTACCCCACTGCGGCGCCGGGGATCGTATTCGATGAACCGGCCGTTGTGCTCAACCGAGATGCGATTTCGCTGGGAATCGACCGCGGTAACGACGGCATAATCACCCTGCCGGATGCCGGCTTCCGGGCTGTTTTTCTGATAGCGGAGGACGTTTCCGACCTCGTATTGGGCTGCCCATTTCCGGCTGGGGCCGGTCATTTCGTTGCGCGAATCGAGGATCTGAACCTGCCGTTCCTCCCGGCCAAGTGCGCCCGATTTGCGCATTTCCAGGCGCACTTCGGCGTTCAATTTGTTGCGGCTGGCATGGTCCGGAGTGACGATCACAGCCTTCGGTTTTTCACCCGTTTCCCGCCCCTGTGACCACTCCCGGTACTGCTTCACGGCGGCCTCAATCCGCTCTTTCTCGCCGGCAATTTCGCGCACTTTGCCGTGCCGGTCAAGCCTCTCAAGACCCCTCTCACTTCTCCCCTGTGCCATGTCGGTGACCGCCTCGCGGTACCATTCCGTCTTCTGCCGCACTATGGTGTCGAGCTCCGCCGTGGCCATCCCTTCGCGCTGTAATTGTTGGAACGTTACCCCGGCTTCGACCGCCTGGTGCTGGCGCTCATCACCGATCAAAATGACCCGTTCATTGGGCTGTAATCGGGCAGTAAAATCCTGCATCATGCGGCTGCTGGCGAGGCTCGATTCATCGACCAGATAGACCCGATTGCCGGCGTGTTGGTGCTCCGTTTCGCCTCGTTGGAGGTGCTTCTGAAGGGTCTCAGTGGAGACTCTGGATTCACCCAAACGGGCAGCGGCGCCGGTGGTCGGAGCCAGGCCTTTCACCTCATATCCGGAGCGCTCCAGCTCCTGTACGACAGGCTCCAGCAGCGTCGTTTTTCCCGCGCCGGCGCTGCCCTGAATCCCCTGGATTCGGTCCTGGTTGGTTAACACTCGATGGGCGACTTCCCGCTGCGCTTCATTGAGTTTTTGGATCTCGGGTTGGTGCTGAATTTGTTGCCAGCGATCCTGACTGACGAAGCTCTTTTGGGTCTCCCGCCCGTGCTTCATCACGTCAATAATCGCCTGCTCTTTGACGATTTCGCGGTCGGTCGTGAGCATACGATCGAGCCCTTTGTGACCCCGCTCGACGAAGTCCCCGGAGCGTTCCCGAGAGGCCATTTCCTGGCGAACATCCGCAGGTTTCACCATCCCCTGACCACGGTCCAGGGCATCCCGTAACAGCCTTCGCTCGCTCACCGTGGCATCCCGTTCCAGGTTGTGATCGCGGGCGTAAGTGACGGCCTCCCGGGCAGCTTGCAGGCGCTCTGCTGGGGACAAAATCTGTGGCCCACGCTCCCTTGCGCGACCCACAATCTGGCTGTGATCGATCCCGTGTTTCTGATCAATTTCCTGCTGAACCTGGCGCGTTTTTTCGGGATCAATCGTGTGCTTTCCTTCGCGCGTGGACACTGCAATCCGGTCCCGCGCCGCGATGCTTTCGAGACCCAGTTCGGCTGCTTTTTCCCGGATCTGGCCGGTCCGTTTGCTCACGTCCTCGATCCATTCCCGGGAGTAGCCTTGGATCTCCGGTTGGCCGTAAGGACCCCGTTCAACCGTGTATCCGAGGTCATGTTCCAGGCCGTAAGCCATGTGGCTGCGGTAGGTTGCTTCCATGACCGAACGCTGCGCTCGGTAGAGCTCCTGGGACTCGATCGAACGGTATTTGCCATCCGCAGTTTCGGTGATATTGGCGACGACAAAGTGCGTATGAAGCTCGGGGCTGGCATAGCCATCGACCGGCCGAGAGGACGTATGCTCGAAGGAAACCGCCACAAATTTCGCCGTGTGCTGAGCCGGCTTATCCCCTCCCATACGCGCCTGGACCAGCTCTTCCGCTGCCTTCATGGCTTCTCGAACCGACTCCCGGTGCAGCTTGAAAATGCGTTCATCCTTGCCGAGAATGGCTGCCGCGGAGACGCTCTTCGGAGCCGAGATGGTGATGTCCCAGCCAGCCCGGTGGCCGCTGGTTGTCTTCCTCTCGCCTGTGTCGTTTGTGTACTCGCGTGAGCCGACATTCCGGATTAACTGCTCCCCGGTTTCCGGCTGCCGGCCGTCCATCAATCGCTTCAATTCGTCAGGCGTCGCCGGTCCGGAAAGGCCCCATTCTTGGGCGAGCCTCCCCGCCCAAACGCCCTGGATTTGACCCTCCTGCGAGTAATACTGCTCCTTTCCGTTGGCAAAATCGTTCTTGAAATAGTGACCTGCCTGAGCCGAGGATCGGAGAACATTGACCTTGATCATGGTGAACGGAATCCGTCTACTTCACAGCCTCCGCCAGAGCTTCCAGAGCCCTCTGGTGGCGCTGCCGGTTGGAGTCCTTGATGTGGTCCGAGAGCTTGCCGGCGACGGCCCGGAATTCCTCGGGAAACATGAGCATCAAGGCCGGCAGGAGGGTGTCTTTGATGGTGATTACGTTCTCCAGAGTGACCAGGGTTTGGCGTTCCAGCGTGCGGGTAGCTTGCCGGATTGATTCCAGCAAATTGAGCTCGGGCGCGCGATTATCGAGCGCCTCAACGAGCAGTTCCCGGACGACGCTAGCGGCCGGTTTGGCGTGAAGTTTGGCGAGGATATCGATCCGTTCGAGCACGTCTTTGGGCACGCGCATGGTCAGCGGTATCAGGGTTTCGGACGGGGCCGTTGGGACTGGCACAAGAAGCTATCGGCAGGTTTTCGGCGAAGGTACAGGGGCACCGGCGCAGTCCGTAAAGAAAAGAGCCGAAGAGCGAAGCGCGGAGCACCGTCTTTGCACGCCCCGTTCGGGGGTGTGGTGTGGCTGTTTTCTTGAAAAAACAGCCGGTGCGGATACCGATGCGAGCAAAGCGAGCATCGCTCGTACGGCTTCTCCCCTCAGACGGTACGTTCGGCGGCGCTGATAACTGTGCTCAGTGTGGCAGCGAGTGACGGCGACTGTCGTTGCAACTCTCGCGCCGCGTAAGTCTGCCGATATGAGAAAACGAGGAACCCAGAAGCATGTCACGAAACCAGAAATCGCCGCTGATCCCCAAGGTTCGCAAAGAAGACAAGGAGCGGGTGCTGATCAACGTTCCGGCAGATGTAGGCGCGGATGCCCGGTTGTACGCCGAGTATCTCAACGGAGATCTGTCCTACGTGTTCACCGAAGCGCTACGATACACCTCCAGTCGGGACGCAGCATTTCAGGCTTGGCGAAAAACCGGGAGACCTCAGACGACTCCTCCCGCGGGAGCACCGGTGGACGCCCCCGCAGATAAGGCATCTGCCTCGGCGGACCTTCCTGTCACAGCCCAGCACGAGCCAACTACTCCGGGACGCAGGCCCAAGGTGGCATAAACTTTTTTGCCGGAGAGTCAGAAAACCAATCTACTCCGAGATCTTTTGTGTGGCATCCTGCAATTCGCGCAGCAGATCAGGATGATGTTTTTTCAAGTACTGCACCGTGTCCTTATTCGTCAAGACGCTATTCACATATTTGATGCTGATGCTGAGCGTGAGCATGTCATGGGCGTACCGCTCTTTGACAGTGGAAAGATCTTCCTGGATCGCATTGATCTCATCCTCCATGGTTGCTCCAGATGTGCGTTCATTACCATTCGATGACCGCCTGGCCGTCTGGACCAAGTCTTCTGGTTTGCTTCCAGCTAATATCATCTTCACGAAGCCGAGGCTGTAGTTGTTAGCTGCGATCATGAAATCAGCGGCTTGCACCTGGCGAAAGGCTGTCATCCGTTTCAGCACTCTGAAAGCCTCTGCTGTGACCCGTCGGGTCTTTAGCAGTTCCGCCGCCTCGGGCGCTATTCCGTTGAGCAAGTCGCGCTTCTGGCGTATCTGTCGAACATTGACGGCAAGTATCGCCGCTATACGTTCTTCTGTAACCCCGTTCTCGATTGCCTTGAGGATCATCTGATGTTCCTGAACGGTAGTGAGAGCATTGACCTGCCTGTTGTACGTGTACGCCTCTTCCTCGGTGGCGATCAAGCACGTGATCGCCGGAACTGCCAACTCTGTAAAAATCAACGCTCGGACGTGGCCGTCCAAGATTACGTACTTATCATCGGCCTTGGGGAACACAACCAATGGCTCTATTAAGCCAATGCTTTGAATACTAGCCTTGATCTGACGATACTTGGGGCTGCGCTTAAGCGCCGGGCTGAACTGTTTGCGCGGCACCAGTTGATCTGGCCGCAGTTCGATCGTCGTAAACTGAAACACAGGCGGCATAGATGCCATGTTTGTTCAGCCTTTCTTGATGCGCTCTAGAAGAAAACTGGGCAGGGAGTCGAGGCCCTCGGCTCGAAGTAGTGTCACGAACGGCGCATCGTCAAGCAGCACCCTAATCGCGCCCACAATGAGCAGAAGTTGTCGGTCTGCCTGCCTAGCCCGCTTCACAAGCGCCTTGTATTCCATTGTGAATTGTTTATATGCCCGGATAGCAGTTCGGCCGGTGAGGCCTTTTTTGGTGGTTCCTTGTGTTGAACGGTTACGCTGCATAAGAAGACGCTTCGCTGCAAGGAGTTGCGCGCCCCGCAGTTCACCACTTGTATACGCTTCGCGTAACGCCGCCTGCAGTTCGTGATCCGAGCCCCTGCAAATCCTTACTGCAAAACTCATCGGAATACGCCCACGTTCCACTTCTTGCACAAGGGCATCCTCTCCGTGTTCTAGCAGTTGCGTGATCCCATGTATGTATGTGATGTCGAGACCGAGTTTCTTCGCAATGATCTCGGCGGAAAGTCCGCTGCCCCTCAGCATTGTGATCTCCTTCAGAAGCTCAAGCGATGAGTAATGTCGCCGGGCAATGTTTTCCGCTACGCTCATCTCAAATGCCTGAGTTGGATTCACTTCGCGGATTAACGCGGGGATCTCGAGATATCCAAGGGCCTGATATGCCTCCAACCGCCCTTGACCGCAAACCAGATCGTACTCTTTTTCGCCCAAAGGCTCGGAGCGTCTCCTCACCGAGATTGGCTTCTTGAGGCCTACTCCGCAGATGTTCCGCGTGACCGCCTCAAAAATGATTTTGTTGCGCGATCGGGGATTGAGGATGTTGATCGCGTTGACAGGGATTAGCTGCGCTGTACTCATGCGACCTCCACAAGGTTGGTACGACTGATCAGCCGGTAGAAATACGACAAATCATCAAAGCGGTACACGTCCAACGTGATTCCGTTTTCTTCTTTGAGGCGAAGCTGGAATACTCTCATATCGATGCTGGGCAACAAATAGTAGTCGAGGGCGTTTGTGTTGTCCGGTTGCATCCTGATTGCGATCGTCAGATCCGGCAAGCTCGCGAGGTCAAGGTGAATGGCCCAGCGTAGCGACCCTGCCTTCGTCGCGGTGCATTTGCTGACGATGGTCGATAGGAAGAAGTCGTTGACTTGAAATGATCGCTCCCCGGCTTCAACGAGTGCGCCGGTCTCCTTTATCCGCTGAAGCAAGTTTTGATTCAACTCGTAGTGACGTTCTCTCAGTTTTCGGTTGAGCTCGATGTATCCATAATCGCGGCCAGGATCGTAGCCAATCATGGTGTAGGCACGCATCAGCGTTTGGAAACGCGAGCGGTACAAACTGCTGCTCGGCATACCCGGACTTTCGTCAATAATGATCCCGGAAAGGGCGCCACGGTCTTGCAAAAGCCTCTGCAGCCGATCCAGGAGCTCTTCGTCGGTCAGGTGTTGATGCCGTACCGCAATAATTGCCTGAACTCGCGCAAAAACAGAAGGGTCGACTATCGGCGTAAACGCGCGCTGGTGCCGTATCCACATCTCTGGCGGGTTGCGAATGCGCTTTTGTTTTAGCTTAAAGCTAATGCGGTTATAAACGTTCTCGCCCTGGTACTTGGGATTGGTGAGGACCTGATGGACTGTACTGCTTGTCCATGCGCGGCCTCGATCGGTCTGGACGCCTTCGCGATTGAGCATGGTTGCAATGGCATCTTCGCTCAAATCTTCTTCCATAAAGAGCTGATACATCCGTTGAACGATGGCGACCTCCTCGGGAGGTCCGGGCACAAGGATGACCCGATCCGTTTGGATGCTCTTATGCTCACCAGGACGAAGAACGTTCTTTTTCTGGCCCTGCTGGTCTTGCAGCATTCGACGTAAGCCGTATCCGGCTGGGCCTCCTTGCCGATAGCCAAGTTCGATGAGCCTGCATTGTCCAGCGAAGACTTTCACGCTGAGTTCTCGGCTGTATTCGCCGGCCATGGCTCGTTTCACACTTTTGATGATGGTCGCCGCCGGCGTGTTGTCGTTTGCGAACGATTCGGCGCAATACTGCACCTGGATTCCGTGACGTCGGCAAATGTACTCATAGTAGGCGCTTTCGTCGGCATCCTGAAAACGCCCCCACCGGCTGATGTCGTAGACCAGAATCGTATCGAAATCGGCCTCGCCGCTTTGAACATCCTTGAGGAGCTGTTGAAGCGCATCGCGCCCTTCGATTCGTAACCCACTTCGGCCAGCATCCAGGTAGGTTCGCACGATGTTCTTGGAATGCTGTGCCGCGAATTTTCGGATGGCGTCCTGCTGATTCTCAGTCGAGTACTGTTGGTGATCGGTCGACATGCGGACGTATTCCGCTGCGCCTTTCGGCAAAGGGGCCGTCGCATTCTTCGAGCGTTTTCGGGGCGTCATAGATGCTGGTCAAGCCGGCCGGACTCGTTTCGCGGAATCGCAGGCTTTTTTTGTTATACGGCGCTCGCCGAAAAATGGATGTTCTTTTGATACTGGCCCGAGGTAATGCCGAGGCAAATAGTCCCACCAAATGAGTTGCGCACGGGCAATGTTCTCTTTATCTAATCGTCCTGTTTTAGATGCACAAGAACTAAACCCTTGGACAACAGGGCTTTACATCGACAGACAGGGTGTCCCTTCGAGCTCAGGCGATTTGGAAAAGCTGCCATTTCGCCGCCCGAGGAAGCGCGGGACTGAGTTCGATTGCGCCTGTTCCGTACTCGCGCATGTAATTGGCATTGCTCTTCTCGCCATCTGCGCCCGGCTGTGCGGCACTGCTCGACCGGCGGGCTGACAGCTTCCCTAATTCGTTGCCCGAGTCTTCGAAGGCCTAAAACGTCGCTTCCACAAGGGACAATTGGGTGCTGCGTCCCTAGTGATTTACGCCGTTGTGCTCCTGCGGAAGCTTCGCTCAACCACGGCCGAATTTAGCCACTTTCAAGGAACGGCGTTTACCAGGACTGATGGCGGGCCGAGGCGCCAAGATCGCCAGGAATCCTGCTCTTCGCCAATGCTAGGTTACGACGGTTTTTGACTTGAGAGGCTTGCTCGTAACATCCTGGTTACGAAATGCAAGAAACTACGCAGGGTCGTCCTGTATAATCCATTTTGAAAGAGGCACACCGTGAATCCTCGGATACTCCCAAGGGCGGAGGTGGCCTTCGCCGCTGCCCTAACGCTGTTACCCATTGCGATCGGCCAGACGCTTTCCGAAGGCCCTGACCTCGACGCCGCCAAGAGTCTAGTGGTCATGATCGACGGTAACATCGAGGGCGAGTCGACGCAGGGTGCCGGTCTTGTCTTTGCCGTGGAAGACAGCTGGAGCTACATCGCCACTGCGTACCATGTGGTCCGCAAAGGTGATGCCAGGGCGACGAATCTGAGGGTGCGCTTCTGGCAAGATCAGCGCGAGACGTTCGCAGCCGAACACTATGATCTCGCCAAGTCAGAAGATGATCTTGCCGTCCTCCGCGTCAGATCCACCAAATCCGACTTCGCCTTTAAAAGGCTAGCGCTTCCAGATCGCCTTAAAAAGGCACAGTTGGTCTACGCCATCGGCCATCCGAAAGAGGAGGACCTTTGGAACGTCACCTACCTACCCGGCGCGATTAGTGACATTGCAACTATGCGCATTAAGGTGGAAGCCCCTTCCATCAAGCAAGGGTATTCCGGCGGGGCGCTCATTGACGAACGCAAGATGATCGTTGGCATGGTGTTAAGTACCGATGGCACCACTGCCAACATCCTTCGCATAGATAGGGCTGTTGAGATTCTGCACCGCGAACTTAACCTCACCGTGCAACTCGATATTGCTACCTCTAGCCCGATAGTAAGCGCGGTGATTGCGCCGGAGGAGACCGTTCCGCGTCAGGGCCAGCGGGACACCAGTGATGCCGAATTGGCATCTATCCCGAGAACTCGGCGCATCACCCGTTTTTCCGCGGGCCCCTGTGCCGGCGGCTGCAACGCGGTAATTGGCAGTCTCAAGTTCGTTAGACGATATGAGTACCCCCACCCGACTTACAGTTCTTTGAATTGCGAGGAGAAAGTTTTTAAACTACCTCCGGACTGGCCCGGCGGCCCTTATCTTCACGCGGTCGTATGCAAGGGGCCCAACGCCAACAGAGTCCCAATAACAATAATCAACTTTCGCTTAGCGGCAAGTGACCGCGTCAAGGATGAAGATGTAACCATCCTTTACGACAATGTAACAGGCCAAGGCTTCTTTCGTAGTGTCGATCTACAGAATTGGCGCGTGAAAATATATGGACCCTCAGCCATCGAATCTATGTCGATTGAAATGACGCCGATGTAAATGCCATATAACCGAAACGGCGAGGAGTTCTGTTGGCCATCGAACCGATTCCCCAAGCCAAGAATTCTATCGGTACAGAGGCTTCGATTCGCGTAAAGCCGCTTTCTTAGGCGTACGGTTATCTCCGTCAAACACTTCCATCTGTTCGATCATCTTTCGGGTTTTCCGTTAGGGTTGTAAAACCGGCCTTGCCAAGAAAAACCAAACGATTGAGGTATACTCGATTGGCGACACCCAAATCCCGGAAATATGAAGCCCACGATTGTATTCCTGCTTCTGTCCGCAATATCGCAGGTATGTTCTGCCCAGACGCAGTGCGACCTTGAAGTGATCCGTCAGGCCGATCCCAAAGACAGAGACCACTACTTCCAACGCGACAAGAACCGCTGTGAAGGCGTCTACCTCGAGCAAGTTGCTGGAACGGTCGGCAGCCTACTCGTGGCCTCGCTCACTGGTCGCAGGGGCGTGCTCGCGCAGTGGCCGGTAAACGGTCCTCTCACCTTCCGTTGGAATCAATTCGCGAGCGGAGAAGTGCATATTCAAGCTTTCCCGGTCGTTCCCCGTAAGTTCTTTAGGCTTGATGTGTTCGAAAGAGGCGCCGCAGAGTATGCGTGGAACACTGATTTAGTCGCAAAGTATCTCACACCTGCCGAGGTCGGCCTGGTCGCCTGGACCTTGGCTCCGATTGACGGACGCAATCAGCGAGTCTACCTGCCAATAGCGGTAGGGTCTGGAGCACCCAAAGGCCCTTATCGTGTGACGCTCGTATCGTCTGTTGACTTGAGTGAATTGTACATCACGGTTGCGAGCATCGCGCCGGGCGAAAAACCTCTCCGAGTCAACGCTCCGCTCAGGTTCGGTTCGTACCCCGCTAACCAGAAAATCGAGGTTGACCTGCCGCCACTACCGAAAGCTGGGCTCTACCGGGTGGAGTTTGTCGGCGACCGCCGAGACCAGGGTAGTGTGGCCGCGCCCCAATTCTTCGTCAACCATAGTCCGTAAAAGTCTTTCTGATCGAGATGGACAACCTCGAAAAGTTGGTTCGGGCCGAGCGCAAAAAGTTGCTCGGCATCGCTGTAGCCACCGGAACTGTGGATAAGGATGCCTTCGACCGCTTAGACCGCCTATGCAAGCTTGCTGCTGAAGCCAAACCAGAGCGCCGCTGGCTAATTCCCTTCGTCGTCTTCGCGCTGCTCACAATTTTCATCGGTTTGCTAGTCAAAGAGCAGCACGAAACCGAAATCGACTTGGATTTGGCCGTCAGCGAGTTGCACTTTCGTCTTCCCCAACAGGAACAGCTCACCGGAGATCAGTTTCTGCGTTCATTGAACGCGGCAGCCTTGGATGGCATTGTAGTGGATGGAACTTATTGGCCTGCCCCTAAACCTGATACCTGCTCTCTGAGTGTTGAACTCGTCAGCGCGGCGCTTAAGGCGGACGCAATCACTCTCGCAGCATTGGTTCCCCCAAAGGGCTGGGATGTCGGGGTGTCCCGCTCTGGCTCCGAAGTCGACTTCGCCTTCACTTCTCCTTCGCCAAGCACTGAGAAAGAGTTTGCGGTGCGGGCAGCCCTGCGTGGTAAGGCGGCGCTCTCCACCGATTGCACTCCCAATCGAAAGAACCGCACTATCCGTTGGAACGGCCCTGGCTCGCTAACAATGCGGATCGGCGCCGCCACCACTCTTCGGTGCAGATCCGCCTCCCCCATCAGGTTCGCCGACCAGATAGGCTTCGAGAACCTCCGCTTGTATGCGATCGAGCACTATCAGACCGATACAGGTCCAGTCGACCGCCGTCTCTCGTCTGTGCTTAGGGGAACATTCTACCTCGATGCCTTGAACGCTAAAGCCGTGCCGCTGCGCCCGTTCGAAGACTTATCGTTAGGCTCTTCCACAGGCTACATCCGAGGTGTCTCGGTTCCGGTCGATTCCAAGCCGCTAAACGAGGAATTGGACCTGCAGGCTCATGCGACCGTCCGCGAGTTGAACCTCGGCTCGGGCGCTAACGAGCGCAGCCAGATGCCTAGGTGGTTGGAACTCTTGGCAGCGCAGACCGGGATCACGCTCCTTTGGGCTGCCGGTATTTATGCGTTCGGCATCATTTACGCGGTTTTGCGTTGGTATCATTTCACTCACTGAATCTCGTCAATTCCGTGGACTTACCCATGAGGCAAATGCGAACAGTGTCGAGATGAAGCTTACAGTATAATCTTCTAAGGAGGCGCCTTGAGTCTAAGGAGACGGCCCGGTGTCGCGGCAGCGGTATTCGCCGTCCAATTCCTGATGCCTATAGCAGGTGGTCAGGCAATTTCCGACAGCCCTGACCTCGACGTCACGAAGAGCCTCGTTGTAATGATCGATGACGAACTCAACGGCGACCATAAGCAAGGAGCTGGCATTGTCTTCGGCTTGAAGGACGGCTGGGCTTACGTCGTCACAGCGTATCACGTAGTCCGCAAAGGTGATGAGCGCGCCACAAACTTCAAAGTACGCTTCTGGCAGAATCAATACGAGGCGTTCAGCGCAGAGCACAATGGCAGCTTCAGTCTTGTGGATGATCTGGCTGTCCTTCGCGTGAAAGCGCCCCAAGGAGATTTTCCTTTCAATCGGGTTGCGGATACTGGCGCGCTGAGGAAATCGGAGTTAGTCTACGCGATAGGCCATCCGAACAGTCAGCCCTTCTGGTATGTCACCTTTTTGCCTGGCGCGATTACTGACGTGGGGACCTCGCGCCTCAAAGTGGATTACCCTTCTGTCACGGGGGGTCAATCCGGCGGAGCGTTAATAGACGAACGTAAATTGATCACTGGCATGGTGCTCGATACCAATGGCACGACTGTGACCGCTCTGCGTATTGACCGAGTTCTGGAGATCCTCCGCGGGTTCGAACCCAAACTTCCGGTCCAGTTGGTTTCGCCAATGGGACCTGATCATACGCCCAAAGATTTTCGATCAGACCTGGTCTCTGTCGTAGGCTTGGCTAAGACGCGCCGATTGACGGTACTGCAAGGAGAGGCAATCTCCCCTCAAGGGAATCAGTGGAAAAGTACTCTCGTTATCCCTGAAGCCAAGATGTGCCTACTATACACGCCGATGGGTTTGCCGCAATCTCGGGCATTCTTGTGTATTTTCCCTAGTGACCAGGTCAGCTTTAGGAGTTTGCTATCGGAGTCGAAGTCTGCATTGCCCGAAATCACGTGGGGCAACGTAGATAAAAAGGATGCAGCGGGAGAGGCCGTGGTTGGTAACTACAAATCATTGCCCTTCATCCGAATCGCGGGGGATGCGGCCAGAGGCATAGTGTCCCTTTACGTCTTCGAGCAGTAAAATCGCGGGTCCATGCCGGTTAGGCGGCGCTAATATTCGCATTATTGCTGTCGGGATCCCTTTTGGGGGCGGCTGCTCATCAGTTTAGAGAGAGCTTGACATCACCGGCGTTTCACAGGAGCGATCCGAGTTGCTGCCGGGAATACTCGAAGCACCGCAGAAAAACGTCACTTTGCGCAAGCTGTGGTTTTAGCGTTTAAAACGCTGTATGCCAAGCTTGTTTTATAAAACGTGTGGAAAAGCGGCGGAACCCTGTTGAAAACGACGGTCATGCAATTGAAAATACTACGCTTAGATCTTGCACACACATTTCACAGCCGAGATGTTCTATCGTTTGCGTGCGTTGGCAAAAGGTGCGACAGTGCAGATGGAAAATGAAAGGGCTGATAAAGAGCTCTTAAATGAGGTCATCATGCATCTGCCCAGCATACCTGACATGGAGGTGCTCGTCGCACAATTAATTGGCCTTGTCCTGCTTATTCTGGGCGGAGCCCGGCTCGTTATCCACGACTGGCAACACTTATGGCGCGGCGGAATCCGCAAGCGTCGCCGGCGCCCTCCCAGAGTCGGCCGAAATGCCGCCCTGCGATCAAGCGCAGATGATCCATGATGTTCGCGTCACTAGTCTTGGCAGTCCCGCGAACAGGCGCGTCGGGGCATCATCCATCGAATTGGACGATGGACCGGCTTTTAAAGGAGGAGAAGATTGTGAGGCTGTATCACTACCTTGAAACCAGGTGGGCCTTGGATAACATCAGGAGACGTCGGCTCAAGATCTCAAAGATCGATGACATGAATGATCCGTTTGAGTTCGAAAGCGTGCATTCAGACCACAATCCTTCGCAGGCTGCGCTGGCCAAAACCAAGAGGGACATTTCCGAAACACGCGGTCTGCTGTGTTTCAGCCGGTCCTGGAACAACATCCTCATGTGGAGCCACTACGGCGACAGACACAAGGGGATCTGTTTAGGTTTCGATGTGCCTGATGAGAAAATGAGGCCGGTGACTTACGTCGATAACGTCGTCACAACGGGAGACCTGGAAAGCCCTTCAAATGAGAAGAGGGTGAGAGTAGTCGACTTACTGCTGGGGGCAAAGTACCAGGGGTGGTATTACGAAGAGGAAGTCCGCATACACGCCGAACGAAGGGAACGGGATGAAGAGACAGGGCTGTACTTCGCTGATTTCAACGAGACCTTGAAGCTGAAGGAAGTAATTGCTGGAGCCCGCTTCCACATGAGCAGGAGCACCAATCTACGAGGCTCTGAAAGGATACTCGGAGGAGGTCAAAATTGTCAAAGCTCGTGGGTCTGACAATAAATTTGAGATTGTCATTGACCACCGAGGATTGCCTCCATGAGATAACGGGATGGCACCCATGATGGCCGGGTGAAAGGTAGGGCGCTGTGGTTGACTCCCCGCCTCCTGTCACTAAATCCCTGTTCGATGAAGAAACGCCTCGTAGCTAAGAAGATTGACGTTGCCACGGCTTGGCACGTCGCGTCAAGATCGGTCTTGTGAAGTCCGCTTCCATTCATTTGGTTGGGCCCAGGATCGGCCAGCCTCTCCGGATCGCATCTGGGCCTCGCGGTCTGGAGTGGGCGGGGTGGCCGTGGCTAAACCGGCCGCATCGGTCTATTCTTAAACGAAATGCGCATCGAGCCGAAGGGAATGATCGGGCAGTATCCGACGCTTCTGGTGCGCAGGGCGCTCCGACATCTGCGCGACCGGCTGCAATGGGGAGTGACTGAATTGGAATCAGGGGCTGGTTTGACGCCTGGAAGCGGGCGCGCTCTGGTCAAGGCTCTGAGATCTGAAGGGCTGGTCGAGCCCGCCAGCCGCGGTGCGTGGAAAATAACCCAGGCAGGACAGACCCTCTCCTCCGCAACCGCGGCCAAAAGGATCACACGTGCGACGGCCGAGAAGGCATTGCAGCAATTCCTTGGCCGAGTGGAGCAGGTCAACACCGACCCTTATTTCCTTGGCAAGGTAACGCGGGTGGTTCTCTTCGGCAGCATGCTGAAACCGGAGACCGAGCGATTGAGCGATGTTGACCTGGCGGTCGAGGTCGCGTCGAAGGAAGCGGATCTGGATCGTGCGCGTTTAAAGAATTACGAGCGGGTTGAAAAACTGTCGAGGCAGGGACAGCATTTCCGGAACTTCCTCGAACAGGAGGGCTGCTGGTATTGGGAGGTCTTCGGATTCTTGAAAGGACGGAGCCGCGTCATTTCGTTGGCGGACTATACAGCGGAGAAGACTTTCGTGCTCGCAGTTCCGCATCGATTCCTCCTTGGTAAGCCGGAACAGACAGGCGTGTGTTAGCACCGCTTTAAAACGGCGGCGATTTTGCCGGTTTCGACGCTGGCGCCGACCACAGGTTGGAACGTCAAGACACACGATCGCGCCGGCCAGGCCCGTGGCTTCGGCGAGCCGTGGCAAAACAGCAGCGGATTCGCACTGCAGCATCGTTCAGAACAAGCAGCTATCCTCCCGCGCATTCAACTTGGGTATGAGCAGTGGCAGATGCGTCAGGCTGGAGATCCAGCGTCACATTCTTGGTGAACCCGCCGACTATCGCTACCGAGTGCTTGTGACCAGGAGCGTGCATGAGTACCGCAGTGCGCAAGGATGTGGGCCTGACGCCTCCGCCGTCCACGAGAACGTCAGTGGTCGCGCGTGGGCCAACGAACTTTAGAAACTAGTTTAGAGTGGAGGCATCGAGATCTATCGGTCCGATTTGTTTGCTTTGGGGCGCAGTCTCCTGCGCCCTGCCCATCGTCCGCGATGAGTCCAGCCGGGTATTCCTTGGCGTTGCTCTCCAGCAATCGCCTCCGCTTCACCGACCGTCTCCTATGGTGGGGCAGTTCTCGCTCGGGGTCAACGGGAAAAGACCAGAGCCAGTCTCAGACTGGCACGGCGGGCCAGTTCCGAGCACTCCCGCGGCACGCCACTGCTGGCGTCGTCAAAACCGGTGGAAATGCGGTTGTTTTATTCCGGTGCTGACAGGCGTGCAGCCGAAGCCAAACGCACCGGTGCCAGCGGCCCGGAGTCGACGGTCGCGCGACTGCCCATTCTGAATACCGGCAGGGATAGAAGGACGAAAGCTGGTCGGGTCGAGGACTGGCGCGGTGTTCCGAAGGTTTGGCCTAGCTTGTTGCTCCCCGTTTCCGTTGGGAGTGCCTCAATAGCCGAACCGTGAATCCGTTTCCAGCCCCCGCCACATCGCACCCAGCGTGCAGATTTCCCGCACTGGGCGCACCTGTTTGCTTGGTGCCAAGAGTTATGGGGCCTATCGTGCCGGGGCGACTTTCGCACCTGGCCATCGACGGAGCTGGTATTCGTTAAACAAACCCAGTCGGTCGTACAGCCATTCGCTACTCCACCGCTTCCAGCCGAAGCCTTTGCGTCCCCGGGCACGCATCAGATGCTGCCTGACCTTCTTCTCTACCCAGCGTTTGACCATGAAAAAACAAGAACTCGAATGTCCGATCCGAAAGTAGTTCACCCAGCCACGCAGAATCGGATTGATTTTCGCAATCACTTTCTCGACGGGCCAGCTGACGTGTTGTCGGAAGATCTCCCTGAGCTTTTCAAACAGCGCTGTCCGCTTCTTCAGCTTGGGCGCGTAGTATGGTCGCCACTTCCGCCGAAGGCTCAGTATACGCCGGTACTCAAAACCCAGGAAAGCAAAGCTCTCTCCCTTTTTCAGATCTACCATCCGACTCTTGTCCTCGTTGATCGCAACGCCGAGCTTCGCGAACTCCTCGCGCAGCCGCCTGTTCACCGCCGTCACCAGCCAGTCACTCCGCCGTTCGGCGTCGATCAAGATCACCATATCATCCGCAAAACGTGCGTATTGGATGTTGGTGTACTTGCCCCTTCGCGTTGTGTCCACCGCTTTCTCCAGCATCTGGTCTATCTCATTCAGATAGAGGTTACTGAGCAACGGCGAAATCACCCCGCCTTGAGGAACGCCCTTCTTCCCGGTCGCTTGCAGAATCATCTTGAGCAAATGCAGGACCGCATCATCTCGAACCCGCCGCGCCACTTTTTCTAACAGCAGAGAATGCTGCACGTTATCGAAATAGGCGCTGAGATCCAAATCAATGATGCGCGTCTTCTCCTCGACGATCCCTTGGGCTACTCGGGCCACAGCTTCGTGCGCTGTCCGTTTCGGTCGATATCCGTACGACCCTGGTTGGAAATCCGCTTCGAAGATCGGCTCCAGGATGAGCTTTAACGCCCCCTGGACCACGCGATCACGGATGGCAGGAATCGACAGGACGCGGACTTTCTTGCCCCCATCTTTGGGAATCTCCTTCTTCCGTGCCCGCATGGGCCGATACGTGTTGATAACTAATTCGCTCCGGATCTGCCCGAGAAAACTCTCCGCGCCGCTTTCCTCAATGGCTTCGAACGTGACCCCATCAACACCTGGCGCCCCGTCATTCTTTTTCGCCATCTGGTAGGCTTCCCGCAAAGTCTCCATCTTGCAGACGTGGACGTATAGTCCCCAGAAACGCCAAGACGGTTCTGCCTTCGCCTTGACATATAGACTCCTCCTCAGGTCCTGCAAACTGATGGGCGCTTTTGTCATTTCGCCCTTGCCTCCCGTTTTGTTAGAGCCATTACAAACAGCAGGGCCTCTTCGCTCCACGGGCATTACTCCGCTTCCTCGCTACTACAGACCCAGCCGAATCCCTCTCATCGTCTACCGACTTCCCGGTGTTGCCGGTTATACGGTTTCCCTGCTCCGCCGATTTCTCGACGGGACGAGGAGGGTTTCTCCAGTTGCTCAGCATGACCTTGCCACCGTGCTGCCCCTACCAACCCCGCCGAAGTGTTTCGCCGCATCAGTCCTTGCGACGCTCCATGCTGCCTTCGCCCGAGAAGTGAGGGCTCGGCCTTCGGGGTGCAGTACTTTCGAGGCCATATATGGGTTCACTTGCGTTACGGCCCGGTGGCTCGCTCGCCATCCATGAGATGGCTTTGTCAATAGGCTTCAGGATTCTTAGTTTCCTTCCTTCCTGCTATTCAAGCTACGGGGCTTTGACTTTTACCCCGGTGGGACTTTCACCCACTGTTCATGCCAGCCTTCGCTGGACGCACACTTCCCGTTCCTAATCCGCATTGGCACTTCACGGTAGGCGACTTTACGCCCGGGTGCCTGTTTCTTGATGGCGAAAATACACCTGGAGCATATATGACGCTTGGGATCTCAACCTGGCCGTTGCTAGCGTGTAGGCGCTGCCTTTGCACGACAGATTCTTAGGTTGGGATTGCCGGCCAGGACCAGTTCCAAACTCATGCCGCGTGCCTGCTCAGGTGTGTAGCCAATTCCGCCAAGGTCGCTGGCGGTTTTCGACAGGGCGACGTTAAATGCCTGCGCCACTGTCACTGGATCGGCGTTGCCATGAACTAGCTCGGCAAAATTGAAGGCGAATACCTTTCCAAACTTCGCATCGAGTTCGAATGCTGTTGCCACCATTGCGTCGACGCCGTGCTCGTTGAGGCTGCGAATCATTCCCGTATCGTCGCTCAGGTTTCCGGTTTTGCATGCGCTCAGTATCGCAATACTTCCCTGACCCAGATCCCTATTAATTTGACCGAAGCTGAGCTTATCGTTTCCATAGGTTGTGAGTGTTCCGCTCAAGTGATGTGCCAGTAACAGTAATCCGGACGGACCCGCATCGTCCGGCGCCTTTACGAACCGCTTGAGAAAGTCGTCGAGAGTGCGATAAACACGTGCGTCGGCTAGCGAGGACGGCAGCTTGAATTGATCGGGATCATCAATTCCATCCAGATCCGAGGGCAGGAGGAATGTCCAATCGCTCACGCAGCCAGTGTCTTCCAGTGCTTCCTGGGCCACCGGCTGCGTGAGCCGAATATCGTGTGCAAACACGTTCTGCCCCGCCTCCTGATCCATGGCCATCAATCCCAACGGCACTACGTTCAGCGTACCCTGGTCGTCGGATACTCGCCCGAACATCTGCACGTCGCTTGTCTGGGCTAGTTGCTTCAAGGCGGCAAACGCTGCGACCGCACCGCACGTGTTGGTGCGGTCCGCCTCAGCGAATACCGTGTTAGTGAGAACCTTGGCCACCGTTGCGTATGATCCGTCATTTTGTGCCTGGGTCAGGTCCTTGGTAAACTCGTCGCCACTCAAGACCTGCATGCTCAGAGTGGCGTCGCTGTCCCATTGGTAGCTCTTGCAAGCCCCGATGGGGTTGCGCAGAACCAGGAATGAGGCGGAGTGAGGTTTGCCCTGTAACTTGAACTCGAAAACGTGTAGCGAAACGTCCGGCTTTATTCCACGGGCCGTGTCGGAATATAGAGCCGGCGCAGTTGGATTCTCGATGACTTGGCCGGCGCAATTGGTTTTCTGACCGACACCGACCATCCGGACCAGTTGGTCCAGTGGAACCATCCTTGTCTCATCCCATATGGAAATGGCAATAGCGGCGCATCCGGGCTTCTTGCCGGCGGCTATGCCGAACTGGATTGCGCCGGCGCGCCCGCCGGATGCAGCGGACAGGTTGGGGCCGACGGCAAGATCTGGAAAAAGCTTCGACAGGTCTGCCTGGAAGGCACCCGACGACGCAGAGTCTCCGCTGGGAGTCCACTGCTGGCTGGAGGGCGACCATGTCTGCACGGAGGTCACGCCGCGGCTGAGTTGGACGGCGCGTCCGATGATGCTGATGCGGACGAAGAAGGACTGGAGGGGGGTATTGTCCTGGACGAGCTGGACGAGTTTCTGCCGAAGGTCGGCGGTGATCTCCTTGAACGTCTCGCCGCGGGCGGCGTCGCGGGCTTGAATGGCCGAGAGCTCGAGATAGAAGCTGTACTGGCGTCCAGGAATGAGAAACGTCTCGCGGGCGGTCTCGATCGCTCCCTGCTTGGCGATCCAAGTGTTCCACCAAGGGCCGTGGGTCTTCGGTTGTTCCGAGGATATGGTGATCGTTTCTGCAACAGCACCGACTGCCAAGGTCACGCTCAGGGTCTGGAGGTAACCCTCCTGAAGACTGACCTGTTGCTGGACTCTCTGAAAGCCCTGAGACTCTACGGTCAGCTTGTACTCGTTGGCAGGCAGCATAAACTGGAAGCGTCCCTCGGAGTCGGTCGTGGCGGTTTTGGGACCGGTGGCGGCGGGCGACTCGACGGTGACCCTAGCTCCGGGGACCACGGCGCCGGCAGAGTCGATCACAGATCCGGCGAGGCTGGGCCCCGTTGTATCGGGCACGCGTGTGGGAGGAGGCATCACGACCTGGGACTTCTCGGGAGGCGGGGGTGGCGGTGGGATATGCCTAGGCGGGCTCCTCCCTCCGGCTTCTTCGGGCGTGATGGCTAGGGCCGGCGCCAAGGTTTTGGCGGATTCGATTCGACTGAGCCTGGGCGGAACGGGCTGCGCCCAGGGATTGTCGCGGAGATCGGCGCCCCGCAGCGACTTGGCCGCGACCAACTCTTCCAGGCCGGATGTGAACAGGTTGTGGCTGAGGTTGACAGACGTCAGCAGGGGGAGTTTGCCCAAGCGCACCGTATCGCGCAGCTGATTGTCGGAGACGTCGAGGATCTGCAGGCGCGGGAGACCCGCGATTTCGGGGAGGGGCCCAGTGAACTGGTTGTGCGATAGATCGAGACTGGCCAGCTTCTCCAAAGCAAACAGCCCGGCAGGGAGCGGGCCATTCAACTGGTTGCGGGAGAGATTCAAAATGGCCAAGTCCTCGAGGGTGCGGGACGTGGCGGCAGGATCGCACAATGGGCCTGTTAGAAGGTTGTCGGATAGATCGAGGATCCTCAGCGAGTCGAGCGAACAGAGTTCGGCAGGCAAGCCTCCAGTGAGCCGGTTTCCGGAGAGCGTCAGTTCGCGGAGCGAGTCGGCAAACAGCTCAGGAGGGATCGGTCCTGAAAAGCGATTGCGATCGAGATGCAGGAGACTGAAACGAGGGCCGCGGAAATCGGCGAGATCTCCGGAGAAGGCGTTGTCGGACAGATCCAAGGTATCGAGTGAGTCCATGGATGCCAGCGCGGCCGGGGGAAGTCTGCCCTCGAACTTGTTGTGGGACAGGAATAGTTGGGTGAGGCCGCTGCATTTGGTGATGCCCGACGGCAGCTTGCCGCCGAGGTGATTCCAGGAAAGATCCAAGACGATCAGCGGGGCCCGGCAGAGGCTGGCGGGGAATGAACCGACGAACGCGTTGTGATCGGCAAGTATTGAGTGAAGATTTTGCAGCTTGCCCAAGGATGCCGGGAACGTTCCGTCGAGGCTGTTGTAGGAGAGATGAAGGGCCTGCAGTTCAGTCAACTTCCCCAAAGCCGCGGGCGGTGCGCCAGCCAAGCTGTTATGGGCCAATATTACTTCCCGTGCCGAACTCATGTTGCCGATTTGTGGCGGTATGCCGCCTGTTAGGGCATTACCCGAAAGGTTCAGCCTCTCCAGGTCGTGCAGGTCGCCAAAAGAAGAGGGGAGAGGCCCATCAAAACGATTGTCGGACAGATCGAGGTACACGAGGGTATGGAGCGCGCCTATCTGGCGGATGGGGCCGGTCAAATAGTTTCGGGACAGATCCAGGGTCTCGATACTGGCTAGGCCGGCGAGCGTCGAGGGCAGGTTGCCCTGGAACTGGTTGTTGGCGAGGTTGAGGCGAGTGAGGTGCTGCAAGTGAAACAGCTCCGGTGGCAGTTGGCCTTGCAGGCGATTGAACGAGAGGTCGAGATGCTCGAGTTGGGCTAGGTCGCCGATGGAGGGGGGGATGGCGCCCGCCAGCCGAGAGTCGCTCAGGGACAGCCCGGTCACGTGGCGTTTCTGATCGTCGCACGAGACTCCTTCCCAATCGCACTCGGTTCCGGGTTCTCCCTGCTTGCCGCTCTCCGAAGAAAGCCATCCGGTAGTGTCCTTCCACCGGTCGCCATGGGTCGCGCGGAAGATGGAGATCAGGGCGTTACGCTCGACGCCTGGGATGTTTTCCTGGGCCGCTGACAACGCGGCACCGAGCAACATCAGGGTACCAATTCTAAAGAGTCGGATTCGTCCCGGCGAGCTCTTGGAAAAGATTTTCATGGTGCACTCCAGATACTCGCCAGCTGCCATGAACCCCCCTAGTTCCAAACCGCGCGGATCAGCTCGGCTTCCATAAGCGGGGCCACCCTACCTTGCTCCTGGAGGCCGATTGCATTCGAATCTAGCGAGCCGTTTTCGTCCGGTGGACTATGTCACCAAGCACCGGCGTGGTATCGGAGATCATTCCGTTGCCGATTTCGGTCTTGCCGCCGAGAGTTGTATAGACTGGCTTACCCTTTCGGGACCGCCGAACGCTCGTGCCATAGCGCTCTAATTCAGCAAGCCGTACGGCAAACGGTATGGGATCGGCCGCGTTCATTTTGAGCGTGTATTTGTCCGCTATACATGCTGCCAGACCAGCCTGCAGTTTGGCAGTGCCATCCGGGGTGGCAGAAGTGTTTCCACCGCCTTTCGAAGTAGAATCACTGGCCTTTGCCGGCGCCTTCGATGTGGTGTCGTTCTTCTTGGTAGTGGCGTCACTCGTCTTGGACGTAGTGCCGCTCTGCTTCTTAGTTGAGGAGTCATTCGCCTTGCCCCCGTTATTGGCCGTACTGCAGTCGGCTACCACGTCGCCATTGCCGTACTTCAGAGAGAGAGCCTTAGTGGTGCTGGCACTCAAGTCTAGCGACTTGGCTTTGTAGACCTCCTGAACCACGAATACCCGGACGTTGCCTTTCGGGTCAAGCGCGTCATAAGCCGATTGTTTGGTATTCGGCTGAGCGATTAACCTGTCCAATGCATTAGTGTTCAACCGAACGCCGGTCGTTGTGATCTCCTTGAGACTCACGTCGTTATCGTTCTCCAACGAGGCGCTGATTGAATTCGGGATGATCGATGCCGCGAAAGATAGGGCCGCGGAGAGCTTCGATGTTTTTGTTTTGGTTTCTTGCATTATATCTGATTGGAAGTTGATCAGATTGCCGGGCTCCGGGCTGACGGGGTCGGCCGGATCGTCGTATTGCGGAACGCCGCCCTTTGCCACAAAAAAGAGTCCACCGGGCTGAATATAATCTCGGGCGGGATTGAGCAAGTTTAATCCCTTAGAAGCTAAGAGTTTCATAGCGACAGCCCGCGCGTCGCAGCCTCCCTGGGCGAAGCTGATCACGGTAATGGCTAGTACGCCAAAGCCAACAAACACACTATGGTCTCGCATTGGCACAGGTCCTTTCAGAAGGAAATCTCCAAAAGTATACGCCACGTTGCGTGAGCGCACAAGACAGTCATTACAATTGGTCTTGTGGCGGAGCTGGTAATTGATTGGTAGCGGTTTAACTGGATGTGCAGGAAGATTCGACAAACATGACCCTACTTCATAGATTCAATTCTGTTTAGCCGTGCGCAGGGCCCGATATGGCGACTTCTCGTCAACCTATAGTAATTCCGGGCCTGAATTAATTCTTTTGAGAGAAGAGATTTGCAGATCCACCGGGAAGGGGTGTACCTGCTGGCTTTTCACCGCTTAAAACATTTGCTATGGCTTTTGTTTGAGCGGGCATCCCGCTGCTACGAATCTCGTCAACCAACACTCGATGTTTTATCCAAGTGTTTCGAGCAGCGGGATGCGCTTGGTTCCAGTGACGAATACTCAGAAGTCGTCTGATCTTAGACTCCACTATAAGTTTTTCGGAGGAGCCAAGCCAGCCCGTTCCCACAAGGAGGATTTGCATCATGTCGGAATCATTGATTACGGCGGCGTCCGAGCCCGAATGGGCTGCGTTTGCGGCCATCGACTGGGCCGACCAGAAGAATTTCTGGCGGCTGCTCCCTGCCGGCTCCCAGCGGCAGGAGCAGGGGGAACTGGACAACACGCCCGAAGCCGTCGAAGTTTGGGCGGCCGGGTTGCAGCAGCGTTTTAGTGGCCGGCGCATTGCCGTGATTTTGGAGCAGTCCCGCGGGGCGCTGGTCTACATGCTGGCCAAGTACCCACACCTGGTCGTGTTTCCAGTACATCCCACGACAGCGGCCCGATATCGGGAAACGTTCTGTCCTTCGGGGGCCAAGGCCGATTCGAGCGACACCGCATCGTTGTTGGATCTGTTACTGCGCCATCGCGAGCGCCTACACCAACTGCGGCCGGACACCGTGGAAACCCGGCTGTTGCAGTTCCTGGTAGAAGAGCGCAGACGAACTGTGGATGAGAGGACGCGTCAGAGCAATCGTCTGGTCGATTGCTTGAAACTGTATTTCCCGCAGGTTGTCCAGTGGTTCGACGACCTGGCCAGTCCCCTGGTCGGGGATTTGCTCGAGCTGTGGCCGGGTTTAGAGCAGCTGCAGCGGGCGCATCCCGGCACGCTGCACAAGTTCTTCCACGAGCATAACTGTCGTGGCGAGAAACGCATGGAAGAACGCATCCAAGCCGTCTACCAGGCCATACCCGCTACCCAGGACGCGGCGGTGCTGGAAGCGGGGGCCATGAGGGCCCGCGGTTTGGTGAGGCTGTTGGCGACTCTGCGCGACCAGATCGCAGTTTGCGACCGGCGTATCGCCGAGCTCGTGCTGGCCCACCCCGACGGCGGGTTGTTTGGATCCCTGCCGGGAGCCGGCCCCGCGTTGATCCCTCGTTTGATCGTAGCCTTCGGGACGCAGCGCGATCGCTACCAAGCTGCTTACCAAGTGCAGTGCTACAGCGGGATCGCACCCGTCAAGGAGGCCAGCGGTAAAACCGAACGGGTCCATTTCCGTCTTGCCTGCCCCAAGTTTCTACGGCAGACATTCCACGAATTTGCCACTCACTCGATCAGATACTCCGAGTGGGCGAGGGCTTACTATGAGCACCTCCGCGACGACGAGAAGAAGTCGCATCATGCGGCGGTCAGGGCGCTCGCGTACAAATGGATTCGCATCATCTTTCGATGCTGGAAAGACGGCAAGCTCTACGACGAGCGGGTCTACCTGGACTCGCTTCGACGGCGGGGCTCTTTACTCGGCGCTGGCTTGAAGGCAGCCACCCGCCCCGAGTGGAAGACACTTGGCGGTTTTCAAAAACTTTCTGAAAATAATGCTTGACGGATCTACTCAGAAGACTTGGATTGCTTCGGGGCGGCTGACCATCTCCCGGTCCGGGGGGAGTCCCGCCCAGTGCCGTCAACCTCAGGGATTGTGCTAAGAAATGGATGACCGTGTCGATTTGGGAATACGTGCCGGGACTGAAGTTCGACTTGCTTCCTGATGAGGAGGCATCCCTTCGGGACAACTACTGGAATGGCCTGGACGTTCTCCGACGGGAACGGGAGTGTGCCTTCTGTCACGCAACGTTACGCCGACTTGAAGCTAAGGAACCACAGCGCGGACCGGGCGAGTGGGCGGACGCCTTCCTCACCACATGCCCCATCTGCGGATGGTGGGTCATTTTACGTACCAGCGGTTATGCTTACGGATCATATGAAGGTGCTTTCGTCGTTCGCCGAACGGCAGGCGAGTTGCGGACTTTGAGCATCGCTGACATCGCCACACCTGTAAGCGAGCTTCAGCGATACCTGCTGTTGCGTCCTCAGGAGCGCTTTCGACTGCACCCGCGGAAGCTGGAAAACATTGTGGGCGGAGTTTTTTCTGATTTTGGTTTTGAGGTGAGGATAACAGGATACAGCCGCGACCGTGGTATTGACGTCTTTGTGCTGGATGGCCAGGATAACGCGATGATTGGAGTACAAGTGAAGCGATCACGTAACAAGATCCAAGTCGATCAGGTGCGAACATTCGTCGGAGCGCTGATACAGAACAATCTTACGAACGGGATATTCATAACGACATCAGACTACACCAAGGGTGCCCGCGGAGCTGTGGCGGAGTATTGGGAACGCGGTTACGCTGTCGAACTCTGGAACGCTGATGACTTTTATGACAGTCTGGCGCTCAGCCGACGCCCAGAGTACGAAAGAGCGGATGATCCAGACGCGCCGTACTATCCTTTGTGGCGAGATGCTCAGCTTGTGCCAGGAGTTTTCAATGCCTCGTGGTGAGGCGGAGTCTTCTCCGAGCGGAGGCTGGGCAGTTTCACAGCTTCCCCATAAGAAGTCAGCCCCATACTGGCCCCCCCCGGCGCGATCCCGGCAACGTGCCTCGGAAAGTCCACCCCTCTTTGCCTTATGTGGGGATTCACGGGCTTAGTCGGAAGCTGGCCAGACTGGGCCAACTTGACGGGAAACGCCCCTTTCGCGGAAGTGGGATCAAAGGCCCGAGAAGCCGGGGACCGGGTGTGACCCGGACAACGACGGAAGGAACAACGGTTGAGCGATGATGAATCCTACCAGGCCAGGGGGCAGCTACAGCCCGCCCGGACATTGGTGCTCATCTGAAGCCCGTCGTGAAGCGTGGGTCTGGGGCTGCGTACAGCTTTGTGATGACGTTCGCCGCAAGGCGACGATCTCGATTAGGAGTTTGCGTTTTCCGCACCCTGGGCCTTCTGGCCTGGCCCTAACAGGAGGTGCCATGGCCAAACGTCAAAGAAAACATACGGCGTCGCTGCATATTCTGCAACCTGATGCCGCTGGCGCGGATATCGGCGCCGAAGAAATCTTCGTTGCCGCCCCTCCGGACCGGGACGACGAGCCGGTTCGGCGATTCCCCACTTTCACTCGTGATCTTCACGGCCTCGCTGACTGGCTCCAGCAGTGCGGCATACGGACGATTGCAATGGAGTCTACAAGCGTGTACTGGATCCCTTTGCATCAGATTCTCGAAGAACGTGGACTTGAGGTGTACCTGGTAAATGCTCAGTACGTGAAGAACGTGCCGGGGCGGAAGACCGACGTGTCCGACTGTCAATGGATTCAATATCTCCACTCCGTGGGCCTGCTGCGAGCGAGTTTCCGGCCACCGGCCGCGATCTGCGCCATCCGTTCGCATTGGCGCCACCGGGAAAACCTCATTCAGATGGGCGCCCAACACGTACGGCACATGCAGAAAGCCCTGGACCAAATGAACCTACAGATTCATCACGTGCTAAGCGACATCACCGGTGTTAGCGGCCAACGCATCCTGGATGCGATCTTGGAAGGAGATCGCGATCCAGTGAAGCTCGCCCAACTATGCCACGGCGGTGCGAAGAGCAGCCAGGCGAAAATCGCCAAGGCATTGGAGGGAGACTATCGTCCGGAGCACCTGTTTGCACTGAAGCAATCACTCGCCGGGTATCGCAGTTACCAGAAGATGATCGCTGATGTCGACAAGGAAATTGAGGCCAACCTCAAAGGGCTACCGACAGCAGAGCAAGCGAAGGCTGAGTTGCCCGAACGTACCAAGAAGCACCCCTATCAGCGCCGACACTACGAACCCACGTCGTTCGATCTCAGGAAAGAACTATACCGGATCTTTGGCGTCGACTTGACCAACGTTCCTGGTATTAGCGCCGTGACTGCCCACGCAATCCTCAGCGAGATAGGCACTGATCTCTCCCAGTTCCGCAACGCTTCGGCATTTGCTTCCTGGTTGGGCCTTTGCCCAGAAAAGCAAATCAGCGGTGGGAAGGTTCTCTATGTGAGGACTCGATCCGTCAAAAACCGCGTGGCCCTCGCCTTGCGACTTGCGGCGCATTCCCTGCACCATGCCGACAACTATTTGGGAGAGTTTTCCCGCCGAATGAAGCGCAAACTCGGTCCGGCTCAGGCAATCACAGCGACAGCGCATAAACTCGCGAGAATCGTCTTTCACCTCCTCAAGACGCATGAGCCATACGATGAAACAGTTTTTCAGAAACAGGAGGTAGAAGCCCAAAAGAGGGCTGAAAGCCGGCTTCGTCGCCAAGCCACCCAACTCGGATTTCAGGTGATACCCGTGGCGCCAAAACAGGCCTGACGGAACTGTTCCTTAGGAGTCCGGATCTTAGTCCTTTACGTTTCGGGGCTTGAGGGGAAGCGCGCCCCGACCCCCTGGAAGGCCGAAATCCGGGGGCGTTCGGCGGCATAAATTCTTGGCCTAATGACGTGACCGGCGTTTCCCAGGAGTGATGTTGCTTTCTGGAGTGGAGCGACAAATTCCCGGACGCTGGCCGACTTGATCGGCATAGGGGCGGCGATCGCCCGCTTCATGCCTATTGGTGGGCCGAAACGACACCATAGGAACACCACCGTCCACACGGGTCCGTACGCGGCGGTTCGAGATGGTTACGTCGACACTTCCTCGAACAATGACGGAAGAAGAATACTGCCTGTTGAGATACTAGCGACATGCGTGAAATCAGCGGCCCGGAGTTGACAGATTTTCTTAACCACCAGATTGACTGGCACCGCGGCAAAATAGCACAGGCACTTGCGCCCTTCGACCCATGCAGCGCCTTCCCCGCTTGGCTCGATACCGTCCGCGCGGTCGAGGAGTTCATTAACCTACCACTGTTCGCGCTGCCAGATGATGATCCTCTTGAAAAGGCAATCGTTGACTTCCGCCTCGACATTCCGGAACTAAGCCCCGCGGCATTAGCAGGGATTCGAGACTCCTTGATTGCGCGATTCGGCCAAGGTGTCGCACAGCGCTTCGTCTGGACGCTGTTGCAAGCCGCGGCAACGGGCGTGAGTTTCCGGGAGCATGGCCTGATGGAAGCTGCGTCCGGGTTGCAGACGGTAAAACATGCGATCGGCTATTTTCAGTCGCGCCGTCGTCATTTCGTCGCGTTGCTCTATACCCTGCCGAAGGCCTGCCGGGGCGCTCTTCGTCTTGAGCGCCTGGATACGCTCAACGTGTTTCTGCCATTGGTAGAGCTACACGGAACCGCACTAACCGGGCTCTATCAACAATTGATGCTTGCGAACGTGTTTCCCGATTTTGTGCTTTTACTCGACGGCCGAGACTCCATTCCGTCTCACCATTTCGAGCCACTTGACCAGTCTTTCCTGGACCCAGAGCGGGCCGGGATCATGGAGATGCACACCACGCAACCCAATCCGGAAATAGTGCGGACACTGGAACCCACTGATCCGCGCCTGATCTTCTCCGCAGGAGAACTGCGTAACGATATTCGCTTCATTGAAGGTGTCTATGCGGAGTTCGGCCTATCAACCTCGGCCTTCGCACCTGCCGCGTCTTTGGCTTTGCAGCTTCTCGCATTCTGCACGGACGACTATTTGATTGAGTTGCCGACCGAGCGGCTCCAGAAGCTCCTCGACGACGCCAGATTGAAGCCCTCCATCCGGCGGCTGCTCGTGCATCGTGGTGACGACTATGTCGCCAACACGAATGTCTTCGCCCCTCTCATCGACCTCGGTAGTGTTTGCGTAACGACGTTGCCGCTGCTCGGTCGCTTTCTCTATTACTGGAAAACAGTATGCCTAGATCGCACGCGGCGCTTTCAGATCAGGTCCGGCTTTATCTTTGAAGATAACGTCAAGGTAGCTCTCCAAGAGCAAGGCTTTACTGTGACGAGCTTCAAGCGGATTAACAAAAAGGAATTTGACGTGGTTGCGGTGCTCGGTAGAGTCATTTACAACCTTCAGTGCAAGAACAACCTCGTTGATCTCACGCGGATCGAGAGCGACGTCGTTCGGTTCGCTCGTTACAATCGGCAGCTTGATCGCTACTATGCACGCGCACTCATCAAAGAAGAGTCGCGCGAGAGATTGCTGAAGGATGAACTCGGTCTGAATGAAGTCCGGCACGTTGTCGTCAGCCGCTTCCCCGTCGCAACTAATAACCCGCGAATCATCCCCTTCAGCCGCATCTCGTTGTTCAGAGATGCATTCTCAGGCGACCGGCCCAGGAACGGAGATGATTCGACGACCAATCGAATATGACTCGAAGTCGACTCGCTTCGTCAACTATGCCTTTAGCCAAATGTTTGGGCGCGAGTCGCAACTGTATGGGCTACCAGTTTGACGTATCACGCCCTTATCCGGCCAATCTCTGCCCGTTTATCCGGCGGGGTTGAGTTTGTGGGTTTCGGAGAGGATCTTGGTCAGCCGATTGGAGATCCGATCGAGGCAGTGTCTGGGTTGGCCGTCCGGCAGCGAGCGACGGAACATCTCGATAGCGTGTTGAGCGAAGAGTAGAGAATCGACAACACCTTCCAAACCGGCGCGAGGGGAAATGATTGGCGCTTTCGGCTGTGGCGCCCGATGCCGGGGTTGAGAGCGGGCCAGGTGGAACTCACGTTGCAGGTCGTCCAGAATGGACCGGAGAAACAGTAATCGACAGACGTAGACGGCCTGCGCCAAAGGCGGAGTGTGTGAGCGCAGATTGGCAAACCAGCCGAGGATGTGCGGGTCACGGAGCAGCTGGTTTAAGGAACAAACAGCAGGATAGTCTTCGCCGAGAAAGATCAGGAAGTGGCGCGCCGCGCCACGATACTGACGGGCTGAGTCTGGAGCGAGGGCGGCAGTGAGGGACTCGATGGCGCGCTGGAACTGGTGTGCTAACGGATGTTCCAGCGGAGCATAGCGGCAGAGCCTCACGGCAGCGTTCCTGGCACGGGTCTGATGTGCTGCGACACGGCTCGCGCATACTGCTGATAGACCTCGAGAGGAGTGACCCGCACATACACCATCGTCGTCTGGATTTGCGCGTGACCCATCAACTGCATCAGGGCCGGGAGGCTGACTCCGGCGCGCACCATATCGGACGCGAAGGTGTGCCGGCGGAACCGATGGGGGTTGGCCATCTTTACGCCCGTGGTCCGACGATGATGTCGGAACAGAGAGCGCAGCCCCGCGGGAGTCATTCGGGCGCCGCGGGCGGATCCCTTGAGAGAGACAAACAAAGCGTTGGTCGAAGTCTGTGGCCGCTCCAGCCGCAGATAGTGGTCCAGTAGTTGGTTCGCTTCCGGAGCGAGCGGCAGGAAACGGGTCTTGTTGCCTTTGCCGCGCACACGGATCTGCGCTTCGGACAGCAGAAGATCGTCGCGATTCAGATCCAGGACTTCTTGCGACCGGAGTCCCTGCAGCAGCATTAATCCCACGATGGCCAGGTCCCGTGAGTTGCGAAAACTGGACCAAAATCGCGCCACCTCGTCCACCGACAAGGGCACGATGGTTCGTTTGGGGGTCCTTACTCGCAACCGGCTCAAGGCGGGCCGCGGTTTGCCGATGCCCATGGGCGCTCGCTGCCAGTAAGTCGTCTGTAACGCCGGAGCGGCCTGGTGAGGCATGTCAGGAAAGATAATTCGCAAAGCCCGATCGACGATGGCAACGCGCTGATTGATGGTGGCGCCGGTCAACTCGCGTTCCTGGCCGGACTGGAATCGCACATAGTCCAGCAGTGTCGTTTCGGTGAGGGCATCTTTGGCTACCGCGTCAGTGTGGTGAACACCTTCCCACCACCGGAGAAAGTGCAACAGCTCGTGCGCATATGTTCGCAGGGTGGTGTCGGCCAGGCGGCGGAGCATCTCGTAGTCGAGGTACTGATTGATCCAGCCAATCTCACGGCCGGTGGCCTGGTCGACAATGCGATACGGACATCGCACATGATTGTTGGAAGGCTTGTGAACCACGCGGAAGGTCATCATCGCGCCGCCTCCAGCAGCGACTGAAACTCGCGAGCATTACCGTCCTGGACGAAGAAGCTGTTCGGATCATGGCCGTCGGGCAGCGCCACGGTGCGCACGTTTACACCTTGGTCGGTGAGCCGGCAGACAAGCGATCGAGCCGCCTGCTGACCACTGCCGTTGGTATCGCCATCAAAAGCCAGGTAGACGGTTCGTGCGCCATCGCAGAGTTGGCGGAACTGGCGCGCATTGAGATTGGTGCCCATCGGGCAGGTGACGTTGTAGAAACCGGCCTGCCACAATGCAGCGTAGTCGAACAGCCCTTCGACCAGAATCACTTCCGGATATCGACGGGCTTCCTCTCATGCGTACAAACCGCCTTTGGAGCCCGGCAAAAAACGATGCGGCGGCGCCGAAGCCGAGAGACTGCGGCCATAGAGGTTTCCTTCCAGCGGAAAGACAATGCGATGTATGTAGGCATCGTAGCCGGCGGCAGTGACCAGACCGGTTTGGCGTAAGGCCAGGAGGGAGTATCCCAACTGCGTCAGCCAATCTCGCAGGCAGCCGCCGGGCGCGTAGCCGATACGCATGTGCTCGATCACCTCCGGTGAGCGGATTCCGCGTTGATACAGATAGGCAACCGCCTCGCCGCGGCGATGTAACTGTATGCGATAGAAATCTGCGACTTCGTGCAGTAACGGCGCCAAACCACGCCAGTGGCGGAGCAACGACAGCGCTTGTAAGAACTCCACTTGGTGATAGAGTTCGGCAAAGCGAATCACGTCACCGCCGCGACCGCACCCGTAACAGTAGAACAGGTTCTTGCGGGGATCCACCAGGAAGCTTGGCTTGTGATCGGCGTGCAGCGGACACAGTCCCATTAATCGACCGCGGCTGAGTTGCCGAGCCGGCTGCCAATCATGAGCCTGCAGGTAGTCCAGCAACGGAATCTGCTGTTTCAACTCGTCGAGAGCTTGCCGACTCACGGACTTCTTGCCTCGAACGGCAGAGCGCACCCAGATCCCAGGCGGCGATGGTGGGTGTCCGCAGAAAGTGCTGGTTTTTGACTCCGACCTTGATCCAGCACCACAAGCTCATCAGTCGCCGTTGTGCCCATCGGCGCACGGTGGATGGGTCGGGCAAGTGCGTCGAGTCTTTGCAGTGCGGTGCGGCTTGCTCGGCAGTATCACCGGCGGCGATGTGCTCACAAGCTTGCTGCCGGCAGTGAAGGCTGTAATGCCCAGCCGGAGCCAGCCAGTCGGGCAACGCAGTGAAGGTCTTGCGGCACGGCCGACAAATGCCGCGCCGCACCCAAATGCGCTCGTGCCGGTCATCATGGGCATGGCGGAGCCGCCGTCCATGACCCACGATCGTGTCGTCGCGGCAAACTGGACAACGCCGCGGCAGGCAGTCCAGCGGAATCACCCCGGCTCGATGTTGTCTTCTGCGTCTGGCAGTGCGATAAAGAGAATCACGGCTGGCGTGAAGGCCGCCGCTGACCGTCCCTGCCAAGTTTCGATCTGAGGACCGGCCTTCACCCTCCCGGTAAAGTCAGTCTCGAACGAAAAAAGAATACTGCTTTTCGTTCCCTCGCCGCGAGCCCCTCATTCACCGCATTGGCCGGTTATTTTGCCCGACGCGTAGAGGTGGAACCAAAGGACCGCGAAGTCCGCTTCGGTTCCTTTGCGATTGCGGACGTGGGGATAAGCAATACGATCTCCTCGAAGACCGTTTGGGGGGCTGTTCGCGCTACTATGAGAATTCTTCTCTGCTCGATGCTGACACCAATGATGGTCCAGTACCTGGTCGGCTTGTGCTGCCTTCGGCGTAACCCCGACGCCGTCGATGTTACGGTCGGCGACCGCGTTTTGGACACGGCAGCCGAAAAGCGCCGAGACGTGGACATCACGGTCATCGTGAATGAAACTGACGGGAGAACACAAGTCTTTAAGGCCTACGAGGTCAAGCGAGAGGGCGAGCCGCTAGACGTTGCTGTTGTGGAGGGGCTTTGCTTAAAGCTCCGAGACATGCCAGTGGTGACCGATGGCGCCATTGTATCGGCCTCCGGGTTCACGGATGGTGCGGTCGCGAAGGCGCGCGCCCACGCAGTCCAGCTTTTCGAATTCAAACCGTGGACTCAGCCATTGTCGCAGCAGTTCCCAGCCTTCAATGCAGTTGGTACAGCCAGTGAATTCGTGCGCGGCGTAACAAGTGCTCTGTTATGTTGGGTCAATTGGCGGCTCCAGTTCGTTGCACCAGACGGACCTGAGAGCTTTAATTGGGACCAGTCCACGCCGGTTTTTTCTTCAGACGGCAGCGTCCACACGAAGTTTCCGAGTGCTGGAGGGTACGCCGACGCCGTCTTGCTCCGGTCAACAGGGATACTATTCGCCCTGGACCCTGCCCAAGCTGTCCTTCGCACCTTCCCATTGGAACCGGCTGGAGATAACCTGGAGGTAGAAGTCGGTCCGCCTTGGCCGCACACTCACACCCTCGACATACGCGAGGACGGCGCATTTCTGAAACTGGGTACCAAACTGGTTGCAGTCAGGTCGGCTACCATCAGCGGTTTTCTGCAATGGCAGAAAACCAAGCGCAATCGAGAGTTCTACATTCTTGAACAAGTCGGAACGCACAAACCATTCGCTGCGGCTGCTGTGGCAGACTGGGGCGATCCGGAAGGCAGCATGCTTGCCATGATCTTCGGGCCGGAATCCATGGCCATAGACGTTCACCCGAGAATCCAACTGCTCGAAAAGCACAAGAACGCGATTCGGCAGCTGAAGCTTCGGCAGCGGTTAACAGAGGACACATAGCACACGCGCTCGCGAGGTGGGACATTGGCTCGCTGCAAAAGGCGGCGACTACACTATCAGGTCGAAATTCGGATCCTCAGCCCCAAGCGAGTGGCTTGAAGCGAAACTCGGGAACTGGCTTCACTAGCGACCGGCTGAGGCGTTGGGGGCCTGTTTTCTTCACCAAAGCCTCACTATCGCCTATAATCAACTGCTGAAATGGCCGTCGAAATTGATACATTCCAACCTGAAAAACGGACTCTGGGGCAGATTTTAAGCAGCACGAGCCCACCAATCCGCGTTCCAGACTACCAGCGAGATTTCAGTTGGAAGGAGGAGCAGATAAGCGATTTTTGGTCCGATTTAACGGGATTCGGCGGGAATGATCCTCATGCGAAGCTCACAGGGAAGGAGTATTTCCTTGGCGCAGCAGTTCTGGTCAACAACGGTACCTACCACCTGCTCTTGGACGGACAGCAGCGGCTTGCCACGTCGACGATTCTGCTCGCCGCCCTTCGGGACAAGATACAGGAGTACAAGGCCGATGCAGCACAACAGATCCACGACCAATTCATCGCATTTGAGGACCATCTTACCGGTGAGCGTGTCTTTAAGATTCAGTTAAATCTCTTCGACCGGAAGTTCTTCCGGGACTACATCCAGTCGGTCCCTCGGATTGTCGAAACCAAGCCGGAAAAGAACTCGCACCATCTGATTTGCAAAGCCTATACATACTTCCAACAGAGAATTGCGGAAGGTTGGGATAAGGTCGGCGGAGGCAAGAAGGGCTTCGACTGGGCCGCGCATATTACCACCACTCTGCGCGAGCACATGGTATTGGTTACGGTTACGTCGAATAACGAGAGGAGCGCAGCGGCGATTTTTGCGACGCTCAACGACCGCGGCATCGGCCTTTCGACGGTAGACTTGATTCGTACCTACGTTCTTCAGAACACGCATGAGACTCAGCGCGAAGAAATACTCCAATGCTGGGACGAGATTTTCAATGCCTGCGGTACGACGATCGGCGCTGAAACACTCATTCGTATGTCTTGGGTGGCGCAGTACGGCGATGTGAAGGCCAGAGCACTCTACAGGATTGTCTCTGAGGCATTGCCAGATAAGGTTTCAGCGCTGGATTACTCTCGGCGGCTCCGGGGAGACGCCCAGTTCTATCGGCAGTTTCGAGATGGCGATACGGATGATAGCGAGTTGCAGGAGTACTGGCTGGCATTCCGAACCCTGAATTTCAATGCTGGCCTTCCTGCGCTACTTGCGGCCAATCGCAAATTCACGCCAGAGGAACAAAAACAACTGGCGCAAGCAGTCATCGCCCTGGTCATCAGGCACAACATTGTTTGCAGTCTTGATCGCGCGAAGACTGAATCTTTAGCATATTCCACAGCGAAGAAGATTTCAGAGAATGCTGCTTATTTGGCGATCATCAATGACCTGCGAAGTGTTTCTCCGCCGAAGGAGCAGTTTGAACAGGGTTTTGCCAAGCTTGCGTTCTCAAAAGCTGAGCACGGCATCGCCCGCTATATTCTGCGGGCGCTTGAGGCACACTTTTCTGCAACGGGAGAAGTGATAGTAGCCGGACCCGAGCGGGTTCATATTGAGCACATTTATCCGCAATCCCCCAAGGAAGGCGAACGTTGGGAAGAGCATGACCGCTATCTGACCCGGCTTGGAAACCTCACACTCCTCGGCCGTCGGCTCAACGAGCAGATCAAGAACTCTAGCTTTGGGTTGAAGAAGGAACAGGCTTACCAGAACACGCGACTTGCTCTCACGGAGGCCCTTCTGAAATATGAGGCGTGGTCGTCCGAAGCAGTGGTCAAGCGACAGTCAGAGTTGTGCCAGAGTGCCCAGGAGGTGTGGCCCGAAACGCTGGTTTAGATCGAGATCGTGATGGGCCGACTGGTTGACCGGCTGTAAAACGCCCATTCCGCGCGGGAGTGGAGCAAGCTCCCTCGAAGTCCGGATCTATTCCTTTACGATTCCGGGCTTGAGGGGAAGCGCGCCCCCAACCTCCTCGAAGGCCGGAATCGGGGGGCGTCCGCAGATGCCGTGACCCGCGTTTCCGGGGACTGATCGGCGCAATGCTGCCACACTTCTCAAATGCGGACTTGCGGACCGGAGGTCATGCATGAGCTGGCACAAATTGGGGAAGTATCGTTCGTCATGCTGACGCGGTGCCGAGGAAAACTCATCGCTCGTACGATTATGGATCGAGCTTTGGGTGTCGGTTCCGCCTAACCCCCTTTTTCCGCCGCGGGAGACGCGGAGCGTGGAGTGCTGCATCAACATCTCAGCCGCCGCCCGCAACATAGCGCAACGGCCCGGCTCGGTGCCAAGGACATAGACCCCACGGAAATATAGGCACCTCAACCTGTCGTATAGGCACGTCAGTGCTAGATTCCCAAAATGGAAGACCTCGAAACGTACGCGTGTTTGATCGGCAAGATCATAGTGAACCTTCACTCGCTGGAGTTCATCCTGAGATGCTACCTTTCAAACCGGAATGACCCACCGAACGCAACGCTAGCTCCGGGCGCTCTTCAAAAGCTAAAGGTCGGAGACGTGGTTCCCCTCGGCGAAATGACGAACTTCGACACTCTCGGGGAGCTCATCGACAGGTACAACCAGTACATCCCCGACCTCGCTTTCGCCGTCGATCGTTCGGTTATCGACCTGCGAGACGCGCTCGCCCATGGCCGAGCATCCGCGTTCGACCGACCAGAGATCACCCTTATGAAGTTCGCCAAGCCAGCACGCGGCGCGCAGGAAACATCTGTCGTGTACGCGGAAGTGCTCAACGAGACCTGGCTTAACACTCAACGAAAGCGGGTCCGAGACGAATTACTCAAGGTCTTCGAGGCCAACAAACGCTTGCGCCCTCCGGGCACGGTCCTCGAGCAGCCCCCATGGTAAGCCTCATGTACTACCTGGTGCACTCAACGGCGCGACTGCGCGGTCTCGCCTGTGCCCGCAGCGTGTCCACGCGCCGGCTGGCCAGCTTGCACCTCGCAACCGCAGAGCCCTCCCGCCGGCGCGACCGGAAGCGTACATCAGGGAATTGCAGCAACTAGAGTAGCATCGCGATCGCGCGGGCAGCACTGAAAGGGCGCCCGCCACGGCCATGAAGCTTCATGAGCGCCCTATAGGCACTTGAAAATTTCCATAGGCAACTCAGCGAGACCCGCGCCACAATGAATGATATGAGCACGAAAGGGAAGCGCGCGCAGCGCTCGCCCGGCGCACGCGACTTGACGAGGTTCGTACTCTCGCTGTTCGGTCCCGAAACCCAGAACCCGCTCTGGGGAACTCGCATTCTCCCAAAAGAACCTCGTGAACACGTGTATCACTACACGACCATCGAAGGCGTCAAGGGCATCCTCGAATCCAAGACGATATGGGCGACAGATCTCCGCTACCTCAACGACGCCACCGAATTCACACACAGCGGATCCCTGGTCGAGCAAATGATCACATCGACCCTGGTCGATCCACTTTGGAAATACTTACCACCGCTTTCCGCTGACCTACGAACGACTCACAGAGTGGGCGTCTACGCGGCCTGCTTTCGCGGGAAGCCCAACCTCCTGAGCCAATGGCGAGCCTACGCACCTCAGACCACCGGATACGCAATCCAGTTCAACTGGCCTCATCTCAAATCAGCCCTTAGCTGCGGAACTAACCTTGTCACGACAGGCAGAGTCGAGTACGACACTGATCGCCAGCGCGAGATCCTCGGCCAACTCATCAGAGCCTACGCGATCGCCCACCAGGAAAACGACACCACCACCGAACAGGCCACAACTCCCCTCAAGGACGCTCACCGGATCGTGCAATACATCCGCAGCTCAGAGGACCGATACCGCAACGCCCTCGCCGCGCTCTTCATCATCCGCGCATTCCTCAAGTCGTCGGCCTTCTCAGAAGAAGAGGAATGGCGCGCCGTAGCCGTCGAACCCAACACAGACGACGTCAACTTCCGCTGCTCCCGTCATATGCTCGTGCCCTACCTAAGCCTCGATTTCAGCTCGGCGCAGCCGCTTCCCATCGACCAAATCATCATTGGCCCTGGACCTCACCCGGCGGAGGCCAGAGCTTCCCTCGAACAGTTCCTCACCAGAAAACCCGGCCTCGAGCACATCACGGTCGAAGCTCCGACTCACCCTCTACGAGTCTAGCCGCAACCCGCTGCCAAAGCTCTCTAGAGGTAATCGGGCGATTTCGGCCGCGATGATTAGTGACACGTACGCTAGCGGTTGTCGAAGAGCTCGACCCACAGGCCGCCATCCGGTTTGAGAATTCCGAATTCGACAAAAGTGGGTTTCGCTGTCTCATCGTGGTAGATCGGGCGGCTGAAGCAGAACGTGCCGATATTTGCTGCGCAGTATTTTTCCATGTTGCGATACCGCGTTCCGCCGGTGTGCGATTTCCACCCCCGGTTGAGACTTCGGCGTTGCACGAACACATTGAGCTCGAAGCCATCCACTACACCACCCATGCTGTACGCGATGAAATGCCCCCGGTCCCATCCCGGACCATACGCCGGCGCAAGGCTGGTGCCGGACCAGCCCCGAAGCCGACTATCATCGCGCTCGGGCTTGCGCGGCGCGGACCGCCCCACGCCTGCGACAAGCCGAGCTTCCATGGTCGGATGGTACGGCACTAATCTCTGCCCCTCGCGGGACGCGTAGTCGTCGTATACGTATTCGAAGGGACCTTGGATGATCCGGACAATCTCCGTTCTGCGGGGCGTCATTTCGAGGTAGGCATCCCGAAAGCAGTACACCAGTTCCTCCCACAACCATGCGATCAGATTCTCCCCCGTCCGGCCGCCGACGGCGGCCATCACGCCGGGATAATCGACTGATCCGATGCCAGGCATCGTTCCACACCAATCGTAACTCCAACCGTGAATTCGCCTCTTCGTGTCCGACCAAAACCAAAACTGAGCCAGAGCAAAGTGCAGCAAGCGGCGACCTATTTGCAGATTGGTGACGGTCTAGCCGCAGCCCTTGAGAGCGTCCCCCCGACGCCCGATTTCGAGGTGGTCCTTGGTGGGAAGGGCTGGTATCAACAGCTACCGATAAATACTAAGCTACACAAGGCAGGTTGTTATTTCGCTGCACTCCGTCTGGGCTTCCCAGAGCGCACAGCGCTCTGGGCGGTCCTCCGATTCACCCGCATCAGCCGTGCAGGGCGCGATCGCGACGTTTGCCGGAAACGTTAGCCTGAGTAATTGGGTTCCTGTGAGTTCGCTCCTGCATAATTTGACCGAAAAGACGCATGAATGTCGCGTCGCGGATGCGTTTCACTTCCACCGCCTCAGTCAGGGGTAGCGCAGCAACGGCCGCTTGATTGATCGACATAACCCTCACCCTTAGCTTGTAATCGTCGCAACCGAATGGATCGCGCCGGGTTCGGAGGATGGACCGAACCCGGCGGCGATTCAGGCTGTGCGGTGGCAGCTCGCCTTCGTGTGGTTACGCGGCCTTTACCAGCGCGCCAAACTCCCGATTGATCGCCGGTGAAAGCAGGATGCCACTTGCCACCGCAGCCGGGCCAGCAGCCCAGTCCAGCGCAACCAGGCCAAACGGCTGGTCGAAGCTCATGGGGCTATTTCTGACGATTCCCATAACGTGCTTCTGGACGTCAGCCTTTTTCGCGAGAAAGACCTTGTTGGTCTCGAGAGTCGCAGGGTCGGCGGTTTTCAGGAAAGTCTGCATATCGGCGACTTTGGCCGCGGTGGACGACATTGCGCTTGCCCACCAAGCGACCGTCTTGTAGTCGGTGGCGAGGAACTGGATGCGCGGATCGTTCAGCTGCCAGTTTTTCTCTTTTTGCATTACCCGGCCGATGTCTGTCGGACCTTCGATCTGATTCCAGATGAGATCGCTGTCGAGAAATGCGCGGCGGAAGTTATCTGCATCGGTCTGATCGCCCGGCGGCGGCAAAAGGAGCGGCTTCATGGCGTTGCGTCCAAGGTCAACATAGTAGTTGGACTGTCCCGGCTTTTTGGTGGTGGCGTCGAGGAACAGGGCCTTGCATGCGTCGTCATTGAAAGCAACGCGGGCAGTACAAGTCGATGCGCCAGTCCCATGGAATGACTGCATTATGGCGGCTTTGCCGGCAGGGTCCAGCAGGCGCAGGGCAACGAACCAATCGAGATAGTCCGACATAGTGTGTTCGTTGGTCGTGGAATGCAGGGCAAAGTGAACTGCTGAGCATTCGAGGCCCATGGTCTCGAGGGCGCCCCCGCTGCGGTAAGTGGTGGTCATGAGGATGGAATCAAAGATCAACTTGCGGAGTTTCTGCTGCTCCTGTGGCAACGAAATGACTCCGATGCGCTGGCCGCTGGCCGTCTCACTGAAAACCACATCACCGCTAACAGGCTCGTGGATCACCTGCGATTTCGAAATGAAATCGGCGAGCGAAAGGAAGTTAAACAGGCCAATGAAGTTCATTTTGAAAGTTGCCCCGCTTTCTTTCGTGCGAGTCAGAATGCTCCGGACCAGCGTCACGCCTGGTCCGACGAGGCCGTTCTGCTGAGCCTGGGGATTTAGCCGGTCGATCTCGGTGAGATCTCCGTCAAGGGCGGCGGCGACGGCTGCCGTGGTATCTGCGTTCAACTTGGCCAACTCGATGGTGTAAAGAAAAGCAGCTTCATCGCTCGCCAGGCCCTTCAGGTCGAGACTGAGCGAGGCGTGGATGCTGTGATCGACACTGTCGGAAATGGCCTTATTGATGGCTTTGATGTCGTCGGACGTCAATCCCGCGGCGGTGAGTTGCTGCTTGTCGGCTTCCGGGTTCTTGCTGAGTTTCTTGATCGCCTCAGTAAGCAGGTCTGTGCTGCCAAGCTTGACGTCAACACCGGCGGACGCGGTGACTGCTATTTCCCAATCGCTTCCTTCCTGCTTGTAGAAGCCGAGCTCGATGACGCCGTTGCTGACCGCGCGGCTGCGGATCTGCCAGGCGGAGGTGATCTCGTAGCTGCCCTTGACGTCGAGCTTCGCTCCCGTGTTGACCTGGATCGGCTTACCTGCGAGGGGCAAACTTGGAGTGGCGAGCGGCACAGCCGAATAGCTGACCGCGAAGTCTCCCGAAACCTTGAGACTTCGCTTTCCGGAGCAGGCTGCGATGTCACCTGGCTCGAGTGCGGCCAAGTCCGTGACATCGGCAGGCATGATGAAGCTAGAGACAACCTCGCCGAGCGCCTCCCCCACAAGAGGTGACGCGGCGGTCACCTGGAACTTGCGGAAGAATTCAAATGTGGCTGAAGCTCCGGCGTCAAAACCGAGCGTGATATCGCCCTTTGACTGGGAGTCCTTTCCTGTGACGGAGCCAGTCAGCGCCAATGACAAATAGCCTTCGCCGTTTTTCAACGTGATCTGCGACTTGTAAAGGTCGTCGCTGAACAGGTCGGAATCCTTCTTTGCATTCACGTGGACGGCGGCTGCGGCGCCGGCTGCAATGGAAAGCTGAGGCTCGCCAGCGCCAAAGTTGAAAGCCGGGCCAACCGTAACTCCTAGGTGGCCGTGGCGAAACCGGCCGCATCGGTCTATTCTTAAACGAAATGCGCATTGAGCCGAAGGGAACGATCGGGAAGCATCCGGCGCTTCTGGTGCGCACGACGCTCCGGCATCTGCGCGGCCGGCTGCAGTGGGGGCTGCCTGAATTGGAAGTAGCGGCCGGTTTGACGCCCGGAAAAAAACGGACGTGCCCTGATCAAGGCTTTGAAGTCTGAGGGGCTGATCGAGCCCGCCGGTCGTGGTGCGTGGACGATAACCCAGGCGGGACTAACTCTCTCCTCCGCCACGGCGGCCAAGCGGGTCACTCGTGCGACTGCCGAAAAGGCGTTGCAGCAATTCCTTGGTCGAGTGGAACGGGTCAACAATGACCCTTACTTCCTTGGCAAAATAACGCGGGCAGTTCTATTCGGCAGCATGCTGAAACCCGAGACCGAGCGCTTGAGTGATGTTGATCTGGCGGTCGAGGTCGCGTCGAAGGAGGCGGATCTGGGTCGCGCGCGTGAACAGAATTACGAGCGGGTTGAAGAGTTGGCAACGCAGGGACACCGTTTCCGGAACTTCGTCGAGCAGGAGGGCTGCTGGTATTGGGAGGTCTTCGGATTCTTGAAGGGACGGAGCCGCGTCATCTCGCTGGCCGACTACGCGGCGGAGAAGACTTTCGTGCTGGCAGTTCCGCATCGATTCCTCATTGGCCAGCCGGAACATGTGGCACCGCAGTTGGCATCGAGTACGCTGAGCCGACCGACCCGGAGTCGCCGTCCGCGCGACTGCCCATTCTGAAAGAACAGCGACGGATCAAAGGACAAAAGCCGACTTCAGGGTCCTAATCTGAGGCCTTGTACGAGTGGCCGACATTCCATCCGCGTCAGAGCCACGAATAAAGGCCGACTCCACATTGCCCCCGCGCGCGGCTGGTCACCAGCGTGCTGGACGGGACCGATCCCGCACGCACGTTGCAAAAGAATATGAAACATTTCGTTCTGAGTGTCCACTCTTTTTGGATATCGGTTCGGCTCATTTCGCCAGATGGCGATGTTGTTTGGTCCACAACCCAGGAAAGTAAAGGAGCAAAATTCAAAGGGGCTATGGCCGACGTGGCTGACAAGGTGGTTAAACTTTTACACGATTTGGAGAAGCAGCGGCCTTCGCCAATACTGGGAACGCCTGTGCGCCCCTACGATTCGAGCGTCGAAGCTGATCTGAGTCGCCGTCCCGTATAGGGTTTGATCAGCTGTACTACCCCACAAAGGCGGACGGTTCTTAGCCTTATGAAAGCCGACCCTATCCGCGCCTCGCGCGCGGCAGAGGACGCTTGGGCGATAGTACGGTTAGCCCGCAGAGAGGCAGCTGATCAATGCGGAATCCGCTGCTCCAGCATGGCCGCGTGCCACGCGAACACCGCGAGCACCACGGCGGACTGCTGCACATCCTCGATCTTCACCGCGTCGGCGTAATCGGCATTCGTATGCCTGGTGCGTACGTCGTAATTGCTGAAATCCTTGATGGTTGTGAAAGCGGGCACGCCTGCTTCGACGAACGGCACGTGGTCCGTGCTTCCGATCCCTTCGATCACGTTCCGCCGCATGCCCAAGTCGGCCAGGGGTGTAAGCCATGCGTCGAAAATCTTCTTTGCCGCAACATTGTTCTCCATGTAGAAGCCGTAGGTGGGCCCCGTCCCCGGGTCATCGTTCAGATAAACCGAGATTCGGTCGCGCGCGGCCTTATCGTTCAGATGCTGCGCCAGCCATGCCCGCGATCCAACCAGGCCCTGTTCCTCGCCTCCCCAGAGCGCCACCCGGATGGTCCGTCGCGGGCGGGCATGAAGCGCGGTCAAAATACGCAACGCCTCCATCGCCGCCGAGACGGCGTCCGCATTGTCCGTGGCGCCAGTGGCGGTGTGCCACGAGTCCAGGTGTGCGCCCACGAGAACCACTTCGTCCTTGAGCACCGGATCGGTGCCGGGAATTTCGGCGAGGATATTGTCACTGTACAGGCGATCCTGGTTGGAGCGGCTGATCACCTGGATCCGAAGCTCCACCGGCTCGCCGGCTTTCACCAAACGGACCAGCATATTGTATTGTTCGGCGGCAACGGTCACCGTAGGGACGGCGTCCGCAGCGGTTGCGGGGCTGCCCTGGACGCGCACCGTCCCGTGCAGCGTCGCCGATGGGGCAAGCGCCACGCCCGCTTCGTACTTCCGCAGACGCGCCAGTAATTCGCGCTGTGGCAATCGGCTGGATGGGCCCGGGAAAGGAGGATTTCCGGTTCGGACGGGACCGTCGCCCTGAGATGGTTCCGGGCGGTCCTTCCTGAGATACTCCGTTTGGGGCCGCGCCGTCAGGACGATGGCGTGACTGAGACGACTGCCCAGCGCGTCGATCTCCTCGGCAGTGCTGTCGCCCACGTAAACGGGTGTTCCCGTTACCACTCCCGAGGTCGATGGCGACCAAGCCTCCGCGTACGCCAGCAGTGGCATGTAGCGTGGAGCCGTCATTTCCGTGGTGAGCTTCTCCAGTGTCCAGGCGCGGCCGAGTTTGAAGGGCTCCAGGTGCGGGTTCGCCAACCCCCATTGGCGCAAGCGCTCGAGGGCCCAGCGTGCGGCCTTGTCATAGGAGGGCGAGCCGGAAAGCCTTGGCCCAAGGGAATCCGTGAGCGTATAAAACAACTCCGCAGCCGTCGAGTGGCGCAGTTCTTCGCCTCGGATGGCGGCCACCATTTCCGCGTCGGCCGGCTGCTGTCCGGCTGCTTCCGTCTGGAATAATGCGACCACGATGACGGCCGCGGCCGCGAAGACCAAGGTTCCTTTTTGAGCCAATCGCATTGTTGTCCTTTGCTTGCGTTCACAGAATTGCAGGACTAAGAACCTTATCATTGTCGGCGCGATCCATTTCCGACGCAAGCGAAACAGGGGCACGCCGGGCCGCTGGCGCTCGCTTATCGCGAGGTGCACAGCCCGGGATTCGCCTTCGCTAAAGGCGGATCCAGCAGTGCACCTTGACCGTTTGTCCCCGTTGGGCAATGGCTGCTCTCTGCTTGAAAACACAACGACCGATCCGCGGATCAAAGCCGACTCCTCGTTCTTAATCCGGAACAGCAGAAGTCGCGCCGGCTCGGAGAAGACTGAACCCCGATCAGCCATCAGACCTATAAATTCAACCAGAACAACTCAATGCGTGCCTTTTGTTTGCCACTCATGTCACTCGTGTCAGCGGAGGTATTTCTACGGCACAAAAAGTTGGCCAGATCGACCCGCGCGGGGCTGCATCTGGCTTGTACGTGTGTCAATGGCCGCGATCTCTGCAAACCAAGAAGCAGAAATGCCTGGATCAAACGGTCTACGGCGGATTGCGGCACGCTCAGGCTCATCTGAACAAGATGCTCGGTGAACGAGACCGGGGCTGAATCTGCCTCTGGACTCGTCGAAGCAGACCCCAATGAGTTCCCGGACCGCTTGGCTCGATCTTGCGCCCAACCGCGGTTGCGCGGATGCGCGCATATGCGGCGAGATACACGACGCGGCCAGAGGAAGTTCCCCAAATAATCTCGACAGCCTCAGCGTCTGAATCTCAGGTCTATTTCACAAATTTCTTCAGGTTCGATTTCTTGAGGGACGGAAACAGCCCACACCGGGGGATGTCAGGATTCGCAGTGAAGTGGGTCGCCTTGGGAATAAACGCAGGTGGCGGCTCCGTATTGTCCACGATAAAGATCTGATTTTCGCCGGCGAATACTTCGAGATGCTCGTAGAAGCGGCGCTTTAGATCAGTGCCAGCAATCCCCTCATCGTCTGCCTTTGGTTCCTTGTAAGCGATAAGTGGTGAATCGAGAATGACAGTCCCTGGATGAGGCATTTTTCGCGACCGGCAGAATTCGAACAGCGCCAGTGTGAATGCGGAATATGTAATAGCGCACAGCCCCGCACCTCGGCTTCCGCGAAGGCGGCTGCCGATGACCACGTCCCGGTTCAACTCATCGAAGTAAACATCGGTCGAATCTGGGAAGTGCCATTCAGTGAGAATGGCACTGACCGTTTTGGAAAATTCACCCAGAATTGACTTCGGAATGTACTCTTGGACTTCCGGAGTCTCTTCCGGTTCCTGCGCAACCACTTTCTTGGGTACCGGCGTGGGTTCGTCCAGACGCCGCCTCAGGCTGCGAATTTTTTTATAGAGAACATCGGCCTGACGGATATTGGCCCGGCGCTCGATCAATGCCGCATGCTGCTCACGAGCCGAAGCAAAGTCAGGTGACAGCGCCTGTTCAATTTCACGTTCGTATTGACGCCATCGACCTGCCAGCGTCCTCTGCTCCGCGGCCCCTTCTGTTCTCTCCTTTGACAGCGCCGCAACCGTTCCCTGCAATTCGGACTGCAGAACCCTGATTTTTGCGATTTCAGCCTTTGCGGCCTGTGTCACCGCCACGACGTTACCATCGCACGCAGCATCGTGATGTTGTCCTTCCGGGAGCGCTCCGCACAGCGGACACGCCATCGGATCGCGCAATACAAAGAACTGGCCCGATTCTTCGATGGCGACCAGACGCTTGATGTCATTCGTATATTGAGCATCGAGTAATTTGAACCGTTCCAGAAGCTCGGTAATTTCGTTTACACGAGCGCCGAAGCGGTGGTAGCTGTCGTAAACGCTCTTGCGTTGTTGACTGGTTTGCGAAATCCTGCCTTCCATGTTCCGGATCGAGGCCTGCAGCTTGTCGATCGCTTCTTCGATTGCCGTCTCTTCAGCATCGATTCCGTCGGGATTCTCGGTTAGCTTCGCCAGCTCAGCCTCGTAATCCCTGATCATCTCGGCGAGCGTGTCGGGCGAGACCGTCGGTCGATCCGGCGGCAATTCAGGGGCAAAGACAATCTCACCTTCCGGTATAACGGCAGACTCGTCCACCCCAGTCAGAAGGAAGCGGAACACTGCATATTCCCGCGTGCGCTCCGTCCATTGCCCCGTCAGAATTGGGCTTTTTGGCGTTGTTATTCGCGGGTACGGAATGATGCACAGGTGCGCGAGAGCGCGGAACCCCAAGGACTTCGTGGTTCCTTTTTCGGCGCTGTAAAGGATTTCCGCGTTTTTGCATTCAATCCCATTAAGCAGCCAATTCGGCAGGTTCTTGAGATTTCCAGCATTGTTTCCAGCCGACAGCTTCGTGCCAGCCTTTGGATCTTCCGGAATATCCTGCAGGAGCCCATCGAATAGCCGGAACGCGCCGCCATTGATGCTGCGGTGAAGCGTGTATTCCTTGCCTGCACTGGTCAGCCCCAGCAGGACGCGATCATATCCGGCGCGCTCAGGAATGTCTTTCAGTGGATCGCCCGCGCCGAGCATGAAATCAATCGCCTCAACGAGAAACGTCTTTCCGGTATCGCTCGACCCCCAGAGGATGTTCAGACCTTTCGTGAACGTGAATTCCGCAGGTGCCTTATTCGGACCAAGGAACCGGATGAAGTGAAGATGGAGTGGTTTGAACGCCATCAGAACAACCCCGGCTGTTCAAGCACCTGGAATTCACGTGACCACTGATCGTAGATCTGCGTCAGCATCACACGAATCTCGTGATCGGTCATCCCGCTGAACCGGTCTACCACCCAAACGGCCCGGTCTTTCAAATCGCTCAAATATCCTGCAGTCAGTGCATCAAGAAACGGCCCGGCGGCGTCTTGTGCATAGTAGGTAAAGCCGTTTTGGGTTGCGTTGCGCCCCACGAGGCCACGGCTCAGCATGAGCATCAATCCACGCTCGATCAACTGGCGACGAACGAGAAGCTCGCCAGAGCGCAACGGGAGCGCCGGATGTATGCTCGGCGGACCGTCCACATCGCCGGTATGGACGAGGATGTAGTCGAATTCGAGGATGCGCTGGAGATCGAGCTGGTCGGGGTACGACTCGGCAAGAAGAATCAGCGCCCGAACGCCGGTTTCAATCGGGCTGTTGAATGTCTGAACGCCTTCAGGCATTTTTCTTCACCCAGACGAATTTTCCTTCGTTCGCCAAATGATGGCACAAGCCATGCTTGTCCTGCGTCTGAACGCGGATACACAACGCGTTGCAGTTCGGTGTGAGGATGCTGGCATGGCTCACTGTCGAGCGGAGACGTGTTAGGCCATCCTTATAATCCATATCATAGGTGTCTTTGCACCCCTGATAAATTTCCTCGCGAATCGCGTCGAAGGCACCCGGATTGGACTTGCCCCCAGTTTTGAGACAAACGGTTAAGACTCAAAATCCATTGAACGGAGAATTGAGTCATGGGATTGTCTCGTAGGCAGTTCACCAAGGAGTTCAAACTGGCCGCCGTGCGGCGGCTGGAACAAGGGGTATCGATCGCCGAAGTGGCGCGAGGGTTGGAGGTCAACGCCAACGTCCTGCACCGCTGGCGCCGGGAGTTTCGCCACGGTCCCGGCAACGCGTTTCCCGGCAACGGGAAACCACGCTGGTCAGAAGGACGCATTGCGGAACTGGAGCGCAAGATCGGCCAGCAGACTGTGGAAATCGATTTTTTGAAGGGGTGCTTGCAGCGCATCGAGGAGCAGCGGATGCTGCAGGCATTGAGTGGAAGTCCGCGGTCTACCGGAAGGTCGAAGAAGAAGTGAAAACCGACCGGGGGCTGACGATCGAGCGCATGGTGGAGCTGGGCCGGGTCAGCCGGTCCGGCTTCTACCGCTTCCACGGGGACGGCCAGACAGGGCCTGATCCGAATATGGATCTGCGCGATGCCATTCAACACATCGCGTTGGAGTGGCCCAGCTACGGTCGGCCGCGGATCACAGCAGAACTGCGTCGGCGTGGCTGGACGGTGAACCCGAAGCGAGTGTACCGCATTCTGCGAGAGGACAACCTGTTGTGCGTGCGCAAACGGAAATTTGTCGTCACCACCGATTCCAACCACGGGCGGAGAGTCTACCCTAACTTGGCGGGTGAAATGGTGGTGACCGATG
>Ga0335081_10000866_pt1 | contig 48693 bp, 46 predicted proteins | sample Lox_Sample_35_FD_206713 | JGI IMG/M metagenome (GOLD analysis project Ga0335081, IMG submission 206713) | Soil microbial communities from Loxahatchee National Wildlife Refuge, Florida, United States - Lox_Sample_3.5 | ecosystem: Environmental > Terrestrial > Soil > Wetlands | place: USA... | reverse complement strand
CCTGGAGAAATACCAGGTCATCTGCATCAGCCCATGAACCGGGGACGTGGCAAACATCTCTGCCGCATCTGCGAACAGAATCTGCTTTGGCTCTCAGTCGTTGCAGGGCCTGATTCGGGAATCCTCGGCCTTCAGGCCGGGGAGGATGTCAACAATGAGCTTCTACCTTGGTTTATTTCATATCCGGCTTAAATCATGATGCTTTCGGCAGCCTGCGGATTCTTTCCATAGCATTAATCCCCATTCCTTCTTATAAAATCTGGACATTCTCGTTGACGTACTGACCTTCGTGATGTGATAGTCCGGATATGGCGGAAATGACTCCCGTCCTGCCTAGCTCCTGCTATTATCTTCCATGTTCTCCCCTCTCCTCATGTTCCTTTTTCTGGGGATGTTGAACACGGCCTTGTCCTCGTTGCTGTTGTTTTTGTCTCTCTTGCATCTGCTGTTGATGTCGCTGAACCTCAGGCCTCTGTTGATATTGCTGTTGCCTTTGATTTCTAAGTTCTGCTCTCTGCTGTTGCGGCCGAGGTTGATAGCCCCTGACACCCCAGTTTCCTTGCTTTTCCCAATAATGATTAGTATGCCAGCTCTGCCAGTTCTGCTGAAGACGTTGATGAGGAATCCTTTCATAGTTCCAGGGGTGTCCGTTCCAATTATGGTCTCTGTAGTATGTTCTCCAACCGGGGTCTACATCGAAATAAAAATGTGGGACCCTATTAAAAAAAACCCAACCCCGGTCATAATAACGTGAGCGATACCAACGACCTTCCCAGGGACGCCACCACCACCCGTTCCAGAAAAACAAGTCTACATCTACAGTAGGAGCGACGTACACATCGTTCGTATCAGGCATCGCTATTACATCCGGAGGTGCCGGAACAACGATGGGTGGCGGCAGAGGAAAGCCAAGATTTACATTTACACTCACCTCAGCCCTTGTGGGAATAGGAACGGCTATTGCCAACGCCAACAAGATTATCCCCAAAAACATCTTTTTCATTCTGTTACCTCCTTATCTGATTTTCATCGCGAAACGGTCCTTTTGGCCTTGCTACCTTAACTTTCTGCTCCCTGTAGTTTACCACAATTTCCTGTGTGGTCAAGGTCTCTCTGGGGTATCATTAAAAACCTTAATTAATCAACGAGGCAACCGATAGATATTAATTCAACGTCTAATTTTCCCCATTGCGGACTAAATCGTATCTCATTATGATAAATTTGTGCATAAGGCCCCGGGGCCACCAGGGGCCTTTATAAATCCTAGGCGGCCAGACCTTTTTTGTGTTATAATTCAACTTTGCATTATTGGATAAACCACGTCGGTTGCACGTGATGGGGGTACCAATGACCGATGACTCAAACTTCAGGGAGAAAGCGACCGATGTTTCTTGGGCAATCTTTTTTATTGTATTTATCTGCAGTCTCCTTACTCTTGATTATGAACTTATTCTTTGGCTTAAGACAGGGAAGTCCTTCTATACGCCTTTTTACGCCGTGTTCAATTCGTTGAATATTGAGCCATTCACGCTAGTTTATCGTATTAAGTTGCAAGTCATAAAAAAGATACTCCTATGGTTACTCGGTCTGCCTCTGCCCCTCATGTCGTCGTTTTTAACGCCAGTTTTTGGTGAACTGTTTAACTCAATAATCACACCAAAGAATAAATAGCCAGAAAACGTTTGTGAAACGGGAATTGAGCAGCTCCCGAAAAGCCAGAACTCCGCCGGCCTTCCCGCGACGCTTTTTCAGAAACCACAGTTGAACGAGAATATTCAAGCTGATACTATTTTTTTGTTTGTCCCGACTGAGTCCTTCGATCTAATCCGAATCATTCTTACCGGCGATTTTCTGCAATCGTACTATCGCTCGGCACATTACCTACTTCAATCTCAATAATGTTGTGCCGCGCATGAAGATATCGGTACGTACACCTAGAAGGTTATAACGGCGGCCGGTAGAGAGGAGATACAGGTTCCTGGTTGAAACTTACACATGAACGTCGCGCTTCAGCAGCGGCGCGGTCGACTTACCTTCCCGCGCGCCGGCTTTCTGCCCGTAGAGGCGTATAGCCATGAAGAATGGTTCCTTCGGCGCGGGGATTCAGTTGGCTTCCTTGTCCTGTCAGGGGGATCCGTTCTGGATGAACAGCGTCAGCCACCGTCGGCATCGCGACCATTCGCTCCACCATCCCCACTCCCTTCACCTCCGATTAACGGAAACGGAGAGGGGCCATGCGTATATGCCGGGCTGCGCTTCGGCGGTAAGGACAAACCGGTAGTCCAGAGCGATCTGCTGTCTTCCTCTGACCGGTAGAACGATTATGCCGCCCGTCGGATATAGAATAATTTCTCTGCCCATCACGATGACAGCCGCTTCCCGGAAGGGAAAATCGCTTGCCTCGAAGGTGAGAACACATCCGACCGGATTGTTGTTCCAGATCTCGAAGAGCGAGGCGCCTCTGACGTCAACGTAACCCTGCTGAACGTCGGCCTCCGTTACTACAAGCATCGCCGGCTGTCGAAGGGTCGTCAGTTGCGTTCGTGCCAGGACAACAGCGTTCACCTGGATGACCGTGGAGAACGAGCCTGCCACAGCATCGGGTACTTGGGTGTGAACAGAAGCGAGCGCCACGGCCGCGCCCAGGGCTGCCCGTATAAGATTCTTTTGGAGACCGTGCGCCCTCTCTATTCCCTCGGAACTGACATGTCCCGCTTCAACCGGCATTTTTATTTTTATGTTTTCTGCAGATGATTCCATGCGTAGCCTCAATCCATTTCAAAAACCTTCATCCTCACAACGCCTTCACATTTCCAAGTTCTTGATGTAGACATGTCCATGTCAAATAAATTCAACATCTGCTTAATAACTTTCAATCACAACCTCTGCTCACTAGCGAAACCTCTGTGCGCTTTCGTACCATCCCTTGTCATATTCCGATTGTGGTTAGGTTCTATAAGACACCCCCCCCCGACAATCTCGATCTTCATGAACTAGCCGTTTCCCGCCCCTTCTCACCACCTGTTTCGTTTTGCCGGACAATGAATAAGGTTAATTACGGAAATTATGATACAAAACAAATGGCCAAGCACACCAAAGGCGTCATCCTTCGGCAGCTCGGCCATCTTTGTCTTTTAAGACCCGTCGCTTTCCGTTCCCCTCATACGGAGGGTTTGGCTTTATCGAGAACTACTTAAATTCAAGCACAGATATTATGACTTGTCAATTTTTCCCAAGGGGTTTTTAAGGGTATGGCTTCGCTTGTAGGGAATCCTTACCAGGGATACGGGTAGCCCTTCGCAAGAACCTTCTCCAGGGCGGCGTCGTGCCCATAGATGTCATCGTAGAAGTGAACCAGTCCATCGTCCAGCACGATAACTGTGGCATAGAAAATCAAGACCGGAATCGGGTGTGCGAGATTCACCTGCTGGGTTGTGCTGCCGTTCATGGCCCTGCGAATACGTTCCCGGGTCCAGCCGGGATTGTCGCGCAGGACCCAGGCAGCCAGATCGGCGGCTCTCTCCAGCCGGATACAGCCGTGGCTGAAATCCCGCCGGGACTTCGTGAAGAACGCTGTGGCCGGAGTGTCGTGCATGAAGACGCTGTAGCTGTTTGGAAAGACAAATTTCACGAGTCCAAGGGCGTTCTTTGGACCCGGCTTTTGCCGGAGGAAAAGTTTCCCGGCCCGGAGTTGGCCGAGTAATTGGTTTGTGACTGTCCCCGCCGATACGACGTTCTGCCTGCTGTCCACAATCTCGAATCCTTGCTTCGCCAAGTAGTCGGGATTGCGAACAATGTGCGGAATCATCTCAGCTTTGGTAATGGAATATGGCACCTCCCAATACGGGCGGAAAACGAGGTACTGCATGGTGTCGCTAAACACCGGGGTGTTATGGTCGTACGCTTTTCCCACCACGACGTTCATTGTCACACCGATATTGAGGTCTCTGTCATAGGCGCGGAGACGAAACTCGGGGATATTGACCACGATGGGCGCTTTTTGATACGTGTCCGGCAACCACCGCCATCGCTCAAGGGTCAGTTGCATTTGTCGAACCCGACGACTCAAAGGAACGTTCAAGTCAGCCAGGGTTCGAATGTCAATTCGTCCGTTCGGATCTCGGCCATGGCGGCGCTGAAAACTCTTTACCGCGTCCACCAGAGCACCTGTGTAAACGGTTTGATCAGCCGGAACATTGGCATCAGCCGGAAGGTCGCCGAGCAACCGGAGCAGTCGCGTGAGCCGCCTGACGCCGGGATAGGAATCGCCAGGGACAATCGTTTTTTTCACGCGCGGGAGCTGCTCCCCATCATCTTTCCTTGCAAGCTCGAGATACGTTTGCAGGGCTTGAATCGTGCGCCGGTAACCGAGATAGGGCGGCTCCACTTGAGCCAAGAGGCCAGCAACATCGCCCCCATCGACAATATGGTCTTTGAGAAATTCGGCCAGATCGTATTTCTTGGACTCATCATCGTAAGCGAAGGCGAATTGCCTCGGATTTACCTTGCCAATGTGGAGGTCAGAAATATATCTCATCGCGCAAACCGTGAGGGCGAGATCGAATTTCACAGCATCCGCCTCGGCCGGCTGCCGCGTCGCAGGTTTGAGTTTTGCCAGCCGGTCGTTCCACCGGGATCCGTCGTAGTCTTCCGCGGAGAGCCCCTTTTGATCGGCCTTGAGCAACAGCGCGATCACCTGTCGCGCCTGTGCTGTCGGCTCCATTGCCTTGACCCACCACAATGAATCACCGTTGAACTCGTAGAATTTCTTCACGTGGTTGCGGTAATCGCTGAAATCTGGCCAACGCAAGTCGGCGAAACTGCCATGGCTAATAGCGGCGACCAGCCAGGCTTGACCTTCGGAGCTGAGTTCCGGCGCACTCGCACGTGTAGTGCTGGAACTTGCAAGCTGAGCCTCTGCAGAGCTCGCTGGGCCGCAGCCAGGCGCGCAAAACAGTGCGATCAACACCAGGGGCGCCAAAAGCCACGCGCCGCACCCCAAAATCGTTGGTTGTTTCCACTGAGGACCCTTGGGCTGCTCGGCATGGGGTTCCGACGTGGGCATAAGCTCTTGCGCATTCATTTAGGGCTGCTCCATTTCCAGTTCAGCGTTTCCGGCATCTCGGGCTGTGCTTATCGATGTACTGCTTCGTCCTGATGGGAAGTCCCAGGACGAACTCCCTTTGTTTAGACGTACATGTACACATAAATCGCAAACGCGATCGCTAGCAGTCCGGCAGCGGCGGCAAGCGACCACAACAGATTGCGGTTCCGCGCGGCCATCGCGAACGTTGAGACGATCACGCCAAATTGCGCCCCGAGCATCCCAAAAAAGAATTTCTGACTCCGCGCGTGGTGGCGTTCCGCCGATAAGTTGCTCCTACGGACCTGCAATTCGTATAGATTTGCGATTGCCTGGTTCAACCGCGCCTCGACTTCATATCGTGCCGCCGTATAACGCAGACGCGCGGTCATGAAATCCCGTTTGACGGAGGGGCCGATCGCGGCCTCCGCGCCAACGGATATTGCGGCGGCACTCGTCACCAGCGCATCCATCTGGTCGATGGCCTGGTTGATCGATTTCGTGGCGTCATCGAAGGCCTGAGACTGGTCGCGGGCGGCGAGCACGGCGGCTCCGAGCGCCGTGTCATCAATCGGCGCGAGCAGCCCGGCCATCTCCGAATCCACCTTCGAATTCTCCAAGCCGTCCAGCGCGGCCTTCACCTTCGGGTCCGGGGCTGGCGCGGCGCTGGTGAAAGGCACCTCCCCTCGCTGCAAAAAGTTCATAGCGTCCTTGCCGGGTCGGGACTCCAGCACGGCTACCAGTTTCGGCTGGGCCCTCTCCGCCCATTTTTTGAAAGTTGTCAATTCCAGCGGATGCACCTCGCTGACGGCCTGGAGCAACTCCGCAGTGTTGCGCTGGAAGGCGCCGCGCATCCGTTTGGCTTGGAAGAAACTCCACTGGTCGCCTGCCTTGGATTGCTGCTGTGCGCCGAGCGAGCGGTCGTATTGTGCGCGGGTCATCTCGCTGGAAGCCAGCCCCGCGAGCATCGTCGCCACCACGGCCATCACCACCGGCGTTGCTGCGAGAATCTTTCCGAACATGGTTTGCGGCATATCCGACTTCAATTCGTTGGGTATTTGCACTTTCATAAGCGTTGTCCCCTTCTTCAAAATGTCGAATGGTACGTGGTTACAGAAATCGTCCTACAGATCTTTTTGTTAAGCTAAACAATCTCCTTTTATCAATAATATTATATCCAATTTTAGCGGTAATAGAGTCTCGAGAATCAACTCTTTTTCGTTGCATTTCCTTCTTCAGCAACTTAATTCGTTGCAAGCCGAGCTAGCGTGACTCGCTGAATTTATACGGGTAAAGCCGCAAAAACAATAAGTGGGGGATTTTTAGGGGATGCCAACAAAGACAGACTGGAAAGTACGCCGTTGTAAAAAACGTAATCTCTACGAAGAGGAAGGAAGTTATACTCCTTGCGCAACTATGCCGTTTGCATAGTTCAGGAAGATCTTCGCACTGCAAGTTAGAGATGAGTTCTTGACGTCTATCAAACCCTGGCCCCTAGAAAAGGATCCCTGATCATCAGGGATTATCCTTCTTCTTAAAGAAGATCAATAGGCCGACAAAAATGATCGAGCTGAAAGCAAAGAGATTGATAAGAGCAACGACCGCCAACCGGATCCAAACCGTTTCCTCCTTATTGGTTACTTTGTAAAAGATGTCCGCAAAGCTTGCGATGCGTTTTTGATAGATAGCATAACTGACAATGATAAAGAAAAAAAGGATGATCACGCATAAAAAAACGACGTATGCTAACAGTATTTTTTTTCGTTGTTTATTCATGGGTCTTTAGAATCCCTGGCAGAGTTGTGACCGGCCCCACGTGACGCTGCGGGTATACGAGTCAGTTATCCAGCAGAATTATCTGTATATCCATGACATTCGTACCGGTCGGCCCGGTAATAAATAAATCACCTGTCCTGTTGAAAAAAGTATATGAATCGTTGTTCTTCAGGTACTCCCCGGCGTCGATACTGGCCCCTGCCGCTTTTGCGACAGTTTGGCCGTCCACAAAAGCGCCTGCTGCGTCGGTTGGTCCATCAGTGCCGTCGGTACCTGCCGAGAGAAATGTAATACCCGGGAGTCCTTTTATTTCCATTCCGAAAACCAGGGCAAGTTCCGTATTCCTTCCTCCCTTGCCGTTTCCTCTGACCGTAACAGTCGTTTCTCCCCCGGCGATCAGACATGCCTTGTCTCCGGGAGCTAATGCTTTTTTGAAATCAATCGCTTTTCTTGCAAGTTCCCCGGCGACGATTGACGCTTCACCGCTCAGTTCGGCAGAAATGACCGTTGTTCTGTATCCCAGCAATTCGGCGGCTTTCCTGGCTGCATCCGTCGCCATTTTGTTGCTTCCAATAATGATATTACGTACCCTCTGAAAAACCGGTTCGCCATCTTTAGGCGTTTCAGGCACAAGCCCACGTATACCCTTCCCTATTATTTCCGCAACACGTGACGGCAATCTGCCTTCCAGCTTATATTTCCGGAAAACATTTTGCGCATCATGATACGTTGTTTTGTCTGGCGTCGTAGGACCCGATGCAATTATATCCAGTCTGTCCCCCAGAACGTCGGAGAGTATCAACGATATAATTGTTGCCGGTTGAGCTATTTCAGCCAGCCTGCCTCCCTTTACCGCCGAAATGTGCTTTCTAACAGTGTTAAGCTCATCAATATCGGCCCCGGCCTTAAGAAGCATCCCCGTGACTTCCTGTTTATCAGCTAGCGTGATGTCTCCATAAGGCGCTACGAGAAGAGCAGAGCCTCCTCCTGATATAAGGCAAATGACGAGGGTATTCTTGTCCGCATCTTTGAGCGCCCAGACAATTTCCCGAGCGGCTTTTAGCCCATTTTCATCAGGCAGCGGATGCCCGGCTTCATAGGTTATAATTTTGCTCTTTCGGTCCCCTCGCACGGCATGGCCATATTTTGTTACGATGATACCGCCAGCAAGCAAGTCTCCCAGATTGTCTTCGATTGCTTTTGACATGGGCGATGCCGCTTTGCCGAAACCTATGAGGAGAAGTTTCCTGAAATTACCGCTCTGGTATGCCCGGCGAATTGTATCCGAGTACGAGGCCACTGCTTTATAAGGGTCTACTGCAAGAAGTGATTTATTGAAAATCTCTTTCAGGATAATCCTGGGGTCTTCTCCTGCCCTTCTCATGAGTACCATTTTCAGACCCCGGGCATAAACAGCGGGATCACATAAGGCCCTTCAGGGATAACGGCCACGCGGTGATCGCCCTGTTCCTTCACGCTCTTCGTGACAGCGGCCAATGGCGATTCGATCACGGTGACTCCTGTAAGTGCCTGTTGTTCTTTCGTCAGCCCCTCGGTGTAGAGAAAAATATTGGCCCTTTTCATCGCCTTGACCTGCATCTCTGTCTGCCATTCATCGATCGCCGCGTACTTTTTCTCCATGATTCCACGGAGAAACATCTCAGCTCCTTTGTCGGCCAGGCACACTTGCGCATCAGCATAGTCGGGCGATCCCATTCCCTCCGAACATTCAGAGACAATGATGAGGTCCCCTCCCGGCTCCAGGATGTCGAGGGGACCCACCATACCCTTGACTGTCTGGTAATAAGTCTTATCCAGCGGGTAACCTGCAGAACTGGTCACAATGGTCTTGAATCTTGTTTTAAGGCGGATTTCCGCATAGGGCCGCACGAAAGTAACCGCTTCAAGGTGACTCTCCACGATTTCACCGAAATTGACAAAGGATATCCGGCGGTCCTCATCGTTGACCGTATTGACAGCCAGGCACCTTCCCACCATTTGCATTATTTCCATCTGGGCAGTGTGTAGCGGGTTGCCCTCGAGAATACAGTTTGCGGCCTTGCTATCTTCCAGCACCCGCGCACAGTGGAACGAGCGTATCGTCTTTTCATGTGCAATGCCCGGGGCGACGATTTTTCTTCCTCCGGAGTAGCCCGCCATGAAATGGGGCTCCACCAGCCCGACGACAATACGGAGATCGGCCTGGATAAAGCGGCGGTCGAGCCTGGCCTCTATGCCGCCCGATGTCGTTCCTAGGTATTCATGATCATCATCCCGCCGCGCAAAATGGTTGGCGACGGTCACAGTGCCAAGGACCCAGTCGCTTCCGACCAGTTCACGAAGCTCATCCCCTTCATTCGGCCTATGGAGACCTGTTGCAACGAGAACCGTGATCGAACGGGTGGCCATCCCGGCCTCGATCAGCTCTTTTATCAGTTGAGGGAGAATAAGGCCGTTCGGGACAGGCCGGGTGATATCGCAGATGAGGATGCAGCAACTGCGGCAGCCCTTCGCCTCTTCACGGAGCGTCTTGCAGTTCACCGGATTCGCAAAAACAGCCTTGACAGCTCCCTCAGGGTCTTTGAGGACAGGCATGGCGTTCTTTTGGATCAACGTAACGTCGATATCTCCCGGAAGATCGAGAGACAGTCCGGTTTTGCCATATTTCATGTTAATCTTCATCGCATGGTCCTCCGTTCACATCCCGAGGTATGCCACTCTCACGTGATCGCTCTTCAGCAATTCCTGCCCCTGTCCCTCCATGACGATGCGGCCTGTTTGAAGAACGCAGGCGCGGGCGGAAATATCGAGGGCTTCATAGACATTCTGTTCAACGAGCAAAACAGTGACGCCCCGGGCATTGATCTCCCTGACAATCCTGAAAATGTCCGAGACTAGTTTTGGTCCCAGTCCCAGCGAAGGCTCATCCAGTATGAGCAGCGAAGGATTGGACATAAGCCCCCGTGCGATGGCTAGTTCCTGTTGCTCTCCGCCGCTGAATGTATCGGAGCGCTGATCCTGCCGTTCCTTCAAGATAGGAAACAGATTGAAGACGCTTTGCAGATTCTTTTCGACCTCAGCCCTGGACCGGATGGTATAGGCCCCTAACAGGAGATTGTCCAGTACAGACAAGCGGCCAAAAAGCTTCCTGCCCTCAGGGACCATGGAGATGCCCTTTGTTACGATATCAAAAGGCTGGGCCTGATGAATCGGGGTATTCTTGAACAGAATTTCCCCTTTCCAGGGATGAATAAGACCCGCAATGGTTTTGACTATGGTGGATTTTCCGGCGCCATTGGATCCGATAAGGCTGATTATCTCGCCTTCGTTGATCCGGAAAGAAATGTCCTGAACAGCCAGGAGTCCTTTGTAGCCCACGGAAATATTATTTAAGGATAGCACCGTACTTTTCCCCCAGATATGCTTGAATGACTTCCCGGTCCGAGCTCACTTCTCGCGGTGTGCCCTCCATGATTTTTTTACCGCTGTTCAGAACAACGATACGGTCAGATATCTGCATGACGGCCTCCATCACGTGCTCGACGATGATCAGAGTGATTCCTTCGTTCCTGATTTTCCTGAGGAGATCAATTATCTCCCGCAACTCGACTCGAGTGAGTCCGGCCATGGATTCATCCAGCATGAGCAACCGCGGCTGCGTGGCAAGCGCCATGGAGACCTCCAGCCTCTTTTTATCGGCAATAGTCAGCTCCGTCCCGAGGAAATCCTTTTTCTCATAAAGACCCGTGAAGGCCAGTATCTCGCCGGCCTTTTCCATGGCCGGTTTTATCCGGCGATAACGCAACAACCCACCCGTCAGAACGTTTTCGAGGACCGTCATTTCGCTGATCACCTCTACAATCTGAAAGGTGCGCGCGATACCAAGGTTGCAGATCTTGTCAGACCGCATGCGCGTTATGTCCTTACCATAGAAGAAGACGTTGCCGCTGTCCGGTTTGTAGAATCCGGTTATGCAATTGAACAGGGTGGATTTCCCGGCCCCATTGGGACCAATAACGCTGATGATTTCCCCTTCCTCCACGGAGAAGTGTATATCGTTGTTTGCAGCCAGGCCGCCGAACCGCTTCGACAACCCCTCGACTTTCAAACAGATCGCCTTGTTCATTTCAGTTTCCTGCCTATCCTGGCAAAAAGTTTCCAGACTCCTTCGGGGTAGTACATGGAAATGAGCGTGATCAATAGCCCGTATATCAGCATATCCATACCTGTTCCCTTGAAACCGAGAGCGACACGCGTGTATTCCGATGCGGGTACCAGTATGGCCGCGCCGATCACGGGCCCCATGATGCTCCCCGCCCCTCCTAGCATCGCGATGAGAACAATCTGGATGGACGTAGCGAGTAGCATGACGCTTCCGGGATCGATGTAAAGAATATATTGCGCGTAAAATGTGCCTGCCATGGCGCTCAGGAAGGCGCTTATCATAATAGCCATGAGACGGTACAAAACGACATCAACACCCAGGGATCCCGCAATTTGATGGCTCTCCTTGATCGCGCGGAAATAGTAGCCCATTTTAGAGGTGGCTACGAAATAAGAAACAACCAGAGAAACCAGAAGAAAGGCAAGCATGATATAGTAATAAGGCAGTTTTGAAGAGTTGAACAGGAAGTTGGCGAAGGATGCGTTCTGCAGAGGCAACGAGAGGCCTTCTGCCGCTCCCACCATCTTCCAGTTGTTGAAGACAATCCTGACGATTTCAGCAAATGCGATACTGGCGATTGCGAAATAGTGGCCCCTCAGGTTGGAACAGGGATACCCGATAGCGGAAGCCACCAGTGCAGCGGCGCAGCCCCCTATGACGAGTCCTATCCACGGGTTGACCCCGTAGGTGATAGACAAATAGGATGAAGTATAAGCGCCGATGCCGAAAAAGGCCGCCTGCCCGAAAGAAAACATGCCGGCATAGCCGCCCATGATGTTCCACGCAACTCCCAGCATGCCGAACATGAACACGAGGATCATGACATGAATATGAAAGGACTGCCGGACAACCAGGGGAAAGGCAATGAGCAGCAAGAGGATGGCACATCCCGCAATAATCTGCCGAACGGAAAAATTACGCATGCGCTACCACCCCAGGAGGCCCTCAGGTCTTATCCAGATTGTTATGAGATAAATCATGAAGACAATGGCATACTTGTAAGACGGATCAAAGAAGAACCCGCCTAATGTCTGCGCCAACCCTACCAGTATTCCAGCGATAAATGCCCCCTCAATGCTGCCGAACCCGCCAAGGGCCACGACACAAAAAGCGATAGTCCCGAACAAACCTCCCACCTGGGGATAGATGTAGTAATAAGTAGATAAGAAGGCCCCCGCCACGCCGACGAGGGCCGCACCGATTCCAAAAGAAAGCGAGTTGATGCGCTCAGTATTGATCCCCATGAGCAGGGCCGCCTCGCGGTCCATCTCGGTCGCCGAAATAGCCTTGCCGGTTTTCGTCCTTTTCAGGAAAAAAACCATGCAGGCAGAAGCGATTACGCTCCCGATGGAAGCCGCAACTTTGGGAACACTGAGCTCGATGCCGCCGAGTTGCCATGTACCATGGAGTATGGTGGGCGGCAAAAGCCGGAAATCCGGGGTCCAGAAATAAACGGCAAGATTGGAGATAAAGATGCTCACTCCAAAGGTCACGACCAGCTGGGCCAGAATGGGACCCTTCATCACCTTGCTCACAATGAAGCGGTAGATCAGCATGCCCATGACAAACATGCAGACAAAACAGAGTGGAATCGAAAAGATAGGATCGATGCCGTACAGGGTAAAGAGCCAGAAGGAGGTGAACATGCCGAGCATCAGGAATTCGCCGTGAGCGAAATTCACGATGTTCATGACACCCCAAATAAGCGTCAACCCGATGGCGACCAGTGAATACATCAGGCCGATTAATAAACCATCGGCAACCTGCTGAAGCAACTGATCAGGCATGGTTCGGCCCCCCTGCTACATTCTTTCTTTCCACGCCGGGAACGGCCAGACTACTGGCTTCGAAGCCGAGTCAAAAGGCCAGATTGTTACATATTCCTGATTTTGTATCTGAACAAGCGTTCCCCTCGCGTAGACGTTCTGGTTTGTTTGCGGGTCGAACTTGATTCCCTTCCACGGGTAGATCGTCTCATTGCCGGGGATGTCAGTCTCATGAAGAGCTTTCACAATAGCTTCGGGAGCTGTGGACTTCGCCCGGTTGATGGCCTCGGCAAGGACGAATGGGGCCATGAAGCTCCGGGCGGCGTTTTCACTCATGTCTATGCCGTATTTCTTTCTGAAAAGGTCGTTGACCTTGGCCACGAGTGGTTTATTCTTGGCAAGGTCGAGTGCAAAGGTCGACCGGACAATTACGTAGTTGCCATCCGCTTTTACCGACGCCAGGTAGCCCGGCTCAATATAACCCGCCATAGTCATAATGCCTTTCGGTTGAAAGCCCATTTCCTTGAACGTCTTGGTAAAGAGAATGGCATCTGTGATATACGAAGCGTGCATCAGGACGTCCGGTTTGCTCACGATGAGCTTGCCCACCTCGCTGGTCACATCTGTTGCGTTGGCGGAGTATGCGATGTCGGCAACTACCTTATAACCGAATTCGGCTGCATACTTCTTGTAGGCCTTGCCGGCATTCGAGCCGAATTCCGTATTTTCGTAGAGCACGGCGATGTTATGAACTGTCTGTCCGGTCTTCTTTTCCAGGTCCTTCAGGAACTGGAACTGGTCCCGGGCAAAAATATCATCGTGGGGGCTAACCCTGAAAAAATACTTGAATTCCCTTTCTGTCAGTGTGGGAGAAGAAGAATCCGAGCATACATAGGGAATCCCCAGCCTTTCGGTCATCTGACTGGCGGTTTTCGTCACAGCACTCTGGTAGGCCCCGATCATGGCAACTACCTTCTCCGAGGTAATCAGCCTTTCAGCCTCGGACATTCCGTTTTTCGGGTCCCCCTTGGTATCGGCATACACAATCTCGATTTTTGCGCCACCCAGGTTCGGCAGCCCCTCACTCTTCGCCAAGGGAAGATCAAGATCGTATTTCCCGTTGATAATATCCACCGCCAGATCGACGCCCCTCTTGCAATCCAGGCCAGTTGAGGCGATATTGCCGGTGAGGGGATAGACTGCGCCGATTTTGATGACGTTCTGCTGTGATTGCGCGGATACGAAAAACACCAAGACCAGCAGCAACGATGATGCAACGGATACAACTCTGATCCAATTTTTCGATTTCATCACGTTTTTCCTCCTCCTCGTGTTTTTTCTGTTGCCATATCTGATGCATTCCACAGGACGTTGGCAGAAACAATTCGGCTCTCTCGAACAGCGAAGTTCAAAAATCTCCTGATATCGGAATGAGCTTCATCAATGAAAAAACCATCTGAATGTCTTAAAGACAATGGCGGGCATTCACTGTCGGGCAACCTTGCCCCCGCCTGTTATTGCCGTTTTACCTCAATGCCGGCCATTTTTTCATAGTAGCGGACCAGGCTTCCATGGTCCGCATTACCCAGGCCGTCGACTTTAAGGGCCTGCATAATTTCCATGACGGAAGCGGTGAGCTGCAATGGCACTCCGATTGAGTGCGAGGTTTCCAGGACGTTATTGAGATCTTTAATGTGCAAGTCGATCCGAAACCCCGGATTGAACTTACGGTCCATTATGAGCGGGGCTTTAGCATCCAGCACGGCGCTGCCGGCAAGGCCGCCGCGGATGGCCTGATAGACCAGGTCCGGGTCCACACCAGCTTTCACGGCCAGCACGAGGGCCTCGGACATTGCGGCAATATTGAGCGCAACGATGACCTGGTTCGCCAGTTTTGCGACATTGCCGGCTCCGGCGCTTCCGACAAGCACAACGGAACTTGCCATGGCTTTCATGACAGGGTAGCACTTATCGAAAATCTCTTTTTTGCCGCCCACCATCACTGAAAGAGTGCCGTCGATGGCCTTAGGCTCTCCGCCGCTCACGGGCGCATCGAGCATTTCTATGCCTTCCCCATCCAACCGGGCAGATATTTCACGGCTCACCAGCGGAGCAATCGAGCTCATATCTATGACAACAGAACCTTTCGCCGCGCCTTCGATAACACCGGCTTCTCCCAAAACAACTTCCCTGACGTGGGGAGAATTGGGCAGCATCGTGATGACGATCTCCGCCTGCTCCGCCACATCCCTGGGATTCGCCGCAGCAGTCGCCCCGGCAGCGACGAGTTCATTCACCGCACCCTTGCTTCTATTGAAAACGACAAGCTGATAGCCGGCTTTCAGTAAATTCCTGCTCATGGGTTTTCCCATGATTCCAAGGCCTATAAAACCGATTTTCATCTTTTTGTCCGCTTCTTCCTTATGACTAATTAACACGGATTAAAACGGCAGTTACGGTCCAGTCAGAGCTTGTAGCCGAATTCCGTTATCCAGCCAAGTGAAGACTTGCTGTCAGGAACAGGCACATACTCAAGGCCAACGTGTCCCCGGTACCCTGATGCATCGATTTCTTTAAAAATAAACGGAAAGTTAATTTCCCCGGTGCCGGGTTGATGGCGCCCGGGATTATCGGCTATCTGGATATGGCCGATTCTATCGATATGTTTGCGCAAGGTGGCTGCCAGTTCTCCTTCTTCCCGTTGAGCGTGGTAAACATCATACTGCACAAAAACATTCGGCATTTCGGCATCGTCGATCAGTTTCAGTACCTGCTCGGTCCGGTTGAGAAAAAAACCGGGGATATCGAAGTGATTGACCGATTCAACCATCAGTCGCAAACCCTTTTCCTGCAATACCTTTGCCGCATAACGCACATTCCCGACCAGGGTTGACCACTGTTTGTCGTCATTATAACCACGTATCCTCTTGCCGGCCAAACAATTGAGCCCGCCCACGCCGAGTTCAAGAGCATACGCTACTGCTTTTGCGACTCCGGCACGAAATTCTTCGATTCGTTCGGGATTTGCGGCAATTCCCCGCTCACCTTCCTCCCATTGCCCGGCAGGGAGATTAAACAAAACTTGTGTTAACCTGTTGTGCTCCAGTTGAGCTTTCAGTTCGACCGCTTCGAATTCATAGGGGAATAAATATTCGATGGCTGAAAATCCTGAGCCTCTTGCCAATGCAAAGCGCTCCAGAAATGGGACTTCGGTAAAGAGCATCGTCAAATTCGCTGCAAACCTCGGCATTCTTTCTTCCTTTTATGAAAAGGCAAGCTTAATTTTAATAATACCAATCCCTTTCTTGGGATCGTTCTCAGGACGGGCAAACCGTTAAAACCGCTCTTTTATCTGCAGCCATACGTATTTTTTAAAGGCAGGCATTTTCTTGATCATGTATAAAGTTGTGGGTACGCATTTAGTGCAGGCACGCTTCTTTAGCCGGCAGCAGGAAGAAACAAGCGTTACCCACGCGGAAACACGTTGGAAGAACGGCCATTCTACGCGGTCCCTTTCTATTATATCATAGCAAGTCTCCCTTCGGGGTATTCGTAAACCGGCAGCCAAAATGTTTTCGCACTTGTGCGGTACAACACCGATGGCAGTCTGGATACGACCTTTGATGCGACGGGCATCGTGACCACTCCCGTTGGGACGAGCGACGACGAGGCCAATGCTGTTGCGATCCAGTCGGACGGGAAGATCGTCGCGGCCGGGTATTCCTATACCGGCAGCCAAGACGTTTTCGCGCTTGTGCGGTATATGCCATAGGAAATGATTCGCGGACAGGCTGTCCGCGAGAAAAGGCAGCCTGTCCTATCTGAACCAATCGCTTGACGGTCTTATTTCTCCCGAGAGAGGCTTTAGGAAGCAGAAGTATTAAGGGGCGCATAACCTGCAGGATGTTGACCATGACCGGAACCTGAGCCGTCAGTCCGACATTGGTGGGACCCGGCTGTACCAATATGGCGACCAAACGAGCTACTTAGGGCTAAAGATACGTTTTCCCCGGATGATGGCTTTTCCGCGATGTTATAAAATAACATATGCTTTTCATTTGTTGTTTCGGTCGTTTGAAATTTTCTTTTGTTCTGGTACTTCTGTCCTTTTGCATTCCAGACATTCAACTGAATGAATCCCGGTCGGGTTGTGGGTCAAGTGAAATTCATTGATGACCGTTACACAAAAAAATAGGACGTCATACGTCGTTTCCATTCATTAGAACATAAGATAATAAACCTGAACTACGCTTTGATGTGCAAAGGGAAGGCCTTCTCTCTTGAGAAGGCCTTCCCTGCACTTACTCACAATATTCTTACCACAGCGGCAGCATGGTCAAGTTTGCCGTATCGTTACCAGTGCTGAGGTCTACGATCTGCGGGATCGCGATTGCCTTGTAAATGCCGGTGGGGTCCGTTGACAACCAGCCGACTGCGTCGATGCCATAGAACGCCCCCAGGAGCGGTGTTCCTGCGGTACCGCCCGGAAGGTTCGATATCGTATAGGTTCCACCACTGATCATTTGAGAATCTGCCCTGATGGCATCAACGATCATCCCTCCGTTGACGGCGAAAAGCAGTCCGCTGTCCATCTTCCCGGTCATCTTCGTATTCATCGCGGTCGTTGTCCCGAGTGAAATCATGCCCGATGCGCTGTTCCCCTGATAGGGGGACTGGACCGAAAGCGGAGTCGTGAACGCGACCGTCGTTGTTGCAGAGCTTACTGGAACGGCTGCACTGCGGTCGAAGAGGATTGCGCCGGCAATGGCATCATAACCGCCAACCCCTTCGTTAGGCGTTGTGAGTGTCAGCGCAGAGATTACCCCGTTGCTGACGTAATTCCCGACCTGCACCTGATCATTGTTCAGCATGAAAGTCTGATGAAACCCGCCCCACAAGGGGTTGAAATGCCTGAACCGGATTTCGTAAGGGTACTCCCCCGGAGCCTGCAATGTTTGATAAAATTGCACCCATGCACCGCTCGGCGAATAGATTGTTCCCGCGACGGTGTAATCATTATTAGGAGTACTCGTCGGCGACATGGTGATGGTCCCGAGGTCCGTGGCGCCGCTCAATGGGGTCGATCCTTTCGTGATCGGGACTCCCTTGATGATTACCGTCTCCGTGTTCTCCCCGCGGATCACCACATCCCAGGTGCTCGTTACGAGAGTCGACACCGGATACAGGATAAACGAGCCATCTGCTTGTGGAACTGTCCAACGTCTTATCACATGATAGGTGTTGGTAGTGCCGGAGGCGAGCATTTCGTTCGCCGTGGCGAGGCGCTCCGCCTTAATCACGTAATGGGGAGCCGTCGTGAACGTGCCGGTGGTTGAAAGCTTGCCAATGATGGCGCCCGCATGGTCGAGATCGAAGTAGGTAAGCCTCGGTTTCAAAACATAATCGATCCCCTCATGAAATTCCACAATGTCGTGGCCGGCATCGAAGTCGATGGCGAGCTTGAGCGTGCCGTCTGCCGTCACAGAAAATGTGCCAAGCAGCTGAATGCCATGGTCTGGGTCCGGGATAATAAGCGGATAAGTCGATGAACCGATGATCACTTCATTATAATACTGATGGCCCGATGGCGGTTTGGCATTAAAGGTTGGCACAAGGAGCAGTCTGATCTGCTGATAAATACCGACGGGAATTCGAATATTGTTCCAGACAGACAGCATATTCCCGTTCGAGAGGCTCAAAAGATCCACGGTTACCGGCGTCGCGAGCGGGTACTTGAGCCAGCCGGTTCCACGAGGGTCGGCTACACTGCTTGTGTGTACCCACACATCGCTCACGGTAATATATGCATGATCGAAATCTCCAGGGGCATCAGTCAAGGACATGTTCACCGCTCCCCCTCCACTCGAAGAAGTACTTCCACCGCCACCACAGGCAGATAAAAATACTGACAGTCCAAGCAACAGTGTTGCAAACGACGCAAAAACAAGCAGCCGCTTCATGTTTTCCTCCTTCTATTTGGTTCATTTCTGTTCATGCCGAGACAAAGCATTGGTCATCTTATCGTAATAAATGTCAAAAACTATAACGCCGGCTCATGCAATTGACGAGACAAGCAAGCCATATCGCTTCATAACGCGCTCCTTTTTTGAGCAATCTATATTCAACCCCAAAGACTTAATAATATGACACCAAAGATGTAGAAAAGTTAAATTGCCAACCTAATTCACTAAAAAATCATATCTTTTTGTAGAGTAGTAATTTGGACGCGTGTTCTTTTTATGTCGAAAATGAGATGTGAGAATTGACAGTGAAGGATGCGGTGCACCCTCTTTCCTAAAGTTGCAGGTTCGACTTTTTGAATCAGTCCCCTTTTCAATTGGATCTGTTACAACAGAGGTAGTTTCCTCAGGGCCAAGCGTACAGGGAAGTTTAATTCAAAGACGCGGAAACACCCTTGCGAAAGAGGGACAACACAGAATTGTTCATAAGGAGAGAACTCGAAGAAAAGCTCAAATGAGGGACATCAAGATTCAGAATGGTGATTGCGGCGCCTTTATCTGTAGTGAACAGTATTTGTTGACAGTTACTGTAAACGCTATTCGTAACCATGCTTCCCCTATGAGGTCATCGAGTACCTTCATGATCTGATTCAATTTCAGCGGCGGGATTTTTCCACCCGGCAGGTGTGCATGATACCACAAGTATTTCGTGGTTCTAAAATATGGGCCTTTCAAATTAAATCGCAGTGTTTCACCATCCTGTCGTGAAACACTGCGAAATGTTAAACACTTTGTGAATCGCCTATGACAAAAAAGCTTTGAAAAACTCATCTCCCAGCATACACAAATATTTATTCTGCCTGATGCATATGATCCTTATGCATATCATAATGATCCCAATGTGATTTCTGCATGAGCTCAGTTAGTGTCTTCCGCTGGTCTGGCGTTAACTTTGATTTAATGTCTTCGCGCGCCTTAATCGCATTAAGTATCATGACAGTTTTCAAACCTTCGATCTTTTTTACTTGTGCTTCGACACCGCCCATGTCCACGCTGTCCTTGTGGAGCGACTCGCGAAGCTCAATTCTTGCGATCTTGATGTCGGCATGCTTCTGGATCATATCCTTCACCAAGGCACTCCGGATCTCATGTATAGCGGTTTTTTGTTCGGCGGTAAGATCAAGCTGCCTAAGGGCTTTCCAGAGACGATTGTGCCTACCGTGGTGCATCCATGCCCTTCCTTTTTCAAACCGGTGGAATGGCGCTGGCCCATTACAATGCACCATAGGACCACCAGCTTCGCGGCCTTCATCGGCATACGTCCGGCTTGCCAGTGGAATCTGTGTCGCAATGACTAAACCCAGCGATAATACCCCTCCAACAAGAACATATCCAACCTTTCGTACTTCATGCCAACCAATCATTGCTTTACCCTCCTTCATCGTTCGCTTTTGCCTGCGATTCTCTATGATTTCTCGTACGCATCAATATAGACACTTCCTCTGGGAAAAGGTTTAATTCAAACGGTAAGCAAGTAAGTTTAAATTGACAGTAAGGGAAAAAGCCGCGCCATATACATCTACAAAGAAGCAGGAGAGCTGTCGAGGCTCCTTATGCACTTGTCAAGAACCCTGCGTCAAGAGCGCAGGTGCAGAATTGACGTCGAAGTGTACCATGCACCCTTCCTCCTGTATCGGTTAAAGTTATCCTATCTCTCAGGTCATAAAGGTACAACCCGAATTCTTTTAACATATCCAACCGGAGTCATAGCCGTAACCGCAGATTGTTTGCGAATACGTTTCCTATTTATCATTTGACACATGGAGATACTGGTGATATTCTTCGCCTCGTTGATGGAGGGCGCAGCCTGACCATGGAATTACATCATCTCAGGATATTCTTGTCAGTATTCAAGAATAGAAGTTTTTCCAAAGCAGCACTTGAATTGCACCTGGCCCAGCCGACGATCAGCGAACATATCAAGGCGCTTGAACGGGATCTGAACTGCACGTTGTTCGACCGGCTTGGAAAGACAATCATGCCCACCCGCGAGGCAAATGCTTTATATAACCATGCATTAGACATTATCGAAAAGGCTGATAGCGTCAAGGGTGTAATTGGACAGCTTAAGAAGGAAGTCACCGGTGAATTGATCATAGGCGCGAGCACTATCCCAGGCACCTATCTGCTGCCGGAGTTGATGTCTGCTTTCAAGCGAAAACATCCGGGAGTATCGTTTCAGGTGCGTGTTGGGGACTCGCAGGAGATCGTTCAGCAGATTGTATCTCATCACATCCTCCTGGGAATTGTGGGCTCGAAAATTGCCGACGCACAGATCAATTATGCGCCATTCCTGGAGGACGAACTTATTTGCGTTGCTATGCCGTCGTTCATGCAGAACAGAAGGATATCCTTGAAGGACCTGTGCCGTTACCCTCTGGTTCTTCGGGAAGAAGGGTCCGGAACCAGGCGCGAGGCGGAAAAGCTGCTTGCGGAGCAGGGAATCTCATGCGGCAGCGCGAGGATCGCCGGCATCTTCGGCTCCACGGACGCTGTTAAACAAGCTGTCAAAGTGGGACTGGGATTAACAATCCTTTCACGGGTCTCCGTCATGGAAGAGCTGAAACATAAGCTTCTGAAGGAAGTCAAGCTTGACGCCCCTCCCATGAAAAGGTTGTTTTACATAGTAACACACAAGAAGCGCGCCCTTCCTCTCATCTATTCTCTTTTTCTTGATCACCTCAAAGCGAAATCGTAAATACTCCCGCCCCGGGTATCCTGTCTTTCGACAAAACCTATGCGTGTCGTCTTATTAATCGGAAATGCCTATTTTACATATCACTTAAATCTATGATAGAATAAAACGAATTTAAATTTGAGCGGAAATGGGCGTGGAGCGTGAACGTGTTGTAAATAACAAGCGTTCCTGGACGCGGCACTGAAAGCCGGCACGCTATTCCATTTCATGTAGTGCTATGCTGAATCTGGCGACAGGCTGAACGATGACCTCTCCGGATTCAATATCGGCCGCAGGATCATCTTCTCGGAACGATAAAACGGCAAACGAGATACCGGCAGAGAGAGGAGAGTAGACCATAAAACACCTGTTTACGCTCGGAGCAAGCGCTATCCCGGGAGAGTTTTGAACGTGTATGGCGGAATACACTCACTAAAACCAGCTTGCAGCATCCTTTGTTTACCTTCTAGAGAGGTGACATAAATTGAGAGTGATGTATTCCGATTGAGGCCAAGTTTCATGAGGGAAGAATCCCTTTTCGGAGGTATCAGATGCAGATAGATGCTCGTGGTAAAGGCTGTCCCATTCCTGTCATGATGACAGAGGATGCGCTTTCGAAGATTGGCGAGGGCATTATCGATGTGCTGGTGGACAACGAGGAGTCGGCTCTCAACGTATCGGGTTATGCAGCACAACACGGAATGTTTGCCGAGACTGCGAGAGAAGGCAAAGACTGGAAGGTGAAGGTCGTCAAGGGATACACCTGCAAAAGCGGTGTGGAGTCAGGCGTTGCCGGTGCTGAACCGGAAACGAAGAAAAAAACGCTGCTGCTCATTATGGGTACCGACAGCCTGGGTAAGGATGAGGACTTGGGAAAGAAGCTCGTCACGGGGTTCTTCGATACCATGAAGATCTACCAGCAGCTTCCGCACACTATCTTTTTTTTGAATGCAGGCGTAAAGCTGACCACTGTGAATGAGGAAACCCTTCCTGTTCTGAAAGAAATCGCGGATCTTGGCGTGGAGATATATTCCTGCGGCACCTGTTTGAAGCACTACAATCTTGAATCGGAACTTAAGGTCGGCTACCGAGGAACGACGAACCATATTGTGGAAGGCATGCAGGATTTCGACAAGGTCGTGTGGGTGTAATGAGCCACACCAGGCAGAGAATATTCGTTAGACTGGCTTGGTCGGCTGGCGCCGGCCGCGGGCTTCAACCCCGTTGGGCAGCTGTGCAAGGTTTGTCTTCGGTTCGATTCCATAGCCAGTCTCCATAAGGTCCCCATATTGAAAGAAGGCGCATCTAGGGGGTGCGCCGCTTCGCCAGGGCTGGTTCGGCGTTTCTAACAAAACCCAATCCCTGTATTCCATTCGCCCAAGGACATGTTGCAACCAGACATTCTTTGCCATTGTCATAAAATTGGTATTGCCGATGCGGAGGTGGAGTCAAGAGAGCCGGGATCATAAAGGGCATGAAGAATTCCCTTTGAAGTTTTTTAGCCAGTGCTACCTTCCTGAATTACCGACAGTTTCATCTGTTTGAAATTGTAGAATATCAAGAAATTGCGAGGTGGGAATACCGCAAATACGTTGTCTGTTCTGCGTAATTCGAAAAAAGAGCAGTCGATGTAATTCTTTTCTGATTAGAACCTGTACTTCAACACTACTTGAAGATTCTTGATATCATCTATCGGGTTGAGACTGAACCTCTCAAGCGATGGAGCAAGACTCCATGTAATTTTATCACCGTCTTTGTGCAGTGTAATGGCAGTAGCCTGTTCTAATGATTCGTTCATCGAACCGACAGGCATGTTCTTGCGGTCCAAAATGGCGATCTCGCTCCTGACGTTTGCGAAACAGCCAATGAAACAATCACTGTTAATCCCTACAGCTGTTTCTACTGTCGGCTCATTTGTTGGGTGCATCGTCTGAGCAACAGCATCAGACTGCAAGCTCACGTCATCCGCTGCAGCGAGAGAAGCAGAAGCGTAGAACATGACGAGAAAAAACGCTGCTATATATTTTCGGAACCCATTGAATAACAACACGAAGCAACCCCCCGGTAATTTCCCTGTACGAGATAAACTCGCGTATGTTACGTTGTTTGTGATCGGATGTCAATAGTGAATACCAAAACATAGTATCGCCAAACTATTTCTTCTGTCACTTCCGTCATCTTTTTTTAAAGGACTTTAGTATCCATTTATCCATCCTGATTCGATATACCTTCTGTAGTCGCTGAAGTTAGGTTTTTTTGAGTTGTTGTACTTTTTATTCAGTGACTGTTAATTTTTACTTAATAACTTGCGTACCCTATCAACATACTCTATCAACATCGTTGACATCGCCGAGCATCCGGCATATATTTGTTACATAATATAGTAATAATAATCAACACTGTCTAAGAAGACTATTTAACGATGTACCCATTTTGCGGTGCTCATGCAAACCAAGGGCTTTTCCGTACCTCAAAGTGCCAGTCAGGCGGATGCTTCCAGCTTCTGCGGCAAGTGTGGAGCAAAGGTTGACCCGGGTACTGGCACGGCATCTTGCAGTGAATTCGGCCGCTCATTGAGATGAAAGGGGTTGAAATGGCGGATTTCTTTGACAAGGTAATGGGCAGCATTAATAAGGGCGTAAACGCCGTAAGCTCAAAAGGCAAAGAATTACTCGAAATAGCAAAGCTGAGAGCACAGATCCGGGATGTAGAATCCACTATACAGAATCGCTTTGCTGCGCTCGGCAAGAAAGTTTTTGAGATGATCAACAAAGAGATATTGACTGAAGAAACCTTAAAGGCTGATTGCGGAGAGATCGCAGCTCTTTATAAGAAAATTACTGATCTTGAAGAGGCTATCAAGCAAGTCGAACTTGAGGCTTTAAAAATGAGGCGTGGCGCAGATGCGATTGCGTGCACGAAGTGCGGGGCGCCGAATAAGACTGGTGACAAATTCTGTAGCAGCTGTGGTGCGGCTCTTGCCGTGGAAGTGAAATCGGAGGGCAATAATTGACCTCCATGCGGAGCATCGATTCAGGAAGGAACGAAGTTTTGTGAGAGATGCGGAGGGAAAAGGCCCCTTTACCCAGACCATACCGTGGCGGAAAACGTGATCCGCTATGTCACCCTTGGTTCGTATACTCATTCGGGCGTTGTGCCCGGGGCGACCTATTGCTATATTGTGACAGCGATGCATGCTGCCGGCGAAAGCGCCGATTCAATGCAGGTTTGCGGCCCCAGCGCTGGCTCCGTTCAGATCTTTTGACCGTAGAACGGGACTGAATTTATGTGAGAAAGGAAACATAAATAAGGCCCGGCTGGTTGATTTTCTCAGCCGGGCCTTGATTTTTGCTGTTCCTCCTATGCAGCCTTCGAACACTCATGCCGATAATAACTTAGTGTGGCAATTGAAAATGCCTTTTTTACGGACTCTAATGCATCTATTACAACTCATTGAAAAAACGATTTGATGGCCACCGTCCCTAGTTCAGCGCAAGCCACCAAAAACAACGGGTTAGCATAAAATGCTAACCCGTTTACATTTTCTCTATTGATGCTATGCGGCAATTGTGAGGCACCAATAGAAATCTAATCACAACAAGAAATCCTTATCTATGCTACTCGATGCTTCCCGCTTCAATTGCATCAGTTCGAACAATTCGGGCAACCTTCATTGCACCGTATACAGAATGAACGGCTGCAAGGAAGGTATGCTCCGCCTTCTTGCTTTCGATTACATGATTGATCATATGCATAGAGTACCCGGTCTCCCCAAATTTGCCAACTAGGTACGGTTCTCATTATTACCTCCTTAGCAATTGATAATGGTGAAGCTCATGCGTGATGTTCCTTCCCTCCCTGACCCTTTATCATTTATGATACTCACTGCCTTGACATACGTCCAATATATTGATAATATCGATTCAATACTTATTAAATATGGAACTACGACATCTCAAATACTTTGTTGCAGTAGCCGAGACACTCCATTTTGGGAGGGCTGCCAAAAAGCTTAACATCGCACAGCCGCCCTTGAGTCAGCAGATCATGAACCTGGAAGAAGAACTTGGGATAAAGCTTTTTGACAGGTCCAGGCGAAATATACAGATGACCGCTGCTGGCAGTCATTTTCTTAATGAGGTCAGGCAGATCCTTTTACATGTTGAACAGGCTGCTGAAACAGCCAGAAGGATTGACGGCGGAAAGGCTGGACGTCTGGTAGTAGGGTTTGTGGGCTCGGTGATCCATACTTTTTTGCCTGAAGGGTTACGATTATTCCGAGAGCGCTTCCCGGAGATAGAGCTGGAACTGCATGAGATAAATACCGCAGAACAGATAACGTCGCTTCATGCGAAACGCATTGATGTCGGATTTCTCTATACGGGCGCTCAAGATTCCATGCTTTCATCGAAAACGCTCACGCTGGCGCCTTTGCTGGTGGTATTGCATAACAAACACCCTCTTTCGGGCCGTAAATCGGTGCATATTAGAGAACTGGCTCATGAGCCTTTCATCGCAAACACGCGCTCCTCGGAGCCGGTTGTCCGTGATGCCTTTATCAGTCTGTGTCATTCTGCCGGGTTCAGCCCGAGAATAGCGCAGGAGGCAGGGCAGGTACAAACAGTGTTAGGCCTCGTAGCCTCCGGACTGGGAGCGTGCCTCCTCCCCGATTTTATAAAAAAAATCAGGCGGCCGGGAGTGCAGTACATACCCTTGGCGGGACCGCCCTCGGAGGTAAAACTTGCCGTTGCCTGGCGCAGCGATAATGCTTCCATCCTGATTAAGTCATTTGTAAATATAATTGAGTCTTATTCGTATTTCGATTGGGAGCGCTGAAAACTCCTTTCCCCATAACCCGAGCGTCAGATGAGGGCCACGAAAAAGGGGAAATAGAGATATTCCACAATGGAGCGGAGCTTTCCCGCTACTCGACGAGCATTTCGAGCCGACGCGGGGGAATCGGCGCATTGTTTCCCGACATTTCCTGGCGGCACAGCTCAAAGGCGAGATCAGAGAGGAGGAATATCAGACGCTAAAGAACAAGCTGATCGACGCGAAGGGGGGTGAAATAGTAAAAATTATTCTCAACGCACAATCTCAGGTGAGCAAACCTGAAGGCACTCCGAGATTATACAAACCTCTCTAAACTCATCGTTCGTGTGCGAGTGACAACCTGTATTCTTTGCCATCCTCCGGTTTTATTGCCCCTCTTTTTGCTTCTTTGGTTGAGAGATTAGTCCCTGGCTGACGGAGCCGCCCTCTTCTCAATCTTCTTTCGTCTTTTCTCTCTTTTCAACTTCCATTTGACACGATAATTGATGAAGCCTAAAATCTATTTAATTAGCACAAAATATTTTCAGGCTCCCGTGTTACTGATGCCGGGCGCTGACAATGGAGGGAAAGCAAGGCAATGCTTTTAGCAAGTAGCCATCCGGAGGACCCGTTGAATAAGACGCACGCTTTACATGAATCCGCTCGGAGCGGCGATCTGAAAAGAGTCAAGGAGCTGCTCCAAGACAATCCCGGCCAAGTTAACAGCAAAGACAAAATCGGCGGGACGCCTTTGCACTATGCGGCGGATAACGGCCACAAAGCCGTGGCAGAACTGCTGCTGGCCAATAATGCCGACGTCAATGCCAAGGACAACGACGGCAATACGCCTTTGCAGAGGGCAGCGTCAAAGGGCCACAAAGCCATGGTCAAATTGTTACGCCGGCACGGTGCCATTGTTACCAACCGCATCGCCCGGCCTGTGCCCAAAGTTATGCGGATACCTCTGGTGATCTTCATTATTATTGGAATATTTTTCTTATTCATGATAGCAATGGGCATCGCCTTTGAGCATCGCATCTCGCTAAAACTGTGCATTGTCCTCATTGTGATTATAGCATTCTACGTCACGCTAATCTTTGTTATAATTGCGAGGAAAAAGGAACGTAATGCTGTCGTTAGCTACTTTCTCAGCCGTTCAATGAGCTCAGAGTATATCCAAAACGCTGGAGAACTGCCTGAAACACGCATCATCAACGCCATTTTGCGGGACAAGTCCATTCCGACTGCAAGCGAGTCGCTGCTTGTGTGGGGATCAATCAATTTAATGATGTGGTTTGTGCAATACGGGAAAATAGTTGCACTGCTCTCAAAAATTGGCGCTCTCTCCGGAACCTTCACTTTTTTTATTTATGGCGGCTGTGTGATCGCAGTGGGCATGCTTGCTTTTGGTATTTTCGGGCAGGTTACGAAAAGCACTCTGGTTGGTTATCTGAATGGAATCGCACTCGTCGCGGCGGGCCTTTGGAACTTAAACTTTGATAATGCACTAGACAATGCTGTTCGACTCTACGGCTATGAGCTCATTGAAAAGGGTTTCAATATTTTCGAAGTACTTGGCCTGTTCCAGTGCATTTGGGGCTTGTTACAGATATATGGTTTTTGGCGATTCGGATTTCAGCCAAGAGGCATAAACAAAGCAGTCAAGAACGATGCATTGGCGAAGTTGCAAGAAATAACTCGAAGTCCGGCAAAGCCAGAAGCGGGACGGTTCAAATTAACTATTCCAACCTCTTCATTACAATTATTATTGCCGGGTGTTAGGCGCGGAGGGACGTATACAGTTTGGTTGTTGCCCTATAAAGCATGCTGTTTGCATGACAACCTGGATGACTACTTTGAGTATGATCGACGGGCTATGGCGGGGCTTCAATTTAATGGTAGCGTTGAGTATCAAATGAATGAAGACGTAAAAATTCAAATTGGCACTAGCTCGATTAAATTTAAAGAAAACAGCATAGTCCTTAAAGGAAGCGCACTTAAATCGTTTAATGAATGGTTGAGAATTGGATTATAGCCCGGCAGGACAATCCGGCGTTTCGAAGACATCGTTCCAGGACCAACTGTCACGACATCGTTCAAGCGCATATTCTTGTCTTTTTAAGCTTCTTATTGTCATCAGGGTGGCGTTTCTGTTGAACGGCATCTCTTTTAAATTCCTTGCTAAAATGACGGCGTGCGCCTCGTGTCCCCATAAGTGCCTTCCCTCGGATTTTACACCTCTATGGGGCGTCCATCAAGTTGGGGGAGGCTTGGGTTGAATTGTGCTCTCCTAGACGATATCAATGTCTTTTGGTGCATTCAAAGGGAAAGAAGGCCAGCCCGGGCTGTCAAAAAATCATGGAAAGCACGCGTTTGAATAGTCTGACAATACGAGTTTACTCTCTCAGTTTTTTCACCATCTGATAAAAATCACATTTGCTGCAATCCTCGTATTTCTGCGCAAAGGTCCCCTGTACTTTGCCTTCGCAGAACGTGCCCGCCACTGCCCAGCAGATCCTTCCGAAATTCGGATAGGCGGGGCATTTCGATGTTGCATCTTTATCCCTTCCGCATTTCATGTATTCCCAGCATTTTACTTCACCGGATTCCTCGTCGCCCTGCTGGGGGAAATACAGGCTGAAGGTGGAGCCTTTCCCTCTGGTGCTCTCCGCTTTTATGAAGCCACCGTGTTCTTCAATGATCTTTCTCGTTATGGAGAGACCCAGACCGGTGCCGCGACCAATCTCTTTTGTGGTAAAGAAGGGCTCGAATATCAGGGACATTTTATCTTCATCAATTCCCTGCCCCGTATCGGATACCTTTAAATAAACGTATCGTACGCGGTGGAGTTCTTCATTCCCCGCCGTTATCTTCAGGGCCCCGCCGTGGGGCATCGCATCGAGCGCATTGGTGATGAGGTTGATGAGCGCCTGCCTGACCTGGTCCCTGTCCATCAAAACGGGCGAGAGGTTTTTTTCTACCATTACCTCCACAGCTATGGACTGTTCGCTGCATGCATGCTCATACATGTTAACGACATCGAACACAAAATTCTCTACCCGATGCTTTTCAAGGTGGGATCGTGCATCGCGGGAAAACGTCAGCACATCCCTCAATATTCTCTCAAGTCTGCCGACCTCCAAGACAATGACTTCCGCCTGTTCCTTCTCTTTTTCGCCTGTAATGCTTTTATGGAGCCTGCGTGCAAACCCGCCTATTGCAGTAAGAGGGTTCCTTATTTCGTGCGCCACGTCGGCAGTGAGCCTGCCCAGCGCTGCCAGCTTCTCTGCCTGAATCAATTTGTCCTGGGATTTTTTCAGCTCATCGGTCTTCTTTGCTATCCCCCGTTCGAGGCTCTCTGTCCAATTCTCCATCCTCCCTCTCGCCGTTTTAAGCTCTTGTGTCATTTCGTTGAAAGACCGAAAGAGAAGGCCTACCTCATCCTGTGAAACGACTGTTACGGTATGGCCCAGGTCCCCGTGCGCGACATGTCCCATGGCCTTTGAAAGGATCGACACGGGTTTCAGCACAAACTTCCTGAGAACAACGTAGAGGATCATGGAGATGATGCTCATTAATGCGAGGGCATACGCCGTCGTGTTCACCGTTTGTTCTTTCATGCTTTTATCGAAGGAGGCGAGGGAGGAATCCGATTCAAGAATACCGAGTACCCGTTGGGTTTTAGGATGGACGTGGCAGGCGGCCTGCGAGCAGGGGGGTTCGTTATAGATCGGGTCAATGAAGGTCAGCACGTTATATCCGTCCATGCCCCTGTAGGTCATCCGCTGGTCCGTGCCGGACAGAGTGTCGGAAGGTTTATTGTCACCGACATGACAGCCTTTGCAGGCGCGGGAAGCCCTGTCGACCTGTCGCCCGATTTCCCCATGCGTTGAAGAGTATAAAATCCTCCCCGTGCTGTTAAACAGCTTGATCGCTTTGATGTCCTTTGCCGATTGGAGGTCGTCTATGGTCCGTTGTAACGCTGCTCTGTTGAACGTGAGCATATCATACCGTATGCTCTTTTTAATGAGATCGGCGTAAGAGGTGGCGTCCTTCACGGCTTCTTGGACAAGATTTTTCCTGCCCGTATGAATCAACGTATACCATGATATGCCCACGCCAACTATCATGAGCGATACAAGGGCAATAATAAGTTTCGCTGCGAGGGATTTGGATATTAAAGTGAAGAGGTTCGCCATTGTACGACCTCGTTGGTATTTTTGTTAATATTACCCCTGTCCTCCTTTAAAGTCATCAGCAATTGCTGGCATTCTTCGCCCTTGTCACAATATTGACATTCCACACGGGTAGGCGGAAACGAGGTAGACATGATTTTTAATGAGGTGTAGAATCGCAATTAAAGCATGTAGTGCGGACTCCTTCCCGAATCTGATGAAGTCTTCATGCTTTGCCATACAGAAATTTACACCTGAACGTGTCACCCCCTGCTCTTGAGGATGGCCCGCGATATGACCAAAGTCAACCACGGAAGGCCGTCAAAATGGGAAATGCCAGATAATGTCACCCGTTTTCGAAGTCAAAAAAGAGATTCTGGACAAATCGTTCTTCCGATGGGCCTCTTGCGCAACGGCGCCGTTCGGAGTACTCGCATTCTGGAGCGGTATGTTGATGGCGTCACGGGTGTATCCGTCGGGGTATGAATGGCAATACATGCCAGTATCCAATCTACTCTCTCCCGACCGAAACCCCGCCGGCTATCTGTGGGCGTCGGCGGGCATCGTGCTGTGTAGCCTCTGCGGGTTATGCTGGGTGGCGGTATTGGCCCAGCGCTGGAGTCATGAGGGTGCGGGAGACCGGCCACGCGGAATCAGGGCTCTGCAGTTCGGAAACTGGTGCATGATATGTGCTGCCCTGCTGCCCCGGTGGCTTCTCCGGATTCAAAAGGGGCACGAAATCCTCGCGATATTGGCATTTGCCGGCCTGCTAATCGGGATGGTCCGCCTGATGTTCCAGACTATGGGGCGGATCTTCCTGAAGCGGATGCGCAGGTTCAGCAGTCATGCACGGCTGTATGCAGCCATCTTGGCTAGCGCAGCAGTGTCCCCGATCTTGCTGGCGGGCCTCGCCCAGGCGTATTTCTATTATGTGCCCTCCCAGCTCCATTGGGTAAGCTTCTCATGGCGCGTCCACGGGTGGCCCGTGCTTTTACGTTTTGCTTTCTGGGAATGGGTCACGTGCGTCGTGCTCTCCGCCTATATAGCGATCCTCTCCCTTGCGACATATGCGCTTTACCCCACACGAAAAGCCGGAGAAGGAACTTAGGCGACACCAAACAACAATGATCGAATCGCTGGAGGTTGCGCGGCGCATCATCGCACCGCGCACCACGTGCGGAGAGATGCGAGGGTAGTGCGTCCACCGCTTCTCTACATTTGGCGACCTTGGTCAAAATCTGTCCCATGTGTGCAGGAACATTCAGTCTTGCCAAAAAAGTGTGAATTCCGTTTAAAGTTTGTATTCAATAGTTCTTCCTGAAAACAGGGACGGATGCCAAATCGAGTCTGGTGCATGTTTCATCCCAAATTTGCATCAGCTATTCAAAACAGCATGCCTTTTCTTCTTTGAGAATAGTACAAATTCCTATATAATCTTGCGAAGAGCATGCACTTTCCCTTCCAGTGCGTCCTATACGTCAGGAGAAAAAGACGATTTGGTCAAGAGATTAACGTTCTTTACAGGTGAGAAGACTTTATGCCAGCCTTTTTCTACAATCTTCCAAAAAATATCATGAAATGCTTTCGAGGTTATAATCTCCTCTGGCATCTCCTAGCGATTATTCTTACATACATCATCGTAACTTCAGGCTTTGACTGGTTCTATTTTAAATCTTCCAGAAGCCCTCTTTTACACTCGCTTCTTTTTCCCGCCGTCATACTTGGTAGTTTTCTGCCAATTATCGCCCCATTCGCTCTTTATGCCTTTGGCAAAGCCGGCGAAAATTTGAACGCCGTAAGAACGGCCAATGCTTTAGGTCAAGCAGCTCTCATTGGCCTACTCATTGCTTCCTTTTACAAAGCGTTTACGGGAAGAGTTCATCCACTAAGGCTATTCACACGGGATACTGCTGATATCAGCCGAGAATTTCGGTTTGGATTTATGCGCGGTGGGATATTTTGGGGTTGGCCATCTTCACACACCACCGTTGCCTTCGCTATGGCCGTAACGCTATTGATCCTGTATCCAAAAGATGCGGTAGTAAGATATGTTGCAATTTGCTACGCGCTTTACATCGGAATTGGAGTATCCATAAGCATTCATTGGTTTTCCGACTTTGTGGCCGGCGCTATTATCGGAACAGTAATTGGAGTTGTGGTGGGAAATAGTTTTCGTGAATATATCATGGAGAGGAATATGAAACACGACCCAAAATTCAACGGTTTGTGAAAAAAACGATTTCATGACATTTGCTCTCCATATCTTCCGGACGCGGCCAATTATATTCTTGCGTGCACCCGGTCATTGGAGCCACGTAACCTTTCGGTTCTCTTGTTCGCGGCATCCGTCCGAAACGAATCAATTGCGCATGGTGATGTATTCGCAGCTTCGAGGGATGAACATGCGCAAAAGGAGGGGGGGAATGAAGAAAACCTTTTTCATGCAATCTTCAACTTATGGGAGACAATTAAAACTGCTTGCTTCAACGAGTACCATGAGTCAGCGGATGTTCTTATTTTTTGTGGTCCTGGTGATAGCCGTGACTTCAGCCCATGCTGCTGGCTCGGAAGATATTCTCGGAGTGTGGAACACAGAGGGGAAAGAAGCAGAGATAATGATCTATAAATGCGGCGTAACGTACTGCGGCAAAATTGTCTGGTCCAAGGACCCGAATTATCCTGCTGATTCAAAAGCGGGTACGCCAGGCACGCCGATACTCGATCATAACAACCCGGACCTGAAGCTGAGAGAATCTCCTCTCATCGGTCTTCAGATCCTTTCTGGCTTCATATTTTCCGGTGACAACTTATGGACAGGCGGAAAGATTTACAACCCGGATAACGGAAAGACATACAGCGGTAAGATGACACTCGTGTCTCCTAACCAACTAAATGTAAGGGGCTTCATCGGCATACCGCTCATCGGCGGGACGACGACATGGACGAGACAGCTCGGGATTTGTCATCTTCCCCATACGGCCGAATCAGACAAGAACGTCGAGAGGTGAACAAAAAATCTGACCGCTGCACACCGAACCGGAAAAAGGATCCATTGGATGAGGGAAAAGATCTCACCGGAAAAGAAGCATTACGGCCTTCTTTGATAAACAGTCTGTACGACCCTTTTCTCGTATCATCTCAAAATTTATTAACAGCAAAAAAAAGTTGACAAGAACTGCGACTACGCGATCAGTATCATGGACCTTTGCGAGCATGCAAAGCGGACGACCATAGAAATATCGCCAAGAAATTGGTCAAGAAGGAGGATACCATGAAGCAGATATTCAGCATGTTAATTCTGATTCTTTTCGTTACAGCCCTGCTTACCGCCAGCGGCTGCCGTCATAAAGGAGGCGGCAGTACAAACCCGACTTCCACGGTCGCAGCAGGATCGGGTCCCGTCTCCGTCACGGCCGATCCGTCGGGCAAGTACGTTTACGTGGCGAACATCAACGACGGCACCGTTTCGCAGTACACAATCGGCGCGACGGGGGCGCTCACATCCATGGCTACACCCACGGTCTCGGCGGGGACGAGTCCCAGCTGCGTCACCAGCGACCCTTCGGGCAAGTACGTTTACGTGGCGAACCGCGCCTTTTTCGGCACTATATCGCAGTACACAATCGGCGCGACGGGGGCGCTCTCATCCATGGCTACACCCACGGTCTCGGCGAATAATTGGCCCATCTCCGTCGCGGTCGATCCCAAGGGCAATTATGCCTACGTGGCAAACAACGGCTTCTCCGGCACTGTTTCGCAGTACACGATCGATGCGTCTGGGACGCTCACACCCATGGCCGCACCCACGGTCCCGGCGGGTGCGTATCCCAGCTCCGTCACCGTCGACCCCTCCGGCACGCACGTTTACGTGGCGGACAGCGGCGATGGCACTGTTTGGCAATATACGATCGGTGCGACTGGGGCGCTCACATCCATGACTACACCCACGGTCCCGGCGGGGACAAGTCCCAACTCCGTTACCGTCGACCCCTCGGGCAAGTATGCCTACGTGGCGAACATCGGCAGCGATGATGTTTCGCAATACACGATCGGCGCGGATGGGGCGCTCACGCCCATGACCCCGGCCACCGTCGCGGCAGGGACGAATCCCAGCTCCGTCACCGTCGACCCCTCGGGCGCATACGTTTATGTGGCGGACAGCACCACCAACGGCGTCGCGCAGTACACGATTGGTGTGGCTGGGGCGCTCACATTCATGACCCCGGCCTCGGTCTCGGCAGGGACGAATCCCTGGTCTGTCACGATCGACCCCTCGGGCAAGTACGTTTACGTGGCGAACAGCTACAGCAACGACGTCTCGCAGTATACGATTGGCCCGACGGGGGCGCTCACCCCCATCCCATGACCTGGCCACAGTCTCGGCAGGGTCGTGAAACTGCACTGCTACTCATACAATATCGCATATTCATGAAGAACTGTTCAATGTGCTCGATTTTGCGTCTCTACTGATGGCAACATCTGGAGGGGAGGCGGCCCGTGCAAATATGCTCGCATGGGATGATACGATATAAAGCGGAAGAAGAGAGAAATGAACACGTTAGGAGGGAGAGACATGAAGAAATTCTTATTGTTGAACTTTGTGATCCTTTTAACCCTGGCGTGGGGTCCCTTGGCATCATATGCGGAAGAACACAAGATGGGCGCTCCCGTCACCCACTCCAAGGACTTTGAGATGATGAAGGTCTTGGTGGGTATATGGGAAGGGAATGCCGACATGGGAAAAGGGAGGGAGATGCTCAGGGTCACCTATGAACTAACCTCGGCAGGAAACGCCATCGTGGAACGCTTCGATGCGGGAAAGCCCCACGAGATGATCACAGTCTATTACGATTATAACGGGAAACTGGCCATGACCCACTACTGCTCGCTCGGAAACCAACCCCATATGGAACTCAAGAATTCCGGTCAGAACAACATGACGTTCACCCTGTCCGAAACAACTCCGGGCCTTGCCTCTATGAACGAGACTCATATGCATGCGCTCACCATCGCTGTAGACGGCAAGGACAGCATCACGCACACCTGGACGCTTTATGACAAGGGAGCGAAGAAATACGACGTTGTCGTCAAATTAACGCGCACAAAGAGGTAAACCGAGTCATGCGCGCAAGGGCCATGTGGCAGGAACTAAAAACCTCACTCTCGGTTTTGTTAAACCACCTTAAGGATGAGACCCCGGGAATGCCCGACACTTCATGCAGTCTGCCACAGGAGCCACTCCAAGCATCCGTATTCTCTAACATCGCCCTGCATGTTCCGCGTTTTCGTCAGGATCCCCGTCTGCGTTCTTTCACGATCCACGAACCCGATGGTATGACCGCCGTCCTGAATTTCGATGGTCTGCTTCCAGACACCAGGCTGAATGATCTGATAGAGACCGGGCACTAATAGCATATCTGCCTCCTGTTGATATTCTTATCGGCAGTTCAGCGGATATCTTTACTTTGGTATGGGCAGGGGAGAGGACGACGTACATGTATGATTACCATGCCTTAATATTCTCCCGACCGAAAAGCGTGCCGGGATTTGTTTGCACGTTTCAAGTTGCAGTTTCGTATTCGACGATAGTTGCGTCTGATAGAATTTGTTGACCTGCAGGCGATGCAGTTTCGTATAATATTAGCATCGGCATCGCTTACCCATATAACCACATTTGAAACAAATCCAGCAACAAAATCCAACACAAAATCCAGCATCGTTGATATCTTTGTGAATCAGGCATATATTTGGAACATATGTCAAATCACGCTGATTGTTGGACTTGACCCTTTTTGCGCGTGTTTATGGAACAAGCTCAACAGTCCATTCAAAGGAGGAGCACGAAGATGTCCGCAAAAACCGTCTTGACCACTGCCATTTTCTGCACGATGTTGCTCGGAGTCATCCCTGTTCGAGCACAACAGTCTGCGCCATCGAACCCTCTCGATGTCGTACCGGACAAGATGCCCTTCGATATCCCTTATGGACCGCCAATTTTGCTCGAACGCGCCGAGGCGGCCATAACCGCGGCCGTGGCCGAAGCGAAGAAGCATTATTGGAAGTTGAACGTTACCGTCGTGGACTCCGGCGGCAATCTCGTCGCCTTCCAACGGATGGATGGAGCGTAACTTGCCTCGATCCAGATCTCGCAGCACAAGGCGCGAACGGCGGTGAACTTCCGCCGCGAAACAAAAGCATTCGAGAACGGCATTCAGCTCAATAATCTGAACTATATCCTGACGCTTGACGGAATCATCGCCTCACGCGGCGGAATCCACTTGTGGAGGGAGGCAAAATCGTCGGCGCGATTGGGTGTTCCGGCGGGACGGGCTCGCAGGACGAGGTGGCCTGTAAAGCAGGCGCGGCGATCATCAAGTAAGCCTGTTCCCGAGGTATCGGGGGCACACACCAAAAGCGGAATGGTACCATCACCACGGCCTAATCCGTCGCTCAGCCGGGCCTGCCCAATAAATCGCACAGTCCGGGGGACCTGAAACAAGCAGGGTCCTTGATTTTTTACCCCGATGTGCAGAATATAGAAGGGTATCCGGTTTTTGTGATTGATAGCCGTAAATTCGGTCCTGTAACACGGTTTTCGAGTAGATAGCTCAAAGCGCGAAGCCACATTATCCCTGTGAATTTAGTCAATTGCTCGCTGTGAAACTGCGATCAATAATCTATTGAAATGGCTTCACGGTGTTTCAGAGGTCATATAAATTTAAAAATTCTTTTGAGCTCATGGGTGCAAGGTACACCTATACTCACGGCGAGGTGGGTCCGTCGATGCACAAGCCCGCGCGGCATTAGCCCGGGGTTCTGATCATATCCGGGTATTGCAACAAGGTGCAAGATTCATTGTTCGGTCTTCTTATCACCGGTCGGTGGCGCGCCGGTCCCCCAGTCCGGGGGCTTCACTTCCATCGCGCCCCCGGGAGCTGGAGCAGCGGCCTGCGGTTTTGCCTGTTTTCGCAGCTTTATTTCCTTCGTTCTTTTCCCGGCGGGCATGGCGGGTGCGGGGGCGGCCTCGGCCGGCGCAAGAACTGTCTGCTGTTCTTTTACCACCCGTATGATTTTCGGGTCGTCGATAAAGGGCATGTATTTCGGCAGGGTAAATTGGAGCTCGTCTTTTTCGTTGATCAGAAGATCGACATCGTCAGCCTTCTTCTTGAAGGTTGCCAGCAACGCGCCTTCGGGCGTATTCACGGTCAGGAGAAGAGCATCCCCCTTTTTCTCTTTTGCCGTAACGGTCCCCTTGACTTCGATTTCTTTTTCCGCTATTGATTCGGGGAGGTAGGGTTGCACGTATTTGGGCAGATAGATCATGCAGAGGATGCCAAGTATTAATCCAAGGACGAACGGGAAAATTCCAGACTGTTTATTGTTATGCATGAAATGGCCTCCTTAAGGTACTTCCGGAGTCGGACGTTTTAAAGTATTTGAAACGGGCCAGAACCTATTCGGAGACAGGTTTTCCCCTGTTCAACCTTATAGGATTGGACCATTACGGCTAGAAGGGCTTCACCCTCTCATATTCCTATCTCTTAAAACCCGGATCCTCCCACTCTTTGCATTTGACCAATTCTTCGTCGAGGGCAATCTTTGGCGCGCTTCATGTTCTTTTCCTCCCCCTAATCATGCGAGTTGGTCGCGCCAAACGGCGAATGCCGGTTGACGCGTGTGATCACAACAAAAAACCGCCAAAGAGAAAGAGACTATTCCTTCTTTGGCGGCTCGACTGGCATATAAAACAGCCCATATCTTCCCTCATCGGCCAACAATATACGGTTTAAAAAGATGTTTCTGTTTTATCTAGCTTCGCGGCTCTGCGCCCCCCGGTTTCCCGGAGTTTGCTCTGAGCAAAGTAATCACCGTATGTGCTTACGATGAATTCATTTTAGAATAAAAAGCATGGACTGACAGTGATTGAAATCACATGTACATTATTCTTGGGTGACAAATACAAAACGCGCTTTGCATTGTGCCAATATCGTGATGATTCCGGTGGGTCATGCCGCCTGTCTCCGTGGGGTTGAGAACCCAATTGACCTCTTTAAGATTCCCCTTATACCCGTGCTTTATGTGTGTAGTCTCGGGTAGCGTCGAAAAAGTGGTGTCCCCAGGGGGAATCGATTGCAGATTATGTCAGTATTATTGCCTCTGGAGCCGGAATTTAAAATTGAAATGTGCAAGTATTTATTCATCGCAGATCGAGATACACTTCCTTTTGTAGCTGCTATTCTTATAAACTCATGAAGTTTCATATTGAATTCGCGAACGTCTACCCTAAAAAATACCCCGCAGGAGGTTTCTCCAAACTATGGAGCATATGTTTCAAGAAAAATTATAGAAGCCTTAAGATATGGTAACTTGCCATAAGCGAAGCAGAAGACCACGAGCGTTAGCCTGTGGATGAATGCCTCCCTTTTGTTTCCGAGGGGGAGGCCACAATAGAAATAAGTCAATATGATTGTTCCACTGCCCCGATTTCTCATCGTCGGGGAACGAGGAAAGACTCGAACCGCCATTCAAATTATGACGCGAGGTACTCAAGAAGTCGCGACGACAACCTATCCGCAGTCGGATGCTTCTTCGCCTCCAGTCGTCTCTCATACACCTTCATTTCATCCAGGGCTTCCTTTTGTGATTGAACGAGCATGAGACGCGCAAATCCTTCACACCCCTGGGGAGGGATCAGTCTCAGCCGTTCCAGAATCGTCAGCAAATAACAGTAACTGAACAAGTCCTCGGAAACGGGGTAGCCCTTTAGATTCACACACTCGCGAGCCCTCTTGAGAAAGAAGAGTTGTTCGGACGGGGTGAACTCCCGGAGAAACGTTGCCTTGAGTTCATTCCACCGAGGCGGGACATCATGCATGCTGTGTTCCTCCTGTCAATACTGCATGTTTCCACGTTGAACCGTATTTTGCAAGGGAATTGCGAAGACGCAAGACGGGATCAGGCCTTTCGGCAGCGGGATATAATAGAAAACAAGGAAGAGAGAGGTCAATATCAACTAACCGGTGGAGGTACTGACCGGAGATGTTATATTTCGAGATGAAGTTAATGGTTTTGATTGAAGCCTATAGTATTGGTTTCTTCCTGAAGTTGTTGTAGGTGCTATTTCTTGAAATACATGAAGTTACACTTTATTAAAATTTACTCTTATAAAAATTCGCCCGATGTCGTTCACCTCCCCTGGATTCAGGCATATATGTGCGACAATAAGTATCAATTTACAAGAACCTCCTTTTCTGATAGACTTTTTCATTACGCTGAACAACAGTGTTCATAGTTCGAGATAGATCAAGGATGCACTGTAACCTATTAATTAAAAGGAAAGTCCCGTATTATGAAGGAGGTCTTTCAAGCGTGACTTTATAACAGTTGTAGTTGCTTTATTTTGAACATCCAGTGGAGGAAGTGGTAGCAATGGGAATCCAACTCTATCGGCGGGTTTGATAATTTTTGCGACTGCATTATTCTGTTTGAAGATTTAGATTTATATTTATAGAGGGTAAGTATGGGAAAATACATTGTAACGTTATGCTTGCTGAGTTTACTTGTTGCTGGTTGTGTGTCTACAGGTTGCATTTCAGGAAACTGTGAAAACGGACAAGGGACACTTGAATCACCCAGTGGCAGTAAGTATACTGGCGGGTTTAAACATGGCGCGTTCGACGGACAAGGGATATACGCAAAAGCCAATGGCAGTACGTATGTTGGCGAGTTTAAACATGGAGCATTCGACGGACAAGGGATCTATACATTTCTCGATGGCGCGAAATATGTCGGCGAGTTTAAAAATGGCAATTACCACGGACAAGGGATCTATACCTTCCCCGATGGCGCGAAATATATCGGCGAGTTCGAAAATAGCCTACCAAACGGACTAGGAACGCGCATACTCGTCGGCGGTGAAAAGTATGTCGGCCAATGGAAAGATGGCAAGTACGACGGACAAGGGACGCTTACATACGCCAATGGCAGTAAGTATGTCGGCAAGTTCAAAGATGGTAAATTTATAGGTAAATAAAACAATATCATTGAACGCGACGAGAGCGGCTGTACGGGCAACCAATCCACGTTGCAATATTTTTATAAAGATACCACGTTTTGTGCGCTTATGGAATCGTTTGCCCTCAATTACGAGAGCCGCTTATGATGCATGTCAATTCAAAATTGCTCGTGGCGCAAATTGCAATCCTGTTTCTCGTCTTAGCTCTGGTTTTGTTTCTCCCGGCTGGTACCATCGCATGGCGTCCTGCCTGGATCTTTCTCGTCCTGTTTTTCTGTTTTGTCATTAGCGTCACGTTATGGCTATACAAGCACAACCCCGGATTGCTTCAAGAGCGCATGATTGTGTTCAAATCCGACCAGGAAGCGTGGGATAAGGTACTGTTTACCTTGACGGAAGGTCTCTTCTTTGCATGGCTGGGCCTCATGCCGTTAGACGCCGTTCGATTTCGATGGTCGCAGATGCCGGTCTGGCTTCAGGTTATCGGGGCGATTCTCCTGTTGTGCTCGTTCTACCTGTTTTTCCTGACGTTTCGGGAAAATCCCTACCTATCATCAGCCGTACGCATTCAAACAGAGCGAGGGCAGACAGTGATCTCGACAGGTCCCTACCACTATGTGCGTCATCCGATGTATGCGGCCTTCATCCCCTTTGTGCTGGGAACTCCCCTCTTGCTGGGGTCCTGGTACGGCGTTCTTCTAGGGCCAATCCTTGTGGTCATTGTTGCAATACGGGCGCTGTTAGAAGAGCGCCTGTTACGGAAAAAGCTCAAAGGCTATGACATTTATATGGCCCAGGTGAAATATCGTCTGATTCCCTATGTCTGGTAAGGGTGATCGTGCTTGCCATCAAAATGCCACAATCTTCACGCGCGAAGTTAAGCATCACTTGTAGACGGCACCAAGAGAAGACCGGATACAGAAGAAAGAAGATTTTCAGAGGAAACATGCATCGCCTGATCCATCTTCCCGAAGCAGATGAAGTTTCCATTTTTAGCAGCGCTTCAATCATCAAGCTGCATTTTACACTCCTGACCATACCCCCCAATAGCCATTCGCCATCCAATCGCTATCGTCGACATCTTCTTGGATCAGGGATATATTTGTGAAATAAAAGCAATCCGGGCGAGACGTCAACCCTGGTTAGGCCTCCCAATAATCGGGTAAAATACTACGAATGATGCTAGATGACCCTCCAGATACTCCCTGCCGTGAAAATTCTCTTGACTCAAAGTTGCACCTTGATTTACACTCGTAGGCAACAGCAAGTGTTCACTCATCATTCCGCAATCCTCTTAAAGAACTGAACCCGTCTGACATTGCCGGACACTAAAGTGCTTTAACGAAAGAGCGGTAAAGGAATGAATTTCGCGCGATGCTGCCCTGCCGCCAGCCATTCGACCCTGTGCAGGATAAACGTCTGTCCCGGCATGTAGGTTAGTTTCAGCTGGTCGAATTCCCAAAGGGCTTGCCTAACCTTTTGCCCGGTTTGCGGTGGGATGGCAACACGAGTTCTCGGAATGAGTATTCCAGGAACACAATGAAACACGAATGCCTGGAACAGGCCATGGAGCATACATGAGCACTGAACAAATAAAGGATAATTTCCCAGACGCGGGTGACTTTTTTCAGACGATCTTTGAAAACAGTTCGCAGCCCATGTGGGTCTATGACCTGGAGACCATGAAGTTCTTGGCGGTCAACAATGCAGCGGTGGAGCATTACGGTTATACACGCGAAGAATTCCTTTCGATGAATATCAAGGAAATCAGACCTCCCGAGGAAGTGCCCCGCCTTGTCAATATGATCTCGCGGCTCGGCATGGGGGTGCAGCATTTAGGTTGCTGGAAGCACCTCAGGAAGGACGGTTCTCTCATGGATGTGGAGATCTCGTCCCATGGTATCCTCTTCGGGGGACGGAAGGCGCGCTTTGTCATCATGCAGGATGTTACCGAACGCAAGCGGGCCGAGTGGATGTTGCGCGCCAGCGAGGAGCGGCATCGGTTAATCCTTGGGACAGCAATGGACGGATTCTGGCTTGTGGACACGCAAGGACATCTTTTGGAAGTCAATGAGGCATATTGTCGAATGAGCGGCTATAGCGAGCAGGAACTGTTGACCATGAGTATTTCCGATTTGGAGGCCGCCGAACTTCCTGTCGACACAGCAACACATATCCGTAAGATTATTTCTGAGGGCGAGTATCGCTTTGAGAGCGTGCACCGCCGCAAGGATGGAAGCACATATAACGTCGAGGTCAGCGCCCAGTTCAAGCCCATCGAAGAAGGGCGGATTGTCGGGTTCATACGCGACATAACAGCACGCAGAAAGGCAGAAGAGAATCTCAGGGACTCAGAAGAGAAATTACGTGTGCGTTCACATGAGCTCGAGGAGATGAACAGCGCACTGAAGGTCTTGCTTAAGCAGCGGGAACAGGATAGGAAAGAAATCGAGGAGGATGTGCTTACAAATGTAAAGCTACTCGTGCTGCCTTATATCGAGAAGCTGAAGAATCGTAAACTCGGAGAATATGCCGCCTACCTTAATATCATCGAGGCCAATCTTCATGGAGTGATATCCTCTTTAGCAAAGACAGCATCGGGCAAATTACACAGGTTGACACCACAGGAACTGCTTGTGGCCAATCTCATTAGAGATGGCAGGCAGGATAAGGATATTTCTGAATTGCTAAATTTATCAATTTATACAATTAAAGCACACCGAAGAAACATCAGAAAAAAACTCGACCTTACCAAGGGAAAAGCCAACCTAAGAACCTTCCTTTCAACCTTATGAAATTAGTCAGTATAGATATTATATAGATAATTATATCCCCTAGTATCTTCTCCCTGACTCATTATAATAAGCAGTAATATGGTAACATAGAAAAAGTAGCAATGCGCCTTTACGAGACAAACCCGTGGCGCATCTAATAAAGATGTGTAATAACAGTGTGTTCATAGGATTGCTATGCAAACTATTGTGAGAATATTTGTAACGTTGGGTGATAGCAGATTAAAAGTTCAGAAGGAACTATTGTGAGAAAGCCAAGGGTCGTCATATTTAATAATAGTGGGCCCATTCAACGTGGTCTGAAAACTTTTTTTCATAACATCGGCTATGAGACTTTCATTGAAACGGAAGCTATGACCTGCCCCGTTTACGGTAAAAAGGAGAGTAAATCCTGCGCCGGTCCCGTTCTCTGCTGTGACATCATGGTCGCAGTACAAGATATGGACGAGAGGAAGCAATTTGACCTCTTCGGTAGGCAGTTCCGGATCGGATGCAAACTGACATCCCGTAATAAATCGATCATCACGCATTCCCTCCTCCATGACAGGTTTGATCACTTTACCGCGTCGAGAATAGACATATTTGAAAATCCACTCGATTTCGGCGTCTTTGAAGCGTGGGTCAAAGACTGTGAAAGCCGCATGGATCTGACGCAAAGGCTCGCTGTCAAGCGTCGCGCAGACAGGCATGCCTCTAGCAAACATGTCCAGTTTCGTTTGCCGGGTCAGGATATTGACTTCGACGCTCAAGCAGTGAACATAAGCAGTTGCGGTATATGCCTGAATACATCTCATCTGTTCAAACGAGGGCAGGTGATTCATCTTCTGGGTCAGAGGCGGTCAGACGCTGAAGAGGCTATAGTACAATGGACGAAGAAGCTTGAGGACGGACGCTATCTCGTCGGGGTGACATACTGTGTATAAAATGCGCGCGTTTTTCACAATGCCCTCACGGACTCATCAATTTCAATCAGGGAGGAAATAGTTATGGCGGCATTAGATGCGGTTAAGAAAATAAAAGAGTCTATAGGTAGAGCTGCCACGATGAAGCAAATAGAATTCACCTTTTACGCTCCCGATGCCAAAAAAGTATATATCGCAGGGACATTCAATGATTGGAATCCGAAATTAATGCCTCTGAAAAAAGACAAGAACGGAACCTGGAGAATCTTGATCAAACTGGCCCCAGGGAGATACGAATATAAATATTTCGTAGACGGAACGTGGGCACAAGGTATGCCTGGCGTAGAATTGGCCCCAAACCCTTTCGGCACCCATAATTGCGTAATTTCTGTCGTGTGAGGGCTGCCGATCGTATAGCTGTCCGTCGGTCCCAGATTATGAAAACGAAATGGCCTTTTACAGACGCGCGCAATAGGGCAGTTTTTACAACGCGGGATATCAGCGAAGAAGGTACGCCTATCTTGTTTGTCACGCACGATCAAGACGATGGGGCGTGGCAATTTCACGCGAGGAAAACAGCCCCAGCCTCGGAAGGCAAAATCGTCGCACTGGATGAAATCGTCTTCCGTGACCCGAGTATAGTCGAACTGGCTGACCTGCCACTCGGTTGATCAGCCATTCGAGATACCACGACATCACCCTGGAAATGGCAACCAATTCCATCAAGCGCTTAACATGGCGGACACTCCGGGCGAACATGCTTTGGCGCAACGCCGATGCTTCATCGTTTGTCAAGACTATGCCAAGAACAACATTTACGGTCAGGAAAACCTTTAATATCAAGGGACATGGTGTCGTCCTCATGGGGACCAGTCATTTTCGGGCTTTCTGGGGATCAAATCGTGCAACGTCGAAATAATCACGCCGAACGGAGCTGTTCTGAAGGGCATTGCCTTTAAGGAATGGCTCCGTGGTTCATCGACACATCAGGCGGACGAGATTGAGGCTTTCTTTATCAGAGGAATGAAAAAAGCTGATATTCCGATAGGCTCTATGGTCAGCGTCCAACAAGAATAGGTCATTCGCCAGCGGGTACACATCTCATCTTCGTATCATCTCGCAACTCCACCGTCGATGACGGATAGTTCTGCCGTTTCCGAACGTGTACGTTAGAACCGGTATTCTTTGCCTTATCACAACACCGGCATTGCGGGCTTGTAGGTGGAGACGAGACAGGCAAAATTTTTTGATGAGGTATAGAATTGCAGTTAAAGCATACGGTGCGGACTCCTTCCTCTGAATCTGTTGAAGTTTTCATTCTCTGAAACTTAAAGTTTGAACCCGTATTCTGCAGAATATCTACACATTTTCTAACTATTCGACCTTACTAACATGAATCTGCATCAAGCATATATTCATCTGGAATACGGAAAACGGAGTGGCTCGTTTATTGCGAATTCAAATAACATCGCAAATTCGATGGTTATCTAGTTGGGTGTCATTCGGACAATCTACAAGAAAGGACAGCATAATGAAGCTTAATACGCAAGACTTGAGGAAGTAAAGTGCGACCATAATTTTGCTGTCAAAACATTACAATGTCTTTCAAAGAACTCAATGAGACTCGGGGAACCCATCAAGAATTGGGTTAAATCGGGCCACTGGTCGATAGAGTATCATTGTTATCGGGCTTGAGGCAGCGCTCTTGTTTGGTAGGATAAAGAAAGGAATGAACTTACAAGTAGAGGACTGCAAAAAAGAGAGCCATCAAACCCAGCCCGAAAGGTACGCCGATCGCGGCCCACGATCTGTTTGAAATGCGCAGTTTATTCGCTGCTATAATGTTCGGGATGTTGCCCGGGACCAGCATCCCGCCGGAAATGATAAGACCCATGATGATGCCTTTCACCTGTGCAGCGGACATGAGCGGTCCCAGCTCCGCTGCAGCAAGAGTTGCGTTATCGAGGATCGCCGACGTGATATTGACCCAATAAAGCGACGGGGCTGGCATTTTCACGATATACAGATCGACCAGCGGCTTAAACCCTGTGCCGAGCAGTATCAGCGCCATGACGAACACGTAGACCTTGAATGCCCTGAGCGCGATGTGCTGGAAAGGCTCGACAAAATCTTCCATGAGGCACTCAGAACGCGCAACCTGCACACCCCGGAAAAGACCGCCGACAAGGGAGATGCCGATAAGCCCCGGCAGTATGTAGAACCCGAAAATATGCATCATCATCAGGAAACCGTCGTTGAACGTCCCACTCGGGAGCTTGGCCGCGGCTATCGTGGACAAAGGCATGCCGATGGGGGTAAGGGCCGCACCCATGCCGATCGAAAAGCAGGCAAAGACGACGAGGCGCGTTTCATATTTTTTATCGAGACTGATGGCGCTCACGATCTCGCACAGTACAAGCGCGGCGATGATCGCGGTTATTATGCTCGAAAGCAGGCCGAGGGAAAGAATAAGCAAAAATGCGAAAACTCGCGGTCCTAGCCGTTCTTCGATTGCAACGATCTTTTTCTTCATCGGCTCGCGTATTGCCCGGAAGGCAAGACCGAAAACTAAGGTGGCAATGGTCAACTTTAGGGGAGCGAAAAACGCGGATTCAATGAGCCGCATGGTCAAAAGCGGTTCCGGCCCCATCAGGTGAGAGAGCACAAGAGTAAGGGAACCGACAACGAGCAGGAACAGTTCTAGGTAATGCTCGACTTTCTTCACGAACATGGGGAGGAACAGGATCAGCAAAAATATTATGAGGAGAATGTACGTAATCATAATGACGAGCTAGTGTTACTTTTTTGGCTAAGAATACAATTTTTCGCAGAATGTAAAGAGTAGTGAGCACAACTAGATAATTTGACCTTCCAGTGGAGTATCTCTTATGAATCCTGCTTAACGATGTATATGTGTGTTACTACTCTCTTAAGCATTATGTCGATCGAGCAAAAGAAAACGGGACCTTCTACAGAGGGGCCCCGTATTGTATGACGCGTTTTTACCACATATCGGCGCTCACGATAGATTAAACTAGTTACACTTGTCTCCTGATGATATGATGAGGCTCGCAACACCGCTTTTTTTCGCGATGTCACCGGCTTTCAACTCACCTTCGATCACTTCACCCTTGATATAATCTGCTCCGACGTAGGACAGCACCTTGACTTTTCCGACTTCCACGAGTTCATGGGACTTAGTTTCGCGGTACACCGGGAGGACATCATTCACGGTTATTGTTTTCCTCACATCCGCTGTTCCGCTCTGGAACAGACAAACAGTGTCCCCCTTCTCCATGATTCCCTTGGCAGCCTTTTCTTCACGTTCTACCGCACTAGGAGAAAAGAGGACAGCGTTTGCCTTTAGTGGGAAGACCAATGCTGCCCACAGCGAAAAGATGGTCAAAATCTTTGCAACTGTCTTCATTTTACTGTTCCTCTGATGCTATTGCCCATCAAGCGCCAGATTCAGTTCGAGAACATTGACCACTGGTTCGCCGATCAGGCCGAGCCAACGTCCCTGCGTATGCTGTTCTATCAGGGTACGAACCTTGGATACATCGATGCCGCGGCTTTTCGCTACCCGATGCAATTGATACTCGGCCGCGGCAGGACTGATATGCGGGTCGAGGCCGCTGCCCGAAGCGGTAACCAGATCCACCGGTATCTTCGCCTCGTTGCCTGGGTCTGCTGACCGAAGGGCTTGAATCCGCGCTTGCACTGCCTTCATGAGGTCCGGGTTGTTCGGGCCGAGATTAGACCCTGATGACGATCCCCCGTTATACGGATAGGGGGTTGTAGCGGACAGTCTTCCCCAGAAATATTTTGGGTCCTCGAACTCCTGGCCGAGAAGCGAAGAGCCGACGGCTTTGCCGTTCTTCGTGATGATGCTGCCGTTCGCCTGATGGTGAAATATTACTTGAGATATCCCGGTCACCACCACAGGGTAAAAAATCCCTGTGAGTATTGTGAACAGCAACAAGGACATGAGTGAATTGCGAATAATTGTAGTCATTGATTCCTCCGTTAGTTCTTTCCCTACCACCGGTACATCGCGGCGAGCGCGAACGTATTCTGTGATGTTTTTGTGTTGTTGTCAAACGACATAACGTTCGACGTATCATGACGATATTCAGCCCGCAGAATGAGACCCCCGGTCAGACGCATCTCCGGAGTCAGCGTGAATTCGGCCAGCTCCCGCGGCGTGCCGGTACCATAACCGTCACTGTCATTCAAGGACTCGCCGCGGGCCGAGATGCTGTAGGTGTCATTGATATCATACTTTACGATGCCCGAGATGCCGGACAACTTCTGCGTTCCGAGGCCGGCAGACTGATCCTGCTGGCCGTTGTCGTAATTCAGGATAATGGACAAAGGCTTTACCGGCTTGATCGTGGCTACCAGGTCCAGCAGGATACGCTTGTCGTGATTGTCGTTCGTCTGCTCCGGGCCCTGCAGATAATTGACATACGCCGAGAGGAGATCGCCGCTCACGAGATTGACGCTCACG